>Ga0102936_1001216_pt1 | contig 10215 bp, 8 predicted proteins | sample SalPon2_A_H2O_MG_FD_78502 | JGI IMG/M metagenome (GOLD analysis project Ga0102936, IMG submission 78502) | Salt pond water microbial communities from South San Francisco under conditions of wetland restoration - Salt Pond MetaG R2_A_H2O_MG | ecosystem: Environmental > Aquatic > Non-marine Saline...
ATCCGTCCGAGGAGCGACCGCTCGGCACCGAGCGCCGCCGACCCGAACTCCGGGACGCCGAGTCGTTCGCGCCAGCGGTCGGCGAGTACCTTCGCCGCCGGGAGGAAGATTCCGAAGACGAGAGCGGTGAAGACGATGCCCACCGCGGCGACGATACCGAGTTCGCGGATGGAACTCAGGCCGCTGCTCAGGTTGGCCGCGAAGCCGAGCACCGTCGTCCCGGTGACGATGAAGAAAGCGATCAGCAGTTGATCGGTGGTGACGCGCATCGCGTCACGGACGGTCACGTCGCCGACGTGTTCTTCACGGTAGCGGTTGATCGCGTGGATACCGAAGTCGATACCCACGGCGAGCAGAAGCGGCGGGATGGCGACGAGCAACTGGGAGAAGGCGATGCCCGCCAGACCCATGAATCCGAACGTCCAGAGCATCGTCATCGCGAGTGCGACGAGGCCGAGTAGGAGGTCGATCGGGTCGCGATACGCGACGATCAGGAAGAGTAGGATGAGCGCGATGGCGGCCGGAATCACCAGTCCGAGGGAGTCGTTGATGACGTTGCCCAGTTCCTCGCTCGTGATACCGCTCCCGAAGACGGTGATGTCGCCGCCGACGGCGGAGACGATGTACTCGGACTGCAGTTGGATGACGGTGAGCGGGTTGGATCCGCTCGTCCCCGGGCCGTCGCTCCCGCCGCCGGGGAGGCGGTGACTGACGGTTCCGATAGTCGCCGACGCCGACGCCGACCGGGCGTTGTAGTCGTCGCTGAGGAGGGCGCGAAGGCCCGGATTCCGCTCGACGGTCGTCCGCACCGCGCGGTCGATTTCGCCCGGCGTCGCTCGCTCGACGGCGCGAATCTCGTCGTCGATGGAGTCGGCCGACGGATCGAGGGTCCGCGCCACGGATCGAGCGACACTCGACGTGCCCGACACCTGGAGGTCGGGGTCGTCCGCGAGTCGCTGTTGGGCCTCCAGCATCCGCAACAGTTCCGGCTTCGAGAGGACGTTCGTCCCCTCGTGGATCAACTGCGTCGTCCCGCTGTCAGAACCGAACGTGATCCGCTCGAAGTTGTCGTTGACTTCCTGGAGCGCCTGCTCGGCGGGGACGTCTTCGGTGAACTGATCGGTGCCGGAGTCGGTTCCCCCGCCGCCGAGGCCGACGACGAACAGTCCCGAGACGACAAGGAAGGCGAGGATCACCCGCCCGGGTCGGTCGACGATCCAGGCGTCGAGGACGTCGATGACTCGCTGGGGATCGAACGAGCGCGACGACACGTGTCGGTCAGTCGCTCCCGTCCGATCCGTTCCGCCGGTACCAGACGAGCAGGCCGAGTCCAGTCACCGCGAGCGCACCGATGGTGATGGGCAGGAAGGGGAGGCCGCCGCTACGGTCCGGTCGTTCGACCGGGACCGGCACGCGGTAGGTCTCCGACACCTCCGTGTCGCCGTCGGGGAGTTCGTACTGGAAGTCGACCGAGACGGGGTAGCTCTTCTCCAGTGCCGATCCGCTCGCGCTCAGGCCGATGACGAACGTCGTGGACTCGCCGGGGTCGAGCGAGGAGACGAGGCCCTCGTCGTCGTCGCTACTGAGCGGCGACTGGACGAAGACCTTGGCCTCCACGTCGCGGAGGGGGTCGTCGCCCTCGTTGGTCACGCGGAGTTCGAGCGTCGTCGTCCCGCCCGCGGCGACGGTGCGATTGACCGCCTCGACGCTGAACCGGTCGCGCTGTGGTTCGACGGTGACGCGTTCGTTGAGCGAGTCGCTCTGGCGCACGTCGCCGCGTTCGTTGCGGTAGCGGACGGAGACGTTGAACTGCTGGGTGGTGGCGCTCGCGGCGTCACTGATCGCCACGTCGAACGCGAAGTCGCCCGACTCACCGGGATCGAGTGTCTCGAGGGCGTACTCGTTGGACTCGACGTTGACGTTCGGGTTCGACGACTGGAAGACGATCACGGGTTGACGGGTCGTATCCGGCCCGCGGTTGACGACGGTGCCGGCGAAGCGGCCTTCCTCGCCGACCCGGAGCGTCGCGGTCGTCTCACGGAGCGTAAAGGTCTGTTCGGCGTCGGGACGGATCCCGACCGCGAGCGGTTCGGCGGTGCGCGCGATACCGTCGGTGTCCTCGTACTCGACGGTCGCCGTGAGGCTGTAGTTGCGCAGGGCGGCGTCGTCGTCGAAGGAGACGGTGTACTCGACGGTCGCGTTCGTGCCCGGTTCCCAGGCGCCGACGTAGCCGGTCGAGCGCGCCGATCCGCTTCCGAAGGTGAGTTCGTCGGTCGGCGAGGAGAGGACGACGCTCGCGTCGCGGGCCGTCCGCGTGCCGTCGTTTTCGAGTGTCACGGAGACCGTCCCGGTATCGCCGATTTGGGTCGTCGTCGTCGTGTCGACGACGTCGAACTGCGCCTGATCGCGAACGCGGAGGGTGATGTACTCCGTCGTCTCGCGCGTGAGGTCGTTGTACTCGGGAGAGCCGACCGAGTCGTACTCGACGCTGACGGTGTGACTGTACGAGACGGTGACGGGGATCCGATAGCGGCCGGGATCGACGTTCTCGGGAACGGTGATCGAGATGGGATCGACGGGAGTCGTCCCGCGGGGCACTTCGCCGACGGCGACGCGGCCGGTGTTGATCTCGAACGGCGTGTCGCCGTCTTCGACGTCGACGGAGACGCCGCGGGCGGTGGTGACGCGGTCTTCGTACTGTGACGGCCCGCCGCGGCGCAACTGCCCGTCGTTCGAGACGACGAGGTCGAGGTCGACCTGCGTGCCGGGTTCGACTTCGGTCGTCGAGGCGTACACCTCGATGTCGGGGCGACCGATGACGGTTCCGGACGAGGACTGACCGGCGACGATGCCGGTCGCCGCGACGGTTGCGAGAACGACGAGTGTGGCGAGGAGGAGTGATCGATGTGTAGATGGCATGGATGCGTGCTGTGCGCGCCGGGGTGGGATGCCGTGTGCGCGACGGGGACCGTCCGACTCCGGCGGATATAGGAAGGGTAGACAGAACGAACTAAATAACTTGTGAATGAACGTTCAGTCATCGTGGCCTTCGATGACCCTTTCGGGAGCGGCACCGACGAGACGCGGACGGCGATCATGCGAGCGACCTACGAGGCGTTGATCGAACACGGGTACGAGAACCTCACCATCCAGCGAATCGGCGACGAGTTTCCCAAGAGCAAGTCGCTCATCTACCAGCATTACGACGGCAAGGACGAAGTGTTGGTGGAGTTGCTCGAATTCCTCCTCGATCACTTCGAGATGCAGATGCCGCGGTCGGCGACCAACGACGCCCACGACTGTCTGCGGACGGTCCTCGATTACGTCCTCACGCCGGTCCTCGACGCCGACCGGGCGGCGTTGACGAACGTGATGGTCGAACTACGGGGGCAGGCGCCACACAACGAGACGTTCGGGCGGTACTTCGCGGCCAACGACGACCGCTTCCGGCAGAATCTCGCCGACATCGTCGAGCGTGGCATCGAGGAGGGCGTCTACCGGCCGGTCGACGCCGACGCCGTCGCGGAGTTCTTGTTGACGACGATGAGCGGCGGGACGGTCAGGCGGGCAACAGCCGGTGACGCCATCGACGTCGCGGCCGTTCGAGCGGAGGTGGACGCCTACCTCCAGTGTCGACTGCTTCGCGACGACGAGCGGTCGTAGCCACTGGTCGGAGATGCGCGGAGAAAACGTGTCTCGATCAGGAGATGCGAACGTGGCCCGCGCCGTCGACGTGGACGGAGTGGCCCTGGTAGTCGAACGAGAGACTCCGGGTCGCCACCTCGGCCGGCGAGCCGCCGAAAAAGGCTTCGAGGGCGTCCGGGTCCACGTAGTCCGCGAGTGGGGCCAGATCGACTGGCGAGCAGTCTTCGACATCGGCGAGGGCTGTCTGCACCGTGAAGCTGACCGGTTCGCGCCGATCCCAGTCGATTTCGAGTTGGTGGGGGGCCGTCGTCGTCGTGTTCTTTTCGCCGGTCGCTGACATAGCTGGGAGTTCGGCTCACTACGTATAACAGTGGTGGCCAAATTATTCGTTTTGATACTGGATGACGGCGTCGGACCAACATCGATTTGACAGCTTGGGCGGAAGGTCGAGACGAATGATACGCGAAGCAGTCGCTACCGCGACGGACGGGAAGGGGTTCGTCGTCATCGTCTGGCCGTTCGGGGGAGATCGGTGAGCATGGAAATCCTCGTCTTCGGCGCCGGAAGTCTCGGGAGCCTGCTCGGCGGCCTCCTCGCACGCGCTCACGACGTGACGCTCGTCGGTCGGGAGCCACACGTCTCGACGGTGCAGGCCAACGGCCTACAGGTCACGGGCGTCGAGACGTTCGATGCTCGCCCGGCGGCGACGACGGACGCGACGGGTGCGAGCGCCGACCTCGCGCTCGTGACGGTGAAATCCTACGATACCGAGTCGGCGGCGCGGACGCTCGCGACCGGAGACTACGGCGTCGTCTGCTCGCTCCAGAACGGGATGGGCAACGAGGAGGTCCTGGCGAGCGTCGTCGACGCGCCCGTCCTCGCCGGAACAGTGACCCATGGAGCCAGACTGGTCGAACCGGGGCGCGTCGAGTGGACCGGCCGTGGAGCGATCACGCTGGGTGCGTGGCGGCCGGCAGACGACGGAGCGACCGCCGAACGGATCGCCGCGGCGTTTCGCGCGGCCGGCCTCGACGCCGAGGCGGCAGCGGACGTCCGACGGCGGCTCTGGGAGAAACTGGCGGTCAACGCCGCGATCAACCCACTGACGGCGCTTTCACGGGTCGAGAACGGCGCGTTGACCGCAGAGCCACTCGCGGACCTCGCGCGAACGGCGGCCGTCGAGACGGCCAGGGTAGCGCGCGCCGACGGTACCGACCTCGACGACGAGACGGCGGCGGCCGCGGCCGCGAGCGTCGCCCGCGAGACGGCACGGAATCGATCCTCGATGCTCCAGGACGTGACCCGCGGGCGACGGACCGAGATCGACGCGATCAACGGGTACGTGGTGGATCGTGCGGCGGTCACCGGCGAGTCGGTGCCGATCAATCGGACGCTCGCCGCCCTGATTCGTGGCTGGGAGCGGGGCGCCGGCGTCAGTACGTCCGGACACGAATAGCTCGGCGCGCCGACGATGATCCGGAGACGGAAGGGGCAGTCGAGAGACGGTCGAACGAGTCGCGTCCGAGTGTAAGGGGGTAGGATTAATTCCCCCCGCGAGCGATGCACGGGGTATGCCAACGGTACAGGAGATCCAGCGGGCGTCGGCGGACGGCGAACCGCTGACGATGCTGACGGCGTACGACGCGCCGACGGCGGCCATCGTCGACGCGGCCGGGATCGACGTGATCCTCGTCGGCGACAGCATGGGCAACGCGGTGCTCGGTTACGACTCGACGCTTCCGGTTACGATGGAGGACGTAGCCAGTCACACCGGCGCGGTGGCGCGCGCGGCCGACGAGGCCCTCGTCGTCGCCGACATGCCCTTCATGAGTTACGGGACGAGCGAGGCGACTGGCGTCGAGAACGCCGGCCGACTCATCAAGGACGCGGGCGCGAACGCGGTCAAACTCGAATCCGGGCCGCACACGGTCGAGTTGACCGAACGGCTCGTCGACCTCGGTATCCCGGTGATGGCGCATCTCGGCTTGACACCCCAGCGGCGCAACCAGATCGGTGGCTACGCGCGACAGGGGACGACCGAGGAGGCCGCCGCGGAGATTCGCGACCTCGCCGCGGAACACGAGGAAGCCGGCGCGTTCTCGCTAGTACTCGAACACGTTCCGGACGAGTTGGCCGCCGCGGTGACCGAGGATCTGACCATCCCGGTCATCGGCATCGGCGCCGGTCCCGAGACTGATGGGCAGGTGCTCGTGTTGACGGACGTGATCGGCCTCTCGGAGTCGGTCCCGCCGTTCGCTGAAGAGTTCGGCGACGTTCGCGATGAGATCGGCTCGGCGGTCGCGGCCTACCGGGACGCGGTCGAAGACGGATCGTTCCCGTAGCCCCTGATCGCCGTAGCCAGCAGGGGGCGCATCAGACCGACGACCGGTGCCTCCGCGCTGTCGGTCCAGATCGCTCGGTGCTTGCGGACGCCGGGCAGATCGGTCGCGGCGTCGGCACTGACGAGGAGAGCGTCGCCGTCGACCATACAGACGCTCGTGACGGCCCCGGCCTCGATCGGGTGTGACTCCCACCACGTCCACGTCTCGACCACGTCGGCGTCGGGGATCGCCTCGCGCAGACGTTCACGGATCGGGCCGGCGGGCGAGCCGATCACCACGTCGGCACCGCGGTCGGCGGCGTCAGCGAGGGCGTCGACGAGGTCATCGCCGAGAAGCGCCTCGACGGCGATAGCGAGCAACACCTCGTCGTCGGCGTCGGCGACGAGCGTCGCGATCCGTTCGGAGACGGCGGCCTCGCCTTCCATGGTCCAGACTTCGCCGGCCCCGGTGGTTCGGTTCGGCGAGCCCAGCCGGGGGAGAGCGGTGCCGAGGCGATCCAGTCGGCTCCGGCACTCCCGTTCGAGGAGGTCGACCGCTTCGCGAGGGGAGACGGCCCGGAAGCGGCGGGGCTTCGACTCCTGGACGCTTACCAATCCTCGATCCTGAAGCGCGTCCATGCTGTCGTAGATGCGCGCACGTGGCACGTCCGCGACTTCGCTCACTTCTTTGGCCGTGCCCTCACGCAAGCGCGTCAGGGCCACGAAACATTTCGCCTCGTACTCGGTGAGTTCGAAGGTTCGAAGCGTGCTGACGACCTCCTCTACGAGCGAGTCAGTGCCGGTGTCCGTTGTGATGTTGTTCGTCACGACGAGTCTCCCGTGTCGGTCCCGGGTAAGGCTGACACCACCAAAAAGAGTCGGGTCGTCGTTCGTGTGTTGTGTGGACTCGGCACACAGGCTGTTTCGATTGGAGTAAAAACATAGTAGAAACTATTAAGATACTACCAATCGTAGGCAGAGTCGTGAAGCGAACCGCGGCCACGCGCCGCCTCCCACAATCATGAGCCAGCAGTCCGAAACCCTCCGAGAGACCGGCGGGGAACAGCGTGAGACGACTGAAACGCGGAGCGAGACCGAGACGGGCGAACGCGTCTGTCCGGAGTGTGACGCGGCACTCGTCGTCGACGAGTCTCACGGCGAGACGGTGTGTGAAGCGTGTGGCCTCGTCGTCGAGGAAGACGGCATCGACCACGGCCCCGAGTGGCGCGCCTTCGACTCGAGCGAGCGCGCCGAGAAGAGTCGGGTCGGTGCTCCGACGACCAAACTCCTCCACGACGACGGCCTCTCGTCGGTCATCGACTGGCAGGACCGCGACGCCAAGGGTCGGACCATCGACGGGAGCAAGCGCCGGAAGCTCCAGCGCCTGCGGACCTGGGACGAGCGCTTCCGCTCGAAGAACGCCCAGGAGCGCAACCTGAAGCAGGCCCTCGGCGAAATCGACCGGATGTCCTCGGCGCTCGGCCTCCCCGAAACCGTCCGCGAGACGGCAAGCGTCGTCTACCGGCGGGCACTGGAGGACGACCTCCTGCGCGGGCGATCCATCGAAGCGATGGCGACGGCGTCGCTGTACGCCGCCGCCCGGCAGGCCTCTGTCCCCCGGAGCCTCGACGAGTTCGAACCCGTCAGCCGCGTCGACCGCAAGGAGTTCTCGCGGGCCTACCGCTACATCGTCCGCGAACTCGAACTGGCGATCGAACCCGCCAACCCGCTCGAATACCTCCCCCGGTTTGCCTCCGACCTCGACCTCGACGGGGACACGACGACCCGCGCCCGCGCGCTCCTGGAAGAGGGCATGGAGAGTGGCGTCCACAGCGGCAAGAGCCCGGTCGGCCTCGCGGCCGCGGCGCTCTACGCCGCCTCGATTCTCGAAGGCGAGAAGGTGACTCAAAAAGAGGTCTGCTCCGTCAGCGACGTGTCCGAGGTGACCGTCCGCAACCGGTACACCGAACTCCTCGAAGCCGGCACCGACCCGGACGCGGCCCGCGGCGCCGCATAAGGCCGTTCTACGACGGCTTGATCGCCGTCTCCAGATCCGCACTCGTCAACGACGTTTTCAACCGCTCGGCCGCCGATCCCGACTCCGCGACGTTCTCCATCAACACCGTCTCGCTCGGGAACAGGTCGTCGCCGACGACGAGGCCGTGATCCCGCGCCGTCGATCCCGTCATCGTCAGGTAGACGCCCAGCCCCGCCTCGGCGATGGCGGCCTCCTCCTCCACCGACGGATCGGGGTACGTAAACGCCACGTCTTCGAGGGCGCGCGTCCCGAGGACCGCCCTGACGAGGCGTTCGTACCGCGGCGAGATACAGAGCGGCCCCTCGTAGTCGGCGACGAACTCGCGGTCGAGGTCGGCCCCCGGCGGGAGGACCTCTGGCATCGCCAACAGGGTGTGATAGACGGTATCGCCGAGGCCGCTCACGACGCGCACGTCGGTGTCCCGCGGGTCGATCCGAGCGTTCACGTCGGCGATGGATTCGACGCCCGTCTCTCCCAGCGTGACGACCTCCTCCAAGACGAGGTCAGCGCTGTCGAAGCCGAGACCGAACTCGTGGGTTCGGAGGGCGCGGAAGGGTTCCTCGCGGCCGATCAGTTCGACGGTCACGTCGTCGCCGGCCGACGACCGACTGCCCGAGGGACACGGTCCCTCGCAGGCAACCGGGACCGTCACGCTGTCGAAGACGATGCGCCGCGGTTTGCCCTCGCGGTCGTCGCGCAACAGCGTGTACTCCGGGCGATGCGGGTCCGAGAGGTCGCTGTACGCCGCCAGTCGCTCGTACACGTCGCGTTCGGGTGTCGCCGTCCCCTTGGTGATCGCCTTCTCGTAGCGGAGCGTCGAGGATACGTCGTCAGCGAGGTCGTCGACCCCGGCGACGACCGCGAAGCGTTCGAGAACCGCCTCCAGCGGGCGTCCCTTCCGCGGGACAGCGACCCGGACCGTCTCGGTCATTGTCGGATGCACACGGGCGCGGGCTTTACAGATTGCGTTTTCGGGAAGCCCGAGGCCCGACTACTCGTCACCGGTTCCGAACGCGCTGCTCAGGCGATCACGGAAGGATCGAAGGTCGTCCAGTTCGGCCTCGATGGCTTCGACGTCCGATTCGAGTTCCTCGACCGAGTCGAGACGCTCCTCGATGGTCTCGGCGGTCGTCGACAGGTCGTCGAGGTCGTCGGCGACCGTCTCGAGTCGGTCGGCCACGTCGTCGACGCGGGTGGACACCGTCGCCACGTCCTCGGCGAGGGCCGCACGGTCGTCGGCGGCGTCCGTCACTGCCCCTTCGAGGGATTCGACCCGGTCGTTCAGATCGGCCAGGTCCTCGCTCACCTCGCCGACCACCTCCTCGGCGGTGCCGTTCTCGTCGAGGAAGTCCGCGAGGGCGTCGCGGTAGGCGAGCAGATCCTCGATCTGTGACTGTAGCCGGCCGATGCGCACGTCGACGCTCGTCGGGACCGCCGCCCCGGCGTCGTCCGCCGCCTCGAACGCGTCACGCAGGACGGCCAGATCCTCGTCGTCGACCGTGCCGGCACGAATCTCCGATGCGAGGGCGGCCGCGACCGACTCCGTCGCGGGCGCGGGGGCGGTGTCGTCGCGCCCGGAGTCAGCGTCCGCGGCCGCCGGTGTCGCCTCACCCTCGGGTTCGGCCGCCACCGTCGCCGTCTCGTCGCCGGACCGCGGATCGAGCGCCTCGGCTGCCTCAGCGGACGGGACGGCGTCGTCCGCCTCCTCGTCCTCGTCTTCGGCCGCGTCCTCCGCTGTGTCTGTGGATTCTTCGTCCTCCGCGTCGGCCACGTCGACGCCGACGGCGGCCACGCTCTCGTCTCGGTCGCCGGTCACCGTGATCGGCTCCTCGGTTCGGTCGCGGGGGACCGGAGCGAGAACCTCGTCGCCCTCGTTGAGCAGCGATCCGGCCTCCAGTCCCGACAGGCCGCCCGACTCCTCGCCCGAGAGCGCGTCGCGGACGACCTGGGTCGTCTCGCGACCGAGTACGTCGCCGGTCGCCGCGGCGTCGCCGTGTTCGATCAGTTCGATTGTCGGTTCGCCGAGGAAGTCATCGGCCTCCGACGGATCGTCGATGCGAATCCCGTACACCGTGAGGATAGATTCGCCCGGTTCGAGCGTCCGCTCGTAGGCGACCCGGTTGTCGCGGTACGCGGTCCAGTTGTTGCCCTCGTAGTCGGGGTGAAAGCCCACGCCCTCCATCGGGAACGACTCGGGGATGTCGTCGACGAG
>Ga0102936_1001219_pt1 | contig 10197 bp, 10 predicted proteins | sample SalPon2_A_H2O_MG_FD_78502 | JGI IMG/M metagenome (GOLD analysis project Ga0102936, IMG submission 78502) | Salt pond water microbial communities from South San Francisco under conditions of wetland restoration - Salt Pond MetaG R2_A_H2O_MG | ecosystem: Environmental > Aquatic > Non-marine Saline...
ACGGGGCGATGGTCGAGCGCGGCTGGTCGCTCGGCGATCCTGACCTCTTCGAGAAGGCCGCCGAGTCGGACCTCGACCTCCCCGAGTACGGGCGGTTCCTCGTCGAGCCCGGCGAGTCGATCCTGGAGGCGGCCGAGCGCGGCGGGCGGTCGTGGCCGTACGCCTGCCGGGGCGGCGCCTGCTCGAACTGCGCCGTCATCGTCGTCGACGGCGACGTGGCGATGCCGGGCCAGTCAGTCCTCTCCGAGGAACAGATCCGCGAGACGAACGCCCGGCTCTCCTGCGTCGGCGTCCCGGTGACGGAGGAAGTCCGGGTCGTCAGCGGCGTCGGCGACTTAGCGGAGTTCGCCGACCTGCGCCTCCCGTCTCCCGCGTCGGAGGGCGGCGACGCCGAGTCGGCGTCGGACTGACGACCGGTCGGCGCGGGGCGGGCGATCAGTCGACGCGGGGCGGCCGCGTTCCGCCTCAGTCCTCGGTCTCGTAGTGCTCGCCGGCGGCCTCCGGGAGCCGCGTCCGGCCGACCAACGCGAGGACGACGATCACGACGACGTACGGGATGGTCTGCACCAGCGTGTCCGGGACCGCGTAGCCGAGCTGCTGGAGCCGGATCTGGGTCGCGTCGAGCCCGGCGAACAGCACGCCGGCGCCGAGCGTCCCGAGCGGGTTGTAGTTGCCGAACAGGTACGCGACGATGGCGATGAACCCCTTCCCCTGCACCATCGTGTCGCCCGAGCCCACGAACTGACCGATCGACAGCGCGAGCGCGGAGCCGCCGATCCCGGAGAAGACGCCAGACAGCAGGACGCCGGCGTGGCGCACCCTCGAGACGGAGACGCCGACGGTGTCGAGCGCCTTCGGGTTCTCGCCCGCCGCCCGGAGGTGTTTCCCGAACGCGGTCCGGTTCAGCGCCCACCACGAGGCGAGCGTCGCGACGACGACCATCACCGCGGAGTACCGCCAGCCGATGCGGGCGCCCAGGTTCGGCGTGTTGACCCCGCCGAAGAACACGGTCGACATGAACGGCGCCAGTCCGAGCGCGATGAGCCACACCGCCAGTCCGGCGATGATCTGGTCGGCCTTGAACTCGATGCAGACGATGCCGAAGACGCCGGAGAGCAACGTTGAGGCGGCGATGCCGCCCAGGAAGCCGATCCAGATGGCCGGCACACCGAGGACGGCGTTGCCGATCCCGACCGCGGAGGCGACGTAGACGGACACGAACGCCGAGATGATCAGCAGTCCCTCCAGCCCGATGTTGATCACGCCGGACTTCTCGGCGAAGATGCCGCCGAGCCCGGCGAGCACGATGGGCGCCGCCAGCCGCGCCGTCGACGACGCGGTGCTCGACGAGAAGACGATTCCGGAGAGGTCGCCGGCGATGCTGTCGGGGAACAACAGCCCCAGCACCCCCAGCAGGCCGAGCACGCCGGTAGTGCTCACGACGAGCATCCGCACGTAGTCGTCCTCGATCAACCCGTCGAGGACGGGGATCGACGCGTCCGCGAGCGGGTTACGCATCGGCCGCACCTCCGTCGGTCGCGGCCGTGTCATCGGCCGGGTCCGCGTCGTCCGACTTCGAACCGCCCGTCTTCGGACCGCCCGGACCGCGCGACCCCACGCCGGCGTACCGACCGATCATCCGGAAGAACTCCGGCATGGCCACGAACAGGATGATCAGCCCGCGCAACACGCCGACGAGTTCGGGCGGCACGTCGGTGCGGAACCCGATCTCCAGGGCGCCGCCCTTCAGCAGTCCGAACAGGAACGCCGCCGGCAACACGCCGAGCGGGTTGTTCCCGGCGAGGATGGAGACGGTGATCCCGTCGAACCCGAGCGCGGGGACCGACGCCATCCACCGGCCCTCGGACATCAGCACCCACACCGCCCCGCCGACGCCGCCGATCGCTCCCGACAGCGTCATCGCTCGGACGGTCGTCGCCTTCGCGTTCACGCCGCCGTACTCGGCGGCGGCCGCCTGGACCCCGCTCGTCCGCAGGTCGTAGCCGAACGACGTGTGCTCGACGAGGTAGTAGAGCGCCCCGATGAAGGCGATCCCGAACACGAGCGCCACGACCGCGAAGTCGCTCGACTGCGGGAAGACCCACGGGAGGAACTGGGCGTACTCGGGGACGTACTCGGTGGCGACCACCGAGGACCCCTCGGCGCGGAACACCTCCAAGACGAGCACGTACGCGACGTTCGCCGCGATGAAGTTGAGCATGATCGTCGTGATGACCTCGTTGGCGTCGGTGTACGCCTTCAGCGCGCCCGGGATCGCGCCCCAGAATCCGCCGCCGACGGCGCCGGCCAGGATTCCGAGGACGATCAGCGCCAGCCCCGCGACCGGTCCCGCGGGGAGCAGCGGCGCCGCCGCGAGCACGGTCAGCGCGGTCGCGAGCCCGCCGACGACGAGCTGGCCCTGCGTCCCGATGTTGAACAGGCCGGCGCGGAACGCGACCGCGACGGAGAGCCCGGTGAAGATCAGCAGCGTCGTCTCCGAGAGCGTCAGCCCGAGCGAGAGGTTGAACGGCGTCCAGCCGGCGTTGAACAGCCCCGGCTCGCCGGCCGCGAAGGGGTAGCCGAGCGCGCCGTTGAAGAGGACGACGTACACCTCGAACGGGTCGTAACAGAAGCCGAGTCCGGTGACCGGCATCGTCCACGCCGCGGTGCTACACTCCGCGATCCGGCCGGAGACGAGCACGATGGCGAATCCGACCACGATGGAGAGCAGGATGGCGGCGACGCTTATCGCGAGTCGCTCGGCGACCGTCCGGTCGACGAACGGCGCGACCACGCGCCGCGCCAGCGACGGGAGCCCGTCCGAGTCGGTGCCGCTCACGGGTCTGCCCTCCGGTCCGCGTCAGCGGCGTCGTGGACTGCGGCCGCCTCGACTGAGTCGTCGTCGTCGAGCCGTTCGCCCGCCATCAGCAGCCCGATCTCCTCTTCTGTCACCGTGGCGGGGTCGACGACACCGGTGAACTCGCCCTCGTGGATCACCGCCAACCGGTCCGAGAGCCCCTGCACCTCGTCCAGCTTCGAGGAGACGAGGAGGACCGCCTTGCCCTCGGCCCGCAGTTCGAGCAGGCGGTCGTGGAGGAACTCCGTGGAGCCGATGTCGACCCCGCGGGTCGGGTGCATCGCCACGACGAGGTCGGGGTCGCGCTCGAACTCGCGCCCGACGATGAACTTCTGCTGGTTGCCGCCGGAGAGGTCCTCGGCCTCCGCCTCCGCGTTCGGCGGGCGCACGTCGTACTTCTCGATGATCGACTCCGCGTGGTCCCGCGAGGCCCGCCAGTCGAGGCGCCCTCTCTCGGCGAACGGCGGGTCGTGCTGGCTCCCTAAGATCCCGTTCTCCGTGAGGTCGTACGACATCACGAGGCCGCGCTCCTGGCGGTCCTCCGGGATGAAGGCCATTCCCCGGTCGATGTGCTCGCGGCGGGTGGCGTTCTCCATCGGCTCGCCGAGGTACGTGATCGACCCGGCGGTCGGTTTCCGCATCCCGGTGATCGCCTCGACGAGCTGCGACTGACCGTTGCCGTCGACGCCGGCGATGCCGAACACCTCTCCGGCCCGAAGCTCGAAGGAGACGCCCGACACCGCCTCGACGCCGCGGTCGTCGGCCGCGTGGACGTCCGTCACGCCGAGCACGCGGTCGCCGGCCTCCTGCGGCGTCGTCGCCGGCTCCATCAGCACCTCGCGGCCGACCATCATCTCCGCAAGCTCCTCGCGGGTCACGTCGTCGGACGCGACGGTGCCGACGTTGACGCCGTCGCGCAGGACCGTGATCTCGTCCGCCGCCGACAGCGCCTCGCTGAGCTTGTGCGAGATGAAGATGATCGTCTTCCCCTGGTCGGTGAGCTCCTCGAAGACGCCGTAGAGGTCCTCGACCTCTTGGGGCGTCAACACGGCCGTCGGCTCGTCGAGGATGAGCACGTCGGCGCCGCGGTACAGCGCCTTCAGGATCTCGACGCGCTGTTGGACCCCGACCGAGACGTCCTCGATCCGCGCGTCGGCGTCGACGTCGAAGCCGTAGCGCTCGCTCAGGTCGGTCACCGCCTCGCGAGCGGCGGTCTTGTCGACGCGGAGACCGCCCCACGTCTTCGGCTCGTTACCGAGGACGACGTTCTCCCAGACCGTCATCGGATCGACGAGCATGAAGTGCTGGTGGATCATGCCGATGCCCGCGTCGATCGCGTCTCGCGGCGAGTCGAACGACTGCGGTTCGCCGTCGAGGACGACGGTCCCCTCGGTCGGCTCGTAGAGCCCGTAGAGGACGTTCATCAGCGTGGTCTTTCCGGCGCCGTTCTCGCCGAGCAGGGCGTGGACGCTTCCTCGCTCCACCGCGAGATCCACGTCGTCGTTCGCGACGACCCCGGGGAATCGCTTCGTAATGCCGTCCAAGTGGACCGCCGGGTTCATTCACCCGTAACTCCGCGTGGGAGCCTAAAAGAGCGCGGATTCCGGGCCAGCCCCGACGGACGTGTCTGCTCGACGACCGGTCGGATAAAAAAGCGCGCTCCGCTGCGGCCGGGCCGCGCGCCGGGCGCCCGGCGTCGGCCGCCGCCGCGTCGCGTTCAGTTGCTCGTGGTGTCGGGAACGTCGATGTTCCCGGCGATGATCTCGTCGCGCGCGTCCGAGACCGCGCTGACGATGTCGTCGGGGACGTCGCCGCCGATCTCCTGACCGTAGACGCACTCGACGCCGTTCGACTCGAGCCCGAGCGCGACCGTCGAGCCGCCCTGGTGATCGTCGTTGATCACGTTCTCGATCGACTCGTAGACGGCGGTGTCGACGCGCTTCACCATCGACGCCACGATGACGTCGGCGAACGACTCCTCGGAGACCGACTGGTCTTGGTCGACGCCGAACGCGAACCGACCCTCCTCCTGTGCGGCCTGGAAGACGCCGACGCCCGTCGCGCCGGAGGCGTGGTAGACGATGTCGGCGCCGCTCTGGTACATCGACAGCGCGGCCTCCTGTCCGCCCGAGGGGTCGGCGTAGCTGCCGACGTAGCTCGTGATGACGTCGACGTCGTCGGACGCGTAGTCGACGCCGGCCTCGAAGCCGGCCTGGAACTTACGGATGACCGGGCTGTCGACGCCGCCGACGAACCCGACGCTCGTCGAGTCGGGGTCGGTCGACCCTGCTCCGGCCGAGAACTCGGTCTCGGTCAGGCGACCGGCGAGGACGCCCATCAGGAACGAGCCCTGCTCCTCGCGGAACAGGTAGTTCGCGACGTTCGGCTCGTCGACGACGGTGTCGACGATCATGAAGTCCTTGTCGGGGTACTGGGGCGCGGTCTCCGAGAGCGCGTCGCCCTGGTTGAACCCGATAGTGGAGACGAGGTCGTACACCGGGTCCGTCGAACTGGCGAAGCGCTGCTGGAACTGCCCGAACTCGCCGGCGCCGTCCGGCTCGGCCTCGCTGTACTCGATGCCGAACTCCTCTTCGGCCTGCAGGATGCCCTGCTGGGCCGCGTCGTTGAACGAGTTGTCGCCGAGTCCGCCGTCCGAGTAGACGATGCCCACGGTGGCCGGGACTTCGTCACCGCCGTCAGAGCCGTCCGAACCGTCGTCGCCGCCGTCGGAGCCGTCCGAACCGTCGTCGCTGCCGTCGGAACCGTCGGAGCCATCAGAGCCGTCGGAGCCGTCGTCGCTCGGCCCGCCGCTGCAGCCCGCGAGGCCGATGAGGCCCGCTGCACTTGCCGCCTTGACGAACCGCCGCCGATCGAGGTCGGATACCATCTTATCATAAACGGGGTGCGAGCGCGGCATAAATTCGTCGCTCTCGACGCCGGAGACTGCACGTTCTCGGATACCGGCTGGGTAAAAGCCATATACTCGGCCCACACGGAGCCGAACTTGTTCACGTTCGTGGTGTGTGCGGGCCGGTCGGTCCGCTACGCGTCCGCGGCCGCGCCCACCGCGTCGGCGACGACCGCCTCGACGTCCGCGACGAGGTCGTCGACGTCGTCGCTCTCGGCGTACACGCGGACGTACGGCTCTGTCCCGGAGGGGCGGACGAGCGTCCACGAGGCGTCCGCGAACTCCAAGCGCACGCCGTGGTCGGTGTCGACGGTCGCGTCGGGGAACGCCGCCGGCAGGGCGGTCTCCAACCGGTCCATCGCGGCCGTTTTCGCGTCGTCGGGGCAGTCGACGCTGACCTTGCGGTACGGGCGCTCCGTGATCGGCTCGCGGAGGCCGTCGAGTCCCTCGTCGGCGACGAGCCGGGCGATCACGGCCGCCGAGGCGACGCCGTCGATCCACTCGCCGAAGGCGACGTGGATGTGCTTCCACGGCTCCGCGGCGAAGACGACGCGGGTCTCCGTCGCTACCGCTCCGGCGGTCTCGGCCTCCCCGACCGCGCCCGCCTCCCCGAGGGCGCCGGCTTCGGCGGCGTCCTCTCGCACCGCCGCGATGCCCTCGTGGAGGGCGCCCAGCCGCACGCGCTCGACCCGTCCGCCGGCCTCGCGGACGCGCTCGTCGATCCGTCCGGAGGCGTTCGGCGTGGTGACGACCACCGGGTCCTCGGCGTCGCTCTCGCGCGTGTACCGCTCCGCGAGCAGCGCGAGGACGGTGTCCTCGTGGACGACCTCGCCGTCGGCGTCGACGATAACGATCCGGTCGGCGTCGCCGTCGTGGCCGATGCCGAAGGCGAACCCCTCGGCGTCGGCGCCGTCCTCGCCGTCTCCGCCGGGGCGACCGGGCGCCGCCACCCCGTCGTTGGCGTCGGCGACGAACCGTCGGAGGTCCCGCAGCGTCTCCGGGGTCGGCTTGCTCCCGCGGCCGGGGAAGTGACCGTCGACGTTCCCGTTGAGCGTGACGACCTCGGCGCCGAGCTCCCGGAGCACGGTGGGCGTCGCCGGCGCGGCCATCCCGTTCCCGCAGTCGACCGCGACCCGGAGGCCGTCGAGCGGCGCGCCGAACCCCTCGGCGTACGCGCGGACGTCGGCGAGGTAGCCGGCGAGCGGGTCGACGCGCTCCGTCTCGGTCCACGCGTCCCACGTCGCGGGGGGCCCGCCGCTCTCCACGCGCTCCTCGACGGCGCGCTCGGCCTCGCGGTCGAACTCGCTCCCGTCGCGGAACAGCTTGATCCCGTTGTCCGTCGGCGGGTTGTGCGAGGCAGTGAGCATGACGCCGTATCGGCCCCGCGAGGCGTGCGCGAGCGCCGGCGTCGGGAGCCGACCCGCGCGCAGCACGCGGACGCCGCCCGACGCCAGTCCCGACTCCATCGCCGCCGCGAGCGCGCCGCCGGTCACCCGTCCGTCGCGGGCCAGCACGACCTCCGCCGGGCGCCTGCGGTCGCCGTCGTCTGCGCGGCCGCGCTCGGCGGCCGTCGCGCCGTCCCGTACCTCCGCCGCCACGGCGCGTCCCACGGCGAGCGCGAGCTCGGGCGTGACGCGTTCCGCGGCGCTCCCGCGGATTCCAGCGGTTCCGAACAAGTCCATACCTCCGGGATCGGCTGCCGTTCGTTAGAACCCGTCGGTTGCCGGGCGTCGCGTTTAACTCCGCGGCGGTCGCACGGTCCGCCCATGACCGGCCGCACGCGAGCGCACGTGTACGTCTCGGGTCGCGTTCAGGGCGTCTACTACCGCGCGACGACCCGCGACACCGCCAGAGAAGAGGAGGTCGACGGCTGGGTGCGCAACCTCGACGACGGGCGCGTCGAAGCCGTCTTCGAGGGCCCGGAAGAGGCGGTCCGCGAGATGGTCGCGTGGTGCGAGACGGGGAGCCGCGCCGCCGACGTCGACGAGGTCGACGCGACGTACGAGGAGCCGGAGGGGCTGGACGGGTTCGAGGTCCGGTGGTAGGCCGGACCGCGGCGGAGCGGCGAGCCAGCGACCGGTCGCGCTACGGCGCCACCGGGTCGGACGGCGGGTCGCGGACGCCGAGCTCCTCCAGTGCCCGCAACACCACGAGGGCCTCGACCACGTCCCGTTCCTCGGTGTAGGGGTCGTCGACCGCGTCGAGCGTCGCCTCCGCCTCGCCGGCGAGCCGCGACTCCAGCTCCGTCTGGTCCGTCTCGCCTTTGACCGCCGACAGGAGCGCCTCGTGGTCCTCGCGGAGGTCGAGCGAGACGTGCGCCGCGTTACACCGCGAGAGCGGGTGGGTGTCCATCTCGATGGCGAGGTCGCTCACGAGGTCCCAGTCGTCGGCGCAGAAGCGGAGCGTCACCGACCCGACGACGTCGCGCCACGAGATGGGGTCGCCGTTCTTCATCAACCGGATCGCTCGCGGCGGCACCGCGATTCGGGTGTGGGTCTCGTCGCGACCGCACAGGCAACAGGGGGTGTTCTTCAGTCCGGCGTACACGCTCGCTCGTACGGGTCGCAGGATGGTGTGCGTTTCGCCGAACGCGCTACTCGCTGCACTCGGCGAGCCACTCGTGGGCCCAGTCGTCGATCTCCTCGAACACGGGCGCGAGCGACTCGCCCTTGTCGGTGAGGCTGTAGTACGTCGCCACCGGTGACGCCTCCTCCAACCGGCGGTGAACGAACCCCGTCTCCTGGAGGTCGTCGAGCACGCGCGAGAGGGTCCGGGCGTTCGCGTCCGTCTCCCGTTTCAGTTCGTTGAATCGGGACTCCCCGTTCAACAGCTCGTGGAGGACGACGAGCCGCCAGCGCGACCCGATCTGTTCGAGCGAGTCGACGACGGGACACGGCGTCTCCGGGGTCGTGGACGTCTCCGCGTCGGGCTCCGCGTCGGTCGTGTCCGCCGAGTCCGACCCGGCGAGGTCCTGCGATGACATCGGTGTTACCTACTTACCCACTTGTCCGGGAATCGATAAATAGGTTACGTCCGTACACGTGGTTACACGATGTTAGCTGAAATCACGACGCTACCGTTACAGTTCGACTCCCCCCTCGCGAGCGAACTCTTCCTGCTCGGCCGGATCCTGTTCGGCGCCACGCTCGCGTTCACGGGGCTGAACCACTTCATGGACCTCGACACCATGGCCGGCTACGCCGAGTTCAAGGGCCTTCCGGCGCCGCGCTTTTCCGTGGTCGCCTCCGGTCTCGTCCTCGTACTGGGCGGACTCGGAATCGTCGTCGGCGCGTACCCCGTGCTCGCGGCCGGCGCGCTCGCCGGCTTCCTGCTCGTCTCGGCCGTGACGATGCACGACTTCTGGTCGGTCGACGACCCCGAGGAGAAGCAGAACGAGATGACGAGCTTCCTCAAGAACGTCTACGGCGCCGGCGCCGCGGTCGCGCTCCTCGCCGTCGGCGGCACCGCGTGGCCCTACGCGCTGGGCTTCGGCCTGTTCTGAATCGAGCGTAACCGCTTCGAGCGGTCTGCCGCGTTTATCGAATCGAGAGACAGGTGGTCAGGTATCTCAGTCCCGCCCAATACTCATTACAAAATCGTCACTTATGTATCATACTCATGCTCAAGAGGAAGGTCCTTCTCGGAGCGGTAATCGGATCCGTCGTCGGAATCGGAGCGTGGTCACTAATCGGACCTGACGGATGGGCGCTCGGTGGAGGGGTCGCGGGGGTAGTTGTCGGGAGAGACAGTGTCGACCTCGCGGAGTCGATGATAGAGGGCGCCAAGGCCGGCGTAGTCGCTGCGGTCGTGTTCGCTGTTCTATTCGGATTCGGAGAGGGCGTTCGACTCGCGTTGGACACCGGAAATCCGGAATCGCTGGCTCAGGGGATCGGGCCGTTCTTCTCGATAGCTATCATCTACGGGATCGGCTGTTTCATCGCTGCCTTGATCTTCGGAGCGATCACATACACCGTCTATGATTCGTGGTGATTCGAGTAGTTCGGACTCTTCAGCGACAAACCGCTTCAGGCGAGCACGTGTCTGGAGAATAGGATTTCAACAGGGCCGAACCGGGCGTGACTACTTCGATCGGTCCGTCGCGTTTGCACGCATTTTCCAAACCGTCAGTACCACTAACTGACTTCGCGACCACCGAACAGACGGTTATGACCGAAGCCCCGCCCACCACCGGACTGCATCACGTGACGAACATCTGCACGGACATGGAGGAGACGGTCGCGTTCTACGAGGACGCGCTCGGCTGGTACACCGTCAAGCGGACGCAGAACTACGACGACCCCGGGACGCCGCACTACTACTTCTCGTCCACGCCGGAGGGGGAGCCGGGCACCAACGTCACCTACTTCGAGTACCCGAACTCGCAGGGCGCGCCGGGGCCGGGCGCGAGCCACCACTTCGCGTTCGGCGTCGC
>Ga0102936_1001220_pt1 | contig 10193 bp, 6 predicted proteins | sample SalPon2_A_H2O_MG_FD_78502 | JGI IMG/M metagenome (GOLD analysis project Ga0102936, IMG submission 78502) | Salt pond water microbial communities from South San Francisco under conditions of wetland restoration - Salt Pond MetaG R2_A_H2O_MG | ecosystem: Environmental > Aquatic > Non-marine Saline...
CCCGACATCGAAGTGATGGTCGCCGGCGGCGACGGCGACGGCTACTCCATCGGCGCGGGCCACTTCGTCCACGCCGTCCGGCGCAACGTCGACATGACGTACGTCGTGATGGACAACCGCATCTACGGGCTGACGAAGGGCCAGGCGTCGCCGACCTCCCGCGAGGACTTCGAGACGTCGACGAGCCCCGACGGACCCAAGCAGCCGCCGGTGAACCCGCACGCGCTGGCGCTCGCCTCCGGCGCGACGTTCATCGCGCAGTCGTTCTCCTCCGACGCGCTCCGCCACCAAGAGATCATCCAGGAGGCCATCGAGCACGACGGGTTCGGCTTCGTCAACGTCTACTCGCCGTGCGTCACGTTCAACGACGTCGACACGTACGACTACTTCCGCGACTCTTTGGTCGACCTGAAGGAGAGCGACCACGACCCGACCTCGCGCGAGGACGCGAAGGACGTCATCCTCGACAACGAGAAGGAGCATCAGGGCGTCTTCTACAAAGACGAGTCGTCGGTGCCGTACCACGAACAGCACGGCGTCGACGAGGACATGTCGGTCCTCCCGGACGGCGCCCCCGAGGGCGCGACCGACCTCGTCCGCGAGTTCTACTGAGCCGCGTCGCGCGACCGATCGAGCGGAACCGGAGCGCCACGGACCCGGCGGCGAACGGCGGCCTCGGTCGCCGCTCGCTGGGCCGCTAATTCCGACCTCTCTCGACGGCCAAAACCGAGGGAAAGAGGGCGTTCGCGCGGAGTTTTCGACGGGTTTCAGCAAGCCTAATTAGGTGGGTCCGTAAGCGTCGTGTATGGTTGATCGCTACGACGTCGCCATCGCCGGCGCGGGTCCGGCGGGCGCGCAGTGCGCCCGCGATCTGGCGACGCGCGACTACGACGTCGTCGTCCTCGAGACGGAGTCCGAAGACGAGTTCCCCCGACAGAGCAACAAGTCGACCGCCGGCACGTTCCCGTCGATGATGTCCTCGTTCGGGATCCCCGACGACGTCGTGATGTCGTACACCGACGACGTCGTGCTGGAGTCGCCCAACGAGTACTACGAGAGCTACCAGCCGGGGGCGGTGTTGGAGTTCGCCGACTTCAAGCGGTTCCTCGTCGCCGACGGCCGCGAGAACGGCGCGGAGTACCGCTTCGACGCGCGGGTCTCGCGGCCGGTCCTCGACGACGACGGCGTCATCGAGGGAGTTCGGTACAACGGCGACGAGGAGGTGTACGCCGACGTGGTGATAGACGCCACCGGCCCCGCCGCGCCGCTCGCGAGCGCGCTCGACGTCGTCGACCTCGAACGCGAGAACCAGGCGATCGGGATCGAGTACGAGATGTCGGGCGTGGAGATGAACCACCCCGACTACGCCGACCTCCGCCGGGCGATGATGCTCCGGTTGGACCACGAGATCGCCCCCGGCGGCTACTCGTGGATCTTCGCGACCGGCGAGGACACCGCCAAGGTCGGCATCTGCTACATACAGAACGACCGCCACCGCGAGTTCGCCGAGGCGGGCAAGACCGTCGACGGCTACCTCGACGACTGGATCGACCGCGACCCGCGGTTCGCCGAGGCGGAACAGATCGACGAGACGGTCCACCGCGGCTCCGCGCACATCCAGCGCCCCGCGCAGATGCACACGGACGGCTTCATCGCCATCGGCGACACCGTGCCGAGCATCGACCCGCTGTGGGGCGAGGGGATCCACAAGGGGATGAAGTCCGCCCGCGCCGCCGCGGCGACCGTCGACCGCTGTCTCACCGACTCGGAGCGGCGCACCGACGCGGAGAGCCTCGCGGTGTACGAGACGCTCTGGCACCGCGACGTCGCGCCGCGCGCGAGGTCGCGGCTGGCGCTCACCGAGCTGCTGTACCTCGCGCCCAACGAGCGGTACGACCGGCTGATGCGCGACCTCCAGGAGACCGACGACGACATCCTCGCGAAGGCGAACCGCGGCGAGAAGGCGGGGATGGCGCGGCTGCTCCACCTCGACGACGTGCCGCTGCTCGCGAAGTACGCGCGCGAGCGGTTCGACGTCTGAGGCGATCCGAGCCGGGGGGCGCCGCCGGCCGAACGGTTTTTGCCGACGCGAGCCGCAGCTTCGTTCATGCTCGATTATGTCGGATTAGAGGCCGACCTCGACGAGGAGGCGCGGCTGATCCGCGACACGGCCCGCCGCTTCGTCGACGAACAGGTCCGACCGGACATCGGCGACCACTTTCAGGCGGGGACGTTCCCGACGGACCTGATACCGGAGATGGGCGAGCTCGGCTTCTACGGCTCGAACCTCGACGGGTACGGCCTGCCCGACGTCTCCGAGACCGCCTACGGGGTGTTGATGCAGGAGCTGGAGGCGTGCGACTCCGGGCTCCGGTCGATGGCCAGCGTCCAGGGCGCGCTCGTGATGTACCCCATCCACGCGTACGGGAGCGACGAACAGAAGGAGCGCTGGCTGCCCGACCTCGGCACCGGGGAGGCGGTCGGCTGCTTCGGGCTGACGGAGCCCGACCACGGCTCGGACCCGTCGGCGATGGAGACGCGCGCGGAGCGCGACGGCGACGAATACGTGCTCGACGGTTCGAAGACGTGGATCACGAACGCGCCCATCGCGGACGTGGCGGTCGTCTGGGCGCGCGACACCTCCGCCGAGGGGCGGCCGGTCCGCGGGTTCCTCGTCGAGACCGACCGCGACGGCGTCACCACCAACGAGATCGACGACAAGCTCTCGCTGCGGGCGTCGGTAACCGGCGAGATCAGCCTCCAGAACGTCCGCGTCCCGGCGGAGAACGTCCTCCCCGGCGTGAGCGGCATGAAGGGGCCGCTGTCGTGTCTCACGCAGGCGCGCTACGGGATCGCGTGGGGCGCGGTCGGCGCGGCCCGCGACTGCTTCGAGCAGGCCCGCGAGTACGCGCTCGACCGCGACCAGTTCGGCGGGCCGATCGCGCGGTTCCAGCTCCAACAGGAGAAGCTCGCGGAGATGGCGACGGAGATCACGACCAGTCAGCTGCTCGCCCACCGGCTCGCCGAACTGAAGGAGCGCGGCGACCTCACGCCCCAGCACGTCTCGATGGCGAAGCGCAACAACGTCCGGATGGCGCGCGACCAGTCCCGCGTCGCCCGCGAGATGCTCGGCGGCAACGGGATCACGACCGACTACTCCCCGATGCGGCACATGGCGAACTTCGAGACCGTCTACACCTACGAGGGCACCCACGACATCCACACGCTGGTGCTCGGCGAGGACCTGACCGGGATCGCAGCCTTCGAGTAGAAAAGCAGCGACCGCGAGGGGAACCGAACCCGTCGACGCTTACCGCTCGTCGATGGGGACGAACTCGGCCTCTTCGGGGCCGGTGTACCGGGCGCGCGGACGGATGAGGCGGTTGTCCTCCTGGTACTCGGCGACGTGGGCGATCCAGCCGCCGGCGCGGCTCATCGCGAAGATGGGCGTGTACATGTCGACCGGGATGCCGAGGGAGTCGTAGACGGAGCCGGAGTAGAAGTCGACGTTCGGCGCGATCCCCTTCTCGACGAGCCCCTGGTCGGTGAGGTACTCCTCGATAGCGGTGGTGTAGTCCAGCCACTTGGTGTCGCCCGACGAGTCGGCGAGGTCGCGGAGCTTCTCTTCGAGGATGTTCGCGCGCGGGTCTTTCACCTTGTAGACGCGGTGCCCGAACCCGGGGATGCGCCGCCCCTCGTCGCGGGCGTCTTTCACCCACTGGACGGGGTCCTTCGAGGAGGCGTCCACCTCGTGGAGCACCTCCATCACGTCCTGGTTGGCCCCGCCGTGGAGGGGGCCGGAGAGCGCGCCGATACCGCCGGTGACGCCCGAGTAGACGTCGGCCATCGTCGAGCCGATCACCATGGCGGTGAACGTGGAGGCGTTGAGCCCGTGGTCGGCGTGGAGGGTGAGCGCCATGTCGAACGTCTCCTCGCTCACCGCGTCCGGCTCGGTCCCCGTGAGCATGTAGAGGAAGTTCCCGGCGTGCGAGAGGTCGGGGTCGGGCGCGACCGGCTCCTCGCCCTGTCGGACGCGCTCGAACGCGGCGAGGACCGTCGGGATCTTCGCCGTGATCCGTCGGCCCTGGCGGAGCGTGGCCTCGCCGTCGTCGGCCCCGTCCGCCTCGTCGTCGTACGCCGACAGCATCGACGTCGCGGTCCGGAGCGCGGCCATCGGGCGCTCCCCGGCGTCCGCGAGCGCGCGGGCGGTCTCGATGACGTCGTCGTCCACCTCGCGCTCCGCCGCGAGGTCGGCGGCAAACGCGTCGAGCTCCGCGGCGGTGGGGAGCGAGCCGTGCCACAGGAGGTACAGGACCTCCTCGTAGCTCGCGCCGCGCGCGAGGTCCTCGATGTCGTACCCGCGGTAGACGAGCTTTCCGACCTCGCCGTCGACGTAGCTCAGATCCGACTCCGCGACGAGGACGCCCTCGAGCCCGCGTTTTAACTCATCTGTCATACCACGTCGTTCCGACCACCATCAAAAAAGCGTTATCTTTCAGGAGGGATACGGTACGTCGATCGTGGTACGCCACCGCGTCGAACGACGACGTGACAGCGTTCGGAAACGTCTTGCCTCGGGAGGCGGCGACGCCGGACGTCGGTTCAGCGGGCCGGGACGACCGTCACCGTCCGGTTCCGGTCGATCGCGTCCTCCAACTCCTCGGCGATGGCGGAGCCGCGGGAGACTTGGACCTCGCCGCCGCGACCGACGGTGGCGGTGAAGAGGTACTCGCCGTCGGCGCGCACCTCGACCGTCTCGCCGACCCCGTCGTCGACGTCGATGACGACGTGCCGCGAGGTGATCTCCGGGGCGACCACCGTGCCGCGCTCGGCGCCGACCTGCCCGTCGCCGCTGCCGTTCCCGGCGGCGCCGCCGGCGGGGCCGCCTCCCGAACCGCCGGGCTTCTCGTCGTGCGTGCGGACGTCGATGTCGATCCCGAGGCGGCTCTCGATGTCGGCGATGCGACCGCCGCCCTTCCCGATCACCGTGCCGATGTCCCCCTCGGTGACGTAGACGACCGCCTCGTCGTCGCCGTTCAGCTCCACGTCGACGTGACCGTGCGCGACCGAGCGGATCTCGCGTTCGATCTCCTTTTTCGCGATGCGACCGACGCCGGAGTCGCGGTCCGCCTCGCCACCCTCCTCGTCCAGCGGGACCGTGACGACCTGCCGGTTGAACGTGTAAATCTCGTACTCCGGCCGCCCGGTCTCGAAGTTCGACACCTGGATGACCGGGCGGGCGAGGTCCTCGGCGGTGAGCCCGGCGGGGACCTTCACCTCGGTGGTCACGTCGTAGACGGTGTGGACCTCGCCGGCCTCGATGTAGACGACGGTGTCGACGATCTGCGGGATCATTCCCAACTCGACGCGGCCGACGAGCCGCTGGAGCGCGTCGATGGCGCGCGAGGCGTGAACGACGCCGACCATCCCGACGCCGGCCATGCGCATGTCGGAGAACACCTCGAAGTCGTTCGTCTTCCGGACCTCGTCGTAGATCGTGTAGTCGGGCCGGACGAGGAGCAGCGAGTCGGCGGTGTTCTCCATCTCGCCGCCGAGCGCGCCGTACTGCGTGATCTCCGGACCGACCTGGAGGTCACGCGGCTTCTCCATCGTCTTCACCGCGTAGTCGCTGTCGTTCAAGAACTCCGCGACCGCCTGCGCGAACGTCGACTTCCCGGCCCCGGGCGACCCGGAGATGAGCACGCCGCGCTTCCGCTCCGCGAACCGGTCGCGCAGTTCGTCGGCGAACTCGTAGTCGTCCAAGTCCGTCTTCGCGATGGGGCGGACGGCGGTGATCTCGATGCCGTCGGCGAACGGGGGACGCGCCACCGCGATCCGGTAGTTGCGGAACTGGACGATGTCCATCCCGTCGTCGGAGAGCTCGATGAACCCCTCGTTCGACTGGCGCGCCAGGTCGACGATCGAATTGGCCCACTCGCGCAGCTGCGCCTCGTCGGTGGGCTCGTCCGCGATCTCGACGTAGCGCATCTCGCCGAGCGCCCCGCGCTTCGCCTTCGGGACGGTCCCCGTCTTGAGGTGGACCGACATCGTCTCCTCGGTGAAGAACTCCCGTATCGGCAGCTCGTCGACGACGCCGCGGGCGACCGGCTCGACGTACTCGACGTCCAGTCCCTTCGCGCGGGCCACCTCGGCCTGGACCACGTCGCTGGACAGCAGCGTCGCGTCGTGGTCGGCGGCCAGGTCGCGGATCAGCGCGTCCACGTCGCCCTCGTGGGCGTTCGAGCGGGCGTCGCCGCTGGCGCGCTCGCCGACGTACCGCAGCTCGATCGTTCCGTCGTCGGCGTAGTCGGCGAGCCGCTTGAGTTCGCTGAGCCCGTCCCAGCCGGATTCGAGCCCGTCGTTCGCCTGCGACTCCAGCTCGCCGACGACCGCCTCGGGGACGAACACGGTGACCGACTCGTAGGTCCCGTCCGCGACGCGTTCGGACACGCGGCCGTCGACGACCGCGCTCGTGTCCGGTACTACGTTCATACCCGAGTTGGGGACGGGAACCGTATAAGGGTGTTCGACCGGGGGCCGCGCGCGCACGACCTCGGCGGCCGGCCCGCTCAATCGTCAGCGGCGGTCGGCTCCGCCCCGTCGGCGAGCCGCGCGGCGTAGGCGGTGAAGTTCTCGAACAGCTGCTTCGCCTCGCAGGCGGCGTCGTACGCGGCGGGCGTGATCGAGTCGAGGACCGCGTCCACGCGGGCGTCGCCGATCTGGTCCCGCTTGCCGTCGGTCACCTCGCGGGCGGTGTCGATGTCGTACTCGGGGTGGAACTGGACGCCCCAGCAGTGGCCGTCGCGGAAGGCGTGGACGCCGCGGTCGTTCTCCGCGAGCAGCGTCGCGGACGGCGGCAGTTCGACGACCGCGTCGCCGTGCGTGGTGAAGGCGGTGAACGACTCGCCGATCCTCTCGAACAGCGGGTCGTCGCGCGGCCGGCGGATCTCGTTGTAGCCGATCTCGAACCCGTCCATCCCGGCGACGCGGCCGCCGAGCGCCTCCGCGAGCACCTGGTGGCCGTAACAGACGCCGAGGACCGGCACCTCGGCCTCGGCGGCCGCCGCGACGTAGTCGACGAGCGGCGGGATCCACGCCTCGTCCCAGTAGACCGACGAGCGCGACCCCGTCACCACGACGCCGTCGAACTCGGTGTGGTCGGGGAGGTCTCCCGCGACGGCGTCGAACTCGACGAGGTCGGCGTCGAGCTCTCTGCGGAAGTTCCGGCGGGTGTTCGCGCCGTCGTGGGCGGCGTTCAACAGAGCGAACCGGAGACGGGTCATCGAGTGTAGGTTCGGCGAGAGTCACAAAACGGTTGCGGCGCCGGCCGCGGGCCGAGGGGGCTGACGCGGGCGTCGCGGGGCGGACGACGCCGCGACTACTCGAACGCGGCGCTCGCGTGTTCCGCGAGCCACCCGGCGAGCAGGTCGTTGACCGCGGCCGACGCCTCGACCCCGACGAGGTGGCGCGCCCCCTCGACGCCGTGGAACTCCCCGCGCGGGAGCCCCTCGGCGAGCGTTTCGCCGGCCGTGACGGGGCAGACGGTGTCGTCCGTCCCGTGGACGACGAGCGCCGGCGTGGCGACCTCGAAGAGAGCGCCGGTGAGGTCGAACGACTCGACCGCGGCGCGGTGCGCCGCGTACGCCTCGCGGTCGGCGTCCTCCGCGAGACGCCACTCCGCGATCCGCGAGAGCGCGTCCGGGTGCGCCTCCCGGAAGTCGACCGAGAGGAGCCCGTTCAGCGACCCCTCGACCGCGGCCGGGTCGGCGGGGTCGGCCCAGACGCCGGCGGGGTTGTAGGCGTCCCCCGCGGGCGGCGTCCCGACCAAGGCGATACTCGCCGGTCGCGAGGAGTTCGCCGCGGCCGTCAGCGCGACCATCCCGCCGAGCCCGTAGCCGACGAGGTGGGCGTTCCGGACCCCCTCGGCGGCGCACACCGCGTCGACGTCGGCGGCGAGGTCCGCGACCCCGTACGGGCCGGGCGGGGCGTCGGACCGGCCGACGCCGCGCGTCTCCGGCGTGATCACCGTGTGCGGGCCGGCGAGCGCGGCGTGCTGCCAGCCGAACTGCCAAGCGCCGAGCCCGACGTCGCCGCAGAACACGACCGCCTCGTCGCCCTCGCCGGCGTCGGGGGCGTCAACCTCGTACCGGATCTCGGTCCCGGCGTTGGTCGCGTGCGGCATGGTGGCTGACGGGGGCGTTCAGGCCTCCTGGAGGCTTCGGAGGACGTCAGGCGCCGCGTCGAGCGCGTCGTCCAAGGCGTCCGCGTCCGGCCCGCCGCCCTGCGCGAAGTCGGGCGGCCCGCCGCCGCCGCCGCCGACGCGCCCGGCGAGCTCCGAGACGACCTGTCCGGCGTTCACGTCGACGCCGTCGGGGACGCCGACGACGAAGCTCGCGGAGCCGTCCGCGCCGCTGCCGATCACGGCGACCTTCCCGTCGTCGACGTGGGCGTTCGCGGTCGCGCGCAGCTCGTCGGCGTCGCCGTCGAGCCGCTGGATCACCGCGGTCGCCCCGGCGACCTCGACCTCCTCGGCGTCGCCGCCGCCGGAGGCGCGCGCGGCCGCGAGCTCCTCTTTGAGCGACTCGATCTCCTTGCCGCGCGCCTTCCACTCCTCGAAGAAGCGCTCCGCGGTGTCGGGGACGTCGAGCGGGTCGACGTCCAGGACATCGGCCGCGTCGTACAGCGCGTCCTCAGTGCGCTGGGTCGCCTCGACCGCCGCCGCCCCGGCCGCGAAGACGAGGCGCTCGACGCCGTCTTGGACCGGCTCCGTCTTCAGCAGCTTCACCGCGCCGATCTCGCCGGTCCGGTCGACGTGGGTCCCCGCGCAGGCCTGGACGTCGGCGTCGCCGACGTGGATCAGCCGGACGTTCGTTCCCGGCGGCACGCCGCCCTGATAGAGGTCGAAGCCGTGTTCCGCCTCCGCCTCGTTGCGGTCGGGCCACTCCTGCCGGACCGGCACGTCGTCGCGGACGAGGTCGTTCGCGACGCGCTCGATCGCCTTCACGTCCTCGCGGGTGATCCGCTCGAAGTGGCGCACGTCGAGCCGGGAGGAGTCGATCCCCTTCTGGGCGCCCGCTTGGCGGACGTGGTCGCCGAGCACCTCGCGGGCGGCGTGCCCGACGAGGTGCGTCGCGGTGTGGTGCGCGCGCAGCCGGTCGCGGCGGTCGCCGTCCACCTGTCCGCGGACGAACTCGCCCTTGCCCGGGTCCGCGTCCGTCCGGTGGAGCACGACCCCGTCGACCTCCTGGACGTCGTCGACGTCGACGGTGGTCTCGCCGACCGTGAGCTGGCCCCGGTCGGCCGGCTGGCCGCCGCCCTCGGGGTAGAACATCGTCTGGTCCAAGACGACGTCGTACCCCTCCTCGGCCTCCAACACGTCGAGGACGACCGCCTCGAACTCCGTGCGCCCCTGGTCGTCGTAGAACAGCTTCTCCGTCTCGGGGAGGTCGGCGAGCCGCTCGTCCCGCTCGTCGGTCCCGGTCGCGCCGTCGCCCTCCTCGTGGCGGTCGGCGACGAGCGCGTAGAAGTCGTCGGGGACGTCGACGGTCGCGCCGCGGTCGTCAGCGATGTCGGCGACCATGTCGGGCTGGATCCCGTGGGAGTCGTACAGTTCGAGCAGCTCCCCCGTCGGGATCGGTTCGCCGGTGCCGGCGTACTCGTCGGCGAGCTGTTCGACCTTCCGCGCGCCGCGCTCCAGCGTCCGCTCGTACTTCCGCTCCTCGCTGCGGACGATCTCGCGGATCGTGTCGCGGTTCTCGTAGCCGAGCCGCTCGGCCTGCATGTCGACCAGCTCGTCGAGGGGCGCGTCGACGCCGACCTCGTCGACGAGGCGCTTCATCCGGCGGAGCACCATCCGGGCGAGGTAGCCCGTGCCGACGTTCGACGGGACGATCTCGTCGCCGAACATGTACGCGAGCGTGCGGGAGTGGTCGGCGATCGCGTAGATCGCTTCGAGCGGTTCGACCAGCTCGCGCAGCCGGTCGACGTCGACGTCGAGCCGGTCGGCGATCTCGCCGCGGGCGGCCTCCACGTCGTCGACGTCGTCGATGTCGAGCCGGCCGGAGAGCTTCGCGGCGCGGTGAACGATCTCGCGTTCGGCCTCGGTGTGTTCGACCCCGGCGTTCTCCTTCAGGAAGTCGATCGCGTCGGGGTAGACGGCCTCGTACACGGTCGCGGTCCCTTGGCTCATCCAC
>Ga0102936_1001223_pt1 | contig 10185 bp, 5 predicted proteins | sample SalPon2_A_H2O_MG_FD_78502 | JGI IMG/M metagenome (GOLD analysis project Ga0102936, IMG submission 78502) | Salt pond water microbial communities from South San Francisco under conditions of wetland restoration - Salt Pond MetaG R2_A_H2O_MG | ecosystem: Environmental > Aquatic > Non-marine Saline...
CCCGGATATCAACATCCTCCAAGAGTGACTTGATCTGATCGTTCATGTCGTCGGTGTCGTCGAACTTGCCGACCGCGATGATATCGTAGTCACCGGTTGTCTCATACACCGAGATCATCTGTTTTTCGGCTTCGAGCTTGTTGGTGATCTGCGGGATCGCACTTCCCTCGACTTTGAGATGCATGATCGCGGTGACATCATAGCCGAGACTCTCGTAGTCGACGATCGGCGAGTAGCCGTCGATGACACCCTCAGCTTCGAGATCCTTCAGGTGATTCGAGACGGTTGTCACCGACACATCAAGCTCCTCAGCGAGGCTCCGGAGGCTGGAGCGGCCGTCACCGAGCAGCGAATTAATCAGCTTCTCATCAAGATGTTCGTGTGCCATACCCACCACGAGATAGTTTGCATTATTAAGTTTACTGGTATTAATCTCCACATCCGCATAGCGGTTTCCGGTCGGAGCGGCGAATGCGACAGAAGATTGCGATCTGGACTGCTGTGTCGACGTTCATCCAAACCGACACGTGTTCGATCCGAAAGATCACCATCGGTCGGTAGCGGGCACCCCGGCTAGCAAGGCTCACCACAGGGAGACAACCGATCACCGTCGAGAGGCGGTGACTGATCCACGCAGCGGGATTGATCGATGGCAACGCCGAACTAGACTCGTCGCCACAGCCACGGTCACAAGTTTAAATATCCTCTCCGGTGTTGAGTTGGTAATGTCACGATCTTCTGACGGTGAAACGGTCGAAATTGACAAAGCGTCGTTTACCCAGCTACAGGATCTCATCGCAGATCTTGAGCAGAGCGGCCAACAGCTCGGAGATATGATGACCGCCAACAACGAGGCCATCCAAGGGTATGCGCCGACGCTCAACGAGATCAACGACGAGGTCTCAAATCTCACCGCGACCATCGAGGAGATCGCCGCAACCGTCAGCGATGTCGACGAGCAGGCCGACGAGGCAGCGGCTCTCGCCGAACAGGGCGAGGAGTCGACCCATGACGCCGTCGAGGCGATGCACGACGTGACCGACGCCTCCGAGACGGTGTCGTCGGAGATCGAAGAGCTTCAACAGAAGGCCCAAGAGATCGACGCGATCGTCGAGGTGATCAACGGGATCGCCGATCAAACAAATCTGTTGGCACTCAACGCCTCGATCGAGGCCGCCCGCGCCGGGGAATCCGGCGACGGATTCGCTGTCGTTGCCGACGAGGTGAAAAATCTCGCCGGCGAATCCCAGGAGAACGCCGAGACGATCGAGGAGATGATCAACGCGATTCAGGCCTCAACCGAGGAAACCGTTGACAGCCTTGAGACGATGCATGATCGCATCGACACCGGGATCGACGAGATCGAGACCGCGGCTGACAACCTCGCGGAGATCAACGAGAGCATCGACGAGGTTTCGGCGAGCCTACTGCAGGTCTCGGATGCAACCGACGAGCAGGCCGAAAGCACCCAGGAGGTTGCCTCGCTGATCGACGAAACCGTCGACGGGCTTGACGATGCTGTCGATGCGATCGAAAACACGGAGGCTGTCACCGAGACCCACCAACAGGATATCGTCGAGATCAGACAGCTTGTCGACAAGCAGATCGAGTAAGCACAGCTGACTCCCCATAGCCGAGCGCCACACGGACACCGACATGCCCGACTCACCGCACAGCAGCCGTCAGAACAATCGATCACGAGCCGGTGTCGTTCTCGCCGGCGGGTTTTCGACACGCTTTGGGGAGACAGACAAGGCGCTGGCCGAGATCAACGGAACACCCATGCTCGCCCGCGTCGTCGATCGATTGGCGGCAGTTGTTGATGCAGTTGTTGTGAGCTGCCGGGCAGCCCAGCACCACGCGTTTGATCGGGTGCTCAGCGATCACGGCGGTGAGACTCCGGTGACGTTTGCGTTTGATCCCGAACCCGACAACGGCCCACTTGCCGGGATCGCACACAGCTTTCAGAGGATCGAGGCGACCTACGCCGCGGTCGTCGCCTGCGATATGCCGTTTGTTGAGCCAGGATTCATCGAGGTTCTATTCGAGCAGGCAGCGGGCCACGACGCGGTGGTTCCCGAACTCGACGATGGCCACCGGCAACCGACACAGGCGGTGTACCACGTTGAGCACACAAGCAGGGTGGCCGAACGGCGACTCGCGGCCGATCAACTGAGTCTTCACGGCGCGCTCGGCGAGCTTGATACCGTGATACTCCCACCGGACGCTGTCGCCGCACAGACACCCCGGCGATCGCTCGCTGATCTCAACTCACGCGCCGAGTTCACCCGTGCGATCTCGGCAGAAGGTGATGACCCTGATAGCCGGTGATCTGCCGATCGATACTGGGAATAACACAGCCTAGACAGGGCCCAACGCACTCAGTCAGCGGTGGCGGCCGGTAGATACTCGTCGTTGACGACCCACTCGTCGTTTTCGTCGCGGATCATGTACTCGCCGTAGAAGGGGACGCGGTTGGCGACCGTCTCTCGAAACGTCTCTCTGATCTCCGCGCGGCTCATCTCACCCATCGATCGAAGGTCATCGTTGCGGTTGAGACAGCCCTTGAGGTAGCCTTCGTGCGTGACACGCACGCGATGGCAGTTGGCACAGAAGTTCGGGTTCTCGACAGGGTCGACGATCTCGACCATTCCGCCGTTAGATTCGTCGATGCGGTCGCCGGCGTCGGCGTCGTCGCCGGCGATCCAGTAGCGCGTCCGATTGTGCATTTCACGGTGTTCGATCCGATCGGCGAGATCGGCTAGCCAGTCGTGGACGCGCCCGATGTCGATGTTCCACTCGGGATTGCCAGTAAGTTCGGGCATATACTCGATCAGCTGTAGTCGGAGGCCATCGTTGTTGGCCGCGTGCTCAACCATCCCCTCGACATAGCCGGCGGTGTGTTTGAAGACGACCATGTTGAGCTTCACCGGCGTGAGGCCGGCGTCGACGGCGGCTTCGACGCCCGCAAGAACCTGCTCGTAGGCCCCAGATTTCGTAATCTCGGCGAAGGCATCAGGATCGATAGCGTCCTGTGAGACGTTGACGCGGTCAAGACCAGCGGCTTTGAGTTCCTCGGCGCGCCCCGGCAGAAAGGTTCCGTTGGTCGTCATTGACACCTCGATACTGTCTGGGGTGCGGCGGATGATCTCCGCTAAATCCTGTCGCAACATCGGCTCGCCGCCGGTGAATTTCACTTTCTCGACGCCGAGGGCTTTGACGACCTCCAGCAGCCGAACCACATCATCGGCGGTCATTTCGTTGTCGTCGGGTTCCATCGGGCCGCGTGTGTCACCAAGCCCCTCGTTGTGGCAGTAGACACAATCGAAGTTACACCGGTCGGTCAATGAGACCCGGATGCCGGTGACCTCCCGATCGAACTCGTCTGTTAACGGCCCATGCATAGATAGCTGTGTTCTGTTGGTATAATTAAATTCGTGGGGTATCTTGCGGACTTTGTAACAACTTCCGGTTTCATCGGTGTAGACTGTGTGGGTGTTCCGTTACACAGCCACACACTGTGTCTCACCGGATCGGTCTCTGCCTCGCATCGAGCTGGGGTCAGTCATCAGCGGCCGCAGCGATCCCCTGTGCGGTTTCGTCGTCGCTTTCGGCGAACGGATACCACGACTGTTTAGCGTCATAGAGACACGGATCGTCGTAGCTCGTTTCCTCTGGCTCACACAGCTCGATCAGGGGCTCCTCGCCCGTGGCGTCGACCCACTCGCGGAACGTCTGGCCCTCGAATCGGTGGGCAGCGTACGCTTCGAGGATGTTTTTGATCGCTCCTGGCACCTCGTCGGCCGGCACACGCTGGCGGATCCAGTTGACAAAGGAGGGTTCCTCGCCGATGCCCCCACCAACACCGATATCCATCGCCTCAACCATCTCGCCGTCCTTCCGGGCGCGCATGCCGATCAGGCCGATGTCAGCCGTGTTGGCCTGCCCGCAGTCGGCCGTACAGCCGGAGTAGTGAATCTTGAGCTGTTCGATATCATCAGGCAACTCGACATTGTCCCGCAGCCAACGCAGCATGCGAGCCATCCGAGTTTTCGTCTCGGTGAGCGCGAGCGAACAGAACTCGGTGCCGGTACAGGCGGTCGCGCCGCGGACGAACGGGTTCGGTTCGGGCTTGTGTTTGTGCAACAGGGGTTTTCGCAGCAACTCGTCGACCCGATCGGCGTCAACGTCCATGATCAGCGGATTCTGCCGACGAGTGAGTCGAATCTCGCCGGAGCCGTACTCCTCGGCAAGGTCGGCCAGTCGAAGTACCTCCTGGGATTCGAGCCGGCCACAGGCGACGCTGAGCCCGACCCACTTCTTGCCGTTTTTCTGGTCGTGAACCCCGAGGTAGTCGAAGTCGCCGTCCTCGGCGGGGCGGCCGGCGTTGTAGGTGTAGTTTTCCCGCATGTCCGTGCCGTCGGTTTTGAGCTCCCAGTCGACGTACTCCGCCTGTAGTTTCTCCCGGATCCACTCGGTGCCGTGTTCGTCGACAAAGAACCGTGCACGGTTCTTGTTGCGGTTCTGTCGGTTGCCGTACTCGTGGTAGCATTCGACGAAGTTGCGGACGATATCGACCGCGCGGTCGGGGTCGACCCAGACGTTGAGCGAGCGAGCGACGCGTGGCTCGTGGCCGCCCAGCCCCCCACCGACACGGACATTGAATCCGAGTTGTTCCTCGCCGTCGATTTCCTTTGTCGCAGGTTCAAGGCCGATGTCGTTGATCGAGTCTTGGGCGCCGCCCTCCGGCGTCCCCGTGATCGAGATGTTGAACTTCCGGGGCATGTTGCACAGCGCGTCGTCGTCGCGGATCTCCGCTTGGAAGCGATCCAAAATCGGGAGAGTGTCGATGATTTCGTCGTCGGTCTTGCCGGCGACCGGACAGCCGACGATGTTGCGCATCGTGTCGCCGCCGGCCGACCGGGTGGTGACGCCGGCGGGTTCGATGATGTCCCAGACTTTTGGAACGTCTTCGAACTTTACCCAGTGAAGCTGGACGGATTGTCGGGTCGTGAAGTCGATCCAGCCGTTGCCGAACTCTGGGTTGTCTTCGGGGCCCTTGGCGTACTCCTCGGCGGCCTTGCCGATCGCACGGAGTTGGCCCGGTTCGAGCCGACCGTTACAGTTGGTCAACCGCATCATACAGTAGCCTTCCTGCCCCGAACGGTGGCTGAAAATGCCCCAGAATTTGAACCGGCAGAACCACTTGTCGATCTCGTCGTCGGGAATCGAGTCGTAGCCTTTGTCGGCGAACTCCAGTAGCTTCTCCCGAACCTCATCGCCGTACAGTCCGTCTTTGTACTCCTCTTTTTTGTGCGCCATTAGTCGCCTCCGGTCACATCAAAGTGTGAATCATCAACCGATTCATTGGTCGGATGCTCGGTGAGCATGGGTATAGATACTCATATTTGCATAAAAACGTGTTCGTTTAATAAATATGGAAATAATTGCTGAAAACAGGTGATCCACACACTCGGGGTGCAAACGTCGGTATATTTCTGTCCTGATGAATAGAATAAAAATATTTGCAGAAAGATGCGAGTGAAAATTCAATACCGTCACTAGTTTTGATATATGGGATACTGTTTCAATCCGGTATCGCTGTCAACCCCTCAGCCCCCTGTTCATCACCCGCTGTCGTGGCTGATAGCAATTCACATTTGTTGACGGTGTGTCAGCCGACAGTAGTCCACGTTTGGCGGCTACTGTCGCAGCCATCTACGTGGGGCCGCGTGTGCACGATGGTTAGAAAAGCCCAAAATTTTAGAATAATACTGTATATCGAAACAATTATTTGATTCATCGGCACAGTAGTTATTGAAACAACCACAACGATGGATCTTATCGCTCACTTCACAACTACGTTATTCCCGACTGCCACGGTTGGGTGGTATCAGTACCCCCGACGAGGTGTGGGCACCGATGACTGAGTGGACGCCGACAACGTGCATGCGGTGTGCGGTCGGCTGTGGACACCTCCAGAAAAGCGTCGACAGCGGCTACGGCATCGACACCGTCCGCGGTGACGCAAACCATCCGGTCAGCCGCGGGTTGGCCTGTCAACGTGGGATCAACGAATCGGCCGATCCCGACGGTGAGTGGTTGACCCGGCCGCTCATCAGGAAAGGCGGCGAGTTGGTCGCGACAAGTTGGGATACCGCCCTCGGCGTTGTGATAAACACCTTCGAGAACGCACTCCAGCGATCACCCCATGGCGTCGCAGTACTCGGCAGCGGTCAACAGACAAACGAGGCCGCCTATCTGCTCGGAAAGCTGGCCCGCGGCGGCTTCAGCACCCGATACTACGACGCCAACACGACGCTCTGTATGGCCTCGGCGGTCACCGCTTACTACCAAGCCTTTGGCAGCGACGCGCCGCCACCGACCTACGACGACATCCCCGAGGCAACGACACATCTCGTTTGGGGGGCAAACCCGACAGCCGCTCACCCGGTCATGTATCGCTGGATCAACCAGAGTGCAGGCGATGACGATAGTCAACTGCTCGTCGTCGATCCTGTCGAGAGTGAAACTGCTGAGGACGCCGATACCCACGTCCAACTCGACCCCGGCACCGACCTCGCATTCGCCCGGGCCGTCTTGGCCCGGTTGGTCGACACCGACGAGATCGACCGGTCGTTCATCGACGACGCAACAGTTGGATTTGAGGCGCTGCTCGATACACTCCCCGATGCCGAAGCCGCGGCCGACACCGCCGGCGTCGACATGGAAACGGTCGACGCCGTCGCCGCGGCGTTGACCGATGACACGTTACTGTACTGGGGGATGGGTGTCAACCAAAGCGTCCAGGGGACAGCGACAGCCCGCGCTCTGATCGATCTCTGTCTCGCAACCGGTAACATGGGTTCTGGCAGCGGCCCCTTCTCGTTGACCGGCCAAGCCAACTCGATGGGAACGCGAATCTGCTCCTCGAAGGGAACCTGGCCCGGCCACCGCGCCTTCGGCGATCCCGATCACCGCGAAATCGTCGCCGATGCATGGGAGATTAACGCCGACCGATTCCCCGAGGATCCGGGTCCTGGTCCGGTTGGCATCGTCGACGCCCTTGCCGATGGGCCGCCGACAGCCTGCTGGACAGTGGCAACGAACCCGGTCGCTGGGATGCCGGATGCCGACGCGGTTCGGGAAACGCTTGAAGATACCTTCCTCGTCGTCCAAGATGCCTTCCGCACCGAAACCGCCGAGGTAGCAGATGTCGTGTTGCCGGCGGCAACGTGGGGTGAAAGCGAGGGGACGGCAACCAACATGGAGCGAACGATCTCCCGTGTCAGGGCAGCCACCGAGACGCCGTCGAAGGTACGACAGGATATCAATATTATCTCCACGATCGGTCATCGGTTGTATCCGGAGCTCATTGCCCGGCCCACGAGGGATCCTGCGGCAGTCTTCGATGAGTTCCGGGCACTTACTGCCGGTACGCCCGCCGACTGCACGGGGATCAGCTACGATCGATTGGAGGCTGACCTCGCTGTTCGGTGGCCGACAGCCGATCCCGAGACCCAAGCCGGCTACCGGTATATCGACGACGAGGAATGGACGTTTCCGACACCATCCGGTCGGGCACGGTTCTCAACAAGCACCCACGGCGGCCTTGCGGAGCCGACCACTGAGGCGTATCCGCTGACGCTGACGACCGGCCGGGAGCCGGACGCCTACAACACCGGCGTCCGAACCCGTGGCGGCGAGGCCACAGAGTGCCCGGTCGCTCGTGTCCACCCGGAGACGACCCTGGAGCAGATTGAGGCGCTGGATCGCGGCCGCACCGTCGTCGTCTCCCGGCGGTCGTCGGTGACCGTCACCGTCCAGCCAGACGATGGGGTGCCGCCCGGCCTGATCTGGCTGCCGATCCACCACCCCGCGGTCAACGCGTTGACGCTACCGGCGGTCGATCCGGAGTCCGACGAGCCAAACTTCAAACAGTGTGCGGTCGATCTCCGGCCGCCATCACGGTCGAACCCACTATCAACGCAAGGACTGTCCACCGACGAGACTGCTGTCAGTGATGCCGACTGATACAAATGCGAAAATTCTCCACCAACATGTGCAGCACACAATAGATATAGCAACCAACCAAATGGTTTTCAGTATGAATCAACCAGATATATTCAACAAATGTTGAAAACAGTGTTCAGACACAAAGCTGTGCGGATCAATCGGCACACATGGGGGGTGCGCCACCATGAGTGATTGGCAGTCGACGACCTGCATGCGGTGTGCGGTCGGCTGTGGTCATCGCCAGCGACCGGCAGCCGACGGGGACGGTCTCGGCGAGGTGACCGGTGATCCATCCCATCCCGCAACCGGTGGCGCGAAATGCCAACGCGGCGTGAGCGAAACCCTTGCCCCAGACGGCAAGCGGATCACCGAGCCCCTGATCAGGCAGGGTGGCACGCTCCAGCCAACCGACTGGGATACGGCCCTGGGGCTTGTCACCAGCCGCTTTATCGAGGCCCTCGGCAACAACGACGGCAACATCGCCGTCCTCGGCAGCGGCCAACAGACCAACGAGGCCGCCTACGCCTTGGGCAAACTTGCCCGCGGCGGCTTTGGGACGCCGTACTATGATTCCAACACGACCCTCTGTATGGCCTCGGCGGTCTCGGCGTACTTCCAATCGTTCGGCAGCGACGCCCCACCACCGACCTACGACGATATCCCGGCAGCCGAAACCCACCTTGTCTGGGGTGCGAATCCGGCGACCGCACATCCGGTGGTTTACCGCTGGATCGCCGACAGCGTCGCTGACGACGGCCAACTGATCGTTGTCGATCCGGTTGAGACGGCGACGGCCGCCGACGCCGACACCCACGTGCGCCCTGAGCCCGGCACCGACCTGGCATTGGCCCGGGCGGTGCTGGCGGCTGTCATCGACGCTGGCGATGTCGACACCGAATTTATTGAGTCACAAACGACCGGCTACGAGGAGTTGGTCGAATCGCTGCCGACACTCGATACTGCCGCCGACACCGCCGGCGTCGACACTGATACCATCGAGACCATCGCTGACGCCCTTGCCGACGACACGCTGTTGTACTGGGGGATGGGTGTCAACCAGAGCATTCAGGGGACAGCGACGGCCCGTGCCCTCATCGATCTCTGTTTGGCGACCGGCAATATGGGCCCTGGTAGCGGCCCCTTCTCGCTGACCGGGCAAGCCAACTCGATGGGCAACCGGGTGTGTTCCTCGAAGGGAACCTGGCCCGGTCATCGCGCTTTCGGCGACGAGACGGCCCGCAAGACCGTCGCCGAAACGTGGGACGTACCGCTCTCACGGCTCCCGGAGACGACAGGGCCAGGCTTTGTTGGCATCGTCGACGCCATCGCCCGCGGCGAAAGCGAGGTCTGCTGGACAGTCGCGACGAACCCGGCGGCCGGGATGCCGGACGCGGGCCAGGTGACCGATGTTTTAGAGGAGGTGTTTCTTGTCGCTCAGGATGCCTTCTACTCGGAAACAGTCGCCTGCGCCGATGTGGTATTGCCGGCGGCGACGTGGGGCGAAACCGAGGGAACAGCAACCAACATGGAGCGACGCGTCTCGCGGGTGCGGCAGGCGGTCGCCCCACCCGGGGCTGCCCGGCAGGATCTCGATATTATCGCCGCCATCGGCAACCGCGTCGAGGCCGGTCTGTTTGCAGAGACACCGCTGGATCCGGGGCGCGTCTTTGATGAGCTCACCGCGCTGACCGCCGGCACAGCCGCGGATCTCTCGGGGCTCTCCTACGACCGTCTGGCCGAGGAGTTGGCGGTCAGATGGCCGGCTCCGGCCGCGGACAGCCACGGCGGCTACCGATACCACAAGGATGGCGGTACATGGGAGTTCGAGACGGAGTCGGGTCGCGCCCGATTCTCGGCGGCCACCCACAGTGGCGTGCCGGAACCCCTTGATGCGGCGTATCCCTTGGTGTTGACAACCGGGCGGTGTGCCGGGGTCTACAACACCGGGATTCGGAACCGAGCGGACGATGACGCGGTTCCAGATGCCCGTATGCACCCCGAGACAATCGGCAACTGTCTCGATGCCTTCGATCGGGGCCGGACGGTCATCGAATCCCGTCGCGATAGCGTCACCGTTACCGTGGCAGCCGACGACAGCGTCCCGCCGGGGATGGTGTGGGTGCCGATCCACAACCCGGCCGCCAACAAGCTGACGCTGCCGGCGGTGGA
>Ga0102936_1001227_pt1 | contig 10169 bp, 10 predicted proteins | sample SalPon2_A_H2O_MG_FD_78502 | JGI IMG/M metagenome (GOLD analysis project Ga0102936, IMG submission 78502) | Salt pond water microbial communities from South San Francisco under conditions of wetland restoration - Salt Pond MetaG R2_A_H2O_MG | ecosystem: Environmental > Aquatic > Non-marine Saline...
ACTTCGAACACCTTCCGTTCGAGACCGACAGCGTCGACCACTGCTTCTCGATGGAGGCCTTCTACTACGCCGACGACCCCCACGCCGTCCTCGACGAGGTGGCCCGCGTCCTCCGGCCCGGCGGCACCTTCCACTGCGCGGTGAACTACTACGAGGAGAACGTCCACTCCCACCACTGGGACGAACTGGTCGAGGTGCCGATGACCCGCTGGAGTGGGTCGGAGTACCGTGACGCCTTCCGCGAGGCGGGGCTGTCGGTCGCCGTCCAAGACAACGTCCCCGACCGCGAAATCTCGATTCCATCGGCCGGTGAGTTCCCGACCGAGGACTGGGAGACTCGTGAGGCGATGGTCGAGCGCTACCGGGAGTTCGGGACGCTCGTCACTGTCGGAGTGGCGTAGCGAGGTTCTGACCGTAGGAAAGAACCTCGAAGCGGAACGTTGCGGGACCGACGGTCACGCAGGCAGTCGGGCAGCGGCGCTGTCCGACGACGGCGACCGAGGGAGCCGTGGCGCAGTAGCGAGACTCTGAGCGAAGCGTCGAACGGTGCCGGGATTCCGAGTGCTGTGTCGCAGGAACGCTTTTGCCCGCGACGGGCGAAGGTAAGCCGTGGCTACTCGTCGACGGACGTACGTACTCGCGGGCCTGTTGGCCGTGGTGGCACTGCTGACGACGGTGTCTCTGTGGAACGTCCTGGCGACGGTCTTTCTGGCGGTAACGGTCGCGTACGTCCTTTTCCCGTTCTCGGAGTGGCTCGTCGACCGCGGACTCTCGAAGCGACTCGCGGCCGCCGCGGCGACGATAGTGGCGTTCGTCGCCGGCACGCTCGTCGCCGTCCCGCCCGTTGCAGTCCTCTATCGTCCACGCCGACGATGGGGCTCCAGTCGTACAGGTTACGGGTGAACAGACAGACAGCCACTACGTTCTGCGCGTTGCAGACACCGGACCCGGCATTCCATCGAAGGAACTCGCGGAGTTTCAGCTCCACCAGCCAGTCGACCAGCTCCTCCACGGTACCGGGCTTGGACTGTGGTTCGTCCACTGGACGGTCATCGCCTCCAACGGGGCGGTTAGCTTCGACGAGCTGACCTCACTGGACGGTCGTGGCAATGACGCTTCCGCGGAGTGTCGCCTGACGGACCCGCTGAGAGCCGCTTCGTCACTTATTCGCACGAACCCGTCTCTAGCGGCCGGTCTTGGGCTTCCCACTCGGTGAGGCTGCCTTCGTAGAACTCCACGTTCTCGAAGCCCAACTCTCGGAGGACGACGTAGGTGTGGCTGATGCGTCGGGCGGTGTTGCAGTACAGGGCGACGCGTTTCTCGGGGACGATGCCGGCCGCTTCGAGCACGGCCAGCGCGTCCTCGCGGGCCAACAGGCCGCGGCTCTCGTCGTCGACGAGGTCGCGCCAGTCTAAAAGCACCGCGCCGGGGATGTGGCCCTCGGCGTACTCCGCGCCTTCGCGGGTGTCGACGAGGACGGCGCCGGGGTCGTCGCTCGCGGCCGCCACGCGGTCGGCCCCCACCAGCGGCGTCGCCGCCGGCGGGTCGACGTGGTAGTCGGTCTCTTCGACGTCCGGGCGCTCGTTACTCGTCGGGTGTTCGAGTTGCCAACTGGAGAAGTCGCCGTCGAGCAGGTGGAGTTTCGCTGGGTCGTGGCCCAACAGCTCCGCAGTCACGAGAAACCGGGCGGCGAAGACGCCGTGGTGGTCGTCGTAGGCGACGATGTCGTCTTCGGGAGCGATGCCGGCGTCCGAGAGCAGCGACGCCCAGCCGCCCTCGCTGGGCAGCATCCCCTCGCTGGCGCCCGACCCCGTGCGAAATCGGTCGAAGGGGATGGACACCGCACCCGGCAGGTGGGCCATCGCGTCGTACTCCCAGTCGTCCCGAACGTCGACGATGCGTAGCCGGTCCGCGGTGTCGGCCACCCACTCGGCGGCAACGATATCGGTCATTGCCGGCTTTCAGAGCCCGGGACGCTTGAAAATGCCCATCGATACCGGTCGAAGATATCGACAAGTACTGCCGCCTATCGCCGCCCACACTCTTGGCATCGAACGTGTGGGCGGACACGCCGCCCGGTTCGCACGGGCTGCATGCGGGCTGTTGGCATTGTTCGGTCGTGTTGTAGGGGCAACATATGCCGTAAGGGGGGAGGAGTGGCCGTACATGCCGCCACTCGTGGAACTATAGTGGTGGTAGACCAACGGTTCAACGCATTATGACTGAATACGCCAACGACGTGCTCGTCTCGGCCGACTGGGTCAGCGAGCATTTGGCGGAGTTCCAGAGCGACGACTCCGACCACCGACTGGTGGAAGTCGACGTGGACACGGAGGCCTACGACGAGGCCCACGCCCCCGGTGCCATCGGCTTCAACTGGGAGACAGACCTGCAAGACCAGACCACACGCGACATCCTCTCGAAGGAGGACTTCGAGGACCTGCTGGGTTCCCACGGCATCAGCGAGGACTCCACCGTCGTCCTGTACGGTGACAACTCCAACTGGTTCGCCGCCTACACCTACTGGCAGTTCAAGTACTACGGCCACGACGACGTGAAGCTCCTCGACGGCGGCCGCGAGTACTGGGTCGAGAACGACTACGAGACGACCGACGAAGTGCCCGACTTCTCCGCAGTCGAGTACGACGCTTCCGGTCCGCGCGAGTCCATCCGCGCCTACCGCGAGGACGTCGAGAACGCTGTCGAGCGCGAACTGCCGCTCGTCGACGTTCGCTCGCCCGAGGAGTTCTCCGGCGAGATTCTCGCGCCCCCCGGACTGCAGGAGACCGCCCAGCGCGGCGGCCACGTCCCCGGCGCACAGAACATCTCGTGGGCCGCCGTCACCAACGACGACGGCACCTTCAAGAGCTACGACGAACTCGAAGACCTCTACGCCGAGTACGGCATCGACGGCGACTCGACGACCGTCGCGTACTGCCGCATCGGCGAGCGCTCCTCGGTCGCGTGGTTCGCGCTCCACGAACTGCTTGGCTACGACGACACCATCAACTACGACGGCTCCTGGACCGAGTGGGGCAACCTCGTCGGCGCGCCCATCGAGAAGGGCAACTAAAGCGCTCTAATCGCGTTCATTCTTTCGCGTGCTGACCGGATAGTGACGCCGCCGTTGCCTCTATAGTCGTGACTACAGCTCCCAAGAGCCAAAAACGGGTGGCGTGCTATCGAGAGCCGCTAGCCGGACTTTCCGGCGATTTGCGTTCCCGTCGGCACCACCGCACACATCTAGTCCTATAGTAGCCATTGAAAATCAATGCACACCCGACCGCACGACGGCAGTGCGGTCGGTGTGTAAATCGTTTCAATTGTTACTATAGCCGTGCATTCAAGACGCCACACATCCACCATCGACTGTGGACAGACAGGAACTCGAAGCGGCGCTGCGTCGGGCGTTCGACGCGGGTGCGGACGCAGCGGTCGTCGCCCGACAGGCGGGTGACGTGGCGGATGCCGGGCGGTTCGAAACCGATTTTGACGCCGAACTCACCGTCGACGACGTCGTCTCGAACCTCCGGGACGCCCCCGCGGAGTACACACTCGTCGAGCGGTGGAACTGGTGGCTCGGAGCGTTAGACCTCTCTCACGGCGGGTACGGACGGTTTAGCGTTCGCCCCGACATCGACCGGCGGTCGTAGGGCGAACAGGCGGTGCCAGCTTAGAATACCGAGAGTCGGTGGGCTTCCCGGGCGTGTTCGAGGAGTTCCTCCGTCGTGTCGAACTCCTCACCGCAGCTACACGTGTGATACGTGGTCGGGGGTTGCTGGCGTGTTGCCATGACGAGTACACCTTGACACCCAATCATAATAATTGTTTATGTACTAGTGCTACCACGTCGCAAAAGTGGTGACACCACACCCCACGACCGCCCGATAGCCGGGACACAGCCCGTCTCGTTGCGGGCACGTGCCCATGGCAGGCCGGACTCGCTGCTCGTCAGTCTCGGGACCCCACTCGCGCTGTGGGCCGCGCGGGACCGCAGCCGGACGACTGAGCGCGTCGCGTAGCGGCGGTGTACCGCTATCAGTTTCGAAAACTCCGCCCGTGTGGTTATATCGGTGCCACTCCAACAGTAGCTACCCCCCGGACAATGACCGAGCACGACCTCCCGGCGGCCCACCGTGAGCGGGTGTACGAGGCCTTCGCTGACCGGAGCCAGTCGTTTGACGCCGCAGTCGAATCCGCGCTCGAAGCGGGTGCTGACCGTCTCGGCGTCGAACTCGGCTTTCTGACGCGCATCGATGACGGAACCCAGTACATCGAACAGGCTGTCGGCGACCACCCAGATATCCAGTCCGGCGAACAGTGCCCGCTGGAGGATGCGTACTGCCGTCGGACCGTCCGACTTGACGGGCAACTGAGCGTCCAGAACGCCCCGTCGTCGTCCGATGTCTCGACGCAGGCGTACGAGGCGTTCGGGCTCGGTTCGTACATCGGCTGTAAGATAACCGTCGACGGGGACGTCTACGGGACGGTCTGTTTCGCCGACCGAGCGTCCCGAAAGCAGCCGTTTTCGGAGGCCGAGGAGCTGTTCGTCGAACTCGTTGCTCGGCTGACCGGCCGGGCCGTCGAACGCCGTGCGTACGAACGCGAGCAGGCCGAGCGGACGGCCCAACTTCGCGCGGAGAAACGCCGGTTCGAGGGCATCGCCGAGAACAGCTTCGACGTGCTGTTTCGGGTCGATACCGACGGGCGGTTTACCTACGTCTCCGAGGCCGTCGAGCGGCTGCTCGGTCGCGACCCGAAGACGCTCGTCGGCCAGCCGTTTGCCGCCAATCTGACCGACGCGGCGGCGACCGACGCACTCGAAACGTTCGAGCGCATACTGGCCGGGGACGCGGTCCAACAACTCGAACTCTCCTTTCGGCACCGCGACGGGTCGGCAGTCCCGCTAGAAATCAACGCGACGCCGGTTATCAACAACGGGACGATTACGGCGATTCAGGGTGCCGCCCGCGACATCACCGAGCGGCGAGAGCGCGAAGCGGAACTGCGACTGCGAACGCGGGCGATGGACGCCGCCGAGGTTCCCATCACCATGGCCGACGCCACGGCACCGGACAACCCTCTCATCTACGTGAACGACGCCTTCGAGGCAGTCACCGGCTACGGCGAGGCCCAGATACTCGGCAACAACTGTCGAATGCTACAGGGGCCGGGCACCGACTCCGAGGCCGTCGCGACGATTCGCGAGGGCATCGACGCCGAGCGGCCGATGACGACACAGGTGTTGAACTACCGTCGCGACGGCACGCCCTTCTGGAACCGCGTGACGGTGACACCAATCGAAGACGAGAGCGGCGAGGTGACGCACTTTCTTGGCTTCCAGCAGGACGTGACCGAACAGCAACGCACCACGCGCCTCGTCGAACTGCTGAACCGCGTCCTCCGGCACAACCTCCGCAACGAACTCACCGTCATCGAGGGGTACACCGACTTCGTCGACGACCCGCCTACGGACATCGATATCCAGGCGAAGATACGGCAGCCACTCCACCGTCTCGTATCGCTCAGCGAGCGCGCCCGCGAGCTAGAGGCCATCGCAAAGACGGCCCACGAGCCGATTCGGCTCGACCCGGCCACCCTCCTCTCGGGCGTCGCCGAGGGGTACCGCGAGGCGGCGACGGTCGAGGTCACTGTCGACACCGACCGCGACATCTGTGCCGGCACCGAACTGGAGACGGCCCTCGACGAACTGATGAGCAACGCCGTTACCCACGACCCTGAGGACACCACCGTCTCGCTCGACGCCCGCGACGACGGTGACTGGGTGGTCGTAACCGTTACCGACGACGGTCCCGGTATCCCGCCGATGGAAGTCGACGTCGTCAACGCGGGCGAAGAGACGCCACTGGAGCACGGGAAGGGTCTCGGGCTGTGGCTCGTCAACTGGGTCGTCACGCAGTACGGCGGCTCGTTTCAACTTTCGGTCGAGGACGGTACCGTGGCCACACTCCGGCTCCCGGCCGTCGAACCCGACCAATCCGTCGACTCGGTTGCCCGCCGACCGACGGCGTTGCTGCAGTAGTCCCACCGCCCAGAACCGGAGCATGGAAACGCCGCTATCTCGTAGCCCTCGACCAGATGGAGGTCCAGTTCCTGGGTGGGGCCGACGAAATCGGTCGCAGCGCAGTCTTGGTAGACGATTCGCTGTTGCTCGACTACGGGATGGCGAGCGAGTCCCCGCCACAGTATCCCGTGGGGAGCGTCGACCCCGACGCCGTCGTCGTGAGCCACGGGCACCTTGACCACGCCGGGGCGGTGCCGGCGCTCATGTCCTCGGGTGAGCTGCCGCCGGTCCACTGGACGCCGCCGACGCGGGACCTCGCGACGACGCTCGCGGCGGATACGCTAAAACTCCACGGTTCGACGCCGCGCTGTCCGTTCACCCAGAACGACGTACGGCGGCTGACACAGGCGTCTGTGACCCACAGTTACGAGGAATCCTTCGAGGCCGCGGGTTACGAGATTACTTTCTACAACGCCGGCCACATTCCGGGGAGTGCGCACGTCCTCGTCGACGACAGCGAGGTGCGACGCACCTCGGGCAATCGAACGCAGTCCGATGGCGGCGATACGCGCTTGCTCTACACCGGTGACTTCCACACCGGCGACCAGCGCCTCGTCGCGCCCTCGACCGCCCGGCCCGACGCCGATGTGGTTATCTGCGAGTCGACGTACTCCGACGTATCCCACGAGGCCCGCGAGACGGTCGAACAGCGCTTCGCCGAGAGCGTCCAGCAGACCGTCTGGGAGGGCGGGACTGTGGTGGTTCCGGCGTTCGCCATCGGCCGCACACAGGAGGCGATGCTCGTGTGTAACGCCCACGACATCGACTGCTACGTCGACGGAATGGGTCAGCGGGTGACGAAGCAACTGAAACGCCACCCCGAGTTTCTGCGTGATGCGGATGCGCTGCGTGGGGCGACGTCGAGCGCCCGGTTCGTGACGGGTCGCGATGGGCAACGCAAACGCATCGCCGAGCAGAACACGGTCATCATCACGACGTCGGGGATGCTCTCGGGCGGCCCGGCGATGACCTACGTCCCAGCCATCCGTCACCACCCGACGAACAAGGTCGCACTCACCGGCTACCAAGTGGAGGGGACGCCCGGCCGCTCACTCCTCGACACCGGGAGCGCCGAACTCGACGGCCGCGTGATGCCGGTCAGCGCGCAGGTCGAACTCCACGAGTTCTCGGCCCACGCCGACCGCGATGGCCTGCTGAAGTTCCTCGAAAGCTACCGCGACACGCCCATTCTGACGGTCCACGGCGACCGCACGGCCGCCTTTGCCGAGGCGTTGCGTGGCGAAGGGTTCGACGCGGCGGCACCGACACTCGGTGAGCGGGTCGCTATCTCGTCCGTGGCTATCGAGCGCGAGTGACTGTCGATATCCGGTCCCCGATACCACGTCCGTCATACCCGGTCAAGCGTGACCCGGACCACGGTTCCTCGCGGGCTGTTGTCAGCGAACTCGACGTCGGCGTCGACTTGTTCGAGTACCGCCAACACGAGAAACAAGCCGGTCCCGATGGCGGCCCGCTCGTGAGTCGGGGTGTCCAGCCGATCGAGATTGGCTTTCAGTGCGTCCGAAATACCGGCTCCGTCGTCGACGACGGTCATCGTAACCACGTCCGATTCGGGCTCGACGTGTACGTCGACCCGGGGCGTGGCGTGGTCGGTGTGTCGGACCGCGTTTGAGAGCAGCTGGCGGACCACCACCGAGAGCATCGCCGTCGCCGCGACCTCGGGCCGTGTCTCGCCGGCGAGTTCGATCGTTAGCTCCACGTCGTGGCGGTCGCGGAGACGCGCTGCTTCCCGCTCGATGACGTCCAGTAGGTCGACCGGGTCGCGCTTGACGGCGCGGTCCGACGACAACACGTCCATTATCTGTGTCACCGTCTCGATTCGTTCGACGGTGTCTTGGGCGGTATCGAGCAGTCTCTCCACGAGCGCCATCCCCTCGGTATCGACGTGGTCCCGCAGTTCGTCGCCCTGTCCGATTATCAGGCCCGCGTCGTTTCTGATGTCCCGCCGAAGGATGCGGTTCAACAGCATCAGCCGTCGGTTCATCGTGGCTATCTCGCGGTCCCGTTCGTGTCGATAGATGGCGTACCGAAACGTCCGACGCAACAGTTCGTCGGTGATGCTGGCCTTCTTAAGATAATCCTGTGCCCCCGCTTGAATCGCCGCCGGGCCCATGCCGGCGTCCGCACTGCCGGTCACGACGACGACCGGGACGTTGGGTGCCGCCGCGACCACCGCTTCGAGTGTTTCGAGGCCGTCGCTATCGGGCAGCCGCAAATCCAGTAGGACGACGTCGGGCGTCCGCTCGGCTAGCGTGGCGAGCGTCTCGGAGAGCCGTCTCGTGTGTTCGATGGAGCCAAACTCGATGAGTTGCTCGGCTGCCGGGACCATCTGTGCCGGCATTAACAACCGTTGGATATGCCGGGCGTCGCCGTCGTCGTCCTCGACAAGTAAGAGTTCGACGTTCGCTCGTCTGCTGTGTGATGTCACGATGGTTCCTGTTGACGACCCGCGGGGGCTACTGAACGCTGCTCGTAGGTTCAACGCCACGAATACTAAAAATTTCGCCATCTGCGGGCGGCGTTTGGCGTTTGCGCCGCGGGGACGCTCAGGTGTTGCGCGGCGGGGATGTGCGCGATGGTCGGGGAGGCGAATCAGCGCACTGAGAGCCGACCGGGCGGCCTCTCTCAGTCCACTCTTCCCGGTTGTGCGGTCGGCGTCGGGCAGGATGACTCTCCTGACACTGGCTCTCACTCGATCGTACACCGTACACCTATGGTCCCGTCGGCGGAACAACGCGTATGGTTCACCGGGACGCAGACCTGCCAGCGGACAGGAAGGCCGCGCTCGACGCGCTGGGGCTGCTGTCCCGAAAGTGGCACCCGACCGTGCTGGCGGTAATCGGCCACCGCGGCCCGGTCGGCTTCAATCGGCTCCTCGAAGCGATTCCCGAAATCTCCGGGAAGGTGCTCTCCGATAGCCTGGACGCCCTCGCCGAGGCGAACCTCGTCGACCGGACTGTCGTCAGCGAGAGCCCGCTCAGGGTCGAGTACGACCTCACCGCCGCCGGCATCGACCTCGACGCCGTCTTCGACGAGTTCGCGGCGTGGGCGAACCGGCATTTCGACCCGACGGCGCCGACCGTCCTCGTCGCCGACGGCGACCGGCGTCTCACCGAGATGTACAGTCGGTGGCTGGACAGTCACTACAGCGTCGTCCAGGCCCACAGCACCGTGGAAGCCGAGGCGCTCTGTCACGACGGCGTCGACGTCGTCGTCGTCGCCGAGAGCGTTTCCGCCGGGCTCGACGGGTCCGTACGGCCGGAGAGCCGGTGTGTCGTCGTCGTCGAGGAGCGTCCGGACTTCGAGGTGCTCTCGCTCGACTGCGACGCGGTCGTTCGCAAGCCACTCGTCCGCGACCGGTTGCTCGACGTCGTCGACGAGCAGCTGACGCGGTCCGGCGAGTCCGCAAAGCGGCGCGAGCACGGTGCACTCGCGGCGAAGCGGTCGCTGCTCGAATCCGTCTATCCGGCCGAGGCACTGGCGAGCAACGACGGCTACGCGGACCTGTGTGCCCGGCTGGCAGCGCTCGAAGACGAACTCGCGGAGTGACCGGCCGCGGTTGCCGTGCGCGGTCACACCGCGGTCGAACAACCGGTGTCGTCGTACCAGGTGATGACGGCCCTGTAGTCGTGATTTTCGGTGAGATACCGGCTCGACACCCGCACGGTGTAGGTCCCGCCGGTGTCGGATTCGATGCCGTGGTCGTTGCTCGCCGTGCCGCGCGCCTCGACGAGAGCGTTCCCGTCCGGGTCGCGTATCTCGATGTTCGGCAGGCCGTATCTGGCCCCGCGTTCGGTGGTGTACACGTAGACTTCGAGCGTCTCGTCGGCCCCTATCTCGATTTGCCACTCCCGAGCCGAGGAGCCGAAGACGGTTGCAATCGCCCGTCCCATCAGGCGGAAGTCGTCGTCGACGACTTCGTCCTCGGCGCACCCCCCGAACTGCTCGGCACCCGCCCGGTCGGGTTCGAACTCGCCGCGGTCTTCGGTGCTCCCGCTGACGCAGCCGGCGAGTGCCGCGAGACCGGCCGTCGCGCCGGCAGCGAGACAGGTCCGTCGGTCGA
>Ga0102936_1001230_pt1 | contig 10153 bp, 7 predicted proteins | sample SalPon2_A_H2O_MG_FD_78502 | JGI IMG/M metagenome (GOLD analysis project Ga0102936, IMG submission 78502) | Salt pond water microbial communities from South San Francisco under conditions of wetland restoration - Salt Pond MetaG R2_A_H2O_MG | ecosystem: Environmental > Aquatic > Non-marine Saline...
CGAGTACGAGCCTCTGGCAGAGGCGATGGTCGAAAGCGTCGACACCGAGGGCGACGCCATTCCGATCGACAAGCTCCAGACGTTCAACGAGATGACCACCAGCGGGACCCAGCAGGCCGCCGACAACGTCGAGATGATGACGGGCATCCCGACCGACGCGGAGGTGACGCAGATCAGTTTCGCGCCGATCGAAGACGTCCCGAAGCAGATCGGCACGGACACCTACGTCGGGACGGTCGTGGAGTTCACCGGTCGTCCCAGTGGCTACCTGATGGTACTGTTCGACGAGGTCTCAGCCGTGAACGTCGCGGAAGCCATGATGCCCATCGGGATGGACGAGGACGAACTGACCGACCAGCACAAGGCCGCCATCGAGGAGCTGGGTAACATCATGACCAGTGGCTTCGTCGACGGGTGGGCCAACGTCTTACAGACCTCCGTGGACCACACGCCGCCGAGACTGGTCCACGACATGGGGCGGTCCATCGTCGACCCGCTCGCGGCGCAGGTCGGCCAACAGCAAGAACACGCCTTCATCATCGACTCGACGATGCGGACCGACGATATCGAATTCGCCGCGGAGATTCACGCGTTGCCGAACGAGCAAGAGCTTCGGGCCGCCCTCGACGACTTAGACGTCGAGCGGGCCGACCAGACCGAAGCGAGCGTCGAACAGATATTCGAATAATGAAAGTCTACGACGGCAGTCAGAGCGAGGAGACACAGAACGCCAAGTCCAAGCGGCTGAAGGTCGGGATTGCCGAATACGACGTGACAACCGAGCCGACGGCGATGCTCACCACGAGCGGGTTGGGCTCCTGTATCGGCATCGCGCTGTACGACGAACCCACGGGCGCGGCGGGACTCGTCCACATCATGTTGCCGACTGCCGAGGACGTAGAAGGTGGCAACAGAGCGAAGTTCGCGGACACGGGCGTCGCAGAGTTGGTCGACGCGCTCGAAGCGTTAGGGGCCACGCGCGACACGATGAGGGCTAAAATCGCCGGTGGCAGTGACATGCTCAACTTCTCGGAGAACGGTTCGTCTATCGGCACCCGGAACATCGAACAGGTGCGGGCGACCTTAGACGAGTACGGCATCCCGATCACCGGCGAGGACGTGGGCGGGGACCACGGCCGTTCGCTCCAACTGGCGGTCGACTCGGGCGACCTCGTGGTCAAGAGCGCCAACACCGAGTCGGTCGTCCTGTGAGTTTCGTTTTCGAGAGTGAGGATAGCTCCCGACACGCCGAAACGTCAGACGAACGGCAGTCGACCGTCTGCCGCGAGCGCGGCTCTAAGGCCCTGTATCCAGTAATCTCCAGTTGAAGCGAAGGATGGTATGGGCCGTTCGCCACCAATATGCTTGATTTAACAAGTTCGACCCAACAAACAACGCTCTTGTTATCAACCATGATAGGTTAGACGGAATATTCAAGAGTGTCTGTGGCAATTTTATTATCCGATGAGTAGTTCCGCTCTCGTGCCGACGCTGCAGGCACTCAGCCCGGACGTGGCCGCGGTCGTTCCCGCGCTGGTAGTGCTACTCTCCGGGGGCCTCGTCGGGATGAGCATCAAGAACATGTTCGACTCGATTATGTCGGACGACGAGAGCGACGACGACAGCAACGACGACAGCAGTGGTGGCGGCGGCGGACTAATGGGTGACGACGGCGGTGGCGGCGGCGACGATTTGGGCGGCCTCGGTGACTTAGACGACGGCGACGACATGGGCGGCTTCGGTGACGACGAGTTCGGTGACATGGAGGACGCCACCGGTTCCGACACCGACGAACTCGAACACCGCCTCGACGAACTCGAAAACGAGGTCGGCAGCCTCTCTTCGACGGTCAACACGGTCCGGACCGAGAACGAGTCAATCTCCGAGTCGGTCGACGAAGTCCAAGAGAACGTTCGGAAGCTACTCGACATCTACGAGATGGTCACGCGCGGGGTCAACCCCTTCGCTGACGACGTCGACGCCGGCATGGGCGGCGGCATGGGTGAGGGCTCGTTCGGACTGTTCGATGACGACGGCGGCGACGACGGCGACGAAGATATCGACGACGATGTCGCCAACGCCGACGCTGAGGGCTTTTTCGACGAAGACCTCGTCGAGAACGATGGCGACGGGATGTCGATGGACGGCGATGACATGTTCGGCGACGGGTTCGACGACGAATTCGACGACGACGGCGACTTCGGGGACGACGAGATGTTCGACGAGGGGTTCGAGGATTCAGGTGATGACATGAGCATGGACGACGGACTCGACGTGGACGAAGACAGCGACGACGACGGCGGCAAGTCGTTCGCAGAACTGAAAGACGAGTACGAATCCGGCGACGCCGAGTGGGCCGACGGCGAGGAGCCCGACGACGACGGTGAGGAGCCGCTCGACGACGACCTCGACGGCAACGACATGCTCGACGACGGGTTCGAGGATGACGCATTCGACGACGAGTTAGCGGAGGAGGGCGACAGTCTCGAAGACGACGAGCTCTTCGACGAGGTCATCGAGGACGACGGGACGGCCGAAGCAGCGGCCGACGGCGACGCGATGGCGATGGAAGAGCCCGCGGAGGCAAACGAGGAGCCCGAACCGGAGCCAGAGCCAGAACCGGCAGTCGACCCCGAACCGGAGCCAGAGCCGACGGCAGTCGACCCCGAACCGGAGCCAGAGCCGACGGCAGAAACCACCGACGAGGCGAACGAGAGCGACAGTGACAAGCCCTATCTGGCGACGATGCCGGAGGGCTTTGGGGCCGACCTCATCGTCATCGAGTGGCTCGAGTTCCTCGTCGATTCGGCCGGCTACCGCGAGGCGTCCCGAGCCATCGATTACTACGAGACCATCGGCTGGATAGACGCCTCAGTCGCTGACTCGCTGAGTGCGTACCTCCGCGGGTTCGACGATGTCGACGACACCGGTAGCGGACTGAGCATCGACCACCACACCCAGAGCCTCCGCTACATCTCACAACTCGACGAGGACAGTGGCGCGGACGCCGTTGCTCTCTCGAAACTCGTGGGAGGAGGGTCCGATGGGATTCAGCGTTAGCGGCTCGGCCGCCCTCGTCTTCGTGGCGGCGTTTATCGGCCTCGGGATGTTCTACACGGCGACGGCAAACACCTTCGAGAACATCAACGACGCCCGCGACAGCCAAGCGGAGCGCTCGCTCGAACGGACGAACACCGCCATTTCCCTGACCGACGTGACCTACAACCAGACGGCGAACTCGCTGAACCTGACGCTGGTAAACGACGGTTCGACCGAGCTAGGGATTAGCAGCATCGACGTGTTGGCCAACAACAGCTACCTCACGGGCTACCGGACCGCCGCCGGCGGCGACGAGGCGACCGACCTTTGGCTTCCCGAGGAGCGGCTCGTGGTCAACGCCACCGGCGTCACGCAGGATCCCGGCCGGGTGACGGTCGTCACCGGCCACGGCATCAGCGCGACCGAAACGACGACGGTGGTGAGCTAAATGGCCAGCGTCTCCGCGTCTCACCTCATCCTCTTTATCGCCTCGATGATGATAGCCGCGAGCGTCGCCGGCGTGTTCACCAACAGCATCGGGCAGCTTTCCGGGGCCATCTCAGAGCAGGGGCTCGATGTCAGCAGCGACGTCCGCACCGACATCGAGATAATCTCCGACAGCGGGAGCGACGCCATCTACGACAGCGCGGGTAACGGCAACATCACGCTGTACGTCAAAAACACCGGTTCAGAGGACCTCGCCGTCGACACGGGTCAGCTGGACGTGTTCGTCGACGGCGCGTTCGTCTCGGACTTCGAGATAACGCGTGCTGACGGCAGCGGGTCGTGGCGACCCGGGACCGTCGTGCGAATCGAGATTTCGCGGCCGCTGTCGCCCGGCGACCACCGCGTGCAAGTCACGGTCAACGGCGACGAGGAGGTGTTCGAGTTCCGAACATGAGTATCGCAAGCACAGATTTGTTCTCGCTCGGACTGGACGACCACGACCGACTGAACAAGGAACTGGGCGGCGGCATCCCGCCGGGCAGTATCATCCTCGTCGAGGGCGACTACGGGGCCGGTAAGTCCGCCATGAGCCAGCGCTTTACCTACGGGCTCTGTGAGGAGGGCCACGACGTGACCTACCTCTCGACCGAACTGACAGTCGGGAGCTTCTTAGACCAGATGCACTCGCTGTCCTACGACATGGTCGATCACATGCTCAACGAGAACGTCCTGTTCCTCCACGCCGACATCGGGGACTCGAACACGTTCTCCGGGGGCAACGAGGAACGAGAGCGCAAGGAACTGCTCCGGCGGCTGATGGAAGCCGAGGTGATGTGGGACGGCGACGTCATCGTCATCGATACGTTCGACGCCATCCTCCGGAACGACCCCAAGTTCGAGGCGCTGGTCCGCCAGAACGACGAGCGCCAAGCCGCACTCGAAATCATCTCCTTTTTCCGGGATATCATCTCGGAGGGGAAGTGTATCATGCTGACCGTCGACCCGTCGACGCTGGCAGAGGAGGCTATCGGTCCGTTCCGTGCCATTGCTGACGTCTTCATCGAACTGGAGATGGTCGAGGTGGGTAACGACACCCGTCGCCAGATTAACGTCCTGCGCTTTGCTGGAATGGGCGAACAGGTCGGTGACACCATCGGCTTTTCCGTCCGTTCGGGGACTGGCATCGTCATCGAATCGCGGAGTGTTGCCTAGGAGGGATTTAAGATATGACCGACCACGGACGCGCGAAACCATCGGACGAACTGCGACAAATAGCGGCCCGTCGGCCCCACCTTCGGGACCATCTTAAGAAGTTCAAGCAGATTACCGGTGAGTTCCCGATGCTCATCGATGAGGCCGACAGCGACTACGAGTCCGACCGGCCTAACGTCCTCTACCCGGTCGGCGGCCCCATCTTCTGTCACGTCTACGGCGATGTTGGGCAGGACACGAAATACTACGCTATCGAGCCGGAACTGGACGAGGAGGAAGGCGTCGTCTTCGATACGGTCCGCAATCGCCTGCTCCAAAAGAGCGTCAACAAACCCGCCCCCGAGAGCGAGGCTGAGTACGACGACCGCATCGAGGAACTCCTCCAGGAGACGACCAGAATCCGCAACGAGGACAGCAAGAGCGGCGTCCTCACGCGTTTGCAGAACATGGCCGACGTTGGCAGCGTCGAGGTGACGCAGTCGACCTACGAGAACATCCTCTATCGGCTGAACCGGGACATCGTCGGTCTCGGGCCGCTCGAACCCATCATGCGCGACCCGGCCAACGAGGACATCCACGTCATCGGCCGCGATGAGTGCCACGTCGACCACGGCGTCTACGGGATGCTCCAGACCACCGTCGAGTGGCAGAGCGAGGAGGCCTTCGACCAGTGGCTCCGCAACATGGGCGAGCGGATGGGTGACCCCGTCTCTGACTCGGACCCTATCGTCGACTCAACGCTGCCGGGCGGGTCACGTCTGAACCTCATCTACTCTGACGACGTGAGCCTGAAAGGCCCCTCGCTCACCATCCGTCAGGGCGACGACATTCCGCTGTCTATCTTCCAGATTACCAAGTGGCAGACCCTCTCACCCGAACTCACCGCGTATCTGTGGCTCTGTCTGGAGAACGAACAGACGGTGTTCGTCGTCGGAGAGACGGCATCCGGGAAGACGACAACGCTGAACGCTATCCTCTCGTTCGTCCCCAACGACTCGAAGATATACACCGCCGAGGATACCGCCGAGGTGCTGCCGCCACACGACACCTGGCAGCAGCTCCTGACGCGTGAAGGAGAAGACGAGGGGACGAGCATCGACATGTTCGACTTGGTCGCGGCCGCGCTTCGTTCCCGTCCCGACTACATCATCCTCGGTGAGGTTCGTGGCGAGGAGGGTCGGATGGCGTTCCAGGCCGCCCAGACCGGCCACCCCGTGATGCTGACCTTCCACGCGAGCGATATCGTCTCGATGATTCAGCGATTCACTGGCGAACCAATCAACGTTCCCGAGACGTTCATGGACGTCGCCGACGTGGCACTGTTCCAGAATCGGGTCAAGCAAGGCGACCAGGTTCTGCGCCGCGTGACCTCGGTACAAGAGATAGAGGGCTACTCTAAGGAGATGGACGGCGTCGTCACGCGACAGGCGTTCAACTGGGACCCCGTCGAGGACGAAATAAACTTCCAAGCGATGAACAACTCCTACGTCCTCGAAGAGCAGATAGCGACGCTGCTGGGGTATGAGGACACCCGTGACATCTACGACGACCTGATGTTCCGGGCGAACCTCATCGAACGCGCCATGCAAGAGGGAATTCTGGGGTACCACGAGGTCAACGACTTCATCTCCGACTTCCAGCGTGACGGTATCGAGGGCGTCCCGTTCAACATCTCACGACCCGACTGACCATGGCACAGAGTGAAGCCGAAGGCGGCCTCGATATCACGATAACAGAGACCATTGAGGGGCTCGTCGAGTCCTACCGCCAGATGACGATTCCCATCGAGCGGTACCTCTTTTTCATCCTCGTCCCCTCGGTCGCCTTCTTCGTCCTCTCCTCGGTGGCGGCCCTGCTGTTGAATCAGCCGCTGATGATTCGAGCGCCCATCCCGCTACTTGGCTTCTTGGCGATGGCGTCGGCAATCTTCTACCCGAAGATTCTCCTCTCCCAACGCAAGCGCGAACTCAACAACCGATTCCACCTGCTCATCACCCACATGACGGTGTTGGCGACGACAAAAATCGACCGCATGGAGGTGTTTCGCACCCTCGCTAAGGAGGACGAGTACGGCGAACTCGCCATGGAGATGCACCGCGTTACCCAACTGGTCGACACGTGGAATCAAAGCTTAGACGACGCCTGTCGCCGCCGGGCCAAAGAGGTGCCAAGCGACGCTTTCTCGGACTTCCTGGACCGGTTGGCCTACACCCTCGGGGCCGGCCAGTCGCTCGAAGATTACCTGCTGTCCGAACAGGAGCAGATTATCCAGCACTACACCACCGTCTATCGCTCCTCACTGGACAGCCTCGAAGTGATGAAAGACCTCTATCTGTCGATGATTCTCTCGATGACGTTCGCGCTCGTCTTCGCCGTCGTTCTCCCGGTGCTGACCGGCACGAACCCGACGATGACCGTCAGCGCCGTCATCGTGATGTACATCTTCGTCCAGTCGGGCTTCTTCCTCGCCATCCGCTCGATGGCCCCCTACGACCCCGTCTGGTTCCACCCCGAAGAGTACCCCTCGCCCGTCGAGGACCGCCTGAACAAGGCCACCGCCGCCGGTGCCGGCCTCTCTGCGCTCTTACTGTTCGTAACGCTGGGCGGGATGTTCGGCGTCTCGCCGGTCGGGCTCAGCGAGATATTCTTCTTCCTCGATACGGTGCCGCTCCCCTTCTACGCCGTCGTCCCCATCACCCCGATGCTCATCCCCGGCATCGTCTTCCGGCAGGAGGAACAGCGCATCAAGGGCCGCGACGAGGAGTTCCCCAGTTTCATCCGCGCGCTCGGGGCCACCGAGGGCGCGAAACAGTCCACGACCGGGCAGGTGCTTCGCACCCTGCGAAAGAAGGACTTCGGCCCGCTGACCCCGAACATCGACGACCTGTACAAACGGCTGAACATGCGTATCGAACCCACCGCCGCGTGGCGCTACTTCACCGCCGACTGTCGCTCCTATCTCATCCAGACGTTCTCCGAGATGTACCTCATCGGCCGCGAGATGGGGGGCTCGCCCAAACAACTCGGAGAACTCATCGCCGCGAATATGAACGAGGTGCTACAACTGCGCCAGAAACGCAAGCAAGCGACGACCACAATGGTCGGCCTCCTGTACGGGATTACCGCCGCCTCCACGTTTGCCTTCTTCATCGGGCTGCAGGTGGTGAACATCCTCGCCCAGATGTCCCTCGATTTGAACGCCGGGTCGCGGCTGGACGTGAACAGCCTTATCAACACCGGCGTCTACAACATCCCGCTCATCGAGTTCCTGCTCGTCATCATCATCATGTTCTCGGCCATGCTGTCGGCCCTGATGATTCGGACCATCGACGGCGGCCACAAAGCCAACACGTACCTCCACTTCGTGATGCTCGCGTGGATTGGCGGGATTACCGGGAGCTTCACGAAGTGGCTGGTGACGCAGTTTCTCGCCATCTAAATTTTACTTCGTCGGGTTTCCTCGCTCGCTCCGCTCGCTGCGGGAACCGCTCTCTGCTCACGGGCGCGTAGCGCCCGTTCGCATGGTCAGCGGGACCGGAGGTCCCGGTCGACTCGCAAAATTTAGTACAAAACTACCGGAATCTCGGTCTACGACCTCGATGCCGGCGAAACCGCTCGCTTCGCTCGCGGTATGCTTCCGAGTGGGCCTGCCCTTCCCCGGTTCGCTCGGGACCGGTAGTGCCGGTCCACTCGCTCACGGCCGATAGTACCGCTACACAGCCGCACCGCTCACGGCCAGTGAAAAATATAGAAGTTGGTTGGCTGCTCAGTCGTCTGCGGGCGCGGCGCCGCCTTCGTCGTGCTGAGCCTTCGTGTGGGGGAGCTTGCCGCCGGCGGCGAGAATCTCGCGTTCTCGGGCGGAGGCGTCCAGCTCGGCCGTGGCTTCCCAGTCGTCGTTGATGGAGATGGTGAACTCCTCTTGGCCGGACTCGACGGCTTCGGCCACGTCGTCGACGATCTGGATGTCGTCGCCCTGCTCGATGTTGGTGTAGGTCTCGGCGTCGATTTCGAGGGGGACGATGCCGAAGTTGAAGAGGTTCGCCTTGTGGATGCGGGCGAAGCTCTGGGCACAGACCGCTTCGATGCCGAGGTACATCGGACACAGCGCCGCGTGTTCACGCGAGGAGCCTTGGCCGTAGTTCTCGCCGGCGACCAGCACGCCGCCGTCGCTCTCCAGTGCGCGCTCTGCGAACGTCTCGTCGACGCGCGAGAGCGTGAACTCCGACAGTTTCGGGACGTTCGACCGGTACATCAGGATGTCTTGGGTGGCCGGGATGATGTGGTCGGTCGTGATGTTGTCCTCCATCTTGAGCAGGGTTTCGCCGCCGACTTCGGCCCCGAGCGGGTCTTTCAGCGGCACGTCGCCGATGTTCGGCCCCTTGATGAGGTCGTCGTCGACGGCCTCGTCGGGGGCGATGAGGTCGGATTCGGAGTTGCCGATGTACTGGTCGGGCATCTCCAGTCCGGGCGCCTCCAAGTCGCCCAGTTCGTCGGCGAGGTCGCGCGGGTCGACGATTTCGCCGGCGATGGCAGCCGCGGTGGCCACCTCGGGCGAGCAGAGATAGACGTTGTCGTCTTCGATACCCGAACGGCCCTCGAAGTTACGGTTGAAGGTCCGTAGCGAGACCGAGTCGGAGGCGGGGACGTGGCCGATGCCGATACAGGCACCGCACGTCGCCTCGGAGAAGTTGACCCCGGCGGCCATCATCTCGGCGGTCCAGCCCTGTCGGGCCAGCATCTCGGAGGCTTGCTTCGAGCCGGGCGCGACGATCATCTCGGTCTTCTTATCGATGTTGCGACCTTCGAGCATCTTCGCGCTCGGAAGGATGTCCTCGTACGCGCCGTTTGTACAGGAGCCGATGATGACTTGCTCCACGTCGGCGCCTTCGACTTCGGAGACGGGCACGACGTTGTCGGGCATCGACGGTTCGGCGATGAGCGGCACCAGTTCCGAGAGGTCGACGACGATTTCGTCGTCGTAGTCGGCGTCCTCGTCGGGGCCGATTTCGACGTGTTCGTCCTCGCGACCAAGTCGGCTGAGGTAGTCCTCAGTCTGCTCGTCGGTCGGGAAGATAGAGGAGGTCGCACCGAGTTCGGTCCCCATGTTCGTGATGGTGGTCCGCTCGGGCACCGTCAGCGTCTCGACGCCGGGGCCGGTGTATTCGAGCACCTTGCCGACGCCACCCTTGACCGAGAGGCGGCGAAGCAGCTCGAGGATGACGTCCTTGGCGGTGGCCCACTCGGGCAGTTCGCCTTCGAGACGGACGTTGACGACTTCCGGCATCTCGATGTAGTAGGCGCCGCCACCCATCGCGACAGCGACGTCTAGCCCGCCGGAGCCGATAGCGAGTTCACCGAGGCCGCCGGGAGTCGGCGTGTGGGAGTCCGAGCCCAGCATCGTCTTGCCGGGCGCGGCGAAGTTCTCCTTGTGGACGTTGTGACAGATTCCGTTGCC
>Ga0102936_1001232_pt1 | contig 10144 bp, 6 predicted proteins | sample SalPon2_A_H2O_MG_FD_78502 | JGI IMG/M metagenome (GOLD analysis project Ga0102936, IMG submission 78502) | Salt pond water microbial communities from South San Francisco under conditions of wetland restoration - Salt Pond MetaG R2_A_H2O_MG | ecosystem: Environmental > Aquatic > Non-marine Saline...
CGACGTGAGTTCGCGGCCGTCTGCTGTGCCGTGGCGCTCGTCCTTGCGGGCTGTCAGGGGCTGGGCGTGGGCACAGACGGGGAGGCGCCGACCGGAACCGACACACCCGTCGAGGTCACCACGCTGGAGTTGCGGCAGTCGAGCGACGGCGCGAACGGGGCGGCGGGGAGCGACGAGACGGCGGCTCGTCCGGACCCCGAAAACGACCGGCTCGGCTGGGAGAACGGCTACTGGCACGACGATCCGGTGGCCGTGAACAACACCGACGGGCTGAACGACACCGAACTAACCGCCGTCGTCGGCCGGTCGATGGCCCGCGTCGAGTACGTCCGCGGGCTGGAGTTCGAATCGAGCGTCCCCGTCACCACCGTCTCGCGGGCGGAGTATCGGGCCCAGAGGGGCAACGGGAGCCACGGCGACGCCCTGGCCACCTTCGACAACGCGAAGTTCGAGGCACTGTTCCTCATCGGCGAGAACAACAGCTCCATCGAGAGCCAAGAGAGCACGCTCGGCGACAGCGTCCAAGGGTACTACAGCCCGGCGCTCGACGAGATAGTCATCGTCACCGACACCGAAACGCCCCGCATCGGGGAGGGGACCCTCTCTCACGAACTCGTTCACGCCCTCCAGGACCAGCAGTTCGGTCTCCAGGCGAACGTCAGCACGCGCGACGGCGTACAGGGACGCAACGCGCTCATCGAGGGCGACGCACGGACGATCGAGACGGCCTATCAGCGACGGTGTGGGTCGAACTGGTCCTGTGTTACTGCCGGCCGGTCGGGCGGCGGCGGTGGAAACAGTGAGCTACATTTCGGCGTTTATTTCCTGATGTACTTCCCCTACAGCGACGGCTCGACGTTCGTCTCCGAGCGACGGTCCCAGGGCGGCTGGGACGCTGTCGACGACGTCTACGACGACATCCCCGACGGCGCGCGTGAGGTCACGACCGCCAGCGACTATCCCGACTGGGAGCCTCGGACGGTGACGATACCCCAGCCGCCCAGCGGCGACTGGGAGCTGGTTCGGCCCTCGACCGACCGCGCCCGGCCCGATTACGCCACCGTCGGTCCATCGGCCATCGCTGCATCGGTCGTGTACACGCTGTACGACGACTACAACCAGTCGGCAGTGATTCGCCCGGGACAGTTCTTCAACTACGGGGACACCGGACTCGACCAGACCGATCCGCACAACTACGACCTGCCGGGGACGGGCGGGTGGGACGGCGGCCGGATGCAGGTGTACACCAGCGACGGTGAGACGGGATACGTCTGGCGCACCGTCTGGGCGGACGAGCGGTCGGCCGAACAGTTCACGGCCGCCTGGGAGCGCGTCATCCGGCACTGGGGCGGCGAGCGCACCGCCGACGGGAACTGGGTCATCGCCCAGGGGAGTCCGTTCACTGACGCCATCGCAATCCACGTCGAAGGCGACACCGTCACCGTCGTGAACGCCCCGACCGAGGACAGGCTGACAGAACTGTACGATGCATAGGAAACACCTGCTCACGGTCGTCCTCGTGGTCGCGCTCGCGGGCTGTTCGATACCGTTCCTCGGCCACCCCGACGAGCCGCGCGGCGGGGACACTATCGGCTGGGAGAACGGCTACTGGTACGACGACCCGGTCAACGTGACGACGAGTGACGGGCTCAACGAGACCGAACTATCGGCCGTCACCGCCCGGACGATGGCCCGCGTCGAGCGCATCCGCGACCGGGAGTTCCAGTCGACGGTCCCGGTCGAGGTCATCTCGCGGGCCGAGTACCGCACCCGCTCGCGTTCGAACGGCAGCGTCGGGCCCGGGGGGGACCCCTGGAACGACCAGGTGTGGGAGTCGCTATTGCTCGTCGGCGAGTCGCGGGGCAGCAGCGAGGCCATCAGCGAAACGCAGAGCGACTCGGTGCTTGGGTACTACTCGCCGGGTCAGGACCGTATCGTCATCGTCAGCGAGAGCGAGACGCCGACCGTCGATCGGCGGACCCTGGCCCACGAACTCGTCCACGCCCTCCAGGACCAGCAGTTCGGCCTCGAAGAGTCCCCTGAGACCCAGGACACGCAACTGGCCACCAACGGCGCCGTCGAGGGGGAAGCGAACTATATCCAGAACACCTACGAGCAGCGATGTGGGAACCAGTGGAGCTGTATTTCGAGAGCCGACAGTGGCGGCGGTGGCGGCGGTGGCGGCCGCGAAAACCCCGGCGTCTTCACCGTCATCCTCCAGCCCTACGTCAGCGGGCCGGCGTTTATCCATAGCGTCTACGACGACGGCGGCTGGGACGCCGTCGACGCGCTCCACGGAGACTACCCCGCGAGTTCCGAGCAGATAATCCACCCCGAGCGCTACCCCGGTGAGACGCCCGCCACCGTGACCGTAGCCGACCGCTCGAACGGCGAGTGGGACCGCTTCGACCACGACCCCGTCGGCGACACGGTCGGAGAGGCATCTATCTTCGCGACGATGTACCACAACGGCCAGACCGAGGCCGACCGCTACAGCTACGTGAGCCAGCCCTCGAAAGGGTGGGCTGGCGACACGGTAGTGCCCTACCAGAACGGCAGCGGGGGCGGCGGTTACGTCTGGGAGAGCCGCTGGGACACTGAACGAGACGCCCGCGAGTTCGCCGACGCCTACCGGAACGCGCTGACCGAGACACACGACGCCCGCACGCAGCGGGGGAACGTCTACGTCGTCCCCGACGGCCCCTTCGCCGACGCCTTCCGTGTCGTCCGCGAGGGGCGGACGGTACGCATCGTTAACGGACCGACAGTCTCGGACCTTGACGAGATTCATCGGTCGGGCTAGTCCAGCAGCCGCAGAAAGCCCATGCGCATGAACCCGGCGGCGGCGGCAAAGAGCGGGATCACGGCCCAGACGTCGTAGGGCCGGCTCGACAGCGCGAAGTAGACGAGTGCAGTGTCGATGAGCAAGAGATAACAGAGCGCCCAGACCGCGGGGCTGGCACGGGACCGAATCGGCGCCGGCTTCGTCCCCTCCCAGCGCCGCAGGCTGTCGAGGACGGCGGTCGGGTCGTCCGAGATATCCGAGAGGGCCGTCCGCTTGACGCCGGGAACCCGTTCAAGCATCGCGAAGGGGACTCTGTCGGTGAGAAAGCCGACGAATCTGAGGTTCGGAGTGAGCGTGTCGGTCAGGACGAGCAGGCCAGCGGCCAGCAAGAGCCCAGCGGGAAAAAAGCGGTAGCGCTGGAGCAGGTGGGCATCGGTGGGGTCACCGGGGTCGTAATACACCGTCGCCGTCGCTCCGGGCTGGCGCACGGGGAGGATAGCCGCGGCGTCTGACCGGTTTTCGAGGGCGATATCACCCACTGCGGCGACGTTCGAACCCGTGTGTCGCTCGCCATCGACGCTGTAGTTGTAGGTGATAGCCGGGGAGTAAATGTAGTGTTTGACGCCCTCGAGGTCGTCTTGTGCCTCCGGGCCGCCGGGGTTGGGACCGTAGACGATGTCCCGTTGTATCCCCGCCGAATCCACCGTCCCCGTCGTTGACTCGTAGCCGCTGAACCGGTAGTACTGGCCCGCGAGGAGCGCGCCGCCGGCGACCAGCAATGCCAGCGCGATGAGGACCCCGAGCACGCGCGGCTGTGACGACATATGTCAACGTAGTCGTCTTTCGTAGAAAAGTTTCCGGCAGTGTGCCCCGCTCGGACCGACTGCAGCGATTCAGACTGGTGGCAGTACGTTCGTACCACTCCGGGGTGGCGACGTACGGCAATCTGGTACAGCCCCCAGTCTCAAGCGGTCAGTAGCATACCACTACGTGTCCTCAACGGTTTGTCAGTAAGGCGCTCATATTGTCAGTCTGTTTCATCTTCCGGACAGACAGCTCGTCTCTCAACTCGGGCTCCCGTTTGAGTATCGTCCGTATCGCCGGAATGAACCGCGGCGTAAGGAACTCGTCGAGTGTTTGTATATCGTATGTCCCACCCTTTTGATGGCCGTCTCTGTACATTACGTAGACTGTCCCGTTCTCCTCAGTGATGCCGGCTATGAGTGCGTCATGGCCCCCGGGGAGTTCCTCAATCACCGGACCGGGGGTGATCGACTGAGAGGAAAGACTCTGTTGCAAATGCGGGTCGGTGTCGACCCGGGCACCGAACCCGGTGCGGGTGTACCGTGTGTGGAGGCCAAGCCGGAGTGGCGTCCCAAACATATCGACGATCCGCATAAACGTCTTTTTTAGCTCCGTCATGTTGATTGACGGACCGAGAGGTAAAGACCGATCTGTGCCTACATCACCACCGAAGTTGCAGACCTCATCGAGAAGGTTCCCTGCAATCTGTACGTCCTCGGCAGTTATTTTCGGCCCACTGCAACCGCGTCCGCTCCCCTTTTGTTGATCTTCGAAAAATTGAGATAGAAGCCCGTAAGCGACCGCCGTGTTTTTAATTATAGGAGTACGCATACGGTTCTCGGGATCACGGCCCGCACTCGACAGATATCTCAGGTTGTCCTGGACAACGTTGTAAACCTCTTTTTTTGTATCGTCGTTGAGGATCTTCGTTCTCTTAAGCGCCTCAGACAAGTGTACATCTGTACGGTTTAGCAATTCATTCGTGGGAAATGCCGCGATAATGAGCCGCAGTGTAGACGTATCGGCCCCCAACGCAGCCCACGCTGCTTGCAACGCCGCGAGCGAACACGATTCGCCGAGCTGCTGCTCGGCACCGGGTATAGCACGGCCGTCGGGTCCGCGACCCTCGCCCCGGAGACGAGCGCCTCGCTCGTCGAATTCCGCTTTGGAGAGAAGGCCGTTAGATGTGGATGGGCCAACGGTCGGCGCACTGGCACCCGGTTGCTGGGCGGGCGTCGACGTACTGGGGCCGGACCGATATTTTTTCCATTTCCCAGAGAAACAACCGAAGCAACCCCGCTGGATATGGACACCGGTATCGGACATGCGCTGAATGCCAAGTTCGCCACCCTGCATCACCCGCTGGGCGGTTTCCTCGGCTTCCCGTTCGAGTTTTGGGTCCGGGTCGACTTCGAGTGTGCCGGTATCTGGCAGTAGCGAGACAGCCCCGCCAGTCTGCTGGGCCACGTGTGCGAGTTCGTGGCTCATCAGGTGTTGCCCGGCCGGTGTCGTCGGATCCGGCTGGTCGGAGCGAACGGCGATGTGGTTGTTGAGTGCGAAGGCACTGGCGTTGAGTTGTTCACAGGCCGCGTCGGCCGCGGGACTCCGGTGGACGCGAGCGTGTTCCAGCGATTGTCCGATTTCGGCTTCGACGGGCTTGCGAAGCGCCGCATCGACCGGCTGGCCCGGTGATGAGACGACATCCCGAACGCTGTCGGGTACCTGCGTCTCGCCGGCCGGACTGGTGTCATCGGCGGCGCGTTTGCTGCGCTGCAGTGACTGCTCGTTTCGTTGCTCAACGTCCCACGGAACCGGGGTGCCTTCGCGTTGCCGGTAGGCCTCCATCTTCGAGGGGGTGCCCATCGCGTCGATGGGGATACCCTCGTCGGCCCACCGCTGGACCGTTGCGAGCGAGTTTGACTGTTCGAGTCGCTGTAGGCGGTCCTCCTGGCCGGGCGTGTCGATATCGACGCCGTAACGCTGGACGTACTGCCCGGGCGTGGCCGGGCCGTCAGTTTGTGGTCCGGTTGCTGTGTCCGCCGCCGTCCGCTGGACCGAGGGCAGAGAATCGGTCAGCGACGACCGGCCCGGTGTGGGTGACGCCGAAACGTCCGGAGCGACGGACTGTGAGCCCGATGCGTGGCTTCCGCGGACGTCGCTGTCTTCGGTATGCTCATCGGACAGCATCCGAGCCATGCGTTGTTTCATTGTGTTATTCAGGACTACATTATTTAAACCCAAGGCAATCTGTTAAAAAATAAATCAGCTGTAAACGGTCGAGTCGCCGCCGATATCCGTCTGTTCGTCTTTCCGGTGAGAGTCGCCGTGCGGTCGGTCATACCCGAACGCTCGCTGGCCGGCTTTGAGGGGTTGTGTCTACCAGCGATAGCGCAGAGAGGGCCCAGCCGGAACGATACGTATCCTCACCGGTTTGTTAGTGTGTCTCTCATCTGGTCGCTCGTATCCAGCTTAACGGTCCACATTGTATCTCTCGAATCGGGCTCCCGTTGCAACTCACGTTGTATCGCCGGGATGACTCGCGGCGTGAGGAACTCCTCGAGTGTTTGTATATCGTACGTTTCGTCGGGTTGGTTGCCGTCCCTGTACATGACGTAGGTTGTCCCGTTCTCCTCAGTGACGCCGGCTACGAGAACGGAATGCGGTCCGAGTTGCTGAATTTTCGAACCACGGAGATCGGGCACCCGAGCGGACAGTAGACGCTCCAAATCAGGGTCGACATCGGCCCTGGGACCGAACCCGCTACGAGTGTACCGTGTCTGGAGAACAATCACGAGCGGCGTGCCCAAATCGGCGACACGGTCCATGAAAGCATCTTTTAGAACCGACATGGTATGTAATACTGGGAAAGGCCGGCCCATCTCTGTACCCGCATAGTTACGCGCTTCGCAAGCTCCTTCAAGCAGGTTTCTTGCAATCCGTAGGTCCTCGTCAGTGACTTCCGGCACACTGCAACCGAGTCCCTGCCCGTTTTTCTGATCTGTATAGAATTGACGCAGGAGCGCGTAAGCGAGCCCTGTACCTTTAACGGAAGTTTCACGCATAAAGAACTCAATATTATGGCCCGTGTTCGATAGCGATCTCATCTTATCATAGACAATGTCGGAAACCGCTGTTTTGATCCCGTCGTCGAGAAACTTCACACTGCCAAGTGCCGTGGTCAATTGTGTGCCCTTATTTTCCGCCAATTCTAAAATATCGGGGTTGTGGCCGGGATATGCATCTATGATCTTCTGAAGTGTCGTCGTATCGGCCCCCAACGCAGCCCACGCTGCTTGCAACGCCGCGATCCAGCACGACGGGCCCTTCTGGTTCATCGCACCAGGGATGGTGCGGCCATCGGATCCGCGAGTCTCGCCCCGGAGACGCGCGCCTCGCTCGTCGAATTCCGCTTTGGAGAGAAGGCCCTTTCTGGGTTGGGCGACGGCCGGCGCGTTGGGAGCCTGCTGAGGGGTAGTCGACGCGTTGGGAGCCGGTTGCTGGGGAGCCGTCGACACACTGGGAGCCGGCTGCTGAGTGGCCGTTGAAGCATGTTGCCTTGGCTGACGCTTCTTTGATTTCCAGGGCCAACAACCGAAGCAACTCCGCTGAATGTGGACGCCAGTATCGGACATCCGTTGAATGCCCACGGCACCCCCGTTCATCACCCGCTGGGCGGTTGCCTCGGCTTCCCGTTCGAGTTTGGGGTCCGGGTCGACTTCGAGTGCCCCGACATCCGGAAGCAACGAGACGGCACCGCCAGTCTGCTGGGCGACGTGCGTGAGTTCGTGGCTCATCAGATGCTGCCCGGCCGGCGTCTGTGGGTCCGGTTGGTCGGACCGAACTGCGACGTGATTCTTGACGGTAAACGCTCTGGCGTTGAGTTGCTCACAGGCCGCGTCGGCCGCGGGACTCCGGTGGACGCGAGCGTGCTCTAGCGACTGTCCGATTTCGGACTCGACGGGCTTGCGAAGCGCCGCATCGACCGGCTGGCCCGGTGATGAGACGACATCGCGAACGCTCTCTGGGACCTGCGTCTCGCCTGCTGGCCCGGTATCTTCGGCGGCGCGTGTGCTGCGCTGCAGTGACTGCTCGTTTCGTTGCTCAACGTCCCACGGAACCGGCGTGTCTTCGCGTTGCCGGTAGGCCTCCATTTTCGAGGGGGTGCCCATCGCCTCAATGGGGATCCCCTCGTCGGCCCACCGCTGGACCGTTGCGAGCGAGTTTGACTGTTCGAGCCGCTGCAGGCGCTCCACTTGGCCGGGTGTGTCGATATCGACGCCGTAGCGCTGGACGTACTGCCCGCGCGTGGCTGGGTCCTCAGTTTGTGGTCCAGTTGCTGTCTCACTTGCCGTCCGCTGAATGGATGGCGAACTACCGCGTTTCGACTGCTCCGTCCCCTCAGATTCGCGCTGTTCGCTTGATTGCCCCCTCTGGGCCCCCATAGTAGTATCAGACAGCACACGTTCCCTGATAATAAGTATTAGTTGAAGACCACAGACGCTCGAACTGGCCGGGCTACATGATCAAATGGCTACCACACCACGGCATTACTACCCGCCCGTTTTTTCTGCCGCCGCCCGTAGCCCGGGTAATGACCGAGCGATTCGACGTTATTTCGCCCGACGCAATCAGTTCCGGGCGAGCGACGGACGCATACTTCGACCGGACGGTCGAGGCGCTGGACCACGCCGGTCGGAACCCCGACGTGGTCGCCGAGGTGACGGCCGACCAGTTCCCGACCGGTGAGTGGCACCTGCTGGCCGGGCTGAAAGACGCGGCGGCGCTGCTCGACGGGCGCGACCTCGACGCCGACGCGCTGCCGGAGGGGACGCTGTTCGACGGCGGCCCCGTCATGCGCATCGAGGGGCCCTACCGGGAGTTCTGTCGGCTGGAGACCGCGTTGCTTGGCTTTCTCTCGCATCCGACCGGCGTGGCGACGCGCGCACTCGAAGCCCGGCGGGCGGCCCCCGACTCGATGGTGCTGTCCTTTGGCTCCCGACACGTCCATCCGTCGCTGGGCGCGATGGTCGAGCGGGCGGCCCTGCTGGGCGGGCTCGACGGGTTCTCGAACGTCGCCGCGGGCGACGTCATCGGCCGCGAGGCGGGTGGGACGATGCCACACGCGCTCATGATCTGCTTCGGCCGCGGCGAGCAGGAGCAAGCGTGGCAGGCCTTCGACGAGGCGGTCCCCGCCTCGACCCCCCGCATCGCGCTGGTCGACACCTACTCTGACGAGGTCGACGAGGCGCTGCGGGCGGCCGAAGCAGTTGACGACCTCACCGGCGTCCGGCTCGATACGACGGGATCGCGCCGCGGGGACTTCCGCCATATCGTCCGCGAGGTCCGCTGGACGCTCGACGCCTACGGCCACGAGGACGTCGACATCTTCTGCTCGGGCGGACTCGGGCCCGCCCAGTTGCGGGAGCTGCGGGACGTGGCCGACGGCTTCGGCGTGGGGAGCTACGTCTCGAACGCCGACCCGCTGGATTTCGCGCTCGATATCGTCGAAGTCGACGGCGAGCCCGCCGCCAAGCGCGGGAAGCTGACGGGGACGAAAGCGGTGTATCGGACCGAATCGGGCGGCCACCACATCGGCCTGGCCGACCGCGAGGGCCCCGCCGACGCCGAATCGCTCATGGCGCCCCTGATTCGGGACGGCGAGGTCGTCCGAAAATGGGACCTCGGTGATGCTATCGAGACCACTCGCGAGGACGCCGAGCGGGTGGGCTTCGGCGATAGAGGGTAGATTACGGATCGTAACGCTGAGAAAATTTATAACCAAGCAATCAGTGAGGTTCGTCGCGTGGCCTCGCGAAACCACACACGACGACAGATGCTCCGCACGCTGCTCGGTAGTGCGAGTATCGCCGTCACTGGCTGTACAGGACTGACCGACCGACGTGGAACGCCGACCCCGCCGTCGTACACCTACCTGTCAGAACGGACGGTATTCGTCTCGGAACAGCTGTCGCTGTCGGTGCCGGCGTCCGTCGAGCGGACGAGCGACCCTGATGATGGAGATGTCGTCGTGCTTCCGGCTGGGACGACCGTCCCGACAACGACCATCATCGACTGGCTGGCGGCCGGCAAATACCTCGCCCTCGTCGGCCCGTCGGCCGAATCAACGTATCAGTCGTGGCGAGGGAGCGAGCCCTACGCCAACGAATTCGGCGCGCCACGAGCCGGGGGGAGCAGTTATGCTGGTGGCGGTGGCGCGGGTGGTGGCGCGGGAGAGCAGTCGGCGGCGCCACAGCGGCCGGACATCGTGGTCGCCTGGCGGTACGAGGACCTCACCACGTCCTATGGGGGCACCCACCTGAACGCTGACCGGCCGACTGACAGAGATATCCTGGAGGCTATCGACTACGCGCTGGACCCGGAAACGCCCGAAGTCGCGTGATCGGCGCTGGAGACCTAGACAGATGGTTTCACAGAAGCTTAGAGGGAGACGACCGAACTGTCGAGTATGGTAGACCGGATCATGATGGTCACGGCGTACACGACCTTCGACCTCCTCGACGGCGAAGTCGAGGGCCACGGCTTCGAAGAGGAGGC
>Ga0102936_1001233_pt1 | contig 10137 bp, 19 predicted proteins | sample SalPon2_A_H2O_MG_FD_78502 | JGI IMG/M metagenome (GOLD analysis project Ga0102936, IMG submission 78502) | Salt pond water microbial communities from South San Francisco under conditions of wetland restoration - Salt Pond MetaG R2_A_H2O_MG | ecosystem: Environmental > Aquatic > Non-marine Saline...
ATTCGGGAGAATTGCTCTGTGGCAAAGACTTCGTAGAGTCTGTTCCCGATCCCGAACGGAAACATTACGATAAAGTCTGTCTAGAGTGTGCTGCTCAACGCCCTGGGGCTTTGACTAAAGAGGATCTGTCTGGTCTACTCGAAGACTACACAGATATTTCCTTCAAAGATGAACTTCCGTTGATTCTTGACCGTGAGGACTCTGCAAGGCTTTTGTTGATCCTCATGCAGAATGACGGCATCTCGGTCTAATTCGATATAGCAGAGATGTTTTGTGTCTGAACTCGTATAATCACATCAATGGTTGATGTTACTAAGTTTCGGGATTCTTTATCGCCGAAATACCATTTAGTCGATGCTGTGGATGAAGTGCCAACGTGGGCGAGTGTAACTGAACCGCCTGCTGATATGAATGTCGACTCTGACTACGCATACGATGTTCTGGACGCCGTTAATATATCAACATCCCAGCTATCACCGGAGACGATTAATGCTGTTATTACATATGTGCCTCCTTCAATCGAGAGTATGATAGGTTCCCTACGGGCGGGTTTCGATAGTTCTAGTTGGTCACGGGTAGAAGACCAGCTTGAGTGTAAGGATAATATATCGGGAGAACAGGTGAAATGGGCCGCTCAACGGGTCCAGTCAGCTGCGATTTTGGCTGACCCAGAGTGGGCGGATTCATACGATGACTACAGAATCGACGAACAACATCACGATATCCGGTTTGATGATCTCAATGATGAGATAGATATTATCGAAACCACATTCCAACGGACCAAGGAGATAGCCAATACAATTGATCACCCTCCCGTTAAACACTCGGAATTGATTTATGACCGATTCCGGTTACTCATCCAGTTGGTCTACGGCGAGATCGGGTGGGAAGCGTGGGTTGAACGTGATCCAATGGTTGAGATCGTGGGATCTCCCCATAGTGTCTAATTACACGCACTTCGACAAAATATATTCTCCGGGGATGAAATTTTCTCTCACCTTCTCAACCTCTCTGTGAGCTACTCATATTATATATTTACAACTTTTCCTGCTCTTTGTATGTCTCCGAGGATCTTAGGATATGATGTCTTCTACGTTATCGAAACTCTCTGAGAGACGAGATAGTGCTGTCTTTCTTTGCTCATTGGTATATTCGTGTAGATGCCTGCTCGCCCACATTTTGGCAGTATTTTCTTCGTCTGCGTAAATTACCTCACAGTAGATGGTGTTGAGGCCTGCTGTGGCTGCTGCCCATGTTCGTTTATGACCGGAGATTATCTCGAATTTGTTTTCTCCAGTGTCTCGCACAAGTGGAATTGGTTCCGGGTATCCTCTCTCGCCGATTTCCTCAATGAAGGTCTTGTTTTCGGTGTAGTTGAAATTCCGAGAGTGGTACTTGTTTCCTCTAATATTTGATATCGATATTTCAATCGGGTCTAAACCCCCAATTGGCTTCAGTCTGGATCGTGGGAATGTATAGAATCGAGTTCCATCTTGAATTAGTTTTGAAATCTTAATTGGATAGCCACCAGTGTAGTGTGGGTATGTTTCATCCATTTCATCCTTGTAGACGATCATTGCGATTCTCTCGTCATCTGGATAATCTGGGTTGTCCTTGGCAACCGTCTTATCTAACGGTTTTACTTTCCATTCGTGGGCTTCGATTGGTGGGCGATTAACCACAACTGCTGGTGAGGGATCATCGTCTTCTTTGTCGACGACGATATCCCCGGTTGAAATGCGTTCACTCATTTGGTTGATCCAGTTTTTTCGATTGCTTCTGCTAATTCTTCTAAGGCATCTAGGGATTCTTTGTTTATGCTATTTTGATGGCTTGAAATCCCATCTCGGATGACTGTTGTAACAGCATCTTGGTGTCCATCTACTATGTGTTCGATATCGTGTGAGGATGTGGCCTCGACTGTACACGTTCCAAGATATGCCGCTGTTTCGTGTTCTGTTGTTTTGATTGGTTCTCCGCAATATGAGCAGATATCGTATTGTGGTAGTTCTCCTGTAAAGTCTAATTCAACTTCTGCTGTTCTCACCCAGTCCATTTCCTCTATATGCCAGAGTATCCCTTCTAAGTCTCGTGCTGGTGAACTGAGAAACCATTGCTCTGATGGGCCTTCGACACGGATTTTGGGTCCATAGTACGTCTCTTGTCGCTGCACAATTTTGAATGATTCTGGGATATCTTTGTTCTCGAATCGTTGTTTGATATCAACAATTTTGATTTCATCTCCTTTATTCGCTCTGAGGAATACACGCTTTGTATCGGTTGTAGTTCGGTTATCGTTGCTATCCTGCTTGCGTTTATCAGACATTTTTTCTTATCGCTTGGACTACTAGGATGACCAATGCTAGCGTTATGATGCTGATCCAAGTGGGGATGGTTGTATAATCCGTTATGATGTGACTCCATATAACACCGAAGATGAACCAGAAAATGAGGTTTTTATTTTCGTTGAAGTGGTGTGTGACTTTGTTATTCATTGCTATGATTTCCAAAGCAGTCGTTGCAAACGACTTCTTCACCCGGTTCTCTATAATCATCACCCAGCCAAGTTTCTCCACATTTGGGACAGACTATTTGGGTTGGCATCTCTTATACGAAATCTTCGTGGACCTTGACCATGCGTTCGTGCATTTCTTCTATGCTTAGACCGGCATCTTCTCCGTCCATGACTAACTCTGCGAGTCTATTTTCGAATTCCTGAGCTGGATTGAGACAGTCTGGATGGATTAGGTCTCCGGTAGGCAAGGCGTTACTGACTTCTTTTTCTGTGTCTTCGTCTGCTGTCGTGTCGTCGTCTGCTGTCGCGTTCGCGTTTTCTGTCATAGTAGTAATGGTGTTGTGTGCTGTATTGTTTCTTGTCTATTCTGCGTTGGTGAACTTCTCTAGCAAGTCGTCAAGGTGTGTCTCAACTTCTTCGACCGTAGTGAGATCCTCCATGCTAACGTCGGTCCAGTTGTCGACATCTCGATTGAAGTTTTCTACAGCCTCATCCGTGATCAGTGGTGTGAGGTGCTCTGAATCGAGTTGGATTCTGTTTTCTGTAGTGTCTGGTTCGATTTCGTCTGATAGAGGCTTTGTATTGCCAGCGCGTGGATTTGGACGAGAGACACGAATTGATTTTTTGTTTACTCGAACTACGTGGCCGACCTGGAGATACGGATTCCGGTATGCAACGATATCGTCCTGCTCTAAGTTTTCTCGTCGTGCTTCTCTCGTGTTTTCTCTGTCCTTTTCGTTTTGCTCTGCAATTGAGGACCCGATCTGTTCTAATGCTCGGCCTCGAGCTCCCTTTGCACCTGCCCTAATTCGATCAACTTTTTCTCCGAATTCTTCTTGTCCTTTCATTCGGGAGTCAAGCAGTCTTTGTGCTTTCTTCGTGTCGTATTTAGCTGGGCCAGCTTCGACTGCTGATGGCATCTGTTTGTCCCGTTTCACTCGACCGGCGTAGGTATCGAAATAGTTTCTCGCAGCGTTAATCCGCCGAATGAGTGTACTATCTGTAACGAAGTGTTGTTTGGCCTCTTGTGGGAGTTCTTCGTAGATCGATTCGATTGTCTCGATCACCTCTTCTGGTGGTTCGGAGAACTTCTTGATGTGTAGTTCTCGAACTGCTTGTGTGATGTCGTTGATCGTCTCAGGGTCTTCGAGCGGTTCGAGAAGTTCCTTTGCTTCAATTTCAGCTACGATTTCTCGTCGTAGACTGTATAGGCCCGTGATTGTGCTTTCGCTACTGTTTGTACTATCAGACTCTTCTCTCGACATACTTCTACTCACAACGAGAGATACAAACTAACACATTTTGACTTTTGAGAGTAGTTACTTTGAGATTTTATCTGGATTGATTACATCGAATTCGTAATCGTAGCTGTGAGCCTTGAGCCATTCGTCTTGACGAACCATATTTCCTGGTGCGGCATCTGAGTTGGTTCTATCTGTACTCATAAATGCAGCAGGGTTGGGTCTATCTTCGCTCATGTATAGATCTGCTAAAATCAGGGCTTTATCTATATCTCTGATGAACCCATTAGCGAGGTGTAGAGTCCCGTCCTCTTCGTTATTAGTGACATCGACCATGTATCCAGAGTGGTGTCCAGATCCAGTTGTAAAATAGACGGACACAGACTCTTTTCCGTTGCTCCAGCGATGCCCATTATCACGTAATGCGTTGAACCGGTGGTATGTCCATCCATTACCTATCACGGCTTTGAGTCGGTTGAGTAGCGAGAACATCTTACTTACACCTTTGGGAGTTCTTTATTTTCATAAGCTTGATTTTGCCTTTTATCGACCGTTACGGGATCATATCCTTTGTTCATCAGTTCTAATTTGTGGATCGCCGCTGCAATATGGCTGATGAAATGTTTCGGTTCGACTCGATCTTCTTTGTCCTTGACGATGAATCGTTTTTGTGTGTTTGGAATCATACGTATCAAATGTTGAATGTATTATAGTAGGTGTGGAAGTCTGTATGAGGTGTCTTGATATCGTTATCGACGGTACTGATATCGTTTTGGCTCTACCATTTTTTCTGCGTGATTCTCTGGGCTCTGTTCCTTGTCAATGTGTTCTGAAATCGCAACCCACCTATCTCCGTCGTGATAGAGTCCATTGAGGCCCATATCTATACAGTACCATTTCCCGGTCTGTTCGTGTTTGATGAAGTCGACCGACCATGATAGCGAATCAAATTCTGTTGCGACTCCGACTGCCATTTCATCTGGGAAATCATCAGGTTCATCTAGCGAACCTCGATAGAGGATTTTGCCATCTTCAATGAAGTACCTCACCTCTACATCATGTGGTACGTATTCTCGAATGGCGATCTTCCCACCGATATTTCGTTTTCCTAGTGAGAGTTGCCGGAACATTTCTAGGACTGTTTTTTCAATTTGGGTTCGGTCTTGTGAGGTAACTACTCTCCCCTCTTTGCTATATTTCGCTGAGGAATAGTCGCCTCTGATGAAGGCTTTGAGTGCGCTGATATCCTGCATAAACTGCGTGATCTTGCGGTAATCACAGTGGAGATAGGTGTTCTTGCTACCTTCGACTGGGAGGAAGAGGGTTAGTGGTGTCCGTACACTTTTGATCTGTTCCAATCGTGGTTGATAGTAACTGAGACGGTTTCGATCATCATGGAAATCAGCGATCAGCGGAACACTGTTGGGTAACTTTGGATGATCTGTAATCGGTGTTTCCGGCATATCTGTTTGTCTAGTCATGGTTATATTTCGTTTATGAATAGTGCGTGAATGGTTACAAGTACTGCGAGGGTTCCAGCTGCGATCAGTCCCGTTGATTTGCTTATCCCTGTGGCACTAACTCCTGCGGGAATTGCAAAAAGAATGGTTGGGATGACGAGCAATACAGCGTCGTAGTATGATATGTTGATGTTTCTCATTTTTGATGGTTGGCTAATTCTACACACCCCGTTTTCGAGTTGTAAACTGGCGGAATGCCTGTTACAGACCCCTCTATCGATGTGTGATTGGCTTTTTCGAGGCTCAGTGCGACAGTTCTGTGTTGAAACAACACACAACTGTTTCATTCACTGTATCGGGCTATGCACGATTATACATTTCGATGATAACCGTTTTCTCAACGATTAGAATGCGCCGAGTCCCATTTTCTGTTTTCTGGTTTCGTTTTGAATGAGTCGTTGATTTTTTAGTGACTTTGAATTCGCATGAGGTCACTTCGGTAAACGGTTTGTCACTCCCAATATCATGTGGGTCTATGGGGGACATAACCTCGTTCCCGTCTTCGTCTTCGATCCAACTGAAACTCATGTCATCCCCTTCTTTTGGGACTTCTGGTGGTTGATCTGTTATGAAAGCATCAAACGGTTCTAATCCATCCTTGGTATCAAGAAATACCTCAACTTTGTATTGAGTTTCTCTTGGCTCTTTGTTGAATTCGTTGTATATGTCTCTTCTATCGCTTGATTTCATAGATATTATCTCTCACTTCCAATTGAGAGATATAAACTCACCATAACCTACAATATATCAACCCATTCTGAGCTTTTGGAGGTCGAAACTGGGTTAGGAGTGAAAACTTCCTTCTTCTAATCCACGCTCACTGAGTTCTCTCGGTACTGGACCTGGAATCTTTAGATCAGCATTTTTTGTCGAAGCCAACATATCGGCTTCGTGAACAAGGTCTTGAAGATCCGTCTGTGGTTCTGGTCCTTCGTATCCCCATTCTGTTGGGCCCATATGAGTCGCGACGGCATCTGCAATGGCGTGAGGGAGGCTGCTTTCTTCTTTGATGACTTTCGCCATTTGTAGATCGTGATCTGCTGTAGATGATTTTTGGGGGTTATCCTGATAGCCTCTCTTTCGTTGATCGTGCAGGATCGCCGCAGCGATGGCGTAGTCGAATTCTTTGTTGCTAATACGCCCTTGGGCTTGGTAGGACGATGCTAGCCGACACAGTGGTGCTAGGAGCATTAGAGTGTGTGCCCAGAGTCCGTGCTTGTTTCGACAGACAGGGTGGTGATACTCTGAGGTCGGACTTGCAGCTGACACCACCCAGAAGTATTTTGGAGCACCTGCTGAAAGTCTTGCAACTTCGGATCGGATGTCGTCATCCTTTATGAGGTTCAATGCAGGTAGCCGTCGATAGGTTTCTTCGATGCTCAAAGACAGCGTATCCTCTGTAGTGGTGGATTTAGTCTGTGTCATGTTGAGGGTTGAATGCGGTTGTAGAGCTCTCACGTCAATAAGCGTCGTATGTCATCTTTTATCTTTTCGTTTGCTATTCTAAAGATCAAGTTCTTTTTCTTCTTTGATATCCTTTGTAGTAGTATCACCTTCGATGAGATCTTCAATATCAGTTCTTTCAAGTAATTCTCTGTCTTCAGTTACACCTGATGCCTCTCGTTGTTGCTCTTCTTCGATCTGGTTGTCTGTTTGGGTCCGTGTCACACTACGTTCAAACAGACACTTCCTCTAACCCGATGTGATCGACTGATCATAGGCCTGGAGCTGGACAGCATCATCGGTCCCTGTCCCTTCTCCTAGTAGTTGATTACGATGATTGCGCTTACAGCCAAGATGATTCCAACTACTTTGTCTGCCGAGAGCGGTTCGCCAAAGGCGATTGTGCTGATGAGTGCTGTCGTGACAAAGTACATCCCACCGATGGTTGAGACAGTTGTAGTTGAACCGATTGAGGCTCCGATGAATGTTGAGATAACCCCAATGGCAGCTGCAACTCCGGCGATAGCCGCGAAGAACAGCCCTCGATTTGTTACTGCGAACGAAGTGTCTGTGGCGATGATGAACAAGCCTGTAATGATAGCAGCGGAGATGTAGGAAACAAATGCGGTCATCTTTGGGTCAATGGTACTTGAGGCGATGTCCCCGAAGACGATCCAGAGCCCCCATGTGATCATCGTTATGACTCCAAACAGGGCGGCAGAGTTGTTCATTTCTTATGGGGAATGTCTTTGCACTCAATTGAGTAGATTGGACGTGGAGTTTCTTTGAGTTCTCTTTCTATTTTTGTGTATCCTCCACCTGATTTGACACCGATGACTTTGGTATCTAGACTGCAAGGGATGTCTACTCGAACCAATGTGTCGGCCATTTGCCGGGCAACAGAACCACAGTGCTGATTCATCCCTGAAACCCACACAACTCCGTCCTCGACCGAGTAGATCCGGTCGCTGAACTGGTTGTCCAAAATGTTCTCTACTCTTATTGCTAATCCTTCTATGATTTTTGCTGGCATTGTTATTTGATACTCTCTTTTGGTTCTACATCCCCGCCGCAGACCGGGCAATTGTCTGGGATTTCAATCTTATCGTATTCTTCTTTTCCAGGGGTTTGTTTGACCCCCGAATATGATTTTCCTATCTCGAAGTCATCACAGTCGACGCAGGTGATCTTAGCTGATTCTGTAGTGTGTTCTAACGGACCTTCGTGGTTCTCAGTCGGCATCTCTTTCCCATTCTGAGAGTTGACTGTTTGCCTTTCGCCGCTCTTCGGTGTTCTTGTCTTGACTACTGTTTGTAGATTCCATGTCTTCTTTGTCTGCATATCCAGCCTTTGACTTTGCTTGATATAGCAATCGTTCTTGATGTTTGCTTTGGACGTGTTGACGTGCTCTCTCGAGTGTTCCGAAGGGTTGATTACATTTTTGACAGACCCATTCAACTCGCATGTTGATGACTCGATCGTAGAGTTCAGTATAATCCTCACTGCTCCAGAGTTCTGGTGGGTCATCTGGGGGCTGATAATTGAATGGGTTATTGTTTTCTTCCCATTGCTCTTTCATCGTTTTGCTCTTGGACTTGCTCCCCCCGTTTTCGGCAGATGCGAGTTGGTGTACGATCTCGCTTAGATTTGCTAGTTGCTCATCTTCGTTGAGATCCCCCCACTGTTCGATGGTTTCAGCTGCTAACTGTCTGGCTTCAGTTACGTAGCCGCTTTCTTCATCCTGACTAGTTTCTTGTGTTCCCGCCATTCTATCACCGACTGAACCATACTAGGGCTCTTGCTTCATCGAATTCTTCTGCTGCATCCTGTAGAGGACCCATTTTATCGATCAAGAATTGAGGAAGCTCATGCGTTGAAGCGTGTGTGTGACCGAACACTTCTCGATGCTTTCCCACCCGGCTTTCGATAACTTGGTTGTCCATGAAATCAAGACGGGCTTCGTCACTAGCATCAATTGGGAGTCCACGGTCCTTGAATAGCGATGCACAGTCCGTTGTGGAACTCCCATATCCGAAGATCAGTTGAGCTACTGATCCACGCCCAATGTCTCCCGTCTCAAGTTCTTTGTACAGTTCCCACTCTATTTCGTTTTCTTCTCTAATCTCAATGTATCCGTGAATTCCGTATCCCATGGTAATATCTCTGTGAATTATTTGGCTATGCCAGTTCTATTTCGATGGGTTCGTCTGCCGTTTCTGTCACCCAGTGTTCTGTACCTTCGTCATTCGTCTTTTTACGACAAAACTCGTAATCACCTAGTTCTGACCGAATGAGCTTGTATACACCGTGCTGGTTTTCTAAAATGAGGTGTGCATACACTCTCTTTTCATTCGTTTCAATGTCGGTGATTTCCATGTCTGTCTTTCTCGTAGAGACGCTGACTTCATCCCCGACTTCTAACTGATTGATGATCGGTATACTAGGATCGATCTCTTTTCCATTCATAATTGAAATTGCTTCTATTTTTGATTTTGTTTCTACTTCTATTAATTGTTTGTGGGCTAGATAAAAGGCTGTCTGATTAACTATTCACTGTTTTCTTAGGGGTAACATCTCCTGCTCCCGAAAATGCTTGTTTTGGATGTAGGTGTACCCGACATGGTTTGCAGAGGTCGTCGAATTCACTGTTGAGGTGGTCTGTTATCGCTGGGAGTGTATCTCTGATGAATACGATATATTTCTCGTACTCATCTTCGCATCGATCACATTCTTTGCTCATGTTGGGTTATTTTCGTTGTTCTTCTGTGGGTGGTTGTTCATGTGCCATCTCGGGAAGTACCGCCATTTCCTGTATGTCCCGGTTGCAATGTCGCTTCCATCACTCCACCTGTCTGGTGTTGGATCTAATGCACAGGATTGGCATGTATGGAATAACCAGAATTCGTAGGATTCATTTTCGACTGATTTCCCACAGACAGTACAGCATCGCTCTTTTTGATCTGATTCTGTTTTCGTAGACATGACTTTGTTTACTACAGATCCCTGTAGCCCCTAATCGTTAAGGGCTTGTCGCGATGTACTGTAGTCTCCGATCGTTCGTTGTACGTCTGGAACTGTAACCTCGATATCTGTATCTGAGGACAGTGAGAGGTGGGTTGCGTTGTTATCGAGGACCTCTTGGAACCGGTCAAGCTGATTTTTGTTCCGTGGAGTGGATTTGAATCCCGGCGCGTAGGTCATTTCACCTTTTCTGTTCTTTCGTGGGAGTTCGATCTGGTGGAATGATTCCAGCCAAAGGCCTAGTGCTTTCAGTTTCGTTTCGATCTCTTCGTGGGTCGCCTCATGCTTTCCGTGAACGACGAGGAGTGGGTCTGAGGCGTATGAAACTTTGTAATCCTTGCTATGGGAGCGGTCTAATCCAGCAAGCACGCCTCGCTTGACGTTCTTTTTATCTGAG
>Ga0102936_1001234_pt1 | contig 10136 bp, 11 predicted proteins | sample SalPon2_A_H2O_MG_FD_78502 | JGI IMG/M metagenome (GOLD analysis project Ga0102936, IMG submission 78502) | Salt pond water microbial communities from South San Francisco under conditions of wetland restoration - Salt Pond MetaG R2_A_H2O_MG | ecosystem: Environmental > Aquatic > Non-marine Saline...
CCACGGTTTTCGTCCAGCACTGGCTGCTCTCGTAGGCGCGCGCGGCGACGCTGTTCTCGGCCGTCTTCGTGCTCAACGCCGTCGCCATGCCGGCCATCGGTCGGCTCGGTGACCGCGTCGGCAATCGGTGGGCGCTCACGCTCTGTCTCGCCATGGCCTGTTGTGGCTTCGCGATGGTCGTCACCGCCGGCCACACGGTGATGTTGCTCGTCGGTATCGGCTGTCTCGGCGTCGGCATCAGCTACGGCGGTGCGGTCCAGTCGCTGTTCATGAGCCGCTTTGGCCGCGTCGACCGCGTCTCCGGGTTCGGGACCGTCCGGACCGTCTACATGCTGCTCGGGTCGCTGGGCGGCGTCGTCACGGGGACACTCGCGGACGCGTTCAGTTGGGGCGTCTCCTACGGGCTCGTCGCCGTGCTGCTGGGCGTGACGGCGGTGGCTGCGGGCGTCTGGGCGACCAGAGCAACGTAGCGCTACGGTCGGCGTATCGAGACATCGCGCGGCGTCAGTCCAGCGCTATCCACTGGTCCGTCGCGGCCGCCTCGTAGATGGCTTCCATCGCGTGCATGTCCACCAGTCCGTGGTCGCCGTCGGGATAGATGGGTGCCTCGCCTCGAATCCGGTCGGCGAAGTAGTCGAACTCCTCGTGCATCTGGTCGACTTTCTCGATTGTCACCGACGCCCGTCCGTCGCCCCGCGAGACGTGTAGCTGGCGCGTCTGGTCTTGGAAGAAGGCCGGTTCGACGCGGACCTGCCCCTCGGTGCCGGTGACAGTGATGGCGGAAGATTGGCGGGCGTTGTGGCTCGCGTAACACTGGGCGTACACTTCGTCGGGGAACTCGACGGAGAACGCGACCGTCTCGTCCACCTCGTCGAAGGCGTCGTGCGTGCTGGACGTGTTGCCGGTGACCGCCACGGGGTCGGCGTCCAGCAGATACCGTGCGGTGTTGAGCGGGTAGATACCGATGTCGAACAGCGCGCCGCCGCCGGCCAGTGCCTCGTCGAGCCGCCACTGGTCGGGGTTCGGGTCGACGCGGTCGAGCAGCCGCTGGGACATATCGCCCGTCACCGACATCGGCTCACCGACGTAGCCGGCGTCGACGAGGTCCCGCGCCCGCCGGACCGCCGGCTCGGTGTGCATCCGATAGGCAATCATGACGTCGACGCCCGCGTCGGCGGCCGCATCACGCAGTTGTGCGGCGCGCTCGCTGTCGCGTTCCATCGGTTTCTCACAGAGAATGTCTTTGCCGAAGGCCGCCGCCGACTCAACGTAGTCGAGGTGGAGCGCATTGGGCGTGACGATGTACACCGCGTCGTAGGCGTCGGTCCCAACGCCGTCGTGGAACTCCTCGTAGGTAATTCCAGTCGTCGCGCCGTCCGTCTCGGCGGCGACGCGTTCTGCCTTCTCGGTCGAACTGCTGACCAGCACCGAGGGCTCACAGCGGTCGCTTCGCTCCAGCGCCGGCAACGCCCGACCCTTGGTGAACCAGCCGAGCCCGATGACCGCGAACCGAACCGGGTCGACAGCGGTCGGGTCGACCGTCTCCCAGTCGCGCGCACAGCTCTCGTCGAGGATGGCACTCAGTTCCATATCGGCTTCTCCGGGCGCGCCAACTTAAATGGTGCTCTCAGCGACGCGACTCGTGTGCCCCTGAACACGCGACGCCGAGAGCGGAGATGAACGGCTCCAACGGTATGTGTCGCTACAACGGGGTTGCTGCGACCGATTCAGCCCGAGTAAAGCGTGTCTCCTATCTTTTTCGAGTCGCTTCGACCAATCCAAATCTAAATAGCCACTCGTTAAAGTAGAAGAAGTGATGTTATACCCTTAAAATTATATTTGCACACTATACAGGTGTTTTAGACGACAGTATGAGGTTTTTGAGTATATAATTTCTATTTCACCGTTATATTTTATCTCGACAGTAGTATATTCTACCAGCCCACACTCATATCCGGTGTCGAGTCGGCCGCGGGCAGGTCGCGACAACGGGTCAGCGACGCGGTGCTACCGCCGGTTCCGCTGCGGTCGGGGCCGTCGTGTCGCGTGGCTCGTCAGTTCGCTGTCGACCCGTGTGCCGAGGGCCTCGTACCGGGTCACACGGATAGGACGTCCGCGATACCCCCCGCCCACTGGAGGAGTCGCTCGTCGGCGTCGAACCGCGCGGCACACTGCACCCCGAAGGGGAGTCCGTCGACCCGAGCGGTGGGTACCGCGACGGTGGGAGCGCCGGCGTGTGTCCACGGGAGGTTCATCACCGGGTCGCCAGTCGAGTCGATTCCCTCGGGCGCGGGCCCGGCCGCACCCGGACTGAGCCAGACGTCGATACCGTGCTCGGCCATCACGGCGTCCAGTCTGTTCCGTAACGTGAGACGGCCTCGTCTGCCGGCGGCGACAGCTTCGGCTGGCACCGTCTGTCCGTCCTCGATAAGTTCGGCCGTCGCGTCGCTGTAGCGCTCGCCGTAGCGCTCGTACCACTCGTCGTGAGCGTGGGCGGCCTCCGCCGTGACGAGGCGATTGTGCCGCTCGTTGATAGCGTCGATATCGGAGAACAGTTCGACACGGCGAAGCGCGAACCCGGCCTCGTCGAGGGCGGCCACGTCGCGCTCGAAACACTGCCTGCCAGCCTCGGACGCTTGGTCGAGATACGGGCCGTCGGGAACCCCAATCACCGGCCGGTCGTCGACAGAAACGTCGTGCCAGTCGTCGACACAGACCGAGGCGGCGAGCGCCATGCCCGCGATGGTCCGCGTGAACAGGCCGACGTGGTCGACGGACGCCGAAAACGGGACTACGCCCGCCGTCGGGACGCGCCCGAAACTCGGTTTCAGCCCGACGACACCACAGAACGTGGCCGGCCGGAGGATGGAACCGACCGTCTGTGTCCCGAGCGCGAGCGGGCACATGCCGGCGGCGACGGCCGCGGCGGACCCGCTGCTCGACCCGCCCGGCGTGTGCGCCAAATCGTGTGGGTTTCGCGTCGGCCCGGGCGTCGCGTGGGCGAACTCGGTCGTCACGGTCTTGCCGAGGACTACCGCCCCGGCCTCGCGAAGCGCCGTCACGACCGCGGCCTGCCGGCCGGCCAGTTCGCCCGGGGGCAGCGTCGACCCGGCTCTGGTCGGAAGTCCGTCGACGTGGAAGATGTCTTTCACGCCGACTGGAATCCCGTACAGTGGCGGCCGAGACTCCGGATGGGGGTAGCGCTTTGCGAGTGCTGCGGCCTCCGACTGGACCCACTCGCGGGACTTCGGGCCGTCGACCCACGCTCGTAGGTCCGACTCGACGGCCGCTATCCGGTCGAACCGACGGTCGACGGACGCGCGTATCGGGCGGTCGCCGCTCCGGAGCGCGGCCGCCGCCGTGTCGAGTGACGGCCAATCGTCGTCCATGGTCACTACGTGTGGCCCGTCCTATAGAGGACTGTGGCATCGCTCGTTGGTGTGTCTGCCTGAGACGCGAGGAAGATACATATATGCCGCCAGTCGGCGAAGGGGCCGATATCCGAAACGATGGCCCAACGCACCGCCACCTCGACCGAGTCGACGGACGACCGGCCCATGTCCAGCGGCGACATCGCGGCGCTGTACGACGACATGGCCGCGCGCTACGCGCGCTGGGACTGGGCGAACCGACTGTTCAGCGGCCCGCTCCGGAAGCGAGCGTTCGGCGACGCGCGCGGCCGAGTGCTCGACGTGGCTTGCGGGACGGGGACGAACTTTCGGTATCTGCCCCGGACGGCCCAACTGGTCGGGGTCGACCTCAGCGCGGACATGGTGGCCGCGGCGCGGGACGAACTCGACGCGCTTCGCCGGGGCGGGACGGTGTACCGGATGGACGCCCAAACGCTGGATTTCCCCGGTAACAGCTTCGATACGGTCATCTCCGCGCTCTCGACGTGTACCTTCCCCGACCCCGTCGCGGCGCTCTCGGAGATGGCGCGGGTCTGTCGGCCCGACGGCCGGGTGCTGTTGTTGGAACACGGCCGCAGCGACAGCGAACTCGTCGGCTGGTTCCAAGACTGGCGCGCCGACGCCCACTACGAGCAACACGCCTGTCGGTGGACCCAAGAGCCGCTCGAACACTTCGAGGAGACGGACCTGACCGTCGTCGACAGCGAGGAGTTCGTCCTCGGTATGGTGACAATCGTCGAGGCCCGGCCGTCAGTCGACTGACGACGGCGCTGCCCGCGGCCGTCACTACCGCCACCACAAATCGCTTCATCCCCGGCGAGCCTACTGTCGACAGATGCGCACTGTCCTCGCGCGACTCAAACGCCCGCTGCTGTACGTCATGGGACCGGCCTACGTCGTCGCGGGCCTCTTACACTTCGTCGTCCCGCAACTGTACGTCCAGATTGTGCCCCCGATACTCCCGGCACCGCTGGCGCTGGTCTACCTCTCCGGCGTGGCCGAAGTCGCCGTCGGCATCGGCGTCTTGCTCCCGCGGACCCGGCAGTACGCGGCGTGGGCGACGATTGCGTTGCTGCTCGCCATCTTCCCCGCCAACGTCTACATGGCCACCAGCGGCGTCGTCGTCTCGGGGATTCCGGGCAGTGGCGACCCCGCTGCGTTCGTTCGCTGGGGGCGGCTTCCGCTACAGGGCGTCCTGATTCTGTGGGCGTACTGGTACACCGACGACGGCTGACCGAAACGTCGTTGCCGGGCCGAACGCCGAGGAGGCTACCGTGCCTCCATCGGCGCGGCCACCGTCTGGGAACTCTCGTCCCGACCGGCAACCGCGACGGTATGCGCTTTGGCGGCGCGAACGGGTCCATTGGTCGCTGGGCAACGAGCACAGTGAATGGCGGTAGCAGCCGAGACACCGACTCGCTCCGAGTGCGCTTGTTTCCGCCGCCGGAGCGGTAAACACGAGTGGCGACAATGGTTACTAATCCGATATATACACGGCTGATGCCCGCGTAGTCCGGGCATGGCCTCTACTAGTACGACCGTGTCCCGTCGGGCGTTGCTACTGGCTGCCACAGGAGCGACGGCGACCGCCGCGACCGGTACCGCGGCCGCACAGGAGGGCACGCCAACCGAGGGCGGGAGTCCGACGGGAACAGCGACCGGTACGGACGACGGCACCGCGACTGGCGGCGGCAACGAAACAGGAGCGGACGCCGGGTCGCCCGGAGGCGAAGGCGGCGGTGGTCCACCCGATTTCGGCGGCTTTCTGGACCCAGTGGGGAACTTCGACGGGAACGTGGCCGACGCCCGCGGGCAGGACACGGTGACTGTCGCCGTCGGCGCGCAAGGCAACGGCGGAGCCTTTGCCTTCGACCCGCCGGCAGTCCACGTCGACAACGGCGCGACCGTCGAGTTCGAGTGGACCGGCGAGGGCGGCGGCCACAACGTCGTTCAGGACGGCGGCGACACGCTCGATTCCGGCGAACCGGTCGCCAACGCGGGCGTCAACTACGAGCACACCTTCGACACCGACGGCATCTACAACTACATTTGTGAACCCCACGAGAGTCTCGGCATGAAGGGGTCGGTCGTCGTCGGCACCGACTATCCGACCGAGAGTGGCGGCGGCGGCGCCGACGTCCCACAAGTGCCAAACAGCGCGAAGACGCTCGGTATCGCGACCACGGTCGTGATGCTCGCGACGCTCGGACTGACGTACGTCTTCCTGCGCTACGGCGGCGACTACGAGATGCCGGAAGGCGAGTGAGACGACACCGCCGCTATTTGTCCCGACCACTCTGGACGCCCTCTTTGAAGCCAAGCAGCGTCCGCCGGACCATCAGATACATGAAAAAGAAAAAGCCGAGCACGACGACGAGAAGGCCGAGCGTGAGCAAATCGACTTCGAGCATAGCTGGCGATTGACGTGGACGGGACAAATGGGTTTCGTCCGGAACCGGATACGGCCAGCGAGACAGTGACACACCGAAATACCGCCGTCGTCTGGTCCCGCTATATTTTTGCCTGCCGAGGCGGTGGTAGGAGTGTGCCGCTCTCGACGCCGGCCCACATCGTCAGTGAACTGGCCAGTCGCGGCTACAACGCCGAACGCGAGGCGGTGACGCGACTGGCCGACGCGCCCGACCCGGCCGACGCGCTCGACCGCGCACTGGAAACGATGCCCGAGAGCGCGCTGAAGCTCACCGCCGACCACGTCGATACTGTCCTCGACCGGGCGGAATCGCGTGCCGACGCGACATCGAGAGCGACGGGCGACCCCGAGACGGCAGTCACCTCGGCCGACAAGTCAGACCCCCCTGTTTCAACTGGAACTGAACCGCCGAACTCCGGCAATGTGGGCGGGGCCGTTCCAGTCGAAACGAGGGGGTCTCGCGATATCGACCGCTCGTTGCGCGCCATCGAAGTCGCAAACGACATGACCGGCGACTCGACCGGGACCGGCGAGTATCAGGACTTCGTCCGCGTGTTCCGGGACCGTTACGAGAAGCTAGCGAGCAAACTCCGGGGGCGGGTGAATCACCGCCCGACCGACGCCATTCAGAACATGGCCGGCGGCAGCGAAGCCGCGCTCATCGGGATGGTCTCGGATATCCGGTCGACCGCTAGCGGCCACTGGCTGGTCGAACTCGAAGACACGAACGGGACGTTCCCGTGTCTCGTGATGAAGGACCGGCCGATCGCTGATTTAGTGCAGCAACTCCTCCTGGACGAGGTTATCGCCGTCGACGGGACGCTTGCCGACGACGCCGGCATCCTCTTCGTGGACTCGCTTCACTTCCCCGACGTACCCCGAACCCACTCGCCCTCGACGGCCGACCGCCACGTACAGGCCGCGCTCATCTCCGACGTCCACGTCGGCAGTCAGGAGTTCATGGCCGAGGCGTGGCACCGCTTCGCGGAGTGGCTCCACACCCCCGAGGCCGAACACGTCGAGTACCTCCTCATCGCCGGCGACATGGTCGAAGGCGTCGGCATCTACCCGGAACAGGACGAGGAGCTCGACATCATCGACATCTACGACCAGTACCGGGCGTTCAGCGAGTACCTGAAGGAGGTGCCCGGCGACATGGAGATTCGGATGATTCCGGGCAACCACGACGCCGTCCGACTGGCCGAGCCACAGCCCGGCTTCGACGAGGAACTGCGCGATATCATGAGCGCACACGACGCCAGCATCCACTCGAACCCCGCGATGGTCACGGTCGAAGGCGTCTCGATACTCATGTACCACGGCGTCTCGCTGGACGAAGTCATCGCCGAACTCCCCGACGAGGAAGCCAGCTACGAGGAGCCCCACAAGGCGATGTACCACCTGCTGAAAAAGCGCCACGTCGCCCCGCAGTACGGCGGTCACACCCGACTGGCCCCCGAAGATAGGGACTACTTGATGATGGAGGACGTACCCGACGTGTTCCACACTGGTCACGTCCACAAACTCGGTTGGGGGAAGTACCACAACGTCTTGGCGCTCAACTCCGGTTGCTGGCAGGCCCAGACCGAGTTCCAGAAATCCGTCAACATCGACCCCGACTCGGGGTACGCGCCGATCTTAGATTTGGATACGCTCGATATGACGGTTCGGAAGTTCGCTTGACCACTTTTTGCAACTCCTTCGAGCGCCTGCGGTGCTCTCAGTCGTGCAAAAACGTGGGGCAAAATCGCTGCGTGCTCCTTTCGCGGGCCTTCGGCCCGCTCCAGTCCGCGCGCTGCGGTGGAACCGACTCGCTGCTCACGGCTTCGCCGTTCGCTTTCGAGGTCGCGGTGCGACCTCGCTTCGCTCGCCGGATGCTTACCGCGCTCGCTTCTGGCAGGCCTGCCCTTCCCCGGGTCGTTCGGGCGTGGCAGAGCCACGCCACTCACTCCCGGCCCCCACACCGACCGAACGACGGCGTATAAATGGCATGAGTGAGACGGCCGTCGAATAATACGCGCCGAGCGCGTACTAGTTGGATAAGGGACAGTATCGGTGCAGCGGCTGGCTGTGTCGAGAGGCGGCCGCCAACCCACAGTGTCACGGCTTATGGTCTCGACTATAGTAACAATTGAAACGATTTACACACCGACCGCACTGCCGTCGTGCGGTCGGGTGTGCATTGATTTTCAATGGCTACTATATCACCGACATCCGCGTGCCCGCCGACGCGTTCCCGCTCGGACAACTCCTGCAGGAGTACCCCGACATCGAAATCGAACTCGAACAGCTGGTGCCGACCGAGGAAGAGATTATCCCGCTGTTCTGGATAGAGTCCAACTACGAGGAACAGATACGACGGACACTCGAAGACGACGCGCTCGTCGAGGAACTCGCGGAACTGACCCGGACGCCCGACAGAGTGCTCTTTTCCGTCAACTGGAGATTTGACACACCACGGGCTCCTATAGTAGCCATTGAAAATCAATGCACACCCGACCGCACGACGGCAGTGCGGTCGGTGTGTAAATCGTTTCAATTGTTACTATAGCAAATAGACGACACCAATCGGTTGCGGCGACCGTTCCGGTGTCGGCTAGTCCCTCGTTCCCCACTACCCATGACCGACCAGACACGCACCCGAGACGACGATTCGTCCGATTCAGTGACCCGCACGTACCACGACTGGGAGAACGGCCACCGCCTCTCGCTGACAGTCATCGGCGCCATCGCCGCCCACCGAGCGACGGACCCAATCGAACTCGACCCGTTACACAGCACCGTCGATTTGGAGGCGTTAGAGGCGTTGGTCGCGTCGTTCGACCGTGCCGACGACCGCGTCACGTTCACCGACGATGGGAACGACATTACCGTCTGGGGCGACGGCGTCGTGACCGTACACCACACGCGGGGCGACCCGTACCCGCCCGACGGCGAAACGGCGTTCAGGACTGCGCTCGCCCGTCTGGTTCGGGCGGCGGCCGCAAACGGTGTCGCCGTCGACGGTGAGTGGACCTGCGCCGACGAGTCCGACGCGGCGGAGTGGCGAGTCACCATCTCCGGGGGCGAGTGACCGTCACCGACACCCCCGCATTCTCGCCGCTACCGGCGAGCGGTGGCGGGGGTCGCCGCTCCGGGGAGAGTTAAGGGGGTTGGGGATAAGCGTCTGAACGTATGAGCGACGACGACCACGGATTCGAGACGGATGCCCTCCACGTCGGCCAAGAGGAACCCGACGCGGAGGCCCGCGCACGCGCACCGCCTCTCTACCAGACGACCTCCTACGTCTTCGAGGACGCCGAAGACGCGGCCGCACAGTTCGCGCTGGAAAAACCGGGCCACATCTACTCGCGGCTGATGAACCCCACAGTCGGCCAACTACAAGAGCGTCTAGCCGCGCTCGAAGGCGGTGTCGGGGCCGTCGCCACCGCCTCGGGGATGTCCTCGCTGAATCTGGCTACCTTCCTCTTGGCCGACGCGGGCGACAACGTCGTCACGGCTTCCTCGCTGTACGGCGGTACCTACACCTACTACACCCATACGGCCCCCCGAAACGGCGTCGAGACGCGCTTCGTCGACACGCTGGATTACGACGCCTACGCCGACGCTATCGACGAGGACACGGCCTACGTCCACTGTGAGACCATCGGCAACCCGGCGCTTGTGACACCCGATTTGGAACGGCTGGCCGACATCGCTCACGACCACGGCTGCCCGTTCTTCGTCGACAACACCTTCGCCACGCCGTACCTGTGCAAGCCAATCGAACACGGCGCGGACTTGGTGTGGAACTCCACGACAAAGTGGATTCACGGCCACGGGACGACGGTGGGTGGCATCCTCGTCGACGGCGGCTCGTTCCCGTGGGACGAGTACGCCGAGAAGTACCCGGAAATCGGCGGCGACAACCCCGCGTACCACGGCGTGAACTTCAGCGAACGGTTCGGTGACGCCGCGTTCACCTACGCCGCCATCGCTCGGGGCCTGCGCGACTTGGGCTGTCAGCAGTCCCCCTTCGACGCGTGGCAGACGATGCAGGGCTTGGAGACACTACCCGCCAGAATGGACCGTCACTGCGAGAACGCGATGGCCGTCGCGGAGTTCTTAGACGACCACCCCGAGGTGTCGTGGGTCACGTACCCCGGCCTCGAAGACCACGAGACACACGAGGCCGCAAGCGAGTATCTCGACGGCGGCTACGGCGGCATGATAACGTTCGGGCTGGCCGACGGCTACGACGCCGCACGGAACACGGTCGAGTCGACCGAAATCGCCTCGCTGCTGGCGAACGTCGG
>Ga0102936_1001238_pt1 | contig 10119 bp, 7 predicted proteins | sample SalPon2_A_H2O_MG_FD_78502 | JGI IMG/M metagenome (GOLD analysis project Ga0102936, IMG submission 78502) | Salt pond water microbial communities from South San Francisco under conditions of wetland restoration - Salt Pond MetaG R2_A_H2O_MG | ecosystem: Environmental > Aquatic > Non-marine Saline...
CACGCGTTCGAGGTAGATGACGCCGGGTTCGCCGTTCTCGTGGGCGCCCTCGACGATGTCCTCCCAGATGACCTCGGCGGGCATCGACAGTTCCTCGCCCACCTCGACGTACTCGCCGAGACCGAACATCTCGTAGAGTTCCTTCGTCTCCGGCGTGGCGACGTGCGCCTCGCCCGTTCGCGGGTTGGTGAACGTGAACTCCTCGCCCGCCTGCAAGGCCTCCATGAAGTCGTCCGTGATGCCGACGGAGATGTTGAAGTTGGAGAGATGCCCCTCGACGGCGTTACGGAGGTGTTTCGGCACCTTCCCCTCGTCGTCGATGAGTTCGCGGGCCTCCTCCAAGGCCGCCGCGAAGGAGTTGTGCGTGAAGTCGTCGGGGTCGTTGAGCCGGAGCGTGTGCGCGAGCGAGACGTCCTTGTTTTTCGCGTGGATGAACTGAATGACGTCGGGGTGACTGATCCGCATGACGCCCATCTGGGCGCCCCGCCGAGCACCGCCCTGTGCGATGGTCTCGCACATCTGGTCGAACGTCCGCATGAACGTGATGGGACCGGAGGCGATACCACCCGTCGAACCCACCGCGTCACCGTACGGTCGAAGCCGCCAGAAGGCGTAGCCCATGCCACCGCCGGACTGGAACACCTGCGCCGCTTCCTTGGCCGTCTGGTGAATGTCGTCGATGTCGTCCTCGGGGGAGTCGACGAAACACGCCGAGAGCTGTTGGAGTTCGTCGCCCGCGTTCATCAGGGTCGGCGAGTTGGGCATGAAAGAGAGGTCCCCCATCAGCGTCTCGAACTCCTCACGGGTCTCCTCGACGACGGTCCGTACCTCCCCGGGGAGTTCGGGGACCACCGTCTCGTAGGCAAACTTGTTGACGTTGTGCTCGCTGAGTGTCGTCTCGGCGTCGGAGTCGGCCGTGATTCCGGCACCGAACACCTCGGCGGCGAGTTCGTCCCGTCGCGGGTGATCGGGTTTCAACTGATCGGGCGTGACGGTGATCTCCGCGTCCCGGTCACGCGCCTCGAACACCGCCTCGGCGAGGGCGATGTTCTTCGCGACACGCGGGAACAGATCCTCGGGGTCCTCGATCAGGTCCCCGTTCGCGTCCTTCCGAAGATAGCGCGCCGGGAGGATGTTGTGATAGGCGTTGGATGTGAGTCGTTCCTCGAGTGTCTCCCCATCCGTCCGCTTGATCGGCAGTTCCAGTTCGTCGGCCTCGATGTCGTGCGTACTCATGTGTTAGTCGTCGTTGTGGTCGGTTCGCGGCCGTCTCACCCCACCCCAGGGGGCCAGACGTGGCCCGGTAGCTGACTCGAATCCGCTCGTCCGTGACGGTTGCTGTAAATGGAATCGGCGCTGTAAAGGCTTGGGTTCCTGTTCGCCAATCTATCTGATTCCTGTCCACTTCGTCGGATCGAGTGCGGCGTGAAGCCGCCTACACACGTTATTCATCGCTTCCCGACGCATATAACGATATGTAGATCGGAGCGAAAGTAAAATTTAGCGAACGAAATCGACTGACTGCGACGAGATATGCAGTCGAACGAAAGGGGGGGTCAATTGCGGCAAGTCAGCCCCCGACACGGCCCCCGAAATGTCATCAGGTGGCACTGTCCGCGTATCAGAGGAACGATCCAGCCATCGTTACCTCTCCAGATCATGATATAACGGTGAAACGGCGTCAGCGACGGGTACCCGCCCACAGACTTATGCGTCCGCTGGGAGTCAGGACGGATATGTCGCTCACGTCGCAGGTGTTTCTCCAGTTGGGAGGTGCGTTCAGTGGTCCCCTCGGGCAGTTACTGCTCGTCATCGTCGCCATCGGTATCGTCGTCGTCGTCGGCCGCATCGTCCTGAAAATCGCGTGGCGGCTGGTGACCATCGCCGCCGTCGTCGTGGGACTCCTACTGCTCGCGTCGCTCTTTCTCGCTTAGGCCCTCGCGTCCGGGGTCCGCGCCGCGCGCAGGAAGTTCTCGATCACGTCGTGGCCCGCGGCAGTCAGCACGCTTTCCGGGTGGAACTGGACGCACTCGATGGGGTAGTCGCGGTGGCGGATGCCCATGACGAGGTCCGTACCGTCGTGTGCAGTCGTCGCGGACACGTCGAAGCAGTCGGGAATCTCCGTGGCCACGAGCGAGTGATAGCGACCAGCCTGAAAGTCCGGTTCGAGGCCGTCGAAGACGCCCTCGCCGTCGTGGGCGACGGGGTAGGCCTTGCCGTGGATTGGTTCCGGGGCGTGGCCCACAGTGCCACCGTAGGCGTAGACGGCCGCTTCGAGGCCGAGACAGACGCCGAGAGTCGGGATCGTCGGACTACACTCCCGGAGAACCTCGTTCGTCACGCCAACGTCCCGGTCGTTCTTCGGGTGGCCCGGGCCGGGGCTGATGACGATTGCGTCGGGGTCGACGGCCCGCACGTCCGCCAGCGTCGCGGTGTTTTTCAGCACCTCGACGGCGATTGGCTCGCCCGTCTGTGGGTCGGGATGCTCCGAGATGTACTCGACCAGGTTGTACGTGAACGAGTCGAAGTTGTCGACGACGAGTACCTTCATCGGCGGGCCTCCGGTTCGGGAGCCGTCGTCTCGATGCGCTCGATAGCGTCGAGAACGCCGCCCATCTTCTGTTCGGTCTCCTCGTACTCGCTTGCGGGATCGCTGTCGGCGACGATGCCCGCGCCCGCCTGGACCGTGATACGGTCCGGATCGCCGGCCTCGACCGTCGCCGTCCGGATGACGATGGCGAACTCCGCGTCGCCGGACCACGAGTAGTAGCCGACGCCGCCGCCGTAGACGCCCCGCGGGTCCCGCTCCAGCCGATCGATGATCTCCATGGCCCGCACTTTCGGCGCGCCGGTGAGCGTCCCCGCCGGGAACGTCGCGCGCGTGGCGTCGAAGGCGTCGAACGGCGGCGAGCGCTCGCCGCCCGCACCGGGGTCGTCGCCGGTCGCCAGTCGTCCCGTCACCGTCGATTCGATGTGCTGGACGTGAGAGTATTTCAGCACGTTCATGAACTCTTCGACGCGGACGGAGCCGGGATCGGAGACGCGGCGCACGTCGTTACGTGCCAGATCGACCAGCATCGTGTGTTCGGCGCGTTCCTTTCCGTCCGCGAGCATCTCGCCCGCGAGACGGCGGTCCTCGACGGGACTCGTCCCGCGCGGACAGGTCCCCGCAATGGGGTTCGAGACGACGCGCTCGCCCTGCACCGACACCAGCGTCTCGGGACTCGCGCCCACGATGGAGCGGTCGCCGTGACGCAGGAGGTACATGTACGGCGACGGGTTGACCGCCCGCAACGACTCGTAGAGGCCGAGCGGGTCGATCTCACCACTGAGTTCGCGCTTCCGCGAGATGACGCCCTGGTAGATGTCGCCGTCGAGGACGTGCCCCTTCGCCGCCCGCACCGCGTCTTCGTACTCCTCGCGGGGGCCGACCGTCTCGTCGGCGCGGACGAACCCGCCCGTTTCGGGGTCGCCGGCCTCGGCGAGCGTCCGTTCCACCTCGCGCGCCTCGTCGAGAAGGGCATCGTAGACGGCCTCGGGGTCGGCGTCGGGGTCGACGACGGGCGTAAAGACGAGTTGGATAGTGTCTTCGGCGTGGTCGAAGGCGATGGTCCGGGTCGTGAGGACGAACTCCGCGTCGGGAACGATCGGATCGGGGCGCTCGACGCCCACCTCGTCGAGCCAGAGGTCGTAGACGGCGTCGTAGGCGAGGAAGCCGACGAGGCCGCCGTCGAGGTGTTGACGGTCGATCTCGGGGAAGCCGACGCGTTCGAGATCGGGAAGGGCCGTCCGCAGGGCGTCGAGAACGTCGGCGTCGGGGTCCGCCGTGCCGGCCGTCGCCGCCACCAGTTCGGCGGCCGGACCGCCGAGCGACTCGACGGTCACCTCACTTCCGGTCACCGAAACGACGGCGTCGGGATCGTAGCCGACGAAGGAGTAGCGGGCGTGGCGGTCGGCGCCCTCGCCGTCGGCCGTGAATGCACCCTGGGGGTCGCTGGAGGGCGTCTTCTCCGCGCTCTCCAAGAGGAAGCCGTAGTCGCTGTGATCGTCGAGGGCGGCGTACGTCGAGAGCGGCGCCGCTTCGACATCGAGCGTGACGGCGAGGCGGGCGATCACTGGTTCGGCGTGATCCAACAGGCCGACGAACGCGGAACGGCCGCGGTCGGGCGTCACGCGATCACCCCGTTGGCGTTGCGGACGAACGACTCGACTGCCTCGTGATCTTTCTCCCCGTCGCTCCGTTCGACGCCACTGGAGACGTCGACGGCGTAGGGCTCGACCGTCCGGGCCGCGTCGGCGACGTTCTCGGGTGTCAGACCGCCGGCGAGGACGACGGGCGTCGCGAGATCGTCGACGAGGGCTCGCGCGGCGTGCCAGTCGTGTGTCTCGCCCGTGCCCCCCGCGCCGTCCTCGGTCGTGGAGTCGAGGAGGATGGCGTCGGCGACGCCGTCGTAGCCGCGAACCCGGTCGGGATCGGCGGCGTCGACGGCGGTAATCACGTCCGCTCGCGCCTCGCGGCGGACGTATCGGACAGCGGCGTCGTCGAACTCGCCGTGTAACTGGATGGCGTCGGGGGCGACGGCGCCGGCGAGTTCGACCGCCCGCGTCGCGGTGTCGGGCATCGAAACCAGTACCGTCGAGAGGAACGGCGGCGCAGCGGCGACGAGGTCGGCCGCGCGGTCGGGCGCCACTTCGCGAGGCGTATCGACCGACACCTCGGTGATGACCCCGACCGCGTCGGCGCCCGACTCGGCCACGGCCTGCAGGTCCGCCTCGTTCGTCACGCCACAGATCTTCGACCGGACCATCAGGCACCCCGCAGGTCGTCGAGTTTGGTCGCGGCGGTGCCCGAGTCGATGGCCTCGCGGGCCGCGTCGACGCCCGACGACAGGTCGTCGGCCGCGCCGGCGACGTAGATGGCCGCGCCCGCGTTCGCGAGGATGATGTCGCGTTTTGCCCCCGTCACGTCGCCCTCGACGATGCCGCGGAGGTCGGCCGCGTTCTCTTCGGGGTCGCCGCCGGCGACGGCCTCGATGGGCGCCTGCTCCAATCCGAGGTCGGTCGGTGTCAGCGTGTACTCCGTCACCTCGTCGCTGTCGACCTCCGCGACGGTCGTCGCGTCGTGGAGCGCGATCTCGTCCATGCCGGAGCCGTGGACGACCATCGCTCGCTCGACGTTCATCTGTGCGAGCGCGCGGGCGAGGACGGGCACGAGGTCGGGATCGTAGACGCCGACCACCTGCGCGTCGGCGCCGGCGGGGTTCGTCAGCGGCCCGAGGACGTTGAACACCGTCCGCATCCCGAGTTCCTTTCGCGGGCCGATGACGGCCTTCATCGCCGGGTGGAAGACGGGCGCGAGCATGAAGCCGATGCCGTCGCGCTCGATGGCTTCCTCGACGGCCGGCGGTTCGGCCTCGACGTTTACACCCGCCACCTCTAGCACGTCCGCGCTTCCCGACGTGGAGGAGACGGAGTAGTTGCCGTGTTTGGCGACGGCGATGCCCGCGCCCGCGGCGACGATGGCGCTCGTCGTCGAGACGTTGATCGTGTCGTAGTCGTCGCCGCCGGTACCGCAGGTGTCGACCAGCGGCGACCGGTCGGGTGTGATCGTCCGAGCCGCGTCGCGCATTCCCTGTGCGAAGCCCGCGATCTCGGTCTCCGTCTCGCCTTTCGACCGGAGCGCTGCCAGCAACGCCCCGATCTGGGCCTCGGTCGCTTCCTCGAAGACGGCGCGGGCCGCGTCCCGCGCCTCCTCGAGTGTCAGATCCGCCCCGTCGGTGACGCGTTCGATATAATCCTGCATGGATGAACACCAGTGTATGAGTTCGGGTTACGATGAACAAATCTATACATCATCTTAAACCTGTCGTCGGCCGGTGGACACCGGGCCACACGCAATGGGTGGCGACGATCGACGGCACGGCCGGCGAGCGGTCCCGGCCCCGACGAGGCCCGCTAATAGTTCCCCCGGAATCACCACGCGAAGCACCGTTCCGAAAGGTTCAATTAGTGCCCGGGGATACGTTTGGATGCGTTCGAAAGCACGTCACGACCGGGTTGGTGGTCTAGTCTGGTTATGACACCTCCTTGACATGGAGGAGGCCGGCAGTTCAAATCTGCCCCAACCCATTCCGTTATACGGGCTACTCGCCCGCCGTCTCCAATCTTCTTCAGACAGGAATGGTCGGTATGAGCCGACACGTCGAAGAACCTATGCGTTTCGGCGCGCGGAGTGTTTCCAGAATCGTCGAGTTCCGATTGCGTCGTTCTGGCTGTCGATACTGATCGGAGGTAAAAAATGGCGGTCCGCGAGATGCATCCGAGAATCAGAGAGAGGAAGCCACAGTCTTGAATAGATTCGACAGCAACAGCTAATACCTGGTACTGCGTGGGTAGCGTTGACTGGTAGCGCGGTACCCGTTCTCGTGAACGGGCGACTGGTAGCCCCTCCTCACGGAGGATTCCATGGCGTCACGGCCGAATCGGTAACGGGGGTGCGGAGTTCCGGCCCGTGTGTCTGGCTTGTGGCGTGAAACCAGACAGAACATCCCTGTTCGGGAACCGCACCAGTATCATTACTTCGAGAGCGCTACGATACATCGGATGGGCCTTCGGCCCAAGCTTGCCACAGGCACCCCCTGCTGACAGCTGTCGTCTGCTATCCCCCCCGCGGGATTTTTGCTCTATTCGATGACCATCCGGACAGTCGACGAGTGACGCGCCGTCGAGTGCATCGCTCGTCGGCATCACGGGTACGCGGTCGCTCCGGCGGTGGGCCACCGACGCCGCTGGGCGCGTCGAGGACGACGATCCGGGCTGGTCGTATCTGACCTTCCACGATCTCCGACGCACCTGGGGCACCCTGCTCGTCGAACGCGAGGTCCAAGTGGGATTGGTGATGGAGTAGGGCGGCTGGGAGGACTGGAAGACGTTCCGGGAGCACGACCTCGGAGCGTATCGTCTGGGTGCGCAGCGGCGTGGTAATTCAGCGATTCAAGATGCGAAACGGGGGGAGAGACGGATGGTCGAACAATTCGTTCCACGTCGGTATGTCAGAGGCACCTTCCCCCGTGTTACGCTATGGCATCGGACGTACGAGAAAGGATAGCTTTACCCGGAACGTGACAGACAGCTTATTTTTGAGGCGAGTAATATACGGACGTGTCTCTATTGGTGTCGAAACAGTTCGCCGTCGACGGTTCCTGCAGTTCGTCGACCTGGTCTACGTCGGGTCGGGACCGAAACCTCGCCCGGAACGAGCGTGGTCGAGCAGATGTCCACATTATATCACATGACGTAGAGGAATGGAGGGGAACAGGTAGAGTCGAGACCGTCACCACCGCTCCGAGACGCGTTCATCCCTGGCCATTTCGGGGATCATGACATCGTCGGCGCCGGCGTGGCGGGCGACGGATTCGTAGCTCTCGTCGCCTACGCGGACGACGACAGTCAGCGTCGGCGCCAGTTGCGTCGCGAGGAGCGCGATCTGAATGTTCACGTTCGAATCGTCGACGGCGGCGACGAGCGTCACGACGGGCGAGCGACGCGCCGGAGCAACCACCAATTCACGACTGTCGGGATCGTTCGGGGGGTTCACCACCGTCTCGTGTCCCTCGGAGATAGAAGCGTAGACGTCGGCCCAAAACGTTACCGGGCGGTTGTCGGAATCCCGAACGACGGCGACGGGGAAGAAACAACTTTGAAGCCAGCCGGTGACGCATGTGTCGCTATGGATATTGCCGAGATTGCGACCTCCGAGTACATCGAAGTCGACGCGGACGAGCGGCTGGGGAAAGTCCGCTCTATTTTCGACCGCGAGAATCCGAAAGGCCTGATCGTCACGCGCGACGGCGAGTACGTCGGCGTCATCGGCGAGCGCGACCTCGTTCGCTCCCGCATCGAGGACGATACGAAAGCCGGCGTGCTGATGAAGTCCGCACCCCGTATCGACCGCACGGAAGACGTACGCGAGGTGGCTCGCGTCCTCGTCGAGGGCAACACCAAGGTCGCCCCGGTCTACGAAGGCGAGAAACTCTGGGGGATCGTCACGGCCGACGCCATTCTCGACGCCGTCCTCGACAGCCTCGACGCGCTGACCGTCGGGCAGATCGAGACTGAAGACATCGTCACCATCGGCGAGAAGGCCCACGTCGGACAGGCGATCAACCGTCTGCGCGAACACGGCATCTCCCGACTCCCCGTCGTCGACGAAAACGGCGCCCTCGTCGGCGTCCTCACCACCCACGACATCGTCGAATTCGTCGTCCGCGACGCCGACCGTCAGGGGCGGGGCGACCGCCGCGGCGACATCGACCGCATGCTCGATCTTCCCGTCTACGACCTCATGACCAGCCCCGTGCTGACGACGACCGACGACGAGACGGTCGAAGACGCCGTGCGGACGATGCTCGACAACGACATCTCCGGCCTCGTCGTCACGACGACTCCCGACGGCGACGACGTCGACGGCGTCCTCACCAAGACCGACGTCCTCCGCGCGCTCACCTTCACCGAGGAGGGCCAGATGGACGTCCAGATCACCAACGTCGCCCTGCTGGACACAATCAGCCGCGAGGAGATCGTCCAGGGCATCACCGAGGTGGCCGATAAGTACCAAGAGATGCAGGTCCAACACGCCCACGTCCGCTTCCACGAACACAAGGAGAAACTCCGCGGCACGCCCCTGATCCAGTGTCAGGTCCGCCTGCGGACGAACCGTGGGCAGGTCGCCGGCTCCGGCGAGGGCTACGGCGCCGACCACGCGTTCAACATCGCGGCCGACACGCTCGAACGCAACGTCCTCGAACTGAAGGGCCTCATCGCCGACGAGCAGTACCGCGGGCAGCTCCTCCGGAAGCTCGGCGAACTGTAACCTACAGCGTCTCCTCGCCTGCGGCCAGTCCCTCACCGGTGATGCGGAACGTCGCCGTCTCGCCGGCGGGTTTCGCCCGGTGTTTTTCCAGCGTCGCCCGTCTATTCCCGCCACGGAACCGATCCAGTCGCACGACGGTTCCGGTCCAGTGATCGAGCGTGTGACCGCCGAGTCCTCGGGACCGGTCGCCGTCGGGGTCGGTGAACACCTGATTCGTCACCACCGCGGCGAGGTCGTGTTTCCGCGCGAGCGAGAGGAGATGTGTCACCTGCCGCCCCACTCGTCGCAAGGTCTCTCCTTCGTCGTCGTCGTGGCGTTCGAGCCGATAAAAGCCCGTCGCGCTGTCGAGGACGATCAGCTCCGCCCGCGACGCGAAGTCGGCGGCGTCGCGGACCGCCTCCTCCTGTTCCGCGAAGTCGTGGGCCTCGCTGACGACGATGCGTGAGGTGACAGCCTCGATGTCGTCCGAGGACGCCGCCGCGAGTTGGCGAAACCGGTCGACTGACAGCCCCTCGGTGTCGACATACACCGCCGTTCCGCCATCGGCGGCGACCTGCACCGCTGCCGAGAGCGCGAGGTTCGTCTTGCCGGCGGCGGGCGGGCCATACACCTGCGTGACGGTGCCGCGCTCGAAGCCGCCGCCGAGCAGGTCATCGAGTGGGGAACAGCCGGTTGGGACTGGCTCGGACTCGGACACACTCACCCTGGGTCGCTGTGGATCATAAACCCTCGACACCGCGCCCCGAGGGTCGCGGTCGCCGGTGGTTCGCGGTCCGTCCGCTGTCCGAGCCACGTCACCACCCCGCGACACGTTTTAGCGCCGCGGGGGCCAACCTCGACCGTGATCGTCGTCGCCACGGCCGATTTCGAACTGTACCACGAGGTCGTCGATCTGCTCCGGGACCGCGGGGTGGCGTTCACGACGATCGAACCCGGCGACGACCTGCCGGACGGAGCGTCGGTCGTGATCGCTGCGCCGGACGACGAGAGAGTCGAGTCGGCGGGCGTAGAGCGCGTCACCGCGACGGCCGACGACGCCCGCCGCGCCGTCGATCAGGCGCTTTCCCTCCTCCGTGGCGGTGAGGGCCGGACGGTCGTCGGCGTCGACCCCGGCATCCGACCGGGTATCGCTATCCTCTCCGGCGAGACGGTCGTCGCCGCGTTTCAGGTCCCACTGAGTGACGCCGTAGAGACCATCCGTACGGAAGTCGCCGACGCGGTCGATCCCCTCGTCCGCATCGGCGACG
>Ga0102936_1001240_pt1 | contig 10108 bp, 16 predicted proteins | sample SalPon2_A_H2O_MG_FD_78502 | JGI IMG/M metagenome (GOLD analysis project Ga0102936, IMG submission 78502) | Salt pond water microbial communities from South San Francisco under conditions of wetland restoration - Salt Pond MetaG R2_A_H2O_MG | ecosystem: Environmental > Aquatic > Non-marine Saline...
ACGATCATGCGCAAAAAAGACTTCAAGTCGTCAGGTCCAGTTGTCAAGGTATAGTAAGTGAAATCATTTGCACGATATCTGGCCGAGGAAGAAGAGACGTACACGCCACCGGCCTCGGCGGCCAACAATGCCAAAAAAGCATTGAAGTGGAAGGAAGAGCATGGTGACGACGAAGTGACGGCCATGACTCGGACGGGGTGGACTCGAGCGAATCAGCTCGCCGACCGCGAAGAACTCTCGTACGATACCGTCAAGAGAATGGCCGCTTTTGCTCGTCACAAAAAGAATGCCTCTGTTGCCGCAGAATACAAAGACACGCCATGGAAAGATAACGGGTACGTATCATGGCTTGGGTGGGGCGGTGATGCCGGAGTCAATTGGGCTCAGCAGATCGTCGATAAAAAAGAAAAGGAATCGGAATGAAAAGATTTACACAGTTTATTCGCGAGCAGGACGACCAGTTCAGTTACAAAGGCATGACGACCAAGCACTTTGATATCTGTCCATCGGCCCTTGCAGCGTTCAAGAAAAATGCCGAGGCCGGTGACTTTGATGACGGGGAGTTTCGCGAGGCAGTAATGGCAGTCGACAAGTACCTTGGTATCGAAAAGGATCTGAAGGCACAGGGGTCGGCCACACAAGAAGATTATGAGCGAATGAAGAAAGCGGTTGATGATGCAGTTGGTAAGTTAGAACTAGCGGGACTCGAAGGTCATAGTTACCATCAGGTCCATCTCGATGCCGTTAAAGAACTCATGGAGTAGAAAGAGTGGCCGACGATAAGAAAGAACAAAACGCTTCACAAAAGGATCTTGACGATCTGCACAAGAAGTTTGATGACCATTACGAAGATCGGATGGACCGAATCGAACGTAAGTTAAATCAACTGACCGATGCAGTCGTATCGATTGCTCGTGCCGAAGAGAAGATTGCCGTACTTATCGAGGACACTAGAGAGATCAAAGAATCGCTGAACGATAACATGGAGCGAATTCGGTATCTTGAGGTAGACAACGAGAAAAGCAAGTCTGCTCTACGGAATCTATCGACATTCTTTTGGACGGTCGTTTCGGCCGCAACGACGATCGTCGTAACAATCGTGGTGAGCCAGTATGGAATATGATGCATACAAGGACGGAGAACTGAGCGATCAGGAGTTACAAATTCTTGAGCAGGATCGGATCGACCGTCGACAGAACAACCAGCGTAAAATGGCATGGGTCGCAGTGGCATCGATGATCGTTTTTACGGGTTTAATCTTCATGCCGTTTGTCGGAAAAGATAGCCTCGATACTTTTATGGGTGTCGCCGATCTTTTTTATATCGCACAGGCGGGCATAGTTTCCGCGTACATGGGCGCCGAGGCATGGGTAAATAAGACGCGCTCGAGTAACAACAACGCAAGACCATCACCTAGAGGACCGATAACATGAGCAACAAAGACACGCAGTACGATTGGGAAGCGATCATGGAGGGGAATACCGAAGAGGTTAACGCCTTTATTGATCAAATGGATGCCAAGGAATTCAAGACTTTTATGCGCGAGTACCAAGAGGTAAGCCCTCGTGCGGCTGGCGCGTACATGGGTCGGGCACAACGTCTTCCTGATCCGCAGGGCCAAGAGAAGCTGGAGCCACGGGCACCGGCCGAAAAAGAGTGGGCCGATCGGCATACGGTAATGACCTTTGATCGTCCAGATGCCGATGAGTATAACGCAACGGGCGAAATGGGTCAGGCACAGGTGCCGACGGCACCGAACAATCCGCCAAAGCCAGAGGCATCACCGTCATTTGCCAGCGTCAAGAGAATGCTACAGAGCCGGTAAAAGTGGCTAAATACTTCGGAACATAACAACCGGAGTTTAGTAAGGTATGCCACCACTATTTGATGATTTGAATGACGATAACTTTGTTCTGTTTGCGTCACGTCATTATGATAATCCTCAGTGCCTTAGTGTTGATGAGTTTTATAATGACGTGCAACGGTTCAAGTACCTAAAGCGTTTATTTCGGCGGTATACTCAGAATAATGATTTGCAGGAAAGGCTTATCCTGAATCATCTGGTTGTTCTGTACAACGTATTTGGGATTCGGGCAGCAAACCGAATGATGTTTTATAAGATGGAGGACGAATACCTGTCTGTCATCAAAACATTTCTCGTGTATCTAAGTTATTTGCCCGAGGATGAATATGTCGAGATACCGTTGGACTGGCACATCGTCGAAGTATTAAGGAAGTTGTAGGATATGGGCATTGTTTCAAGATCAGCGGATACGTTTTACACGTACCGATTCATCAAGATCCTGACGACGCCGTGGGACGAGATGGAAGCGTATGACTTGGGGATTATCGACGAGAATGGCGAAGTCCTCAAGAAAGCTCGTCAGCTTCGCACGTCTGAGGAAAAGGATGCGTACACGCTTTTCCACCGGTTGGTATTCAATATCAAACGACTCCTCGAGAAACTGCCCCTTGGTCGCAGACGTCTTGCGTCGTATGCAGCCGCACTGTTTCTTCTTCGCGAGGAAGCGGGTATGTCAGAAGAGCAGATCGCATGGGCCCTTGAGCAGATGGATATCGACGTTCATGCAGACTTGGTTGACCCGATTCTCTCAGAGGGTGCGACCGAGTGGTTTGTCCATTCGACGGATGGGTACGCGATTTCACCGGGCGTGTATACCCTGACCAATGATATTGCGTCACCGAGTACCGGAGAGTGTATCGCGACCAAGGGCTCCAAGGTGTGTGTCGACGAGGGTACGCGTCCGTGTGGCAGTGTATTCGGTGTTCGGATGTACCGAGTAACTCATGCATCAACACACGTGCCCGTGTATGTGTGTGAACAAGATATTCGCAGGTAAGGATAATATGCAGTTCAAATCATTTAAGGATTACTTGGTCGACGAAGACGCCCCAACCAATGCGGTTGCCGGCGGCGGTGTTGATCTTGCTCCGACTGGCAAGGCAGTGATGCGCAAGATGGATCGTCGGTCGCGCTGGGACATCGATAAGATGTACAAACGAGCACTTGGCACTCGCCGAGAATCCCGATGATAGGGTTTGGCTCAATCGGGTCGACCGTCAAGGTTGTCGCTATCTCGGCGGCCGTGCTTGCATCGATATCGGCTTTCTGGTATATTTCAGGTCTTCGTGCCGATCTTCAGCAGTCGATCTCCAATGTCGAGACCCTCAAGGGTTCGGTACAAGAACAGCAGAATGCCATCGCGCGTATGCGCGAGGAACAGGCACAGATTCGTCAGATCAACGAAGAACTCCGGGCCGTTGATCAGGAACAGCAACAGGAAGTCGAATCCCTTCGCCGCAGGTTTGATACCACGGCGGCGGGGAAGTCACGAGACTTTGCAAAACTTGCTGCACGAAAGCCCGGACTGGTCGAGAATTCAATTAACAATGGAACCGCCGATGCTTTCAGATGTTTGGAAATTGCATCGGGCGACGATCTAACCGAGGAAGAGGTCAATGCCACAAGTAAGTCCCAAGCCAACACGATATGCCCTTCGCTCGCTAATCCAAACTACGATCCTAATTAGTCTGGTCGGACTCGCGGTCTCTGCGTGTTCGAGCACCAGAGATGTTGACGAGATCCGTACGGTATCGGAACCAGAACAAGTCACTCCCCTTGACATTCCACTTCCCCCGCCGGTCAGGATGACACCGGTCGAGTGGGTCGTCGTCACTCCCCAGAACATCGAATTTATCCTCGACTCCCTAGACGAGTCGGGTAACGAGCAGGTCCTCATTGCCCTGACGCCCAATGATTATGAGCGGCTGTCTATCGACATTGCAGAACTTCGCAGATATATAAATAATCAGCGCGCTATTCTGATCCGATACCAAAAGTACTACGAGAGCGACGAAACCACTCGGGAGTAGTCCCTCGTTCTATCAGTACTAGCTGCCACTAAAAATTGTACCGGGTGTGTGATATTATACCCAGTACGGTCGACGACTCTATAATTAGCCACAACCAGCACAGAAGGTGTACGATACATGCTTTTTGAAGAACAGTTATCCCGCAAACCCGACCAGTACCCATGGACCAAGGAGTTTATCGACACGATCTGGAAAGGTTTTTGGACCCCCGATGAATTTAATTTCCGCTCTGACTACTCGCAGTTCAAGACCGACCTGACCGAACAGGAACAGGAAGTTATCGTCCGTGCCCTCTCGGCGATTGGTCAGATCGAGGTCGCGGTCAAAACATTCTGGGCCGATGTCGGTAAGCACCTTCCACATCCGTCGATCAAGGACCTTGGTTTTGCGATGGCGAACTCCGAGGTAATTCATAATCTGGCGTACGAGAAACTACTCGACGTACTTCATATGACCCATGTATTTGAGGAGAATCTAAATGAAGAAGTAATCCGTGGACGTGTAAACTACCTACGTAAATATCTTGACAAAGTGTATGAAGACGACAAGAAACAGTACGTGTATGCAATCACCCTGTTCACCTTGTTCGTCGAGAACGTGAGCCTGTTCTCGCAGTTCTATATCATCATGCACTTTAACCGAAACAAAGCTGTACTGAAGGATGTTGCTCAGCAGGTTCAGTACACGCGCAACGAAGAGATGCTACACTCACAGGTCGGTATCAAGTTGATTCAGACACTGAAGGAAGAGTATCCTGATCTGTTTGACAAAGAGCTCGAAGATCGTATTGGTGAGGAGTGCATGGAATCGATTGCCGCCGAGTCCAAGGTCATCGACTGGATCATGGGCGACTATGCTGTCGATGGACTTGATGCCGAGATCCTCAAGGCGTTTGTGACCAAGCGGATGAAGGATTCACTCGACCAGATTGGCTTTGATTCAAGCGGTATTAAATACGACAAGAAGCTCGCCGATCAGACATTCTGGTTCGACGAGTCGACCCTTGGTTACACGATGACAGACTTTTTTCAAAAGACACCAGTCGAATATTCTAAGGGTCAGGGCATCTCGGCCGACGAACTGTTCTGATTATGTGACCAAGCGTATGATTTATTATGACCATAACGACAATTTAACAACGGAGACACGCATGAGTTTTGACTGGCTTAACAAGGACGCGAGAACTTTTCTTGCTCGCGGATACCTACCAAAGGGGCAATCGGCCGAGGATCGCATTCGCGAGATCGGCGATACGGCCGAAAAACTACTGAACGTCGAGGGATTTTCAGACAAGTTTTATGATTACATGGGGCGGGGATTCTATTCACTCTCGTCGCCCGTGTGGTCAAACTTTGGTAACGACCGCGGACTCCCGATCTCTTGTAATGGTGTATATGTTGGTGATGAGATCGCGCAGATCCTTGGTAAGTCGGCCGAAGTCGGTATGCAGACCAAGCATGGTGCCGGTACGTCAGGATACTTTGGCGACATTCGCGCGCGCGGAACAAAGATCAAGACCGGTGGTACGGCCGACGGCCCTGTCCACTTTATGAATATCTTTGAGACCAACACGGATATTATCTCGCAGGGTAATGTTCGGCGTGGTTCGTTTGCCGCATATCTTGATATCGAGCACGACGACATCGAGGAATTCCTCGAGATCCGCGAGGTCGGTCACTCGATCCACAATATGTCGATGGGTATCTGCATTTCCGACGAGTGGATGGAGGCAATGATCGCCGAAGGTGAGCAGGTCAAGGCCAAAGAACTCGCACCAAACGATGCAAAAAAACTCCAGCTTTGGGCGCGCGTGATGCGTAAACGCAAGGAGTCGGGGTACCCGTACCTGTTCTTCAAAGACAATGTCAATAACAACAAGCCACAAGTCCTTAAAGATCGGAATCTCCCGATCTATGCATCGAATCTTTGCTCAGAGATCGCATTACCATCATCGGAAGACGAGTCGTTTGTGTGTAACCTCGCGTCGATGAACCTTCACACATACGACGAATGGAAGGGCACCGATGCCGTCAAGGTACTTACGTACTTCCTTGATGCCGTGATGACCGACTATCTAAACAAGACGGCCGACATTCCGTACATGGGCCCGTCACACAAGTTTGCCAAGACATGGCGCGCACTCGGTATTGGTCAGCTCGGGTGGCACACATACCTTCAGTACAAGATGATCCCGTTCGAGTCATTCAACGCGATTTCTTTGGCGACCGAGATCTCAAAGCATATCGACGAGGAATCAGCAAAGGCGTCACGTGAAATGGCCGACCGGTACGGTGAACCCGATGGTCTGATCGGGTACGGTGTCCGTAACCTGACGCGGTGTGCGATTGCACCGACGACATCGTCATCGTTTATCCTTGGTCAGGTGTCCCCGTCGATAGAACCTCTTCGGTCGAATTACTTTACCAAGGACCTTGCGAAGGGACAGTTTACGTTCAAGAATCCGTATCTTGCTCGTGTGCTTGAGTCGTACGGGCAGAATGACGAAGAAACATGGCTCTCGATTCTCAAGAATGGTGGATCGGTTCAGCATCTTGACTTCCTTGGCCAGACCGAGAAAGAGGTGTTCAAGACCTTTGACGAGATCACACCGATCGTTATCGTTCAACAGGCCGCGGCACGTCAGCAGTACATCGATCAGTCACAGTCCCTGAACTTGTTGATTCCACCGTCTGCACCGACCAAGGACATCAATGCGTTGATTATTGAAGGTTGGAAGCTCGGCGTGAAGACGTTTTATTACCAGCGTTCATCGAATCCTGCTCAGGAACTCGTGATGGACATCAACAACTGCGCATCGTGTGAAGCCTGATGAGTAACGTAGTTGTATGGTCAAAGGACGCGTGTTTTTACTGCCAGATGGCCAAGAATCTTCTCGAGCTCAAGGGTATTGAATTCGAGGAGAGAAACACCACGCTCAGCGAGCAAACACGAGCTGAGTTTTTTGATGCAGTGCCCGACGCAAAAACACTGCCCCAAATCTTTATCGGTGACGAGTACATTGGCGGATTCACTGAACTGCAAAAATATCTGAAAGGATGATTTATAATGATGGATGAATATATCAGGCAGACATTGTCCGGCGAATGGCATCGCCAGAACCAAACTTTCGAGTTGATTGCATCCGAGAATTTTGCGTCGCATTATGTACGCGAGTTGTGTGGTTCAATATTCACGAACAAGTATGCCGAAGGGTACCCGGGACGCAGATACTACAACGGGTGTGGGCAGGTCGACAAAATCGAGTCGTATGCGATTGATCTGGTCAAGAGGTTGTATAATTGTAATTACGCAAACGTACAACCACACTCTGGCGCCAACGCGAACACTGCCGTGTACCAAGCATTCTTGCGGCCCGGAGACACAATTTTGGGGATGGATCTGGCCTCCGGTGGTCATCTCTCCCATGGTGCCAAGGTCAATCAGTCGGGGAAGATTTATAATGCAGTCGCGTACGGAGTCGATGATTCAGGGCACATCGATTACGATCAGGTACGCGATCTTGCGAGAGAGCACGAGCCCCGGATGATTGTTGCCGGAGCATCGGCGTACCCACGGCAGATTGATTGGCATACATTCAGACAGATTGCCGACGAAGTTGGTGCGTATCTGCTCGTAGATATGGCCCACTACTCGGGGCTCATTGCCGGTAAATCGTACGTCAGTCCTGTTCCGTTTGCCGATATCGTCACGTCGACGACGCACAAGACACTTCGTGGTCCTCGCGGTGGGATGATCCTATGGAATAACCATGAGTACAGGAGACGAATAAATTCTTCCGTATTCCCGGGCACTCAGGGTGGTCCACTCATGAACATCATCGCCGGTAAGGCTCAGTGCTACCACGAGGCACTTGATCCTTCGTTCTCCGATTATACGGACGCCGTGGTTCGCCATGCTCGTACGATGGCATACGAATTTCATCGTCTCGGTATCCCGACCTTGACCGAGGGGACTGACTCTCACATAGTCCTCATCGATCTGTCCGGGAAAGAGAAGTCGGGGCGAGAAGTGGCTGATCAGCTCGAGACGCGTGGTATCACCGTGAATAAAAATGGTGTACCAAATGATCCAAGGCCCTTTTCAGAGACATCGGGCATTCGGATCGGTACGGCGGCAGAAACAACTCGACTCGGTAATAATGCGGATGAGAAATTCCGCGAGATTACACAGAGTATCGCAGAGGTAATCAATGGAACAACTGCTTGATCCAATCCTACTGTCGCGAATACAGTTCGCGTTTGTCGTATCCTTTCATGCGATTTTCCCGGTTTTTTCGATCGGTATCGCATCGTTTGTCGCACTGCTCGAAGCCCTGTACTTCAAGACGGGCGACGAGGTGTACGCCCGACTCTCGGCATTCTGGACCAAGATATTCGCCATCGCGTTTGGTATGGGTGTCGTGTCGGGCATCGTCATGTCGTTCCAATTCGGGACTAACTGGTCGCAATTCGCGTACGCAACGGCCAATTTCCTTGGCCCTGTCCTGTCATACGAGGTAATCACGGCATTTTTCCTTGAGGCCGCATTCCTCGGAGTCCTGTTGTTTGGGCGAGATCGAGTACCCAAGGGTGTCCATCTGTTTGCCGCGTGTATGGTCGCGCTCGGTACGTTTATCTCGTCGTTCTGGATTCTGGCGGCGAATTCGTGGATGCACACGCCGGCGGGAGTCGAGGTCATTGACGGGATGTTTCATGTAACCGATTGGGCAGCGGCGATCTTCAACCCGTCTTTCCCATACCGGTTTGCACACATGGGGATCGCATCATTCCTGACCGGTGCATTTGTCGTGGGTGGCGTATCTGCCGGGTACATGATCCAAGGGAGAGATACTCTGACGCATCGAAAGGCCCTGTCGATGTGCCTGTGGCTGATCCTGTTTCTTGCGCCAGCACAGGTGTTGGTTGGTGACTTTCATGGCCTGAATACCCTTGAACACCAGCCGGCCAAAATTGCAGCGATGGAGGGAAACTGGGAAACACAGCCAAATGTACCACTCTTGCTGTTTGCGATTCCCGATCAAGAGAATCAGACCAACCGCTTCGAGATCGGTATCCCGTCACTCGCGTCGATCATCCTAAAACACGATCCTGACGGCGTGGTACCCGGGCTTGATATTCTGCCGGTCGACGAGCAACCACCCGTCGCGGCAGTGTTTTGGTCATTCAGAATCATGGTCGGGATCGGTATGCTGATGGTCCTTGCGGGGCTTCTTGGTCTGCTTTCGAGGTGTATCGGATGGCTGTACACACCAAACCCATTCCACTACATGATGGTGTGGATGATCCCTGCGCCATTCGTTGCTGTTCTTGCCGGCTGGTTTGTGACCGAGATGGGTCGATCACCATGGCTCGTGTACGGGATGATGTCGTATTCCGAGGGTGTGACACCTTCACTAACGGGACCACTCGCCCTTACAAGTCTGATTGGATTTTCTCTCGTGTACGCGGTCGTGTATACGGCGGGTCTACTGTACATGGTAAGGACGGTCAAACACGGGCTTGATTGAGTATGAGAACTGCGTGGAAGGTATGGTGTAAGTCCATTGGGTCCAAAGCATTTGACGATGACGACAAGAAATCTGACGTCGCCGCAATCATCCGGACCCTTTGGATTATCCTGCACATATGCACGTGTTTGGCCATTATCACGAATGCCATTGCGAATCATGGAATACTTGGTCTAATGGGGTTGACATAGATTATACGGCTCGATATACTACACTCGTTGTTTGAGAAAAGAGAAAGAGAGGTAACGAACCATGGGTATGAGCACAACACCTGTATCATTTACTGACGATCGCATGGCCATCGTGCCAGACGAGAGTTCCCCCAAGTATGTCGATTATATCCGGTACTCCCGCAAATTGACGCTTCGTAAGTTTGCCGGTGGCCGGCGAGTTTCGGTCTCTAAGGTCTCGGGTACCAATGAGTATATCTTCGAGTCCATGGACGGTGAGTTTGCAAAGGGCCAAGTCGCCGCGTAAGGAGATCTCGCATTATTGAATGATGACGATATAATGTATTAAAAGTGACACGATGAGATTTCCTCATTCCCCCTTTTCGCCCGAGTAGCTCTCGGGCTTTTTTTTGTTGCTAAATAACGCGAGACCATAACAACTAATGGAGTCGCGGAATGAATAAATGCTTTGCATGTAATGTATCATTTACAGTCGAGTTTGAAGAGGCAGATGCCG
>Ga0102936_1001244_pt1 | contig 10100 bp, 8 predicted proteins | sample SalPon2_A_H2O_MG_FD_78502 | JGI IMG/M metagenome (GOLD analysis project Ga0102936, IMG submission 78502) | Salt pond water microbial communities from South San Francisco under conditions of wetland restoration - Salt Pond MetaG R2_A_H2O_MG | ecosystem: Environmental > Aquatic > Non-marine Saline...
ACCTCTCCGAGTGGGATGTAGACGAAGACGATATTGGTCCAGTCGAGGACGAAAGTGAGGAGAAAGAAGAAGCTTCTCCCTTCAACTACACTGATGAGATGCAAGGAATCTCCAGTGTGCCGGACAATCTCCGCTTTGTTAGCAAGGAGGATGCGATGGCATTCATCGGAGATGAGGATATGCTAACAGGTGTCCACGAGATGGACGGCGAGTTTGTCCCCGGTGCTGACCACGATGAGTTCATCGAGTGGGTTCGCGCACAGGAAGAAGCTGACATCAGTGACGATCCAATGGACTCGAATGATGTTCTTGAAGAGATGGCGGCAGAAGGCGACAAGGTTCAGTGGAATTCCAGTGGTGGGATGGCACGAGGCGTTATCGTTGACCGCCAGACCTCGGGTTGTTTTAATGATGAAATCGACGGAGATGTAGAAGTCTGCGCCGATGAGGACGACCCGGCACTTCTTATCGCAATTGTTGACCGCGAGTCTGAAGACAGTAAGTTCGAGCGGACTGGCACGATGGTTGCACACAAGCAGTCAACGGTTGAGGAGACTGACTTCTCAATGCTCGAAGCAATTGATGCGCCTGAGTGGAGCGACGGCGAAATGGTTCACTGGCAGGTCAACCCTGAAATGATGGGTAAGATTGTTCACGTTGATCGAGAGAAGCAGATTGTCATGGTTGAAGTAATGGAGGAAGAAGGTGGAGATATGGTCTCCTCTGGATTCACCGTTACAGCAGGCTTATCTGACATCGAGCCAGAAGATGGCGACGCTCCTGAAGACGAAGAGCGCGAGTCAGAGGAGATGGCTAAGGAGACGTTTGACGACTATCCTGATGCTGTCTCCGAGAACGCGCAGATGGCACTTGACGCACGAAAAGAAACTGGTAACCCCAACGACTGTGGAACAGATGTTGGATGGACTCGTGCAAATCAGCTTGCCAATGGTGAAGGCATCACCCGAGAACAGCTTGGGAAGATGTCCGCCTTTAACCGTCATCGATCGAACAGCGAGATGGATGACGACGAGGGTAAGGCTGACTGTGGCTGGATGATGTGGAAGGCGTGGGGTGGAGATGAAGGCGTCGATTGGGCACAACGAAAGCTTGACTCTATCGAGGAGGAAGCTGAGGCGATGCCCGAAGAGGGCGATATCCCAATGCCCGAAGACGTACAACTTCTCTACCCATCTAAGGACAAGGCCATGGCCGCAGCAGAAGAACTTGGTCTTGAAGGAAGCCATTCGCACATGCTTGACGGCAGTGAGTGGTATATGCCCGGAGAAACGCATGAGGAATTCATCTCTTCGATGATGTCAATGGCTAAAGACAATGAGTCAATGGGAGCGGCACTGCAAGAAGCAGAGTACGCGCTCGCTCACCACATGGATAGCGGCCATGAAGACGAAGAAGAGATGGCTATTGAAGGCGAGGAGCGTCCGATCACGTCGGATGCTGATAAAAAGCGCAACCGTGAGCAATCACCTGAGCGCTTCATTGATGAGGACGAACTTCAAGATTACGAGATGCACGTACCCGATTGGTCTGGAACGACCGAAGGTGAGTGGGACTCGCCTGATATGGAAGACTTCGATACCGACGATCTCGAAGAGATCGCCTCGCACTTCCTCATTTCTACAACTGGCTTCCCGCCAGAAAACTTCACTGATATGAAGCTCCCGGTTGTAGAACCGAATGGTGATTTAAATGTCAATGCCCTTGCCGCAGTGAAGGGCGGCCGTGGTGTATCCGCAGTGGACGGCCTCGGTGAAGACATGGAAGAAGATATTATCAATTGGGTCAATAAGACGGCAAACGAAGAGTTTGATCGTAATTGGGGAGAGGAAGAGGCTGGCGCTTACAACAAGCGTCCACGAACTGTTGACGACACTGGCGACGAGCCGGGTGTCCAAGACGATGGCCCTGTTGACATTGCGCTCGACATGATTAATAAGTACCTTACGATTGAGGGAACACATGAGCGAGACTCTGTTGACAAAATGCTCTCGTGGCTTCTTGGAAGTGTTGATCTTCCAATGGAGACACTTGGAGACTTCCGTATGGCGGCACGGCGTTTCCTTGATGAAACGCCCGGCTCCGACTCGTTCGATGCATTGACCATCGAACAGTTCCGCGACTGGCTACTCATGCATGGCAAAGAGAGTCAGGGTCGGCGGGAACAGGACGAAAGTGATAGGATGCCACAAGGCGAAGCATCCTCGGTTAATGTCCTAACTGGCGATGACCTTCGGCACATGAGTGGTAAGTCCGAGGAGAGCGAGTTGGACGACATAACAACTAAGGTAAATAATATGACAGACGATATTGAACAAAAGCTCGCAGAACTAAGTGAGCCTGTGGCAGTAGAACAGGACGACCTTGAAGAGCTTCAGCAGAAGGCAGATCGATTTGAAGAGATGTCTGACACGCTGGAATCACTCAAGGAGCGAACAGACGTTCTCGACGATGCAGACCGTGAACAGGTCGAAGAACTGGCAGAGGCAGATGAGCCGGTTGTTGTCGAGTCCGCTCGCATGGAATCACTCGAAGCAGAGGCAGAACAGGTTGCAGAGACCTACGCCTCCGAACTCGCGGCAGAAAGTTTCCTTTCTGCTGAGGAGCTAACTGACAAGTTCTCCATCGAGGAGCTTCGAGAGAAGTACGAAGAACAGATTGGCGATCCCGCTGAGGAACTCGCAACGAGCGAGAGTGCAGAGCCACAGTCGGGCGACGTAGACGAAGAAGAGCTTGAATCACGTGCAGAAGAAGCTGAAGACGAAGAGGAACTCTCTGAGTCTGATGAGGCCGAAGAAATGCGTGATGAGCTACGAAGTAAGATTCTTGGGTAAATAACAATGGTATATGAAGATCTTGATGCAGGTGACGAGACTCGCCGAAATGGTGACTACGTTTCGTTCACTCATCCAGACGCAGACGGTACAGCACTCGACAGTGTAACAATTCCGCGAGGTGTGCCTGTCACCTATGACGGCACTGATCTTGCAGAGTCAACTGCGGCCGGGGACTCTCATGTTGGCATTCTTGCTAACTATGATGTTTACGGTGACACTGGTAAAGAGAAGGTAGGAACTGAAGCAACTGTTAAGTACCGTGGTGAGGTCATTGCGGATCTAAGTGACTTCTCTCCAACAGCTGGTACATACCTTGACGACTCGGAGAATATCTACGTTGTCGAGGAAGTTGATGCAGATAACAACCTGTTCCGGGTGCAGGTGCGGTAAATTTAAGAGGTAATTTAATATGGCACTAACAACACGCGACGTTATCACACAGGATTTCGTTCGTGAAACGGTAGAAGAAGTTGTCGAAGAGAATCTCGTTTGGCGGCGTGCCTTCCGAGAGATCGATGCATCGGGTATCGAGTCTAACTCCTACACATTCCACATTGACAATGATGAGATGTCGCGTCCGACTATTGTCAATGAGGGCGAGGAGTCTCCACGACACCAGAGTACAGTTAGCGAAAAGACAGTGAAGTTCGAGAAGTACATGGGTGAGGTAAGTCTTACCATGGAAGCAATGGAGGACGGCCTCATCGAGATGAAGGCACGAGAGATCGAAGACCTTGCTCGCGCAATGGCTGAGAAGCTTAACGCAGAGGCATACAGTCAGCTCTCTGGTGCGCTTCAGACTCAGGATAGCGGCAATAATGCTATCGGTGACGGTAACGGAACAATGTCCTTCAGTGACATTACTGAGGGTATCAAGGCACTTTCCGAGGACGACTACGATCCCGACCTTCTATTCGTGGACGTAGACGCTTACGTTGATCTCCTCACAGACAGCAACTTCAACCGTGCAACCGAGCAGGGTGACGAGGTTGTTCGAACTGGTGAGGTCGGAACAGTCGCTGGTATGACTGTTATCCTTGACTCCACACAGGACATTACTGGTGATGGTCACGGCGGTATCGCCGTTGACTCCACTCGATACGGATACGAGCTTACTCGTACTCCGATGTCCACTCGTGAATACGAAGAGCCTGAGCGTCAGGCAGACGTTGTGCAGGCCTTTACCCGAAAGGCGTGGACGACAATCTTCGAGGACGCAGCAGCACAGATCGACGGATAAACGAGCGTTCGTACTGTTTAACGTATGGCATACTCACCAAAATACGTGAACCTCGAAGACGTTCCTGTCAGACAGGTTCCAGATGATTACGACAAGTCAGAGAAAGAGGATTCGCTGGAATTTGCAGAAGCCTCTGCGGAGCTTGACTTGTACGATGGTGAGGAAATTCCGCCACAGGATCAAATTCCACAAGTTATCGCTGCTATTAAGCAGAAGGCGACATGTGAGCTTGTAAAAGGTGCAGAAGACCCAACCTCAACAAGACTTGGCGATCTGGACGATAACGGAACTAACAAAACTGATTATGCGAATTCCTTCTGCGACCGCTACGACGAGATCGTAGAAAAGATACTCGACTCCGGCATTCTTGAAGAAGACGGTGGACAATCAACTGGTCCATACGTTTACACAACCAGTGACCCTGACGGTGATTGCTAATGGCGCTTGAAATGAGTCTCGGGTCTCTCTCAGAAGATTTGGAAGATTTCCAAATAACGCTGGAAGCAATTGATATGGAGTCAGTTAAGGAGGAAACAGCAAAACGTGCAGCGAGAGAAATGTCCAAGATGGTACGACAAGCTGTCTTCGAGTCAAGTATCAACTCTCCTGCAAAGAGTGAGAGTGATTTCGAAGCAGGTACTCCACCAGCTCTTGTAATGGGAGACGCATGGAGAGTTGGAAAAAGAAATACCGGAGAATACTTTGTTCTCCCACACCCAAACGTTCGACAACGAGCTATTGTTCTCAACTATGGGTATCCGGGTAAAATTACTCCAAATGATTCAGAGTTTCTTAAGTTCAAAGTTGAGGGAGAACCAGTTTGGGCAAAAGAAGTCGATGGTCCTGAAGCGACAGGATATTGGCAGAAAGCCATTCGTAGAATGAAAGACAGTGACAAGCTGGATGAGATTGCGAGAGAAGAACTTAACAAAGAAGTTGAGAGGAACACATAATGGTCTCACCGAGAGACACAATGGAAATAATTGAGACAGCGGTTGAAGAATCAGGAAAACTCCCATCAGAAATGAGTTTTCTGTTGCAAGAAGCTGATGCTCAATCTGATGATGCCGATGTTAGCCTTCCATTGCTCGAAGTTACTCCAGTTAACATAGAAGATGTGGTAGTGAGTAACACTGATCTCGTGGGATATGTAACTGATGATGATGGAAACAGAACTGGACGGATCTACTACTCTGAGTATGAGATGACTATTCAGTTCGATATATGGACGACCAAACATGATGGGCATGATCCTGATGATCTCGGAGAAGAGCTTCGAAATGCGCTCTACCCGTACTCGTCTTATGGTCCACAACAACAGTTTGTGGATGAAGATAACAACCCTATTGACCAAATCACATACTTCCGAATGAGTTCGGGAGAACGAGTAGATGATTTAGTTCAGACACCAACTGTACGACGATGGTCACAGGAAGTAGAAGTATGGGGTTGTGAAGAATTTCGAACAGATGAAGACTATATTGCATCTGTTAGTTACCCAAGTGACGGAGACTTGAGTAGTGATGAAGGCAGTGACACGGTAGATAACACATGACGTATTTGGTTAGTGGAGATACGTTAGACAGTACAAACTCGACCACTAATAATAACAGGTAAATAATACATGGTAACAACATATGGAAGTTTCCCCGGTGTACGAGTAGAGGTTGCCGGTGGCGGCATTACAGCCGTTTCCATCGGTGATGAAGAGAAGCTCGTCATCTTCGGTGAGGCAAGTTATCAGAACGACGAAACACTGACTTCTGATGAAGAAGAAGATCCTCTCGAAACAGAACTTGTTGGTTCTCTTGAAGATCCAACACAGATTAATGCACGACGCGAGGCAGACACTAACTTCGGTGAAGGTAGTGAACTTGCTGATGCAATGCGAGAGGCTCTTGGAAATGGCGCGAATATCAACTTCCTTTACGGAGTTGCACCGCGTCGCTTCAACGTAGTTGGCGAGATTCAGTCCACGCAGAGTGGAACTCTTGACAATGCACCAATTTGGGAAGAAGACGTATCGGACGAATCAAATCTTTCGGCAATCGACTGTGTGGACGATGGTAGTCCAATTGATGTTCGCTACAGTTACGAGAGCCCACCAAGTGCTCCCGGCGATGGAGCAACGGTTGCAGTAAACCCGCTCACAGGAGAGTACAACGCTGATTCGAGCCCAGACGCTGACTACAGCTTTGACTACAAGTATCTTGACTGGCAAAGTGCATTTGAGACAGAGCCAGTCATTCGCGTAGTTGAAGAAGATGAGACTGGGGTTTACGACGTGCTTAGTGACTCTGATCTTGTGTCAATCGATGCTGACAGTTCAGCAGCTACCCGTCGTGGAGAGTTCCAGCTTGTTAACGTTGTCTCTGGTGCTCAACCAAATGACAATGAACTCATCGAAGACGATGCTGGAAACTACGTTCGACGTGACGCACGCTTTGATGCAGACTCGTATGCTCAAGGATCGGTTGATTCAGACCACTACTTTAAACTTGCTCCTGTTCGACAGAGCAACACGCCACGAACGGTTCTTGGTGGAGTAGGTGGACTATTTGCTGGTAATCCTATCAACGATCCTATTTACAACGATCCAATTTCAGGATACACAGACCTCGAACAAAAATTCACGAAGGCTGATGCTGACAATATGCGCTCGGAAAATGTTATTCCGATTCGGCAGGCTGGCTCTATTCGTGTAAAAGACAACAAGTCTACCAGCACGGAAACAGACTGGGAGCGAGACTTTTGGCGTCGTCGGATTGCTGACAGAGTAATTCTTATCGGGAAGACGATTGGTGATACTATCATCGGTCGCATTAACGATGAAGATACTCGAAATGCAGCCGCTCGCCTAATCCGTGCAGAAATTAGAGAGCTTGTTGACGATCGTCTACTTAAGCCAAACACGGGAGAATCCCAAAACTGGTTTGTTGACGTGTACGAGTCCTCAACAGATTCGGACGAGGTAAAGATCGACATTGGCTTTACGCCATTCGGAATCGTCAAGCGCATTGATGAGACCGTCACTATCAACACATAAGGTAATTAATAATGGCATTTGAATATAACGACTCAAAAAAGGAAACAGGTGTAGACGTAACGCTCGAATTACCCGGAGGTGAAACAGTTCCGGTAACAAATGTTTCATACTCGGAAGAGGCTGAAACATCAGAGGTTCAGTTTAATACCTCGTATTCACGCGATATTGCGGTTACTGGAGTTTCATACTCTGGATCGTTCGAGATTGCTGGCCGTAATAACAGTCTTCGTGACACGTTATGGCAAGAGACTGCTGAAAACGAAAATCTAAATACATCACTACCATCGTATCTTTCGTCGATTACTATTATTGACGGCGATGGTAAAGCATATGTATTTACTAACGTTTTGGTTACCTCTCACTCGAAGGATGCACCATCTGATGACAGAGTAACGGAGTCGTATGACTTCGAAGCTGAGAAGCTGATTACAGAAGGATAGATATTATGACACAGGTGTCGGGCATCACCTGTTACAACTCGAATCCACTGACACACCTATTTTAACGGAGTAGAGTTGAGTTAACGCCACATTGTGAAACCACCATTTACTATAACCAATGAATAAATCAAACGCAAACGAATTCTACGAGCGAATTGTCGAAGGTACAGATTACACAGAAACCATTACTCTTAACGACGGTCGTGGCGGACTCGAAGGAGTTGAAATTCATCCAGTTGATAAAGGAACACTCGCAGACGTTATCCAAAGTCTACCGGATGAAATGTTCGATGCAGTAGAAGATGCAGATAACCCGGATGAGGCAGAAGAAATGCTCGAAGAATCAGAGGGTGGTGCATCTGTTGCGTCGATGAGTTCTGAAACTGTCGATGCATTCGAGGATCTGCTAAAAGAGTCACTTCGACATCCTGACCTTGGTTCAACGCAAATGGATAGTGTTGTTGAAGCGCTTGACTTTGGGACACTATTTGAACTCGGTGGTCGTGTCATTGACATGAGCTTCTCCGAGGGATCGGCAATCAAGGATTTTCAAGAACAGCAGTAGGACAAGAGTTATACTATAGCATCGAAACAGGGCATGGCTTTTCTGTCATAGATCAGCGGACTGGCCATCGGCGGCAGGCGTTTCCTGATGACTTGATGCAACCACAGCAGCTATTCTTGTTCCATGCAAAAGAGCAGCGGAAAAAGATGAGACAAGAAGGAAACGATTCGCCGAACGAGAACTCAACGACACACCAAATTACATAGATGTCAACAGTAATAGAAGCACTATTTACGGCAAAAGAAACGATTAGCGATGCATTTGATCAAATATCATCTTCTGCTGAAATTGTAGAATCAAACGTATCTGATATAGATACGCAGTTACAAGAACTTGGTGGATCTGGCCAGCTTGCGCAAAACTCAATGGATGAGCTTCGTAACGCAAATGCGCAAATTAGTCAATCTCTTGAGTCTGTTGAGTCTAATATGCGCGATGTTAACCTAACTCTTGGAAAATTAGATGCTGGTTTAATAACTGCTGAAGAAGCAAACAATCAACTAAGAACATCACTGCGTGATCTAATAGGGGCGTCAGAAGCATCTGAGCAGTCGATAGATTCATTCGAGAGCACTGTTAATGATCTTGCTGAATCTGGTATGATAACTGGCAGGGCTGCCGACTCACTCAACGAAAGTCTTTCTAGCCTTCGAAACAGTTCATTAGTGTCTTCTCAAGGGATTAGTACTCTAGCAAATCAGCTCAGTGAAGCAAATATTTCTTCAAGAGGTGCAAAAGGTGCTGCTGAAAGTTACGCTGATGCGCTAAATCAACTTAGTGGATCTGCATTAGCTTCTGTAGTCCCACAAAAGGCTGTTTCTTCAGCAGTAGATGAAACATCTGATGAGATGGATGAAGCTTCTAGAAGTGCTATCGGATTAGTAGGAAACCTTGGATTATTAAATTCTGTTGCTTCATCAACAGCGCTCGAATTTGGTAGTCTCTCTGTTAACATTGGTCCATTTAACCTTGCACTTCAGAACTTTCTTACACAAGTGCCAGCTATCTTAACTGGTATGAGCACGATGCTCGCTATCGCAACATCGTTGATTGCTGCATTTGCGACGCTCGGACTTGTGACAGGAGGACTTGTTGTTGGTGGCGCGCTCGCTTTCTTTGAAGACTTTTCGTCTCAATTTGAAGACAGCGCACAAGCTGCTGAGGCACTAATGGGCGCACTGCGCGATCTATTTATGAGCGCAATGGAGCCAATAATGACAGAAGCAAATATGAATCTATTTATTAATTCTGTCGATGCGGCTGCTAATGTCGTAAACAGATTTGCGCAATTTGTTAATCAGATGCGCGATGATGTTCTTTCATTCTTGTCAACCATTGACGGAGATATGGACGATTTCTTCGAAGCAATGCACGACACATTTGTGCTTCTACAGCCAGTGCTCCGAGGATTTATCGAGTTCTTTATCTCTGATGTTCCACGGATCATCAAACGATTTGCTGTTCTTACTGAAAACATTAGTGGAGACGTTGGTCTCATTATCAGCTCTATTGGCGCACTGATTGACGAATTACTCGACTTTGCATCTGTAATAATTGGTGTGCTCGCTCCGGTAATATTTGTCTTAACTGCTGCGATTGAGACACTGTTCTCGATATTTAATTTCTTTCCCAATATTGTGAAAACAACTGTTGTTGCGCTTGCAGTAATGGGATTCATTGTTAGCGCACTAACTGTTAAGTTTATTAGTATGGCTGCTGCATTGGCTAACGTCCATACACAGATGGCTGCACAAATTGGTACGGGCAGTGTTCTTGCAGCAACATACAATGCGCTGAGCGCAAACTTGGCTCGCTATTTGTCTGGACAGATTAGCCTTCGAATGGCCCTTGCAGCAACAAATCTAACACTAATGAAAGGTGTTTCAGCATGGGCTGCTAACACTGCTGCCAAGTTATTCAATCTTTCGACGACAAATGCACTGATTCTTGCGAT
>Ga0102936_1001245_pt1 | contig 10095 bp, 10 predicted proteins | sample SalPon2_A_H2O_MG_FD_78502 | JGI IMG/M metagenome (GOLD analysis project Ga0102936, IMG submission 78502) | Salt pond water microbial communities from South San Francisco under conditions of wetland restoration - Salt Pond MetaG R2_A_H2O_MG | ecosystem: Environmental > Aquatic > Non-marine Saline...
CATTGCCTTTTATTTCGATTAGTTTGCAAGCTCCAGCTACTGTTTTCAAAACATTTTTGTCTTCTCTATATGCAACAAGCATATCCGATCACTGGTCTCTTTCGGGATATAAACCCGGCCATCATCAGCACTAACTTCCATAGAACAAGCCTGAAGGGCAAAATTTTAAAACTTTGGGAAAAAAAGGGGGGAAAAAGGGATTTTTACCTGATTCTGCACCTTTGGAATTTATCGTGTCCGACTCAAGAGCCTAGAGAAACTAGTGGGAAAATATTTTCCAATTTTTTGGTTCTAAACTTGATTTAACGGGTTTTTTATGTCTAGCGGTAATCAAGGCGGAGCATATGTTCAGGAAAATCCTCTTTGAACAGCTCCACAAAACAGAGAAGTTGAAAGATAAGAGCGTTGATGAGTTGGAAAGAGGAATATTAGAAAATTAATTTCCGTTGTAGTAGACTAAAGGTTTTATATCATTGTTAGGAGGATCCATAAGGGTGTGAGGACTGCTTTTCCTTCTCTTAGTTCCATTATGCCCGTCTTGTCTTTTGTTATGACTATGCCGTATTCGGTGTTTTGGTCGTAGAGGAACCTGTTTAATCCTTTTAGGCCGGATTTGTTTATTGAGTCTTGGTATTTGACTTCGATAGGTAGTGTTTTGTTGGCTATGTTGATTATTAGGTCGACTTCGCCTCCTTGGTAGTCCCAGTAGCAGACTTCTTGGTTGGCTCCGTTTATCTGTTTTGTTAGTCTTTTGAGGTGGTCTGCGCATACTGATTCAACGACTAATCCTTTTTCACCTGGAGGCATGTTGTATTCTCCTCCTAGTGATCCGATTAGGGCGTTTCTGAATCCAGGATCCCAAATGTATGATTTCTGTTGTTTCCTTTCTGATGCTGCGGTGCTTGGAGAGTAGTGTTTGGTTCTGTGTATGATGTATGCTTCTTGTAGGTAGTTCAGGTATTTGGCTGCTGTGGGTTCGGAGACTCCGGCGAAGCCGGCCAGGTTGCTTTTGACAAGTTTTTGTCCGGTGTTGTCGGCTATGAATACGGCTACCTTCATTAATTTCTGCGGTGATGCTTCGTAGATGTCGGAGGCGTCTTTTTGTATTGCTTTTTCTGCGTCGTTTTCTAGTTTTCTGGATGCGTAATCTAGGTCGAGCCCTTCCCTTATTTCTTTTTGGATTATTCTAGGGTAGCCTCCTCTCTTCAGATATCTTTCAAGTTCAGGTTTTATCTTGGATTTGTGTTTTCTGAGGCTGGACGTGTTTTTGACAAAGGTTTTTTTCAAGGCTTCAGGGTTTTCTTCATTAATGGCTTTTTTGAAGGAGTTTTTCATTTCTTTGCGCTTTTCTTGAAGTTTTAGTTCTAGGCCTCCGCATTCTTGCTTCATTTTGATGGTTTCTGAGAACTTTAGGGGAAGCATTTTTCTATCCATTATTCGTCCTAGCAGGGATTCGGACCCCGCAGTTATTTTTGCGCTTGAGGAGCCTGTTATTGTGAGAGACAAATTGTAGTCGCGGTCATACCAGTATTTCAACCTCTCTGCCCAAGAGTCTAAGACCTGAACCTCATCTAGGAAAACATAGACAGGTTCTTCTAGATTCTCGAAACTGTCTTCCAGTATATAATCTTGGTAGACTTCAAATATAGTTTTCAAGGGTTGTTCTAGAGAGTTTTTCAAGTATGGATTATCCATTTGAATGAAGAGAATCCTGTTTCTGGAGACATTTTTTTCCTTTACTAAGTATTGTGCTATCTGTTTCAGTATAGTTGTCTTTCCTACCCTTCTAGGACCTAGTAGTCCGATTATTTCTTCCTCATCTATCTGTTGCCTGAGATTGTAGTAGTGGCTTCTCTTGTAGTAGTGGCTGCCTAACTCTATTTTTTCTCCACGCCACCAAGGATTTTCCCTTCTGAGACTTGAAAGAATCCTTTCCTCATCCATACAAAAAACAATGACAAGAAAAACTTAAATTAGTTTAGATAAAAACAGGTGAAAACCTAAAATAAGATTAAGAAATTAAGGTAAAATATTAAGTTGAATTTAGCCGTCGATTATTCCTTGGTCCTCTATGCTGTAGACGGCTTCTCCTTCTGGTAGATAAGGCGAGTCTTCTAGCCGTGCGACTCTTGTGTCCTTCTTACCTTTACGCAGGTAGATTATTACTGCACAGTTGTGTGCGACAATGTTTCCTCCAATAGCTTTTGTTGGATCGCCAAACATCTGGTCAGGGTTGTCCATGACCTGGTTTGTGACTACTACTGCGGTGTTGTGTGTGTTGGCGATTCTTAGGAGTGTTGCCATGTGCTTATTGAGCTTCTGCTGTCTTTTGGCGAGTTCTCCTCTTCCTACGTACTCTGACCTGAAGTGTGCCATTAGTGAGTCGACTACGATTAGTCCTATGTCTTCGTTTTGGCAGATTTGTTTGGCTTCTTCTGCTAGTAGCATTTGGTGGTCGGAGTTGAATGCTCTTGCGACGTGGATGTTATCTAGTGTTTCGTCTACGTCCATTCCTGCTTCTTCAGCCATTTGCTCAGCTCTTTCAGGTATGAATGTATCTTCTGTATCGATATAGACCGCTCCCTTGTCCATACCTCCTTCTTCTTCGCTTCTTTGGACATTTACTGCGAGGTGGTGTGCGATCTGTGTCTTTCCTGCACCAAACTCTCCGTAGAGCTCTGTGATGCACTGTGTCTCAATTCCACCATCCAATAAATCATTGAAAGCTTCGCTGTTCGTACCAATCTTCCGCATGTCTTTACGGGCTTCTCTCTTATCTGTAGCTGTTTCGAACCCTCCAACGTCTGCATGTTCCTTAGCAGATTTGACTATGGATTCTGCTGCGGATTCTCCTATTCCGTCTACTTTTCCTGAGAGTTCGCCGGCTTTCATGTTGGCTAGTTCCATCATGTTGGCTAGTCCTTCGTCCCTTAGTCTTTCTGCGGTTTTTCCTCCTACTCCTTTCAAATCTTCTAGATCAACTTCTTCTTGTTCTGTCATAGTATATATTAAGCCTCATTCAATAAATAAATCTCCTTTCAAATCAAAGAAAATCTTTTAGTCCTTACAATTAAAGCCGGATGGAAGTATTAAATTCATGATGGAAAACCAAAAATGCACTTTTATAAACAGAAAGCCAAACATTTTTTCGTAGGGAATTGAATATTGAAAGGACAGTCAGCAATAGAATATTTATCAACATACGGTTGGATGCTTCTTGTAGTAGCTATTGTTGGCGGGGCTATTTTTACAACTATTCAAAACAGTTCACAGATTCAAAGTACTTCTAGTTTGGCTAATGCTGATGTACAAATCGATAATTTCGGAGTAACAACCAATGGATTAGAAATGGAAGTAAGAGCAACATCTGCAGACCAACTAGAAAACGTAAATATATCTTTAATAGACCAAGAGACAGGAGAAACAGTATACACAGACGAGGAAAAAACAATACCAGTAGCAGGCAAAGAAAGAGTCTCTTTAAACAAAGTAGGCAATTCAGAAAACACAAACACATACACAGTAAACATCCAATACGACAACGGAGGACTAAACGACCTAACAACAAACGGAACAATAACAGGAAGAATAACAATAAACAGATCATCAACACCAACAGTTGAAACACTGTCAGCAACTAACATCAACACCAACAACGCCACACTCAAAGGAAAAATAACCGATACAGGCGGAGAAACACCAGACACCAGATTCAACTACGGAACAGACCAATCCAGTTTATCTAATACGGTTGAAGCAGGAATAAACACAAGAGAATACTCATCAACAATAACAGGATTGAGCTCAGGTACAACATACTACTTCGAAGCAGAAGCCAACAACAGCCAGGGAACAAGCACAGGAAACATCCAGAGCTTTACAACAAGCACCAAAACAATTGACAACTTCGAAGACGGAAGCCTATCAGAATACACAGACAGCGGATCAAACAACGTATGGTCAATCAGCTCTAACCAAGCATATAACGGAACTAACAGCCTAAAAGTAAGCCCAGACGATGGAAAAAATATATACTATAGGAGCGCGGATTTCTCCGCTGGAGAAAAACTCAAAACTTACTTCTACCCAACAGCAGACGGCAGCGGGAACTCAGGGTTCGTATTCGGGTACTCAGGATCCTCATCCTTTTACGAGATCCAGCTTGTTACTTGGTCAGACACTATTAGAATAAGGAAAGATTCTACTACGAGTAACAGTATAGCGAATGGAGACTGTAATTTTGGAGCTAATCAGTGGTACGAGGTAATTGTTGACTGGGCTTCGAACGGAAATATTGATGCCACAGTCAATGATGCTAGCACCAACTCGCAGGTATGCAGTCTAAGTGCCTCAGACAGTTCACACAGTAGCGGCGACATAGGCTTCGTCAATGATGGACCTAAAATCCATTATTGGGATCTTGTCAAAAAACCTTAAATTTTAAAGAAATAACCTGCAAAAATAGATTTAGTTCATATCTAGTTGCTCCAGTATTAGCAACTGACAAGAATTAGACCAATTGGAAGTAACATTTTTTATATCAAGAATGATGATAAATCAGATGCGAAATGGAGAACCGGATTACAAGATAAAATAAAAAATCAATTGAGGAAAGGAAATAAGGCTTCTAAAAATATGAGTAAGCAGGTAACATTTTTCTAATAAACAGCTTTATGCTTCCATTACTTCTAGCATACGTTCAATTTCTTTCTTGGTTTCAACTTGTTCCATGCTGTTGCATAGAATCTCTAACCGATCAAAGTAGTCGTTGAATCGTGTCCGTCCTTCAATTACTAGTTCTTTGCCTTGTGCTTCTATTGCTGCTTCTTCTACTGTGTCTACGTCCATTTCTTTTTCTGTTTCTTCGTCTACTTCTAGTACTTCTCGTGCTTGGTCGCCGAAGAATACTGTTCGGATCGTCTCTGTTCCATCGTCAATGACTCCTGATACTGCTAGTCGGCCTTCCGGATCCTCTACAGTTTCACCGTCGTCTGTTACGTATTCTCCGTCATCGTTCTCTCTGACTGTGTCTCCTGTGTCTGGGTGTACCCTGTAGAACGGGTTTGATGTGTAGACTTTCATCAGCATTCCTCTAACTCTGTATGAGTTGCCTTCCTGATTGACTTCTCTAATTGAAACTTCTTTCGTGCTCATTGAGTTTGAGTCATCGACTTCCGGTACTTCATCGTCATCCAACATTTTTACTTGTACGTCGTCGCCAAGTCGTAGCTCTGCTTCTCCTTGGTTGTCCTCTACAGTGTATGCTCCTGCAATTTCAATACCGTTCCCTTCACTTATTTTGTCAGCTATTTCTGTTTGTTCATCCCAGAGTGTGACTCGGATGGTTCCTGTTTCATCACCGAGAACCAGGTTCTGAACTTTCCCGTCTTCTTCATCATCGTCTCTTTCAAATGTGTTTACATCGGAAATATTGAGCACTTTGGATTTGACATGGACTTTTCGCATGTCTGGAACTATATTATCTATTTTAAGGTCTTCATTTTCTTCTGCTGCAATCTGTACGCCGTGTTCTTTTGCTACTAGGTGTGATGCTCCTTCTTCACTTACTAGGCCTGAGAATTCTTCCATTTTGTCTTCTAGTTTTTCCTGTACTTCATCTTCATCCATCTCTGTTTCTTCGACTATTTTCTCTACGACTTCCTCTGCACTCATGTATTAGAAAAGGGATGTAATCATTAAATTCGTGGCGGGGAGAACAGAATAGAAAAGTTTAACCGGGAAGTCCGGGTAAAATAAAAAAGATGATTTCTTATTTTAGGGCGTCTCTGATGTCTTCTGCGCGGACTGTTTTTCTTCCTTTGTCCTTTGCTACTGCGATTGCTTCTTCACTGACGTCTCCTGCGAATGTTTCGATGACGTCTGCTAGTTCTTTTGCGCTGTCTTCTGAGACTCTTTTGTCGCCCTGACTTTTGATTACTTCCTTCATTTTAGATACTGAAAATTCCATGGTTAACCACACATGTAATACCTATCCGAACGGTTTTAAATGAAATCTATCGAACCAAAATAACTGTTTAGTAACTGAATCTAACGTTAACATAATCAAACAGTTCTCATTAATCCGGTACTTCATCTATTCAAGCTATCAACTCAAAAAAACCTAGTTATTTTCATACAGTGACAATTGTAGTCAAGCACAACAAAGACACAATCAAAGCCCAAATAAAGTATTATACCCTCTGAAAAATTGAAACAAAAAATAAACAAGAATCAGAAATGATCTAAGTAATTCAAGGATATTAAGAAATAAGAAAAAGTCTTTGCCAAACATCTATTTGTATGTTTTGCACCATATCCCATACATGTCAGATAGCCTAGACAGCTGCAGAGTAATGAATTCAGAGCTATCAGTAAAAATTCTGAACGAAATAGCGAATAGAGAAAACGGAGATTATGGTAGCAGAATCGCCGACGAACTAGAAAAATCACAGTCCTCAATAGGCAGAACCCTGGGAGAACTAAAAGATCTCAATTTTATAGAAAAAGGAAAGAGAAAAAGAGCACAATACTACGAAATAAACTACGAAGGAATGGCCGAATACTGGTTCAACAGAGTCATACAAGAACTAGAAAAAATAGAAGGCGGAATAGACCGTAAAAAATACCTGGTAGAAGGATACACCACCAAAGAAGAAATGATGGGAGGCATGCAACAACACGAAGACAAAATCAAAGAAGTAGTAGCAGACTACCTAGAAAACGTATTTACAAGCGACGTCAGAATGGAACTCATGACAGTTTCAGAACTACTGTTCGAAAGCCTAGGATACTCAATAGGACACAACTGGATACAAGATGAAGAATTACTGGAAAAACACCCTTACTTAGAACAGCCAATTGATGCATTAGTCTTCTTATGGAGCATGGACGGCTATCCCGTACAGTTAAAGGAAGTAATACAAGATAACTAGGAATAACACAGTATGTTAAACTACATCAGTTTTAATTACTTGTTGGTAAATAACCAGTAGATGTCGGCATCTTCGGAACTTGAAGGAATTTGGGACAGCATAGAACGCAACGTCTCAGAAAACAGAGAATCAGAACAGTTAGATATCGAAACATTATACGAAGAATTGTCCTATGCTGCTGAACTAGAAGAAATGTCTCTCAATTTTGAGACAAGCCAATATATTTCCGAGCTCAGCATGGCTATGGCATCAGCTGATGTAGAAGGTTTCAAATACCACGACAGAGGAGACTTTGATACAGCCACACTGTATTTCTTTGCAAAAGATGCCAACATGTGGGCATCAAAAGTAGAAAATGGAGAAATAACACCCGAAGACATTTTTGAGGCCTCAAAGGCGTACTCGGATGCTCTAGCAGCTAAAGACGATTGGGAATGGGCAAACTTGCCTGAAGAGCAGAAAGAACGGCTTTTAGACATAGATACCAGTGAAATAGAGGAAGAATTAGGTCAATCCTGGAGTTACTACACCAATTTAAGCAGTAGAGAGGTTCACGAAGAACTAGATGAGACCGAAAAGGAGACTCTTAGAATTGGAGATGTATCTAAAGAATTGTTCTTAGAAAAAGAAGAACCAGAGAGCGTTAAAGGACTAATTGATCAATACTGGGAAGAACTGAATGAAGAAGACTCATTAAAAGAAGATATTGAAGACGAGTTAAAGAACAGGTCCGATGTTGAAGGAGTTAAAAAGTACTGGAGTAACCTCAAAGAGGATAAAGAAGGCGAGGAACTAATATTAGAGCACTCACATCGAAGAGCTGAAGCATTGAACTTCGGGCCAGAAAGCAAGGAAGATGGCCATGAACTTTGGTGGAAACCACATAAGACAGGAAGAGATTATAGCACATTATGTGAGACAAGCAGAAATGCTATATTGTATGAAGCTACCGACGAGGATGGATTCCTTCAGCTAGCACAAATGCTCAAGGAAGATGACAGCATAGACAAGGCATTCAAAAACCCTAAAGATTTCAAAAGTGAAGGTCAGGGACATGGAGGCATAGTGTCAAAGTCCTACTTAGAGTCTGTAGAAGCACATGATACCAAAGGATTACAGGGAATACAAATGATGAGAGCGTCAGCCTCAAAATACTACAGAGCAACTCTGATATCCCACTTCACCAACCAGTTCGACTTCAACATCTCAGATATAGCTTCATTCGCACAATTAGATCAAATACCTATCAGAAGAAAGGAGGAGTTCGAAAACTGGAAGGCTTCATTGGAAGAAAAAGCATCCTAAATTGTTCTTCACCCCACATATGGACTTAATCCGTGAGCAACCACCACAACCGTGGTGCTTACAAACTCATGGCCAAACTAGAGGAACTGTTCCTCCACACCAAACCCTCCCGCATTCTAGTGCAACTCAACCACCCGAACAAAGAAAACTACACCGCAGAAATAGCCAGCGAAGTAGGATGCACATACAGCCATGCCGTCAGAGTCGTGCAGAAAATGGAGAAAGAAGGATTAGTACACACACATAGAGAAGGCCGGAAGAAACCGGTTGAACTCACGCAGAAAGGCAGAGAAATAGCAGAACCACTAAGCGAACTAATCCACCTACTAGATGCACACGAATAACTCTCACAAAAATCAAAGAGTGTTCGATATTACTCAACAACCAAGTGTTCAATATAACCAAACATACAATATTTTTTAAAACTTTTTGACACTACTTTGCCATCAAAACTTGGCTATTGAGAGTTCATGAAATATGAACAACCTTTTCCAAACACGATACACAGAGCATATGTGATCCACTGAATTAACACGTAAGAGAATCCAAAACACTGATATTCCATATGACATCCAACAATTTTGAGGGCCTTTTAGGTGAAGAATTAAGACCTAATTCCCGAATTTACGCAAGCCCTTCGATAGGAGATGATAAGATGCACTCAATCATATACCATGAGAATACAGGAAAAGTCATCTTCTGCCAACCCGAAATGGTAGGACTAGAGAAATACTTTCAAGGAAACAACAGAGTCGAAGCAGTACCATACACAATCAGAGACTACGCACTAGACCTAAATACAACCAGCTCAGGAGTAGATCACGAGTTTGTAGCCTTACCCGGTAGAAGAAGCGCTCCCAGAGCAGGAGGAACTCAAATAACTGAAAAATCTATAAAAAATATAGTAGAAGACTGGACAGCAATATCAGATCGACTAGTTAGCGACCAAGAAGGCAACACATACTACCTAGACACTATTTGGAGAGATAAACAGGGAAGCCCAAGAGCACCAGAACTCACACCGGAAAAAATACACCAAGCAGAAGAAGACGCGCTACAACAGTACTTCGAACACACAGAAGTCTTAGAAGGAGAAGATTACTCATTAGTAAAAGCAAGTAGATAAAAATTCTCAAATACAAAGAGTGTTCAATTAGGTTAAACACTCATGATTTTTGCCGGAATAACCGAAAAACCTCTAACACAAAGAAGGTATGTGAGGACATATGTAAATCATACCTGCTGTTCCACATGGTGAAAATATACCTTCTTTATTTAGAACATTATCTGGGTCGCGACCCCTTGATAAGTCCAAAAGATCGGGTTGAAAACCACATACCCCCGAAACTGCAATATACCTTCTTTATTATGACAAATTTCAGCATGTCTAGGAAAGATCAGCCCCAAACTCTCTGAGTGTTCAAACAAGTTGCACACTCATTAATTCAAGATTTTTCAAGAAAATTAGTTTTAAAAATTTTTTAATATTAAAACCTCTAGATACTTTATGACAGTCAAAATTTTCTACATTGTCGAATCAGAAGATCCTGATAAGTTTTTAGAAAAGTTTAAAGACTATTTCAATATTGAAAAAGATCTTGGAGAGATTATAGACGATAACGGAATTTATATAAGCGATGAAGATAGGAAAAAACTGCCATTTGAAGATATTGAAAAATTTTCAGAGCTTTCCAATTGTTGCTCTCGTCTTTTAGAAGTAAGCTGGACTGATAACGGGTTTAACTTTCAGGGAAATTTATATAGTATAACTGATCATGATACGAAACCTCTAAGAATAATTGATAAAATAGATACAACCAAACTATCATACGATAAGAAAGGAGAAAAAGGTTTATTA
>Ga0102936_1001246_pt1 | contig 10090 bp, 10 predicted proteins | sample SalPon2_A_H2O_MG_FD_78502 | JGI IMG/M metagenome (GOLD analysis project Ga0102936, IMG submission 78502) | Salt pond water microbial communities from South San Francisco under conditions of wetland restoration - Salt Pond MetaG R2_A_H2O_MG | ecosystem: Environmental > Aquatic > Non-marine Saline...
CGCTACCTCAAGGCACTCCAACTGATTTCGCAGTTTGAGGACGAAATTGAGGCACGCCTCCGCGTGTTCGATCAGGCACTGGTAGATGAACAGCCGGAACTCTTTGATCCGGTGACAGACCTCAGTGTGAAGACGAATCGAAACTCTGGGTCGGCACTTGCGATACATCGCATTAACCACGAGATGGAAGGACCGAGGGCACCGGACAACCGAAAACAGCGACTGAACGTACATCTGTATTGGATGTCCCCGACGGACTACGACCGGACCGACGTTGACGGCGCACTGCGAGCGTTCGGCTACAAAATCAAAGGGGCCGACGAAGCTGTTGACCAAGCAGTTGTTGACCGCACACGAGAAGGTGACTGGTCGCTTTCAACCTCCGACAATCCGTTCGACTCGAACACGGTTTTCTACAAGCACATCGGATCCGTCGACGAACTCGAGGCGGCGCAGGCTGAACTCGTCGACCACTTCTCAACGTTCGGCGGACAGTATGGCGAGGACTAATCTTCGGTCGGTTTGCCGTTGACCTTTGCGGAATCAAGGGCTCTGGTGAATCGCCATACTGCGGTTGATTTCACGGTGTGACGGCTCGCTTGATGTTGTGCACAACACATTTCAAGGCGATCTCCCGGAACTCACGAAACCACGCTCGCGCACGCACAGCGTCACCGAGCGTGCGCTTGATCGACGAGAAGACGGTTTCACACATCGCTCGCTGGCGGTAGCGAGGCCCATCGACCCGCGCGTTGTGCGCGTGGTCGATGGGCCGGAAGATCCGATGCTTGATCAGCGGCCTCACGCCGTCTTCCCGAAGTTTCTCACGTAATTCCATCCAGTCGTAGCCTTTGTCGGCGGCGAGGCTGGTCAGGTCGCCCGCGTTGCGGCGGGCGACCTGCCAGCCGAGCTGCGTGTCGTGCGGTTTCCCGGTCGAGCAATGAACGTCCAAAATCGCTTGCGTTTCTGTGTCAACCAGAGCAGTCGTTTTGAGCGTTTGAACGCGGTAATTCGTCCGACGACAGTAGTGCTTGCTGGCGGTTTCGCGGTCGAAGAACGTCGCGTCAATCGCGGCGTGACTGCTCGGGTCGTGCAGCTGCGCCGACAGGCGCAGCAGCACGCGCCACAGCGCCGTCTTGAGTCTATCAAACGCCTTCACTAACGTCGAGTGGTCGGGGAGATCGGCCTCACTGAGGCCGATCTCGGCCAGTATTTGTGGCATCTCGCTCAGCAGATCGAGTGTTTCCCGGTACGATTTCTCCAAGTAAACCCGCAGACAGTGCAGCGACACGACCGCGTAGTCGGCGAAGCCGCCACCCCCTTCGGGGGCGGCGACTTCGCCTCGACCACCAACAGCATTTTTAGCTAACGTGACCGCTTTCTTCGTGAAGCGGGAGATCTTCGACATGAATCATCGCCGATTTCCCGCTTCATTCCACTAGTTCTGACGGTCGAAACCGACGCCGTCTAGTGATTCACCAGAGCCTATCGCATCCCTTCGCCTCCACGAATACAACCGGCGTACCTTCCCGTTTGAGCGCGTAATCGACTTTTTTTGTTCCCGACCCCATCTGGACAGAATACTCAAGCTCAACATCGGAGGAGAGAATATCCCACCCGAGAAGCTCAATCAGCGGTTCGATGATCTTCCGCTTAGTGTTCTCCTCGTCCATCTGCGGGGAGTTCTCGATAAGGCCCACAGAGCGTTCCGCGTATTCAGATAACCCCTCACGAAGCACCATTCCGAATTGCTTTTTCCGGTAATCGGATAAAGATACGGAGAATCAGAACACTTTCAGATAGTCCTCGATGACCTCCCTCTCGTCCTCAGTCAAGTCAAACAGGTCGTATACGGTTTCGTCGATCTCTGCTTCAAGGGCTTCGATGCTCGTCTCTTGGACAGTCTGTCGATCGGACTCCAGTGCCTCAATGAGCTGTTTCACTCCATCGTGAGACCTCGGGATCGGAATCGTCTGCTCTTCTCCTTTCTTCATCTTCCTCCCGTCTACAGCGGCATGGACATATTGCGCTCGAAGCTTTCGCTCCTCACGATCCCCTTGATCCATGAGCGGATCGGTGATCTCGTCGGAGCGACCAGCGGTGACGGCGAAACGTCCCTCTGTCCCTTTCTCTTGAATGTCCGCATCCACCGGATACCGCCGGGTCTGCCACTCGTAGTCAATGAATCCGAGGTTGCCATCAAAGTCCTTAATATAAGAATTTGGAAACTCCCTGTTGATTCAAAATGCCCTTTGAGCATAACTACGTTAAGATATATGTCCCATAAACATGAAAATTGCGGTGAATGAGGCGTCGATCTGCCCCACTACGCGCCGTGCTCCCCATGTTGAATAGCCCGCCCGCTAGAACGAGACGTGTGTCCCGAGTATTGACTATCGCTCATCGTTCCTGATCGGACCATTCTTTAGACGTGTTCCGTGGTGTTGAGGCCGTTAGACGACCTCGACGATACTACTCGTTTTGGTGAGCGGTGACCGCAAACGAGTATAACCAACAGTGCGCTGTACTTCTTCAGTTCTGTTGGTTAAGACTAGTGAGATTCGCCGTCGCCCGTCTCAACCCGCCCGTGTCGTTCATCGATCTCATCGAGCATATCGAGTGTTTTGCGGACCGATGCGCGAACCGCATCACTTCGATTGACGAACTTTCCCTCGTCGCCGACGTGCTCGTCGAGGTCATCAAGCAATTCTTGGGGAATCTCGACGCTGACCTTCGGCATACGGCCGATGTTCGCAGAGGAATATGTTCAGCGTATCGCACAGCAGACCGGACTCGCTCCCAGTTCTCCGTATGCATGGCCGATAACGAATTAATGGGAACAACACCAACGCTGCCAGCAACAGCGATCGCTTCTCACATTCTTCCGCCGCGATCTCGACCGAGTGAAATCGTATCACCGCCGTGCAGAATACCCGCTCTTGGATCGCTATTTCGAAACTTGGGACACTACCTGCTCACCGGATGAGAGATGTGACTCTGAGTGATAGAACGCATCCCCTGTCTCAGTGTCGAACAGGTGAAGCCGCGCAGGGTCGTACGTAACAGACACCGTCTCACCGGCGCGGACTTCTGTTCGTGGCTCTGCCTGTATGTTACACGATGTGGATCCGATCGAACAGTGTAAGAGCAGACTGTCTCCGAGCGGCTCCCGCACGTTTACCTCGGCATCGATAGTCGGTAGGCCGTCATCTGCCTGTGTGCCCGAGAGACGGAAATCTTCCGGCCGGATGCCGAGAATCGCGGTCCGTGTATCGCCGATTTGCGTGTCTCCCGTTCCATTCCGCTCAGTCGAGGGCGGATCCTCAACAGACGGAAGCGGAAGCGTAAACGCGTCGTGGACGGCGTGACCTCCCTCGATGTCAACGGGAATCATGTTCATCGCCGGATCGCCGATGAACTCCGCAACGAACCGATTCGCCGGGAAGTCGTACAGCATCTGCGGCTCGTCAACCTGCATGATCTGCCCGTCGTTCATCACGACGACTCGCTCTCCGAGCGTCATCGCTTCGGTCTGGTCATGCGTGACATAGACCGTCGTCGTCTCAAGCGCGGAGTGAAGCCGAGCCAGCTCAGCGCGCATTTGGATCCGGAGTTTCGCGTCGAGATTGCTCAGCGGCTCGTCCATCAGGAAGGCGTCCGGATCACGGACGATGGCGCGGCCGAGCGCTACGCGCTGCCGTTCACCACCGGACATCGCCTCCGGTTTCCGACCGAGGAGGTCTTCGATGTCGAGAGTTTCGGCCGCGTCTTCGACCCGACTCTCGATCTCCGCGTCGGTGAAATCGCCGCTCGATTTCATTCCGAAGGTGATGTTGCGCCGCCCAGTCATGTGCGGGTACAACGCGTAGTTCTGAAACACCATTGCCACATTCCGATCTTTGGGCTCAACGCCGGTGACGTCCTGCCCACCCATCTCGATCCGGCCGTCAGTCGTCGCCTCAAGACCGGCGAGCAGCCGCAGCGTCGTGCTTTTGCCGCACCCGCTCGGGCCGACGATGACGAGAAACTCTCCGTCCTTGATTTCGAGGTCGATGCCATTGACGGCGACGACATCGCCGAACGTCTTCTGTAGGTTCTGTAGTGTTACGGTTGTCATTGTTACTTTTGCTGGATGCTGAACGTCTCTAGCAGTGGTTTACGGAACACGATCATCAACAGTAGCGGCGGTAGCAGAGTCAACGTCGAACCGGCCATCACGAGCGACCACGAGAGCTGTCCGCCCTGAACGTCGCCCTGTAGCAGTTGGAGTCCGACTTGGGCGACCTGATTGGCCTCGGAATCGATGACGATCAGCGGCCAGAGATACTGGTTCCACGCGTAGACGAACATGATGATAGAGACGCCGACGAGGACGCCTTTCGACATCGGTAACAGCACGAACAGCATGAATCGGAGCGGTCCAACGCCGTCGATTTTCGCCGTTTCGACGATCGATGTCGGAATCGACAGGAAGTGCTGACGGAGGATGAACACCGTCGTGGCGCTGGCGATGTACGGAACGGTAATGGCGAGGATCGTGTTGCTCCACCCGAGGTCGTTCATGAGTTGGAACAGCGGGATGAATCGAACGGGGACGGGCAACAACAGCGTAAACAGGATGAACAGGAACACGAGGTCCTTGTACGGAATCCGGTAGTAGACGATCGCCATCGCCGCGAACACGGAGACGATGAGCTTGCCGACGACGATCACGAGCGACATCGCCAGTGAGTTCCACATGAAGCGGCCGAACCGGTAGTCGACGAGGGCCTCGCGGTAGTTCTCGACGGCGTAGCTCCCGGGCAGCAGATCGCCGAGACTGGTCACCACACCCGTCTCTTTGGTACTGACGATCACCGCGACGACGATCGGGAACACCACGAGCAACACGAGGAACCACAGTTGAAGGTGCGTTCCGGGACGCGCGTCGTGAGTGGTTTCTGTCGTCTGGTCGCTTCGGAGCGCGTTGGCCTGCCGCTTGGCGTATTGGAGTAGTTGGACCATCTTAGCCACCGTAGTAGGAGTATTTGTCAGTCACACGGAACTGTACGAGCATCAGCACGCCGACGACGAGGAACAACACGACCGACTTCGTCGAAGCGACGCCGAAGTTGAAGAAGGAGAACCCTTCCCGATACAGGTCGAAAATCAGGATGTTCGTCGCGTTCGACGGCCCACCGCTCGTGAGTAGATCCACGAACGCGAACGTCCCGAAGAACGCGTAGATGGTGTTGATAATGACGAGGAAAAACAGCGTCGGCGTCATGATCGGCACGTAGACGGACACGAGCCGTCGGACCCCACTCACGCCGTCGAGTGCCGCCGTCTCCGTGAGCGTGTCCGGGATGTTGTTCATCGCCGCGATCATGAAGATCACGTTGTAGCCGATCTGTTTCCATATCGCCGCGAGTGCGACGACGACGAACGCTTGCGGGCCGTTGTTGAACCAGTCGACGTCGACGCCGAGCGCCTCGATAGGACCGGTCAACACGCCCAGCGTCGGGTGTGCGATGAACAGGAAGACGAGCGCACCCACCGCGGGCGGAAGGGCGTACGGCCAGATCACGGAGATCAGGTACAGCCCCTGACCGGTGTCGACCTCGTGGATGAGAAACGTGAGGTACAGCGAGACGGCGATGACGCCGATTACCACGACGGCAGCAAACAGCACTGAGAGGAGCAGGCTCGAATGATACCCCGAGTCGGTCAGTAGCGTGAGGTAGTTTTTCAGGCCGACGAACTCGTCTGCCTGCCCGAAGCTCGAGTCGAAGAAGCTGGTTCGCACGGCCAGCGCCGTCGGATAGTACAGGAAGACGATCGAGACGAGCAGCGTCGGCAACAGCAGCAGCCCGGACTCGATCCGGCTGTCAAAAATCTCGCGTGTGGACATGCGTGTGTGACTCCGCGGTCAGTTGTAGTACTCGGTCAGCACGTCGTCGACCTCGGTCTTGAGCGCCTCAATCTCGGCGTCGATGCTGTCGGCGTTCAGGATGTCCACCGACTTGTTTTGGATGACCGTTTGGACGTTCCGCGCCGGACCGAGCAGGGCTCGCTTGGTCGCCGGGTCGCTCGCGTCGCCGTTTTGGAGCTGATCGAGCGCGACCTGGTACATCGGGTTCTCTTCGAACCAGCCCTCCTCGCGGAGCGCGTCGACCGACGGCTGCGTGATCGGGTAGTAGCCCGACCCCTTGTGCCATTCCGTTTGGACCTCCGGCTGGGCCATGTATTCGAGCAATTGTCCGATTTCCGCATATCGCTCCTCGGGGAGTCCGTCGGGGACGTAGAAGGAAGCGCCGCCGATCACCGGGCCGACACGGGTCTCGCTGATGCTCGGATACGGCGCGGCACCGACGGTGAAGTCCTCGGAGTCAGCGATGAGGCCCGCGACCGAGGCGGTGCTCGTGAGTACCATCGCGGCTTCCTGTTCGATGAACAGCGACGTCGCTTCGCCCCACGCCTCGATGCCCGGGTTCGTGTAGAGGCCGTCATCGGCCATGCCCTTCCACCAGTCGTAGAGGTCGTAGGCCGCATCAGGGGTCCGGAGCTCCGACGGCTCCCCGGCGTGGCCGTTTTCTGCATCTGTTAACAGTTCCCCTTCGAATCCGTACCACGTCTCGACGAACCAGACGTGGTTCGGCCACGTGATCCCGTACTGCGTCACGCCTTGGTCGACGAGCCGTTCCGACGCACTGCGGACTTCCGCCAGCGTCTGCGGTGGATCATCGGGATCGAGCCCGGCCTCCTCGAAGGCGTCCCTGTTGATGTACATGATCGCGTTCGAGTTGTTGAACGGGAGCGACGCGAGCTCGCCGTCGACGGTGAAGAACTCCGCGACGTTGTCGAGGAAAATGTCGGCGTCGAAATTGTCAGGGAGAATCTCCTCGACCGGCCGTACCTGATCGGTGTCGAGCACTTGCTGCGCGAACAGCGAATCGACCTGCAGCATGTCCGAGACGTTCCCGGAGTCAAACGCCGAGAGCGTGTTCGTGAGAACGTTCTCGTAAGAGTCCTGAAACTCCATGTTCACGCCAGTCCCGAACTCTCCTTCGAAGTCCGACCCGATCTGATCGAGGGTCTCGCCGTTCGTCCCCCCCATCGCGTGCCACACGGTGAGTTCCTCGTTAATCGGTGAGAACTGCGCGCCGCTACCGCCGCTGCTTCCACCTAAACATCCCGCAAGCCCGGTCGCTGCTGCGAGCGCAGCGCCGGTTGTCGCGAGTGTGTTTCGACGTGAGATTTCGGTCGACTTCTCGGCATGTGGCGACATACATGTCTAAACATTCAAACGTCGGTGATAACTGATGCTAATAGTGGTATATGTCAACATAAATTGGACAATGGATCTATATATCACTCCGTGAGGCACAATGGCAACCACGAGCAGCCGGGACCATCATCGGCCGATCGCTCACTCCGGGAGAAGGGTCGAGTAGTCAGCGATGAGCCCGTCGACCCCCGCGTCAAGGAGGCGATCAGCCTGATACCACGACTCGACAGTCCAAACGTTGACATCCCAGCCGTGGCTCTGCGCCGTTCGCACCAGATCCGTGTCACCGAAGCGTCCGTGGTCGAAGAACGGGGTGTTACGGATCATCGCTACTGGCGGGTGGATCGCATCGGCGTCGTACGCTTTGGCAATTGCGACCCCGTCATCGACTGACTCCCAGATGATCGGTGCGACCGACGCCGTTGATCGTTCAGCTACGACGGCAAGCGCTGCTTCATAGAACGATGAAAAGAGAATCTCGTGGTCGTGGGCATCTACGATGTCGACGACGCGGTCAACGAAAGGACGCCAAACCGCTTTCTGCATGCCGAGCGCCTCGCCGGACAGCTTCTCGCCAAACCGGAGCGAGGTACTCCCAGGGTTCTTCAACTCGATATTCACGCCGACAGCCGATGGGACCGACGCGAGCAGTTCTCCAAGCCGCGGAACGGTCTCCCCACTTTGGAGCACCTCCGCGCGGGTGACCGTTTCCGTATCCGTCTCCCAAACGACGCCGGACGTCTCGGTAAGCCCCATTCCCTCACCGTCGCGGCCTGCAAGGTCGTCGTCGTGAAACGCCACGATATCACCGTCGGCAGTCGGGACGACATCTATCTCAACGAGATCAGCCCGTCGACCAGGCCCGTTCTCTCGGGTCGCTGCCCGTGCAGCCAGACGCGTATTTTCCGGGTTCTCTCCCGCAAAGCCACGATGAGCGATCAGCGTCGGGTCCGTTGTGGGGTCGAGAGAGTCTCGATCATTCGGAGTCGCGGTTCCACCATCGGTTCGAGGGAGTGAGACAGACGTAACCCCAACAGCTCCCGCAGCTACTGTCACAGCCCCAAGTAACACGGCCCGCCGCCGGGAATCAAGGGCTGTGAGGGGCCTCTCGTTTATGACTCGCTCGGCGAAGTGAGATTGCCCGTCAGCTACCATGCCTAGGTCTCTTCGCAGAGTTCTGGTGGGTTTGTTAGTCTGTGCCGAGATAACCGACTCACACGCCGGATCCGCATGAGGGTGGGTGTTAAGCACGCATTCGTCAGAGGCTGCTACGTAGATAGCCGCTGGTATGTGAGCTATTGAGCGATATGTATGGTCGGTCCTGCTGATATCCTCTCGTTCAGAGACAAACTTGTGTGAAACAGCCGGCCGATGAGAGCTGCGGACTGACCAGCAGCCACTCAGACTGAACTCGTGTGTATAGTCGTCACAACGGTCACCAATTGATCAATGCCGTGCCGATCCCCATTCCGAGCAGTCCACATACCAGTGTAACCAGTGCTGCCAGCAGCGGTGATGGAGCGACCTGTACCCCGACAAATATCCCACTCATGAGCCCGACACAAACTGGCACCTGCCATAGTAGCCATCCCCGAAAGCCAGCCTCTGATCCGCGCGGCAGCAACCTCATTTGGGCTCAATTCTTCTCTGCGATACGATAAACCCACCAACTTTCGATGACCTAGTAATTCCCTGTATTGACCGATCCGGCCAACTCGTTTTTTGAAGAACTTCTGTGCGAGATGCGCGCACTCTATTCAGCACGCCGTTTATGTCATATTTAGAAGATTTCAACAGAGCCTCCGACGAGGAACGTACGGCGGATCGAGGACATAGTTGCGAAAACGGTGTTGATTGTGTAGTCTTTCTGATTTCTGGGGTATTGAAATCACATTTCTCAAGACATACGCACCTCTCACCGGACGGCTGTTTCAGACGAGAATATGTCTGGATAATAAGATTTCAACAGAGCCATGGAAGCCTACTCAGAAATTATGATGGCAGCAGTCGTGTTGGTCGATATGCGCGAAACCTGGAGACGGTCGGTCGGAATCGGTGCGGGCTTTCTCGTGTGTGTAGCGGGTGGTGCACTTTGGGAGTGGAAACGTAGCCGACTCGCGGACCTCTCCGCTGGGAGCGAACTTGTCGAAACGAATCAGGGGGTCGTCGAAATCGCCCGACGGGGCTCGGGCTACCCCGTGCTGATACTTCATGGAGCGCCGGGTGGTTACGATCAGGGACTCCTATTTGGAGAGGGGACGTTCGGAGACGACGTCGAAGTCATCTCCCCCTCCAGACCGGGCTTTCTCCGGACCCCGCTCGATGACCACAAGTCATTTGCGGACCAAGCCGCCCTACTCGTGGCGCTTCTCGACGCCATCGACGTGGAACGCCCGATCGTCGTCGGTATCTCCTGTGGGGGCCCGATCGCTCTCCAACTCGCTGCCGATTATCCCGAGCGGGTCGCAGGACTGGTCCTCGGCTCGGCGATCACGACCGAGATCGATGAGCGAATGTACGACACGGGTAACCCGGTCATCGACCCGTTGCTCACCTCGGCGCCGGTGCTCGACATTCGCTCCGGTCTACTCGCCTTTCTCCACCGGTTCATGCCCGTTCAGTTCATTGAAAACATGCACGCCGGCCTCTCGACGTTGGAGGGCGAAGACCTCGAAGCCTACGTCGATTACATCCAGAATGACCCGGCACAGCACGCGATGGATCTCAGGTTCGCCTCGACCATCTTCCCCGCCAGCGCCCGTATCGATGGGACCCTTAACGACGAACGCTGGTGCCGTAATCTCCCCGTCGTCGACTACGAGA
>Ga0102936_1001248_pt1 | contig 10077 bp, 10 predicted proteins | sample SalPon2_A_H2O_MG_FD_78502 | JGI IMG/M metagenome (GOLD analysis project Ga0102936, IMG submission 78502) | Salt pond water microbial communities from South San Francisco under conditions of wetland restoration - Salt Pond MetaG R2_A_H2O_MG | ecosystem: Environmental > Aquatic > Non-marine Saline...
GCATTCGATATGCCAACCGGGGCGACCCTCGCCCCACGGCGAGTCCCACGTCTGTCCCGTCGGCGGGTCGTCGCCGTGGTCGTGTTTGGCGTGTTCGGCGATGGCGTCGGGCGCGACGCCGCCGGCCTTCCAGAGGGCGAAATCCGCGGGGTTGCGCTTCTCGCTTCGCTCGGTGGGGTCGCCCTGTGCTTCGAGGTCGTCGAGTTGCTGGTTCGAGAGCGTGCCGTAGTCGTCGAAGCCGGTCACGTCGAAGTACACCGAGCCGTTGGCCTCGTAGGCGTGGCCGGCGTCGAGTAGGCTCTCGACGAGGTCGATGATCTCGGGGATGTGCTCGGAGACGCGGGGGTAGACCGTCGCGCGCCGGAAGTTGAGCCCGCGCATGTACTCGATGACCTGCGAGATGTAGTGGCGGGCCACGTCGGCTTCGGTCTCCCACTCCGGGCGTTCGCCGATCCGGGCGGCGATCTTCTCGTTGACATCGGTAAAATTCTCGACGTGGCGCACGTCGTACCCCGAATAGTCGAGCCAGCGGGCGATCACGTCGGCGTGCGTCCAGAGCCGCGCGTGGCCGAGGTGGGGGTCGTCCGAGACCGTCAGCCCACAGACGTACAGCAGGACCTCGTCGCCGGTCGGCTCGAAGGACTCGCGCTCGCCTGTCAGGGTGTTGGTCACGGCAAGTGACATACCCGGTGGCTATCCCGGCGACCGCTTGAAGCCGTCGAAGTCTGCGAGCCTCAGGCAGCGGCCTCGAGGAGTTGAAGCGCACTCGCGCCGGAGCGCTGGGGGACGAGAACGACGAGCGTGTCGCCGGCGACCCCCGCAGCGAGTACGTCGATCTCGGCGATGCGAAGCCGGTCGCAGACGGTCGACAGCAGGGCGGCGTCGACATCACCGCTCGCGCGGATCGCCGTCAGCGACGCCGACGCCGCGTCGAGTGCGTCGGCAACAGCGTCGCCGTCGAAGGCCGGCAGCGAGTCAGCCGATTCGAGGTCGATACCCCGGTCCATCCGGACCGTCAGCGAGCGGTCGGCCGTGTCAGGAGCGTCCAGCGACTCGGCGAACCGCCGGAGGGCAGTCGCGATCGCCTCGCGGTCGCCGTCGAGATCGATGCGCTCGGCAGCGGCGGTGTAGTTGACGACCCCGGCCCGGAGCGCGTCGTAGAGCGTGGGCCGCTCGCGGACGGCCTCGCGGGTGTCGGCAGCGAGTGACATAGCGAACCTCGGCGGAGGACCGGTATCATCATTTCGCCACGAACCGGCTGAGTGGGAATCCGTATATCAAATATCGCGATAGCAAATCGCCCAGTAAAGCTGTGTGGCCGCCAGAATCCCACACAGGCGTACTGTGATTTCAAGAGGAATCAGACACACAGTGTAGCCACGGAAACAGTACAATGCTGACAACACGCGCACAGAGCACGATACCCCCGGGTCCAACAGAGTCGGTGGGCAACTAGCGAGTCGATGAATCGATATCTGATCCCTATCCAGACCGCCGGGCAGTCGAAATCGGTCCAGCGGATTCCTGTCGAGGAGACATCGGTCAGTGTCTATCGCGAAGAGGGCGACGGCTATCCTGTGGTCGCCGAGACCGGTGATCGCAGGATACCTCTCGGCGTCGAGGACGCGGGGGTTTCCAGAAAAACAGACGGGGCGGCACCTGTTGAACTGACGCCGACACCGGAGGGCATCGGCCTCGAAAACGAACTGAGTACGAACCCGGTCACGATTCAGGAATCACACGGAAAGACGCTGCTGGAACAGGGGGAGACGAAAACTATCACCGACGACTGTGTCATCGAGCTCGGAATCGGGACGGAGATCCGGGTCAATGTACGAGACACCGATGGGGAGCTTCGAATGAGCGACGGAAGAAACAATGCAGGTGTCGACGGGGATAGCCGCGCGATAGATCCGGACGCCTACGTGCAGAAGGTGGCTGAGTTGGTCCGGGCGAGTGCACGACAGGACGCGGTGGTCGACTGCCGGACCCACTTCGAGACGTTGCACGACACCATTACCGAACGCCCGGTCGAGGATTCAGCATACGACGAACTTGCCGAGGATGTTGAACAGTTCGTCTCACGGTTAGATTCACGGATCAACAACCCGCTCAGATCGGTCGAGGAGCTCGATGCCGAGTTTGTCGCCGAAGTCGAGACGATTACCGAGCGTGTGGAAGCGATTTACGCCAGAGCCTGATCCACTTATGTGTGAGCGTCCCACAGCTCCAGCAGGTCATTCCGCAAGAGGATGATATCCTCGTAGCGATCCTGTTTATCGGTCGCGACTGCCTGCAAGAGAATGCTATCAAGCTCCTGCGGAAGGTCCGCCTTCTGGCTTGGTGGCGACGGCGTCTCGGACTGAACCTTGTTGATGATCTCGTAGGTTTCCCCGTCAAAGGGTGGCTGGCCGGTAAAGAGTTCATAGAAAACGGCGCCAAGCTGGTAGACATCGGTCACGGTATCGGTGGCTCCGAACTGCTCCGGGTCGAACTGTTCGGGCGCCGCATACTGTGGCGAGAGGCCGGTCACGCTCTGGGAGTGTTCGAGCATGTGCTTCGAGAGACCCCAGTCAGCAACCTTCGGCACATCCCACGCGTTGGTGACCGACCGAAAGAGGATATTCTCCGGTTTGAGATCGAGATGAGCGACACCCATCTTGTGTGCATGGCGGACACCTCTGGTGATAGCCACGGCGGTCCAGAGTGCCTGCTCAAACGGTAGCTTGCCAATCCGTCGGCCGAGGTCACCGCCATCCATATACTCCATGCCGATCCAGGGCAGAGGTTTCTCGCCGTAATCGACGACTGACACGATATGCTCGTGATCGTCGAGCTGTTGCCACGTGTCGGCCTCCTCGAGCATCTGATCGATGTCGTCGGTGTTGATCGTCCCGCTCATCCGGGGTTCCTTGACCGCAAGCGCGGTTTCCTGGGTGTCGGTGGTAGCTGTCGCTCGATACACGTCCGCGTTGCCGCCCTGTCCGATCGGCTCTTCGTTCTCGATGTCGTCGTAGGCCAGTGAGAGCCGTGGCGCTGAGGGGATCGTCTCCGGGACCGAGCTCGTAGATCGGGCCGAGTTTCGTGGTTGTGTCTGGCTGGAATTCTGTGCTGGTTGGTTCGACCCGAGTTTGCGAATACGGCTGCATCGTGACCGTGCCACATCGAGCCGATCAGTGATCGTCTCAAAGCCGTGTTTTTCAGCTTTCGTGGTCGCGGTTGTGAGTAGCTCCTCGGCTCGTTCAAAATAATCGAGGGCGGCCTCTTGGTTTCCTGCGTCGCGTTCGTTGTCGGCCGCATTGATCAGTTCGGTGATTGTTTCTGCCTCGTCACGGACGGATCGGTAGGTCTCACGTTCGGCAACGAGTGTCTTCTTGAGTTCCTTCGCGGCTGTCAGCCGTGACTGTGCGTCGGAAAGCCGATTATCGCCGGCCGACCGTGCAGTTTCTTCGGCGGCGTTCGCCGTCTCGATGGCTCGGTCGCAGTAGTTGACAGCGGCATCGTATCTGTCCCCATCCCGTGCTCGGCGTGCCTCAGCAAGCAGTGAGTTGACGCTCTCAAGCTGTTCGGCGAGCTGTTCCGATCTGTCGGAGTCACCACCAGCCGGCGCGAACAGTGAATCGTCAGTAGCGTCGTTCGATGAGCCGATCTTACCGGATACATATCGGTAGACCCCGTATCCACCGACAGTCGCGGTTAGCGTCCCCCCAACGGCAAGTGGATCAATCGTGCCCAGCCCAAAACCAAAGCCCGAGGGTCTCGAAACAGCGTACAGTGTGCCGTCGTCGCTGCCAGCAAAGACCGCATCGTCAGTAACCGCTGGTGCGGATATACCTGCGTCGCCGTCGAACGCCCACTGCTGTGTCCCTGTTTCGAGCCCGACGGCGTAAAGTGTACGATCCTGACTCCCGACGAAGACGACATCATCCGCCACCGCCGGCGACGTTCGAATACGGGCACCGGTTTGGAACGTCCACTGGCTGACGCCGGTCTCGGCGTCAATCGCGTAGAGCGTGCCGTTATCGCTTCCGATGAGCACCGTCTCACCGACAACAGTGGGTGAGGAGAGGAGACGGGCATCGGCCTCAAACCGCCACCGCTGACCACCAGTTTCGGTATCGACCGCATGGAGGCTGGTGCCGCTGGTGCCAACAAACACTGTATCGTCAGCCACTGCTGGCGATGACTCGATAGCGTCGCCGGCCTCGAACGTCCACCGTTGGCTGCCCGTCTCCGCGGCCACCGCATAGAGGGTGCTGTCCGCACTGCCGGCGTAAACGGTATCGTCGGCCACAGCCGGCGATGTGACATCGCCACCGGTGTTGAGCACCCACCGCTGGTCACCATCGGTTGTGGTCACCGCATAGAGAGTGTCGTCCCAGCTGCCAGCGTAGACGGTTGCATCGGCGACTGTTGGTGACGACTGAATCCAGTCTCCGGTTACAAATTCCCACTGCGGGGTCCCCGTCTCAGCGTCGACGGCGTAGAGATCCCCGTTTTGACTGCCGACGAAAACCTGACCACCGGCGACTGTTGGCGACGAATCAACCGATCCACCCGCGTTGAAACGCCACCGTTCCTCACCCGTACTGGCGTCGACTGCATAGAGATACCCGTCGTAGCTCCCGGTGTAGACTGTGCCATCAACTACGGTGGGACCCGACGAAATGGTGTCACCCGTCTCAAACGCCCAGCGCTGTTGACCGGCACCCTGTGCCGCTACGGAGGTTGTGCCGACCACGGAGGTGCCGACAGCAGAGATCCCCAGACTGAGTGCTCCTCGTCGGGAGATGTTTTTCGGCCCGAGATCATCAGAACCACCCGCATCGGTCATTGTAAATTAGTTTGAATCCGAGGGTAAGAATCCGGTGGTACATTCTAGTTTTCACACACTAATCTATTAGATGAATATTTGATTGGTGGTTTGCTATGTGAGTTACTTATCATATAGTACAGAATACGCATATCGTGCGAGAATAGTGTTGAAAACTCTATCCAGAGATAGAACGGAAGACGACCATACACGGTCCACCGAACAGAGGTTTGCGTACAGCGGATTGCAACCGGGAACGGTAGTACCAGCGAGAGACCTCATTTGTACCCACATGTGTGACTGTCACCTGCGAAACGATCATCTTTCACCGCAACCAGTGGGACCCTACCCGAAGTCCCTAAGAGTCTCGCGGCCAACCTCCAACCATGCAATCGCTGGTCATCGTCGCCCACGGCTCTCATCTCAATCCCGACTCGGCGACGCCGACACACACCCACGCCGACACCATCAGAGCGACCGGCGCGTTCGACGAGGTCCGCACCGGCTTCTGGAAGCAACAGCCCTCGCTCCGCGAAGTGCTCCGCACGGCTCGCGGCGACGACATCTACGTCGTCCCGCTGTTCATCAGCGAGGGCTACTTCACCGAGCGGGTTATCCCCCGCGAACTCCGGCTGGAGGGGTGGGACCCCGAACTCTGGGATTCCGAGGGCATCTCGGCGGATACCGCCACGCTCGTCGCGGGCGATATAGACAAGGAGGTTCACTACTGCGGGCCCGTCGGCACTCACGAGGCGATGACGGACGTGCTGGTTCGTCGCGCGGAGTCGGTCACTGGCGATCCCAAGGTCGGCGAGGTCTCCGAGTCGGCAGACTCGGAGGCTCGTCAGACGGAGTCTGACGGTGGATTCGGCTTCGCCGTCGTCGGCCACGGCACCGAGCGCAACGAGAAGAGCGCGAAAGCAATCGAGTACCACACCGAGCGGCTGCGGGAGACCGGTCGGTTCGACGAGGTCAAGGCGCTGTTCATGGACGAAGAACCCGAGGTCGACGACGTGACCGACCACTTCGAGAGCGAGGACATCATCGTCGTGCCGCTGTTCATCGCCGACGGCTTCCATACACAGGAGGACATCCCCGAGGACATGGGCCTGACCGACGACTACCGCGAGGGGTACGACGTACCCGCGACCGTCGACGGCCACCGAATCTGGTACGGCGGCGCGGTCGGCACCGAGGAGTTGACCGCCGACGTGATCCTCGAACGCGCGGCCGACGCCGGCGCGGATATCGGCGACGCGATAGAACGAGTGCGCCGAAAGACAAATCCGGCGACACAGGCGGCGGGCGATTAGATGTCGGCCGTCGAATCAGCTCTTTCAGAGACGCAACTGGTGACGTTCAGGGAGACGCTTGCGGATGAGCCCATCGAGTACGACGGCCTGGCAGCGGAGTACGACGCCGGCGAGGAAACGTATCACATCGAGACGCCCAACCACCGGACCAGCGTCGGTGCCGACGACGTCGGGAGCGTCGCCGCCGAGCTGGCAGCCTACATCACGAACTGGTATTTTTACACCCAGCAGGTGAGTGGTGAGATCACGCAGGCGTTCTGTCGGTGGCTCGAAGGGGCCGACGACCGCCCGGTTCCGGACCGCTACGACGCCCTCGAAACCGGAATCGACCGCGAGTGGGGCCAGCTCAGAGTTACCACGACGCTGGCCGAGGATGGCACGCGTCGCTACGAGGTTCGCCACATCGACGATAGCGACGCCGACGCGGCTACGCTCACAACCCACACGGACCCCTTCGATGCCCGCGATATCGGAACCCTCGATGCGGACGGTCAGTACCGCCCGCTCCGCACCGCGCCGTCGCTTGACGCGGGCTGGATCTTTCCCGACCTGACCGCCGGGGAGGTCTACGAGGCCGTCGAGGCGTTCTATCCGGCGACGGTCGTCAACTGGCACCGCGAACAGCGCGGCGACCTCGACATCGACCACTGGCGGGACGAACAGGACCGCCAGAGCGGGATCTACAATCTGATCACCGTCCTGCCGGACGAGGCCGTCGAGTGGGCGGCGGCAGCCTGCTGTGACGACTCACAGTGTCTCAAACGCCGCGAGTGGGAACTTTCCGAAGACGAAGCGCTGGATGCCGACGGTGGCGACGGTGTCTTTCCGTGTCGCGAACCGTGTTCGATGGTCGTCGCCGCGGGTCGTGAATGGGCCAAACTGGAGCGCGAGGACACCCAAACCTACGAGTTCGAGTTGACACCGAGTGAGAAGGAACAACTCGAAGAGATCATCGACGCGGTCGCCGACGATACGGTCGACGAGATCCGGGAGGCTGATCTCGATGAGGGCGCCAACCGCTACCGCGTGCGGTATCTCCGCGAGAAGCGATTCGACGGGGACGGCAACCTCTCTGGGACACCGACCGGTCCGGATGGAGACGATAACGACAGCACCGACGACAGCAAGGATCACGACGAGTAGCCCGAGAGCAGCCGAAGAAACGGCGGTTGCGTTACTCCACCCTGGCGTCGTCGCTCTGGGCTGACACCGCCAGCGAGGCCGCAACACCCAGCAGGACGATCAGCGAGCCGGCGAGGACAGCCGTGCTCCCGATGCTCGCGGCGACAGCGGTCGAGAGACCGAGCGCGAGAAGCCCGACAACGATCACCGGCGCGGGGAGGCCAGCGGGGCCGGCGTCGGCCAGCGCCTCCAGTCGGTCGACACGCGTCGGTTCGGTGGGTTCGCTGCTGGTTGGCCTCGACAGGGAGTCGTCGATCGCGACCTGCCGGGACCCGTCTTCGGGCGGGCTGATCGTGACGGTCGTGTAGGCGACCTCAGCCCCGTAGCCGGTTGCGATCTTGAGCCGCCCGGAGACCGCTGTCTGTGGCGTCTCGACATCGACCGTCACCGGGTAGGTACGGTTCCGCTCGACGTAGTGGTTCGTCGTCCGAAGTGAGGCCACAGATGACAGCGTCTCGTCGAGATTGAGATGGACGTGGACAGCCTGCTCGTGGTTGTCCAGCACGATCTCGAAGGAGTCACTCGTCTCGAAGGCTGACGGCGAGGCTATGGCGTACAGATCAGCCTCGTTGAGGACGGCCGTCAGTCGGTCCACAGGTAACGCTCGGTGTCGACAGAGAAAAAACTACAGGCCGCGGTCAGGCCGCCGCCTCCTCGCGCATATCCGGCGGGAGGAGGTTCGGGATGCCGTCCTCGATCGGGTAGGCCTCGCCACACTCCGTGCAGGTGAGTGTCCCCTCGATAATCTCCTCGTCGTCGCGTTCCTCGACCGACAGCGCAAGCTCGTGTTTGTCCTCCGGACAGCAGATGATGTCCATCAGTGACTCCTTCATATCAGATTGTGGGGACGGCGACGGCAAAAGCCTACGGGTTCGACGGGTCAGACCGGGCGACGGTCGCGGTCAGGCGTCGCCGTAGGCCTGAATAACGGTATCGATCCGGTTTGCCAGCACGTTCATCTCGCCGGTAGCGTGGTCGCCCTTGTAGACGAACTCGGTGACACCGGCCTCGAGTGCATCGTCGGCGATGGGTTCGAGCGCCTTGCCCGTGAGAATGACAACCGGGACCTCCGGATCACCGGTCCGACCATTGACCGAGGCGGCAAGCTGGATGCCGTTTCCGTGTGGGAGCTCGTAGTTTGTGACGATGCAGTCGATATCGTCATACTCCGTGAGCGCATCGCGGACCTCCTCGGCGGTGCCGACGGTCGTCACGTAGAAGTTGTGAACGTCCTCTAGGGTGTCGGAGACGCGTGCCGCCATGAAATCGCTGTCTTCCACGAGCAAAACGTGCGGTGCTGACATTTTATCATCGTTTTTTGCTACGGGCTAATAACTGTAGCTCAATCACCGCAGCGAAACTGTCAGACAGAGATGCTTTTTCGGGTGAGAGGGTGTCGGCTACGGAGTCAGTTATCGTAGGGATACCGCTTGGTCGCCCCACAGTCACACCGCATGATGACCCGGCCATCGTGTACGCGGACGCGGACATTGACCCCCGGCTGGAGCGCAACGTCACACGCCGGACAGGTGAACCGCTTGAACCGGCGCGGGAGCCCACACCGATCCTGTTCGGCGATCCGGCGGGCCAGGCGAACGTACTCCCGAGAGCGGTCGAACTCGCCGTTGCCGACGGCTGTTTTCGCCAGCGCGAACAGCCGGTCGATGCGTTCGCGGGGGATCGACATCTGCCTCAGTAGATCACCGGAGAGAGATTCCGGCCAGCAAGGGTCGGTCGTAACCACTCCAGCGGCGAGCCGTGAACACGCGTGATCAGTCGTCTTCAAGCGCGTCGGCGATCCGGCGTAGCTCGCGGTTCGTGTCACGGACCTCGTCGCGGAGCTGGCGGACCTCACGAACGAGTTCCTCGTTGCCGCCGGAGTCGTCGCCACCGCCACCCATGCCGGGTGGGCCGCCACCCTGTCCACCGCCACCCATCATGCCGCCCATCATCTGTGCCAGCGGGTTGCCGCCACCGCCGCCCATGCCGCCGGGCGCGCCGGTGCCGCCGCCCATCATCTCCTCGGGGCCGGGGCGTTCGCCCTCGCCTTCGGCGCGTTCCTGTTCGCGCTTCTCGCGGATCTCCTCGACGCGCTCGCGAAAGGACTTCTCCTCCTCGCCGCCCTCGTCGGCTGGTTCGTCGCCCTCGGCGGCCTCGGCCGTGTCTGTCTCGTCGCCGTCCGGCGCTGTATCCTCGTCGTCTGTCATACTGCCGCGTTCGACCGGAACACGGAAAACGGTTGCTGGTTCGATACGGGGGGTCGCGGTCGACAGCGAGTGCGTGCCGACTGGTTCCGCGTCGCACGTAATCAGTGAGAGAGACGGTCACTCCCAGCACGCCCGCGGCTCTCACGGCTCCCGCTGGTCGCCGTTCGAGCGAACCGCGGTCTCCCTATCGGTCGACCGCGTGCTCGCCCGCAACACATTAGGCCGGAGACACTCACGTTCGGGTATGATAAACGAAACCGTCGAGGAGATTCAGGGGATGCACTCCCACAGCTCCTCGACGATCGCCATCAAGGCGACCGAAGCGTTGTCGGAGCTGCTCGACCGGGAGTACGCCTCCGTCGACGAGTTCGAGCTGGACCTCGAACGCAACGCGGGCGCGCTCCGCCGGGCGAACCCCTCGCATGCCTCCCTCCACAACGCGGTCTGGGCCGTCCAGCGGTCGGTCGTCGACGCCACCGACACCGTCGAGGAGGCCAAGGACCTCACCCAGGAGATGATCGACCGCGTCGTCGACGACATCGAAACCGGCAAACAGCGGGCC
>Ga0102936_1001251_pt1 | contig 10067 bp, 9 predicted proteins | sample SalPon2_A_H2O_MG_FD_78502 | JGI IMG/M metagenome (GOLD analysis project Ga0102936, IMG submission 78502) | Salt pond water microbial communities from South San Francisco under conditions of wetland restoration - Salt Pond MetaG R2_A_H2O_MG | ecosystem: Environmental > Aquatic > Non-marine Saline...
CATGGGTCGTCGACGGCGACGTGGTGTCCCAACAGTCCGTCTCTGGGTCGAGCGCCACCGACTCGCTCACCCGCTCGTTCGACACCACAAACAATGTTTCCGTGCGCGCCGTCGTCTACGACACGCTCGGCTACCGCGGGAGCGATAATCACACTGTGACTGTCGAAGCGAACGACGACAGCAATGCTAATAGCCGGAGTGGCAGCAGTGGCGGTGACAGCGGATGTGACTCGAGCTACCAGTTCTGTTCGGATGCTGACGGGACGGTACAAGGTCCCGGTGGAGAAACCTATCTGGTTAATTCCAACGGCGAAGCCGGTATCCAGACTTACATCGATGGGGAGCTAACCAATATCGAAGATCCGACTACTAGCCAACAGATCTCAACTAACGAGGACGGGAATTATATTCTTGAGGATGGTTCAACAACTGATGCGCTAGCACGAACGGATAGTGGCCAAGACGCTCAAAAGAAAATCTCCAGCACTCTCGAACTCGGTGACGGCGGTGACAACGACGGGACTGGAAACCCGAGTCTTGGTGGGGGCAACGACAACAGCGGTAGCAGTGACTCATTCCCCAACAGCGGTGGAGGTGGAGGTGGCGGCAACGACGGCGGTGGCGGTGGAAGTGACAAAGGCGGCGGTGGAGGTGGTGGCGGCAAGGGCGGCGGCAAACGTCGCTAATCCGCCCGAACTCTGTTGTAGCACAGATATCGCCACCCGGATTTTCGTTGGACTGTTTCCGTGATTAGCAGACCCCAAGACGTGGTCTATAGCTTGTTTCCAATTTTTATATTTATATACTAAGACAGTAAAAGTTGCATACAACAACACTCAGATGATACCTATGGCACGATTCGATTCTAAAGCGCGTCACATCGCGCTGAGTGTGGTGCTTTCGGCGCTTATAATGAGTGCGGGATGTAACTCAATAATCTCCGAAGGCGGTTCTCCCTCCCCAACGATTGAAGAACCGAGTCAGCAGGTGACGGCGACTCCCGCCGAGTCGACCAATTCGACCAATTCGACCAACTCGACTAACTGGACCAGCAGCGATATCGCCGCGAATGGGACTGATATCCGCAGCGTAACGATTCCCGAGAATTATACCAATACGCACTACGGAGAAATCGACGGTCACGACCCGGTAATCAACGGCACAGAACGGTATTATGAGGAGATACTGTTCACCGCCGAAGCCGGTGACACTATCAACGTCTCCATGAGTTCGATAGCACACGACCCTGAGCTACGGCTCCGAAGCCCGAACGGAACCACCATCGCCATTGACGACGACGGCGGGGACGGGAACAACGCTCGCTTCGAGTTGCTGGAACTCAACCAGACTGGCCAGTACACGCTGGTCGCAGCCGCCGCCGAACCCAACACCGGGTTCGACTACACGCTGACGGTAAAGAAGTGGGAGGAACCACGATTTTATCGCCCAATGGAATCGTGGGACGAAGATTCCCAATATGCAGAATTTACTGGAGACTATCTTCAGCTCGCACAGGAATTTAGTGGGGGACCTGAAACTTGGGCCAATGATCTGGAAGACCCCCAAGGGAATCTTACAGGAGTGAATTACACGATTAATACAGAGGAAGATTACGCGGTTGTCACCTATCAAATGGATGAGGATGCCTTGACCTCCGAAGTAGTGGATGTTGATGCGGCACTACAAAATGCGTACTGGGGCCTCTACGACGCCTATGCAAACGCTGATGATTCACCGGAAAACGCATCGTGGGCTCCCGACCGTATCTATCACCGAGCTATCGACTATGATGAAAATCTGTACCGGACATCATATATCGAGACGGAGTGGGCTGAGCATTACGCGGAAAACCGGGAGGGTGCTAATGCTCGCCTCATCTATGCGTCTCAGTATTACGCGACGGAGCGGTTCGGTCCGACTCATGCGAACTACACGCAGGGCGGCGAATACTCGCTCACGGCATCGGAGTTCCCCGAGTATTACGATAACGTGACCGTCTCTGAAGAAGTCGACACGGACAACTAGCTTTCGGTCGTGGGTGGGTTTAAGCACGGGGTGCTCCTCTCCCTCCGAGGGACAAAGCCAAGAGCCGTCCGGGTCTAGGGAGAGATATGAGAGCGAAGCCGGAGTACCGCGACCGAGACGAGACAGAGGTCGTGGTGCTCGATGCGCTCGCGGACCGCCACCGGGAGGGGATGACGGTGTTCGAAATCCGCTCGCGGGCGGACGTCACAATCGACGAGATAGAGGACGCACTGGCGGCGCTGAAAGACGACGACCTCATCGTCGTCGAGGAGGACGACCAGCGGACGCTCATCCTGCCCGACGAGGACGTGGTCGGCCCGGAGACGGACGACGAGGAGGTGTCGCTGTTCGAGAAACTCCGCCGCTTGCTGCCCTTGTGAACTACCCTACTCACTCGCCGCTAACGCGGCTCGTTCCGTGAGGGGAGGGCTTCCTGCTTCCACGAAGTGTGTCCCTTCGCGTTCAGACTTGTATTCGAGCAACGAAAGGAACGTTCGCCACGCGGCAGACGCCGTGTTGCGGCTGTTCGATGGCGACTCCATCATCCCCTTCAGATTCAGGTCTTCGACCGCTACGATGATGACGGCGCTGTCTCCCCGCCCTCGCTTCGCTCGGGCGTTGAGGACGGGGGCTTAGCGTCTGTGTCCAGCTAAAGCGGTGTGGCCGCGCAGTTGTTCGGTCCGAGTTCGAGTTCGAACGCTGTTTCCTCGTCGACATGTTCGGTGCCGAGGTTGATAGCCACGATGCGCTCGAAGTTGGCGGGTCGCGGGGGGATGTCCGCACAGATGCGCTCGACGAACGTCTCCCGGTCGAGTGACCACGCCGAGAGTCGCCCGCGGAGCGAATCGAGACGTGCGCTGAAGGTGCCGTCAGCCGACCGTTCGCTCGCGTCGGCGTAGTGACCCGGGGCGACGAGCGTCTCGTCGGGGAGCGCGGCGAGTCGTTCTGCGAGGGTCGTGTAGAGGTCGTCGGCCAACGCTCGCGCGCCGTCGTCGCCCGCCTCGAGGTCGGGACGGGCGACGCTATCGAGAAAGATGCTGTCGCCGGCCAGCAACACGTCGCCGACGCGAAAGCCGGTCATGCCGGTAGTGTGGCCGGGGAGGGCAATGGCGTCGAGCGTCGCGGGCCCGAACGAGAGCGCGTCGCCGTCGGCCAGCAGGGTCGGGTCGTCGGTCACGCCGCGGTCTGCGGCCCGTGCGGGTAAGACTGACTCGACGCCGTGGTCGTCCGCGAGTCGCCCGCGACCGCTGATGTGGTCGGCGTGGACGTGCGTGTCGACGGCATAGCGAAGCGTGGCGTCGTGGTCGGCGGCGTCGGCGAGGTAGCGGTCGGTGAACTGGCGCAGCGGGTCGACGACGGCGGCGTCGCCGTCGCTGACGACGAGATACGAGAGACAACCCGAAGCGGGGCGGTCGTACTGCAGGACAGTGGCGGCCTCGCAGTGGAGTTCGCGGGCTTCGTAGAGGCGTGCCCAGCCTTCCATCCCGTCGGCGAGATTGCGGGCGTCGACGCCGTGGTCGGTCAGCAGTCCGGCGACGAAGCCGCTGGCTTCGCCGCGGGCACAGACCGCGGTGATGGGCCCCTCACCGTCGATATCACCGAGCAGTCCGTCGACCTCGCCGGTCACTTTCGCTTGCAGGAACTTCGAGAACGGGAGTTGTGTGGCGGTCACGGACGGGCCGTCGATGTGCCACTCCTCGAACTCGTCACGGTCGCGAACGTCAAGCAGGCGGACCGATCCGCCCGCGTCGATGCGCTCTTTCAGGTCGGCCGCCGACAGCGACGGATGCGCTGCTGGCGGGTCCGGGTAGCCCGTACCCATATACGGAACTACGGCTCGACGGTCGATAAATCGGGCGGAGGATGTATGGGCCGACGGCGCAAGTTTGTGGTATGGACGCGACAGACACAATCGCGGCCGTCGAGGACGCGACGGCGACCGAGCGGAGTCGCATCGGCTCTGATAAGGCACTCATCGCCCACACCGGCGCGACGCTGGAGGCCGACGCGGTCTGGCGGGCCGTTGCGACACGCGAGGCCGGCCTCGCGGATGCGCTGGAGGGGTGGACAGACGAGTCCGAAGACGCCATCGCCGGGGCAATCGAGCGAGCAGCGGCGGCCGCCGCCGACCGCCTGGACCATATCGACGCGACGCCGGGTGAGCGGGATTCGCTCTCGGCCCACCTTCACACGGTCGAGGGACGCCCAGAGCGGGTCGGCGCGGGGTTGGTCGCGGTCCCGCTGGTATCCGGCCGACTGTACTTACAGGTGGTGAGCTTCTTCGTCAACGAGGCCGACGAGCGCAGCGCCGACGTGGCCCGTGAGCTTCGGGCGAGCGCGAGCGACTTCGGGCCGGCCAAGGATGCGCTCGCCGCGCTCTCCGAAGCCGAACGCGAACAGGCCCGCGACGCCGCCGTCGAGGCCGTCGGCGTCGCCTACGAGGAGTACGCGACGGCGCTTGAGTCGATGGGACTGGACCCGAAGCCGGTCTGTTGACTCACTCCAGCCGATAGCTGCCGATGCGGTTGGCGGCGTACAGAAAGCCACTCCCGGCACCGACAGCGGTCAGAACGAGCGTGATGAGGACACCACCGGTCAGCACGATTTGGGTTGCAAACGGTAGGCCGAAGCCGCTGACGACCAGTCCGAACGTGCCAGCGCCCGGCGCGACGACGACGCCGAGTAGTAGGAAGTACAGCCCGAATGCGAGTCCGCTCGGCACGACTACCTCGCGGTCGCCGACCGACGAGCGTTCGAACTTCGGGAAGACCATACCGGTCGCGGTGGCGATGGCCGGTGCCCCGACGGTCGCGACGAGGCTGGTCGCGAGGGCGGCCACGAGCGGCCCGGGGCCGATACCGGCCGCGAGGCCGAGGCCGACGACCAATAGCGTCGTCAACACCACGCCGGGAAGCGCGCCCGCAAGCACCAGTCCCGAAACGAAGGTTCGCCCGGAGACGTTCGCAGTCAGGGTCAGGGGCAGGACACGCTCTTCGCCGCCGAGCGGATTGAGCGTAAACGCCGCACCGGCGGCGGCCGCACTGGCGAGCCCCGCAAAGAGTGGAATCGTCGGCGGGACGGTCCGCTCCAACAGGACGGTCTGGAGCTGGAAGGCCAAAAAAAAGAACGGGGTGATGGCGAACTGGACGGTAAACGGTGCGCGTTTCGCTCGGAGCCACGACTTCTGGGCGACGACGCGAGTCGCCGTCGACACCCAGCCTTGCAGGAGCCTGTCAGAGAGCGTCCGTTCGTCGGCCGAGAAGTCGTGGTCGGGTTGGACGGGGTCGACGTACCAGACGCGGTCGGCCAGCCACAGACAGACGAGTCCGCCCAGGGGCAGCCCACCCACCAGCACGACGGCGGCGACAGCGGCCGCGAGCGGGTCGGCCGCAACCGTTGGCACCGCGAGCAAGAGCAGTTCGCCGGGCCACGACAGCGGCGACTGCGTGGCCGCCCGCAACAGCGCCAACTGGACGCCCGATGCGCCCGAGGCGGCTACCCAGACGACGACGAACAAAAGCGACGACCCCGCGCCGATGCCGGCCCGGTGGCGGGCGACGAACTCCGAGCGGGCGGCGACCAGTTTCGCCCCCAGTCCGCCGGCGTAGCCGAGGAGGACGCCGGCGGTAGCGACGACGACGGTGGTCGCGAACACGACGACGCCCAGTACCGGCAGGCCGGTGCCGACAGCCAAGCCGACGGCGAGCGCGAGCAGCGGCACTGCCAGCACCGCGAACAGCCGAGCGGCTTCGGCGGCGAGCAGGCCGGCGAGGATGTCCTCGTATGGTGCGGTCGTCAACAGCCCGTCGGCGGCGTCGGGGTTGCCGTTGACTTTGATTGTCCGCTGGAGGACGATGAACGTCACGAGGGCGAGCAGTCCGCCCACGACGCCGGTCGCCGCGAGTCGCAGCGTCGCCGGGTCGGCAGTGACGACGGCACTCCCACCGAACAGTGCCATCCCCCCGATAGCCAGGCCGTAGAGCGGGACCATCAGTCCGGCTCCCAACAGGAGGATGATTCCACGAGTGCTGCCCCGTAGCGAGCGCCAGGTCCGGCGGAACTCCGTCCGGGCGACCAGCCACGCGCGGCGCGGGTTCGGCCGACTCATGCTTCGGGCCGTTCGCTCGTCACTTCGAGGAACACGTCCTCGAGCGTCGTGCCGGCTTCGACACCGTCGGTCAGTTCTGCGGGCGGTCCCTCCGCGACGAGGTCGCCGTCGTACAGTACCCCGACGGTGTCGGCCAACTCCTCGACGACCGGGAGGATGTGCGTCGAGAGGAAGACGGTGGTGTCGGCGGCGGCGACGTCACTGATGGTGTCTCGGACGGTTCGGGCGGCGCGGGGGTCGAGCCCGCTCGTGGGTTCGTCGAGAAAGAGCACCTCGGGTTCGTGCAACAGCGCTTGGACGAGACCGAGTTTCTGTTTCATCCCTTTCGAGTAGGTCTCGACCCGCCGGTCGGCGTCGTCGGTGAGGTCGAACCGGTCGAGCAGCGACTCGACGCGGCCCCAGTCCTCGTGGCCGCGCAGGCCGGCGATGTACTCCAGTTGCTCCCGGCCGGTGAGTTCGTCGTACAGCGGGGGTTCCTCGGGCAGGAAGCCGATGTGTTCGACGACGCTCGCCCGGTCGCTGACCGCCTGACCGGCGACGTAGGCGGTGCCAGCGGTCGGTTCTGTCAGCGTCGTTAGGATTCGAATCGTCGAGGTTTTGCCGGCTCCGTTGGGGCCCAGAAAGCCGAAGACACGCCCCCGGTCGACCGTCAAATCGAGGCCGGCGACGGCGACAGCGTCCCCGTAGCGTTTCGTCAGGCCGTCCGTGCGGATGGCTGGCGATGGAGGACTCACACGTACAGACGGGGGTCGGTCGGTCAATAGTGTTTCTCCCCGTAGCTATATTATCCGTCGCACAGAACGCGAGCGTATGACTGCCAACGGTGACACGGCGGGTATCCGTGCAACGGGTCGACACCGTCTCCGCCGGGCGACGGCGATACTGGGTCGGAAATGGAACCCGGTCCTGATACGGACGCTCCTCGCTGAGGGACCGCTCGGGTTCAACGATATCAAGACGCGCATCGACGGTATCTCCGATAAGGTGCTCTCCGAATCACTCGACGACCTACAGGAGGCCGGACTGGTGGTTCGAGACGTAGTCGAGGACAAGCCCGTTCGCGTCCACTACTCGCTGACGACGGCCGGTCGGGACCTCGAACCGGTCATCGACGACTTGCTGGCGTGGAGCCGCGAACACCTCGGAGACGGCTGACTCTAGTCGTCCTCTTCGACGACTTCGATACCGCGGTTGTTCACCGCCGAGGGGTCTAAGCCGACCTCTTGGAGGAACTGCTTGTACTCGCGCTCGCACTGTTCGGCGTCTTTCTGCCGGTCGCTGGCGCGGTCACACAGCGCCACGAGGTCTTCGGGCACGTCGTTCGAGTACACTATCCAGTGGTTGATGAGGTCCGACAGGCGGCGGATGGGCGAGGTGAAGTGGCCGTAAATCTCGAAGTTCAGCGCGTGGTGGCCGCCGAAGGGGTCGTTCATGTACTTCGCGCGGGGCATCACCTTCATCACCGCCCACTGAATCTTATCCAGCTGGCGACCCGGCGCTTCCTCTAAGGTCGCGTTGACGGCTTTGCGGGGGTCGTCCCACGCAGAGCCCGGAATGGAGACGCCGTCGAGTTCCTGAATCTCGACTAAGGCTTCGTCCCACTCGTCGGGGCTTGGCTGGGGGTGGACCCGATACATCGCCTCGACGCCGCGGTTCCACATCAGTTCGTGGGTCACGGCCTTGTTCGCTTTCAGCATGCACTCCTCGATGATGGTGTGGGCGCGGTCACGGGCCGGGTTCAGGACGAGCGACCCCTCCTCCTTGCGCTGTTCGTGCATTCGGTCGGCCAGTTCCCAGACCAGTTCGGTCTTCTCCGCGAGGTCGACTTCGGGGTCTTCGAGCAGGTCGTCCGCGCTGTCGGGGTCGTCGAGGATGCGTTCGGCTTCGGTGTAGGTCAGGCGAGCGTCGCTCTCGATGACGGACTTGTAGATGTCGATGGAGTCGTAGCCCAGATTCTCCTTATCGAGGTGCATCTCGACGGTGTGTGCCAGCCGCTCCTCGTTGGGCACGAGCGAGCAGACCGTCTCGGCCAGCACCGGCGGGAGCATGTGGATGGTGTAGGCCGGCAGATACACGGTGTTGCCCCGCTCGACGGCCTCGTCCCACATCGCCGTCTCGGGGTTGACGTAGTGAGTCACGTCCGCGATGTGAACCCAGAGGACGTACTCCTCGTCGCGCTCTTCGACGGAGATGGCGTCGTCGAAGTCCTGTGCGTCGATTGGGTCGGTCGTCCACGTCGTCATCCCACGGAGGTCTTCACGGTCGTCTATCTCCGACTCGATTTCGGCGGTCACGTCTTCGGTGCGGGCTTCCGCCTCGTCGAGCACTTCCGGCGGGAACTCGTCGCGGATGCCGAACTTCTCGAACAGCTCCTCGCGTTTGTTCGAGAGATGGCGGGCCATCTGCTCGTCGATTTCGACGGGGCCTTGCCCCTCGGCGGTTCCGGCCGCCGCTTGGGCGTCCTCTGCAGTCATGCTCCCGGCTACGCCCACGGTGTAGTTATGGCTGTCGGGGCCGGCACAACCACCGTCGGCGGACGCCGCTATCGCTATCCCGATTTCTCGGCCGTGTCGTCCACTCGCCCGGTGTCGCCCCGCCACGGTCGGTGCACTGCGGGCGGCCCGGTTACTCCCGTTCGAGGCCGCTCTCCTCGGAGAGCTCCCGGAACCGACGGAGGAACGTCTCGTCGTCGGTCTCGCCGGCCGAGGCGTCGGCCAGTATCTGTTCCAGCCCGTCACGGGGCTGGCGGTCCGTCTCCGCGAAGCAGGCCTTACAGAGATATTCGAAGCGCTTCTCACGGCGGTCCCATCGGTCTCCGTGTTTGTCGTACTCACGCGCGTCCGCCCGGGTCAACTGCTCGCCACACGCGATACAGGTTACAGTCTCGCCGTGCCCGGAGCCGAACATATCGACCCGTTGTTACCGTGATGGCATAGATTTTTCTGCCGGCTCGCCAGCGGCGAGCCATACGTTTATGGACGAGCCATGAGTACATATGACATCTACTGCTCGGAGTTCTCACGCGAATGAACGCACCACAGACGCTCGCCCGGTCGACGCTCGATACGCTCCCCATCAACATCGCCGTGCTCGATTCCGATGGAACCATTCTGTTCACCAACCGCGCGTGGCAGGAGTTTGCTAGTGCCGACGAGGGCGACCTGCAAGGCGTGAACTACTTCGGCACTACGGACGTCGACGCGGACGAGTACGCAAGCGAAGCCGTCGAAGGTATCGAAGCTGTCATCTCGGGCCAGCAGGACCTCTTTACGACGGAGTACCCGTGTCACTCCCCGGCAGAGAAGCAGTGGTTCCTGATGCGGGTCGCGCCGCTCCCGCCCGAAGAGGCCGGAAGCGCCGTCGTCGCGCACATAGACATCACACAACGGAAACTGGCGGAGTTGGCCGCCGAGCGACGAAGTGAACAGCTCAAAGCCGAGCGGTCGAACCTGCGGCATCTCGTCGACCGCGTCGAAGGGCTCATGACCGAGGTGATGGACGACGTGATGAGCGCCGACTCCCGAGCGGATATCCAACGGACCGTCGTCGACCGCCTCGCCACCGTCGACTCCTACCGGTTCGCGTGGGTAGCCGAGTTCGATATCCGTGACGAGACGCTCCGGCCGGCGGCGCTGTCGGCCGAGCGCGAGACGGATATCGCCATCGACTTCGACGCCGAGGACCCGGTCGCGCTCGCGGCACGCACCGAGGAGATACAGTTTCAGACTGACGGCATCGGACCGACTCACACGGACCTCGTCGGCGCTGACATCGGCTCGGTCGCCGCCGTCCCGCTGGTCGCCGGCGAGTCGTTATACGGCGTGCTCACCGTCTACGCCGACAGTCCGGACGTGTTCGACCCCCGAGAGCGGGCCGTCCTCGGGGCCGTTGGACAGGCCGTCGCCACCGCTATCGACGCCACCGAGACGAGTCG
>Ga0102936_1001253_pt1 | contig 10047 bp, 6 predicted proteins | sample SalPon2_A_H2O_MG_FD_78502 | JGI IMG/M metagenome (GOLD analysis project Ga0102936, IMG submission 78502) | Salt pond water microbial communities from South San Francisco under conditions of wetland restoration - Salt Pond MetaG R2_A_H2O_MG | ecosystem: Environmental > Aquatic > Non-marine Saline...
CACTCTCGAAATGGGTATCACAGAAGGGCTATGACAACATCTGGAAGTTGTTTTTGAAGACCTCAAAATTGGTCAGCGTGATCAAAGATGTGATCTCGAGGGAAGTAGAAGGCAAAAGCCCTGATGGATCATTCGCGATCGGGAATGTCCACGAAATCCTAAACAGATGGTGGATCGGGAATCATACAGAGTACTTTAGAGAGATAACCCTGTATCCCAGGTCGAAAATAAAAGATGACCCACCGGAATCGAAGCCTTGGAAGGAAGGATACGTAGCTGAAATCAACATCAACAATAGCATCCCTCAAAACGAAATCGCGGCTACGTTAGATGCTTTCGGCGGTGCAATTCTCATGTCAGCCACTCTCTCGCCGATCGACATCTACGAAGAAGTAACTGGAGTAAAGAAACTGCGAGATGGAACGCAACCAGAAGAAAGCCTTGTCACACAAGCAATACCGAATAACGAAGAAGAAGACGAAAATACAGAGGAGATGGTTGAGTCGCCCGATCTAAGCTCAATAGGGGTGCATAGCTCGTCAGATAGATCGATGGAGGAAAAGCGGAGGAAAGTAAAGCGGTCTGTTTTCGATCTATCATTCCCTCAAGAGAACAGAGCATCAATCGCCGTCGACGCTCCACGATTCACATGGTCCAATCGATCACCAAAGGAAGAAAACAGAGAACTACGGAACACCTACAAAAAGGTAATATCAACCACTGTGAGAGCCACTGAAGGGAATGTTCTCGTTTGTATGCCTAGCTACGACGAAGCAAGCTGGGCGAGCGAAGTACTCATTGAGAACAGTAACGTCTCGAAAAAAGTGATCACAGATACCTCAAGTCAAGATGCTGAAACTGAGAGTCTCAAGCAGGCATTTTTCAATGGCCCACCGAAGGTCCTCACCACCAGTCTCAGAGGGACTCTCACAGAGGGAGTCGACTACGACGGGGATAAACTCAAAGGAGTCGTTGTCTGTGGGGTTCCGATAACAGACACTTCTACGGATCTCGCGAGTGCGATCAAAACAGCCTACGATAACAGGTTCAACGGAAAAGGGTACCAATATGGGTTCGCAGTCCCAGCTGTGAGGAAAACGAGACAGGCAATAGGGCGAGTAATCAGGGGAGAAAATGATGTTGGTGTACGTGTGCTTGTAGACGAACGATATGCGAAAGATACCAGTTCAGGTGGTGTGAGACAGTACTTCCCCGATTCAGTAGATGATGAGTATATTACAACATCTCCTGAAAACCTACCTCATGCACTAGAGCAGTTTTGGGAAGGAAAACAAAACCACTAATTCTACACTGCCCTCGAGAATAACTCTCAGAAGCGCAAAACAGGGCTAACCACACTATTTCCTTACCAAACGATTACAACGAACCGTTCCAACTGTTTGGTAAGGATAGTCCAGTACGGATGACCAGCCACGTTTTGTTGAGGGTAGGTGTATGTTGGTTTTTATCCCCCGTTTTAAGTGAAGAACTGATATAAATAATGTATCCGCTTCAACTCAAAGATATTTGTAACCAGAGAGAGAACGTGGATACACCCGAAAATACAATTACACTACCATGAGTTCAAAAGTCGATATCTCTAGAATCCGCCAGGAAATGAAAACCAGAAACCAATGGATTTGCTGGGAAGTTGGTTTCCGAAATGGTGACGAAACTAAGTTGCCGAAAAAGCCCGATTCAGATGGGTTTGCAAAGGCAGACGATCCCGATACGTGGGGAACAATTATGGAAGCAAAATCAAAGATGCTCAGAGAAGATATGGACGGTATCGGGTATGTCTTCTCCGAGAGTGGTCCCTACGTCGGAATTGACCTAGACAAGTGCCGAGATCCAGAAACCGGTGAGTGGGAAGACTGGGCCCTCGATGTAATGCAAGATGTTGGAGGCTGGATCGAGATCAGTCCATCGGGGACTGGAGCACACATTATTGTAAAGGGGACAATTCCGGGCAACAAGAACCGCAAGGGGAACGTCGAGATGTACGAGACAGCCAGATTCTTTACTGTTACTGGTGATCTCGTCGATGAACAGGGGCAACGGCTCGACGATGACGACGATACGCCAGAAATCGTATCCAACCAACAAGGGATCGACGTAGTATACGATAGATTCCTTGCAGACGAAGAAACTGAAACAGCCAACGAAGTCAAAGTCGACATTGATCTCTCTGACAACGACCACCTGAATGTGGGCGATAGCAACATCAGTTCATCGTCACATGCGGGCAATCTCGAGGACCTCCCAGTTGAAGACAGAGAGATCGTTAGAGCAGCTAAAGGCGCAAAAAATGGTTACAAGTTCACCCAGTTGTGGAGAGGGAACTGGGATGCGGTCTATTCTGGTGTCGAAGATTCTCATTCTGAAGGAGATATGGGCTTTGCAGATATGCTTGCATTCTGGTGTAGTGGTGACCCAGAGCGGATGGACAGGATCTTCCGTGTATCTGGACTCATGCGACCCAAATGGGACTCTGTGCGATACTCTGATGGATCAACGTACGGAGAAAGAACGATCGAAAAAGCGATCGCACAGGTAGACTCATACTACGACGATGACCACTACGAACAATTAGTCGAAGAGGCAGCAAACGTTCCAGATGATGATATGGAGCCTCCAGAGGAAACAGAAAGTGAGAACGAGGACGAAGACTCTGGAACTGAACTGGAAATTGACGCAGATGATGAGAGCGACGATAACGACGATACAGATGGACAGTCTTCTACAGACAGTGATAGTAACTCAGGCGGTTCTGCGAAAGACGCGAGTAGAAGCAGAGACAAACCAACTTCGAGCGTTGTAGACGATATCTCAGTCGAAACCGATACAGAACAGAAAAAATCTGAAAATACAGACTCAGAATCGGAAGCCGATAACGAGCAAGACGACTCATCAGAATCAAGAAGTCGCAGCTCAAGTCGGCGTACACGAAATAGCCAAAGTGTGTCGACAGTAGCCCAACCGACCAGTCAAAACAACGAATCGTCAGATGACGGTTCCAATGGTGGGGATGACGACTACTACACCGATTTCAATTTTGACGACACCCAAGGAGATGATAAAAAAAAGGAAGATGAATTAACCTCAGACGAAGATGACGAAGTAGATGACCCCGAGACAGAAGCAGACGCCGGTACTGAGCAAGAAGACGAGAAGGGGGACGTAGACAGAGAAAATAACGAAGATGGGGAAGACGGAGGGAATGAAATCGGGATCAGCAAAGAAGAAGGAGTCTCCATTTTTGACGAAATGGATGACGATGACGAAGGCGAAGAAGATGAAGGCGGATCTACTTCTGATACAAGTGACGAAACGCAGGACGAACCAACCGTTAACGTAGAGGGTGAGTCTGATGAGTCGAACACAGAAGTAGAACCATACGATCCAGAGGAACATGAGGGCGCACACGTCAAAGGAGAGGCTGTAGGGACCGATTCAGCACAAACAACGGAGGACACACAAAGTACAGAAAGTGCAGAAACAAGCAGAGAAACAGCCTCAACAGATGGGCCTGATAGAAAAATAACGTCGGCAGCCGGAGGAGAACTAGAAAGTAGGTTGTCTGGGACGGGGAATAAACATATCCCAGACAAAGATGATATCGACATTCAAGATCTCGCAATAGAGATCGCCAAGTTGGACGAGGAATTTCACGAGACTAGGAAACAGCTGATAAACGATATAGAAATCGAAGACGACAAACTTGAACGTCTTTACCAGGAACTCATCGAATACGAAAAGATCGTCGAGGAGAGAGAAAACCAACTTGAAACGATTCTACAACTCCTAATCCTCATTTGCAAGGCTCAGGACGAACCTATCTTCAGCGAGATTGCTAAAATTCTAGCGTCAGAAGATCAGATTCCTGAGGCAGACCTCCTAAACAAAACTGAAATGAAGAGGTACAACCAGCGTCAAAGAGAAAAAGAGGTCGAAAACCAGAGCAGGACAAGCAAAAGAGACGGTGTTCAGGATGTCAGAGAAGGGGATGTGCAAGATGCAGATATAGAAGAAGAAAGCGGGGGATTCACATCAAGATTCTCTGGAATGATCAACCGAAAAAATGAGAACGAGGAGAAAAATAAGACAGAAGACGGATCTGGAGGAATCTCTTTCAGCGATATATTCTGAAACAATAATACGAGTACATCAAAATTGAACAGTACTACATCGTAATCTAACACATTCTAAGCCGAATATTAAATCTGAGGAGACTGAAACAGGGTTAGATTGTTCCAGACTATCAGTGGAGTTTGCCAATTCATCTGTTTATTTTGAGATTAAAAGCGATTTGATTCTGGCATACTATTATATCCAACTGCTTACTTGGCGAAGATGTACACATGTCGAACCGTGTTACGCGCGTAGTTATGGCGACAATGATCGTATCGATGCTCGCGATCGGAGGGCTCGGCGTTGGCTCTGCGATGGCACAGGACTGCAACCCCGAAAACATCTCAGAATGTGACAACGGGTACGATGGGTATGAGAACATGCTCAGTGCCCTCTTCGATATCGCTCACCTCACATTGCAATACGCTGGCTTCGTGACGGTGTTCGCGGGTGCAGTTCTCTGGTTCACTGCCCGCCGCTCCTCTGATCGAGCACAAACCGGCGTGTGGCTCCTCATCGGTGGAATGGCAATGATCGCCTTCTACTTCGGCTTCACGGCCTTCGTCGGTCTTCTCAAGTGGATCGCAGAAGGCGGAGACGCTTAAGGAACACACCCAACCGTTTTCTTTTATTTTCACCATTCAGTGGAAACACTGTCTTGCTCAAATAGGCCGTGAAACAATGCATCAAAAATATAATGACCCACGAAAAATAGAGTATACATATGATGACTAGAGGCAACAAATTAGTCATACTGACGCTGTTTATCTCAGCACTATTTATTGGAGGTATCGGTAGTGGTGAGGTTGTTGCCCAGTCATGCGAGACTCCAAGTGACATCGGTGATTGTACTGGAACTCTCACTGGTTACGAGGATCTTCTTGAAGCTGCTTTCGTAATAACAAAGCTCACTCTACAATACGCTGGAATGACTGGGTTGTTCATTGGAACAATAATCTATTTCACAGCCAAAAAGTCGAGTGAGAGAGGGCAAACGGGAGTGTGGCTCATAATGGGTGGCCTAGTGATGATCGCACTCTACTTCGGGATGAACACACTAGTTGAAATCATCAAATACGTGGGTAAAGGCAGAGATACATACTCTCCGTAAAGAACACTCAAAATGAATAAGACGTACAGAGGGATTGCAATAACGCTTCTTCTACTAGCTCTAGTTCTGAATGGCTTTGCAGTCGGCACGGCTACGGCCTGCAATAATCCAACAGAAGGCGTCGACTGTAACAAAGGATTTGTGGATTTCACGACTGTCTTAGAAAATATATTCGAACTCAGTCAGACATTTGCCGTGTATGCAGCCTACGCCACTGTCTTCTTAGGAGCTATTTTGTGGTTCGGAACCACCGAGTCTGACCGATCAAGCCAAGGGAAATGGCTTATGCTCGGTAGCCTGTTATTGATCATCCTCTACTTTGGCTTCAACACCCTCCTAGCCATTATTGGATACGTTTTCGGAGGAAACGTCTAATGAACACAAATTATGAGAAGTCTATATCGTTCCGAGCAAAGGTGAGCATAGACAAGTGTAGAACCAATTAGCAAATATGAGTGAACTTGCTAACACCCTATTCTATGTGAGTACTATCCTTTCAGACACACTCTTGAGTACGTGGTCAAGTTCAACAGAAGACAAACTCCAGTTAGTCTATTTCGGGATGAAACTCACTCTCATGTATGGTGGATTGTTGACCACAGCTGGCGGCGTGATAATGTGGTTTTCAGCACCAACCAGATCGGAAAGGGGGATGCAAGGGAAGTACATGATCATATCAGGATTTGCTATGATTATATTCTACTTTGGCTCCTCGATTTTTATCAACTTCCTACAGGTGGTAATATGGGAGTCTCTTGGTTTCTAAAATGCTTTAGCACCGAAACCAGATCTTCCGAAAGACACAACAGAATCTACACCAAAAAATACACCACTGTCTCAGCCATACCTATATACGTATCCGACAAATAATTGCGCGTAACCGGCAGATCTAGAAGGTCGATCAGACAATGGAAATTGATACAGAAGAATTATATTCAGCATTCGAGTTATTCGGGGATGTAAACCAACTAATTCTACTGTTTGGTTTAATCATCTCCATAATAGGCTTCTTAGCTTGGGCTACTAACAGAAAAGGAGAAATGCGAAGTGACTGGGGTAGACGCTTATTATTCCTAGGTATTAGTTTCAGTATTCTCGGAGCCAATTTCACATGGTTTCTACAGGCGATAGCGTACGTGTTCAGCTAATAACAATGAAAAATGAGACTATCCTACTGGTAGCGACGATAGGTGTGTTGGCACTAATAACTACTACTGGAGCTGTCCAAGGCCAGACAAACGACTCATGGGAGCCGGTCGATACTAAAGGAACAAACCCTAATGTGTCTGAGGTCGGGGCTCATCGTATACTCGCAGCGAACGATATCGATATAGAAGAAACAAACGAGACAAGATATGTTGCTGATATTGGAAGCTCTGATAGAAACTTTAGGGTAGGTAAAGACGACCAAATCTTACTTCGATTAGATAATAGCCATTATACAATCTATGAAGGAGAACAACTTTCTCAATTAACAGATGGATATAGGGAAAAACTGCACACAGATGTTCTCATGGCAACAGAAGAGTCTTGGCAAGATTACACTAATGTAAATGTTAAGGAGCAGAAATTCGTCGGCTTCAATCTCTCTGACGATGGTATACAGACTGATGCGGATGGGAGTGTCTATGTGAGAATTGAATCGAAATCTGGTGAAATACCACTCCAAAATGTCGAAGTCCAAGTAGATAATCCAGACGATGATACACCAAAAAGGGACGATCTAACTCTCACGAACCCAGGTACAGCAGAAGTGTACGATGGGAATCCAAAAAGCTATCAACAGCTCAATAGAGAAGCCATTAAAAATCACTTCCCAGAAACAGATAGATACACCAGTCTAGTTCCGGGTTCTGGAACTGGAACCTACTCACCAAGATTTGAAATCCAACCAAATGCAACAGTCACATCGTATTTTGAAAGCAATACACACACTGGAATAACAGATCACTATGCTGGAATCGTGCGTATAACGGAAGGTGCCAAATATGATGATTATTGGGTTGCCAACAATGATTCATTTACAGTTCTTAACGTTCAAGACTATAGAGTAGTCACACCTCCTGATTACAGCAATACTGTAACTGATGGTTGTAGCTATAGTTGTAATTGTGATCCTGATGGAGGGTGTGAAACATGCTATTCGGATTACGAAGAATACGAAAGTTGGGAACTCAATAAAACTGATGTAATCACAGGTGTGGAAATAAGACCTGAAGAGGGGTTAGCTGAAGCATTTGGAAAGGAAGAAGATGATGCTGCACAACTGGTTATCAATGTTTCAAAGCCCATGTCGGGGAAAATTGGCCCCCTCTCATATGTGACCGCATTTTATGATCATACTTATGGAATAGATTACCCTTCAGAGTGTAGCGAAACCGACTGGGAAAAAACTAAAAACAAGCAAAACACAAGTGAGGTACTCGCCTTTTACCAGAATACGGGTCTAGAAACTGTAGATACAAATGATGTCAATGTTACCGGATACGTCATCAACAGAAACGACGACGAACAAGCCGTCTACTTCGATATCAAAGGAGATCAGCGACCAGAAGAAAACCCAATCGGCTCTATCAGATTAAAGGCAAACGATGAAACTGCGTATGATGTGAATCCTCTAGTCCCCGGAGACAGAAACTATCGCGATGACGATCCAGTAGATCTCTTAGTACTCGATTCGCCCTGGATATCATACCCTCAAAGTCTATATAACACAGTTGAACGCCGTACAGCGTCATCTACGACATACAAACCGATTACTGTCGACCCGACAAAATCCACCCAGAAAAACGTATATAGAGATTATCTATCGTCGAATAGGTATCAAAAATCACAAGATGGAAATATGCGTATCACCATCCAAACTGAGGAGCAAGCACAGGTGTTCGAAGGGATAAATATCGGTAGAAATGTTCTAAGCCGGAAAGGCAACACAACTCTCTACCGGACAATTGGCGGGCCTATAGATACTAGCTCTGGAGAAGCAATAACCGATAACCCACAGGCAGTGGCTATTGATCTATTTGGCGAGAGTCAACCCATCGAAGTCAAAACGAGAGAATATGCAGAGTCTAATATCGAGTTGAATGTTTCCGGCAATGGCGACCGCACACCAGAGAATCAAACAGTAAGTGGGACTCTCATGGACAGCAACGGAAACCCGATCGAAAATAGAGAAATACAACTAAAGAACGCAAAAAGCGATACTGTAACCACAAACGGGCTCGGAGAATTCACAGCAACACCCAATTCGACCGGGATATTCAAAGCAGAATTTGAGGGTGATAACATGAGAGACGAACTCACTAGATACTACATGGCATCCGAAGATAACAATGCTATTAGAGCCCCACTTTGGTACTCATTCCAAGATGGCCCTGGAGAATACCTCGGTGACATGATCGCTACTCTGCTTTCAGTAGCTCACTGGATTGCTCTGGGTCTATTCGCGGTCTGGTGGACCAAATTCAGACGCAAAAACTAACTTTACTGCCTTCTTTGTTCGGTATATGTCCGAGTCCGACAGTGATAAGTCGGGGGATGGACATCGAAAAAGCGACTCCGGAGACGAATATCCCCCGCCGAATGACGAACAAAGCAGCGATTCGAGTATCTCATCGTTCGATGACCAAGGAGGCATCTTTGGCTCAGACAGTAGATCCCAAGACGGAGAAGACACCCAGATTGAGAGTGATCTACCGCCGTTAGACGACTATGATGCCCACAGCCCAGTCGAAGAAAACAGTCACGACACAGAAACAAACAACGGAAGTGCAGACGAAGAAACAGCGTGGGATCTCAGTAGTCCACAGCAAGAAGACACCAGAGAACCAACGCCTAGCAGAGACAAAAAGGGAAGCCTAGAAGACGCAATCGACTCAGATCGGGAGATTGTCGAAGCACAAAAGGTCGACTCTGATCAGGAACCAAGTGGTGAATCAGCACACGTTAGCCCTGATTTCGAGAGCGGAGGAAATCAGAACAACGAGAACCTATCGGAGAAGATCCAAGAAATAGAGGCTGGCCAAGAGTACATCCAGATCACACCCGTCAGAGAAGAGGTTAACTCCGAAACTGTCTCAAGGGAACTGTACGGCCTCCATCGGTACGGCTCAGGCAAGAAACTCCCTCTGGATATCGAGCTCCACGTCGACAGCATTGAGTCTGTTACAACGTTCGAGTTCATCATCTACAAGCCAGATGATGAAGCTAAACTCCAGTTCTTCATCGGTCCTGGTGATCGTGGTGGTGCCGATTGTGACCGACTCGAGAGTACAACACGGTCGCAGTATCCAGACAGTTTCGAGTTTGATAGAGAGCAGTTCAACATCAAAGAAGTGTTCGACGAGACGCCTCACATGACCCGCTTCGATGGTCTTGAGGAACGTCGTAAGGACTGGATGACGAAGCTCACTGACTACGACAATGAGGAAACAAAGCGGTCCCCGCTTTCAAACCTCTTAGAAACAATCGTCCAAGCAGATGGAGCTGTCATCTTCCAAGCTGTCTTCGAGCCGCGATCAGACTGGTCTAACAAAGCAGAACGGCAGAAAGGAATCCTCAAAAGAGGCGTTCACTCACAAGGTGGACTAGTCTTCCGAGCAGTCCTCGATGCGATCCTCGGTGTCTCTGAAGAAGAGAAAAAAGAAAGACACAGGGGAGAATCAGAAGAGGAACTCGGTGGCAGCATCCACGACTCACAGACAGGTGGGCCACGATCAGGAACCAGTCGGATGGGTCAGATCGACCTCAAGAATCCGTCCCACACGTACAATGTCTCGCTAAGAGTCGCTGCTGATGAACAG
>Ga0102936_1001254_pt1 | contig 10041 bp, 13 predicted proteins | sample SalPon2_A_H2O_MG_FD_78502 | JGI IMG/M metagenome (GOLD analysis project Ga0102936, IMG submission 78502) | Salt pond water microbial communities from South San Francisco under conditions of wetland restoration - Salt Pond MetaG R2_A_H2O_MG | ecosystem: Environmental > Aquatic > Non-marine Saline...
CACGTTCCTCGAGTCGACGCTCTCGTACGTGTCCGACCAGTCGCGGTTCCAGCGGTACGTGAGCTCCCGCGACTGGTCGGACACGTACGAGAGCGTCGACTCGAGGAACGTGCTCGCGCCGGCGGCGATCCCCGTGCCGACGTATATCACGACCGCGCCGAGGCCGACGAGCAGTCCGCCGACTGCGTAGCGGCTGACCCCGTTGGGGAACAGCTCAGCGGCCGTCTGCGCGACGAGTGGGTCAGGCATCGATGTCGGTCTCAGTCACCCGCGAGCGACTCCTGGCTCGCGGCGCAGTTGTTCGGGCCGAGTTCGAGCGTGAACGCCTCGTCGTCGTCGACGGCGTTCTGTCCGAGGTTCGTCGCGATGATGTCCTCGTAGTTGGCCGGCCGGGGGGGCATGTCGGCGAGGACCAGCTCGACGAACGCGTCCTCCTCCATCGTGAGCGCGTCCATCTCCGCGACGAGGTCGCCGATCGGCGCGGTGTAGGTGCCGTCAGCGGCGGGCTCCGCGGCGTCGCTGAAGTGGGCGCCGCCGATCAGCGTGTCGTCGGGGAGCGTCACGACGCGCTCTTGGAGCGACTCGTAGAGGGTGCGCGCCGCGTCCGGCGCGCCGTCGTCGCCCTCCTCGAGGTCCGGGCGCGCGACGCTCTCGATGAACAGCCCGTCGCCGGTCGCGAGCAGGCTGTCGCCGAGCAGGTAGGAGGTCATCCCGGTCGTGTGTCCGGGCGTGAACACCGTCTCGACGGTCGCGTCGCCGACGCTGAACGCGTCGCCGTCCTCGACCAGCGTCACGTCGTCGGCGTAGGTGACGCCGCGGTCGGCGGCGGCCGCGGGGAGCATCGCCTCGACGCCCTCGGCGGCGAGGTCGCGGAGCCCCGAGATGTGGTCCGCGTGCACGTGCGTGTCGAACGCGTACGCGAGTTCGACGTCGAGCTCCTCAGCGTCGGCGAGGTAGCGGTCGGTGAACGCGCGCAGCGGGTCGATTATCGCCGCCTCGCCGTCGTCGTAGAGCAGGTACCCGAGGCAGCCCGAGGAGGGCCGCTGGTACTGCAGGAGCGTCCCCGCGCCGTCGTAGCCGGTGACTTCGACGGTCTCGTAGATGCTCGCCCAGCCGTTCATGCCGTCTTCGAGGTGGTCGACGTCGTAGCCGCGCTCCGCGAGCGTGCCCGCGACGTACTCGCTGGCGCCGCCCTTCGCGCAGAGCACGGTGACGTGCTCGTCCTCCGGGATCCGGTCGAGGACGTCCTCGCCGATCTCCTCGTCGAGGAACTCGAAGTAGGGGACGTTGATCGAGGTGACGTTCTCGCCGTCGATGCGCCACTCCTCGTAGTCGGACTGCATCCGCGCGTCGAGGAGGGTGACCTCGTCGCCCGCGTCGATGCGGTCTTTCAGCGCTTCCGGTGCGATCGATTCGACTTCGACGTCCGGCGTCGGGAAATCTTCAGCGTCCATGTCGTACACTCCATTGTACCGGTCGGCCATACAAAAGAGTTTGCATAGTAATTCAACATACACACAATATGGGTTCGCAGGGCGGGTACGGATAATCGGCTTCACACGTGTAGAACGCGTCGTATACGGGGGCCGGGGAAATCGCTCCGAAACCGGTTGTTCGCGTCACATCCAAGAAACAACATTCTTTTAACCATCGGGTGAATATTGTGTGATAGCTCCAATACAGATCAACGGAGCAGATAACCAATGAGTTCCCAATACGACATCGCGGAGACGCTCGACGTGAAAGGCGCATCGTGTCCAATGCCGGTCGTGAAGACGAAGGGCGCGATCGACGAACTGGCCGAGGGCGACGTCCTCGAAGTGGTGGCGACCGACTCGGGAAGCATGAGCGACCTCGACGGCTGGGCCTCCGGGACGCCGGGCGTCGAGCTCCTCGGTCAGGAGGAAGACGGCGACGTGTACAAACACTACGTCCGCAAGACGGAGTGACGATGAGCACGGACACTCCGGCCGGGGACGGGACCGACGCGTCGGCGGACGGCGCGCCCTCCCGCGCGGAACTCGCGGCGCGCGTCGACGAACTGGAGGCGTCGCTCGCCGAGGTCACGGCCGAAGACGACCAGAAGAAGATGAGCATCATCGCGACGAAGGGGACCCTCGACATGGCGTACCCGCCGCTCATCCTCGCCAGCACCGCCGCCGCGTTCGGCTACGAGGTGACCGTCTTCCACACGTTCTGGGGGCTCGACATCCTCCACGAGGAGCGGTCGAAGAACCTCAAGCTCAGCTCCGTCGGCAACCCCAACATGCCCGTTCCGAACGCCATCGCCGCGCTTCCCGGTATGGACCGCATGACGACGCGGATGATGGAAAAACGGATCGCGGACAACGAGACGGCCACCATCGAGGAGCTCCTCGAGACCAGCCTCGACATGGGCGTCGAGTTCCAGGCCTGTCAGATGACCATCGAACTGATGGGTTACGACGAGGACGACTTCTACGACGGCGTCGTCACCGGCGTCGGCGCCGCGACGGCCCTCCAGGACATGGTCGAGGCCGACATCCAGCTACTCGTCTGATCTGTTCCCCGGACCGGCGCTCCGTCCCCCGAGTCGCGCCGTCACCGCTTTTTGCGATCCGCGCCACGCACCGATAGGCATCCTTCCGACGGCTCCTCGGGCGCGCACTCGCGGCCGCAATCAAAACACTGCCCGCACCCGTTCCGACGTGTCCGTCACTCGGCGTCGAAGCCGTACGCGGCCGGGTCGTACATGCGGGAGCGGTCCGGCCGTAGGAGGTCGCGGATCTCGACTTTGAGGTCGTGGTAGCTCTCGATGACGTCCTGCGTCGTGACTTCCTCCACGAGCATGGACGCTCTTCCCGGGCAGGACGCTTATACTCTCTCGCGGGCCGACCCGCGGTCGTCGCGTCCGACTCGCGTCGGCGGCGACCCGGGGGTCGACCCGGCGTCCCCGTCAGCGCTACTCGTCGCCGCGCTCGTCGGCGCGCTCCCGACCGATCGCCTTGGCGATGGCGAGCACGTAGCCCAGCCCGTACTGGATCTCGGGATCGCGGACGCTCCGTGCCAGCCCGAGCGCGCCGACCGGCTCGGGATCGCTCCGGTGGGCGGCGCCGACGCCTTCGAGCATCGACTTCACGCCGTCGCGGGCGCTGTCGTCCGACGCCGTCTGCGCGACCTCGCCGAGCGCCGAGCCGGTGCCGGCGAGCGACCGCACCATCTCGTCGTCGAGGGCGGCCGTCGCGAGCGATCCGACCTGCGCCAGCTCCGCCAGCTCGTCCAACGCGCCGCTCCGCTGGAGCTCGGTCAGCGTCTCGAGCGCCTCGCGCAGCTCGTCGCCGTTCTCGCCGACCGCCGCGGCCAGCGCGACCGTCTCGTCGGTCGCGATCCCGTCCGCGGACTCCGCGAGCGTCGCGCCGGTCGCCGACAGCTCGCGGACCATCTCGTCGTCGAGCGCGTTCTCGCCCAGCGAGAGCACGTCGAGCAGTTCGTTGACGGCGTCGAGCCGCTCGACGAACTGCGCGACGGCCTCCGGGTTCTGCTCTATCGCCGCTTCGAGGTCGGTCCGCTCGGAGAACTGCTCTTCGGACATGGTCAGAGCAGCCCCCGTGCGGTGAGCCAGTAGGCCTCGTTGTACGCCAGCTTCGACCAGTGGAGCTTCTGCGACGGCGGCGCCGGCGACGGCGGGTTCTCGTAGTCGAACTCGACGAACGACGCCGCGTCCATTCCCGTCTCGATGAAGCACAGCGTCTTCCCGTCGTACGTCGCGGTCGCCGGGCGCCCGCGGATGTCGCTGGCGAGTCGCTGTCCCACGACGCCGGCCTGGTAGTGCGCCACGCTGCCCGCGTTCGGGACGCCGGTGGCGGCGGTGTCGCCGAGCGCGTAGACGTCCTCGGCCCCCTCGGCCTCCAGGGTGTGCTTGTCGACGTCGACCCAGCCGTCGTCGCCGAGGCCCGCCTCCTCGATCAGGTCGATGCCGGCGTGCGGCGGGATCGTCACGAGGAGGTCGTAGTCGAGTTCGGTCCCCTCCATCGAGGTGATCGTCTCCGCGTCGGGGTCGACCGACTCGGCGTTGAAGAACGTCTCGACGTTGATGTCGCGCTCCGCCATGATCGGCTTCGCCCACTCGGCGATGTGCGGGTTGCCGTGGACGCGCTGGATCGGGTAGGTGTACGTGATGTCGACGTCCTCGCGGAGCCCGCGCTGGCGGAACCAGTCGTCGGCCATGAAGACGAACTCGAGGGGCGCCGCGGGACACATGTGCGGCGTGCCGATGACGCTCAACACGAGTTCGCCCTCGGTGAACGACAGCAGCTCCTCCCGGAGCTCGGTCGCGCCCGACTCGCTGTAGTAGTCGTGCCCGCCCTCCGCGAGGCCCGGGATCTGCTCGGGCTCCAGCGTCGAGCCGGTCGCTACCACGAGGTAGTCGTACGACATCGACGGCCCGTCGGCGAGCCCGAGCCGCTTGGCCTCGGTGTCGATATCGGTCACGCGGTCGATTCGCAGGTCGACGGCGCCGTCGACGAGCTCGTCGAGGCGGCGCCGCCCGTCGGCCGGTTCGCGCTGGCCGAACGGGACGTACAGCCACACCGGCTTATAAACCTGTTCGGGCCCGTCGTTGACGAGCGTGACCTCCACGTCGCCGGCGTCGAGCTCGGGTTCGAGCCGGTCGGCGAGGTCGTTCGCGAGCACCGACCCGCCGGTCCCGCCGCCGACGATGACGATCCGTTCCGTCATGCTTTCTCCACGTAGAACGCGGTGTGGTCGTCGTGCTCCTCGATTTCGAGCAGTTCGTTCCCCGCCTCCTCGGCCCACTCCGGGACGTCCGTGAGCGACTGCTCGCTGTCGCTCAGGAGCCGGATCACCGCGCCTGAGTCGGCGCTCCGGATCGCTCCGATGAGGTCCATCAAGGGACCGGGGCAGGCGGCGCCTCTCGCGTCGACGGTCTCGTCCGGTTCTATCGCTGTCATGGGTGATAGTAGCCGCCGCCTGGGATTAGTATTGCGCTATGATTCCAACATTATGAAAAAGCGGTTCGTGACTCCCTGAACGGCTCGAAATCGGCGGAACGCTCACCATTCCGTCGCCGATCGCCGTCGAAGACGGGCACCGACCGAGCCGTTATTCGCCCGACGCCGCCGCCCACGCCGAGGGGACCTGCGCGTACACGAGCGCGTTGCCGACGAGCGCGTCGACGGGGACGTACTCGTCGACGGCGTGGAGGGTGTCGGTCCCGAGCGCGAACTCGACGGTCGGAATCCCGGCGTTCCGGAGGGTCTTCGCGTCGCCGCCGCCCGTCGCACTGCGCCTCGCGACGCGCTCGCCCGTGACCTCGGCCGCGGTCGACGCCACCGCCTCGACCAACGGGCTGTCGGGCCGCTCCGCCGTGCCGACGCTCCAGGAGACGTCGGTGATCGCGATCCCCTCGCAGTCGGCGACGCAGGCCCGTATCCGCGAGAGCATGTCCGGCGTCTGGACGCCCGCGGTTAGCCGGACGTCGACCTCGGCGCGGGCCGACTGGGGGACGCTGTTGACGCTGTCGCCGCCCTCGAAGACGCCCAGGTTGATCGAGGGGTACCGGAACAGCTCTCGGGCGGTCTCGGCGCCCATCGTCGGGGCGTAGTAGTCGACCGACTCCTCGACGATCGGCTCGACCTCGGGAGCGATCGTCAGCCGCTCTGACCCGAAGCGGTCGCGCAGCGTCTCGACGGCGCCGTAGAGGCGGTCGACCGCGTTCACGCCCAGCATCGGGCGGGAGCCGTGCGCGCCCTCGCCGGTCGCCTCGAGCGTCAGCCAGATGCTGCCGCGGTCGGCGACCGTGACGGAGTGACGGCCCGCCTCGCAGGTGGGCTCGCCGATCACGCAGGCGTCGGCGTCGAGCCGGCCGTCGTTTAAAAGCGCGGGCAGGCCGGCGTCGCCGCCGACCTCCTCGTCGCTCACGAACGCGAAGCGGAGGTCGACCGGCGGGTCGGCGTCGGTCGTCGCGAACGCCCGAAGCGCGAGCAGCATCGACGCCACGGCGCCCTTCATGTCCGTCGCGCCGCGCCCGTAGACGCGGTCGTCGACCCGCTCTCCGAGCGGATCGCGGGTCCACGCCGCGGCGTCGAACGGCACGGTGTCGAGGTGCCCGTTGTACAGCAGCGTCCGGTCGGACTCCCCGGGGAGCCGAACGAGGAGGTTCGGCTTCGCCGGATCGACCGCGACGCGCTCGACCTCGACCGGAAGCGGGTCGAGGAACCGCTCGATCGCGCCCGCGATCTCGCGGGTGTCGCCCGGGGGGTTCGACGTGTCGATCGCGAGGAGATCGAGAGCGAGGTCGGTCAGCGCCTCGCGGTTGTCCCGGACGTACGCGACCGGAGCGCCGTCGCTCATGACCCTCCGAACTCCGGCGTCGCTTCGGCTCGTCTCACGGGTCTCGGCGGCTCAGGCGTGCGCCTCGATCACGGAGCGGAGGCGCGACTCGTCCTGCATCCCGACGAGGCGCTCGACCGCCTGTCCCTCGGCGAACACGAGCAGCGTCGGTACGCCCCGGACGCTGTGCTCGGCGGCGAGCCCCTGGTTCGCGTCGACGTCGACCTTCGCCACGACCGCGTCGGTCTCGGCGGCGATCGACTCGACGACCGGCTCCAACATCTGACACGGGCCGCACCAGTCCGCGTAGAAGTCGACCAACACGACGTCGTGGTCCGAGACGACGTCGGTCAGCTCCGCCTTCCCGTCGACCCGGATCGGTTGCGACGGGCTCTGCGCCGGCTCTTCGTCGCTCTCCGTCGCGTCTCTGTTTCGGAGCTCTTCGAGCTTCTGCCGTCGGATCTCCTCGATTTCCTCGGCCATCGGCGAGAGATACGGCCCGCGTCGACTTAGTTGTTTTGCGCACTTCTCACAATATTGTTAGCGCGCCGGCGCGGTCGGCAGGACGAGCCGGACGGTGGTCCCGGTCGGCTCGTTCTCCAGCAGCTCGAACGTCCCGCCCGACATCTCGACGGTCCAATAGATGATCCAGAGCCCGAGCCCCTGCGTGTGCACGAGCGGGGTCTCCTTCGTGCTCCCGATCGCGTCGGCGTCGAACTTCGGGACCCCCGTCCCGGCGTCGCTGACCTCCACGACCGCCGCCCCGGTCTCGGTCGTGTCGAGGCTCACGGTCACCGCCTCCCCGGGCGGCGAGTGTTCGGCCGCGTTCCGGAGCGCCTCCTCGACGGCCATCGGGAGCGCCGCGTGCGACTCCACGCGGCAGTCGCCGTCGAACCGCTCCGCGATCGACACGTCCGGATGCGACTCCCCGACCGCCGCGATCTTCTCGCGCAGAAGGGGGCGGAGGTCGAACGTCTCCCGCCGCTCGGTGTTCCAGATCGAGACGATCTCCCGCGTGCGGTCGGTCGTCTCGAGGAGCGTCTGCAGGTGCGTCCGCGCGACTCGGACGTCCTCCATCGTCTCCGGGTCGCGGGCCCGCCGCTCGATGTTGTCCAAGTTACCCAGCACGACGGAGAGGTCGTTCCGGAGGTTGTGCCGGAGCACGCGCTGGTTGATCGTCAGCAGTTTGCTCAGGTCCCTGGCCTCGTCGAGCCGCTCGTCCGCCTCGACCGCGTACAGCCCGCCGCGGGCGCAGACCGCCGCTCCGAGGGTGACCGCGAACGCGACGAGGAAACCGAACTCGGTCGGGTCGCCCTCGAGGTACCAGATGGCCCAGATGGCGAGCGCGAGCAGCCCGAACGACCCCGCGACCGTGACAGCTATCCGCACGGCCCGCCACCGCCCCGCCCGGGAAATCGGCCGGTCCGGAAGCTCGTACCCGGTCACGACGACGACGAGCGAGATCGCGCAGATCACGAACGTCTCCAGTCCCGTCCCCACGCCCTCTCCATCCGTCAGGAGGTGCGCGATTCCGAGCCCGAAACAGAGAGTGCCCAGCGCGTAGACGCCGTGTTGCGGGCGGATCCGGTCCCGTGAGAACGACACAAGTGGCCATATGAACAGCGGTATAAATCAGTTCGCCCGGCCGCCCGCGGGTCGGGCCCGCGGGTCGGGCCGGCGGGCCGCCTCGGCGGGACAGGTGCGAGGTCGTCCGAGACCGCCGTCGTCGTCGGCTACGCCTGCGTGACGGATCCCTCCTCGTGCGGCTGCACGACGACGAACCCGTCGGAGCCGGTGAACTCCATCTGTAGCGACTCGCCGGAGGTCTGCCCGATCTCGACGAGCTTGTTCGTCTCGATAGACGGCGAGAGGTTCGCGCTCCACGCCACGGTGGCGTCCGGGTCGGTGAACACCGGGGGCGTCATCACCAGCGGGTCGCCGTGGGTCGAGATCGCGACCGCTCCCGGCCCGGTGAGGAACACGTTCGTCAGGCCGCCGGCCGCCATGCCGGAGAGGCTACCGACGGTGTTGATTTCGTAGTCGACGCCGGATTCGAACGCGAGGACGTCGTTACCGTTGACCGAGATGGACTCCCCGTCGCCGAGGCTGAGCACCTGTACCTTCTTGCTCCGCTCGGCGACGTACAGTCGCCCCTCTCCCTCCGCCTCCATGATCGGGGTCCCCTCGCCGCTGACGGCTTCCTTCACGATCCCGGTGACGCCGCCTTCCGCGGAGGACCGACCGGTGAACGTGATGTCGCCGGTGTACGCCACCATCGCGCCGGCCTTCACCATCGCCGTCCCGGAGACCGGGACGCACAACAGCCTGTTGTTCGCCTTCTCGAAGTCGGTGCCGTCCGCGTCGGGTGCGTTCGACCGCGTGAACTCGTCGAGGTCCATGCTCACCCGGACCATCGCCCGGGTGACACTTGTTTGTCGGGAAGCGTAAAACGCGGTTTTGACCGACCGAGACGAGTCCCGACCGGACCGGGAGGTTCCGAACCGCTCAGGGACGTTCGTTCTCCGTCGGCGACCGGTCGGCGGGCGCGCCGAAACGCACGACGAGCCGCTCGGTCGTCGGGGCGTACACGGTCATCTCCTTTCCCTTCTCGGAGTACCACGTGTTCACCGGCGCGATCAGCTCAGCGTCGCAGAGCCGGTCGAGGTGGTACGTGACGTTCTGGAGCGACGCGTCGACGTCGGCGGCGACGTCGGAGGCGGTGCCGGGCTCGTCCGTGAGCGCGGCGAGGATCCGCTGGGCGGTGTCGCACGAGAGGACGCACAGGGCGTCGGTCGGTCCGTCGCGTCCGATCACGACGTCCGTCTGCTCTCGCGGGGCGTGGTCGACCGTCGGTCGGTGTGGAAGCGCGCTTGCCATGAGATGTGGAGGGCGAACAGCCTGTTTTGTCTGTTCGGTTCGAGTCGAACAAACAAATCAAACAATTTAATACTTACGGAATGCCATCCTCGCGTATGGCCGTTCGACACGTTCATGCGTCGGAGCGACGAGGGCGTCCGTATGAGTGAGGACGCCGCGGCCGCTCGCGAGCGCGTTATCGAATCGCTCGAACAGTCGGCCGAGGTGTACGGGCTGAGCCGTAGCGCCGGTCGGATCTACGGCGTCCTCTACTTCGCGGACGACTCCCTGTCTATCCCCGAGCTCGTCGACCGGACGGGGTACGCGAAGTCGACCGTCAGCAACGTCACCCGAACGCTCACCCGCGTCGGCCTGATCCGCCGTCGCTCGTCCGAGGGCGGCGGGCGGCGGGTTCGGTTCACCGCTGAGCGGGAGATCTGGTTCATCCTCCAAGACGTGTTCCAACAGTACGTCCAGCGCGAACTCCGGGGCACCCACCGGACCATCCGCCGCGCGGAAGGCGACCTCGACGACGCGGGCGGCCTCGAGGCCGAGCGGATCCGCGAGCTCCGGGAGACGTACGAGGACCTGCAAGAGATCGTCGACCTCGCGTCGGACCTCTCCGCCGCGGAACTGCGCGACGCGCTGGAGTCCTACGAGAGATAGCGTCCGCCGGCCCCGTCGAGAACGTGATCCCGCCCGCCCGCCGGGCGGTCCCCGCGTTACCGAACGATCCCGCTACAGTAGTTACCGAACGATCCCGCTACCAGTACACCGTGTACGCACACGCGTCACCGCCCTCGCGTCGACAGCTCGACCCGGTCTCCTCGATGAACACGAACGAGTCGACCGGGG
>Ga0102936_1001255_pt1 | contig 10033 bp, 6 predicted proteins | sample SalPon2_A_H2O_MG_FD_78502 | JGI IMG/M metagenome (GOLD analysis project Ga0102936, IMG submission 78502) | Salt pond water microbial communities from South San Francisco under conditions of wetland restoration - Salt Pond MetaG R2_A_H2O_MG | ecosystem: Environmental > Aquatic > Non-marine Saline...
GGGAGAATTCGGGTAGAGGTCTCGGACGAGGGCAGCGGCAGGAATTGCAATCAAAACCGCACAAAGCCCATTCACCACCGAGATGACGCGGGGGTCTGGGACCGTGACGGCATAGATGATCGACTGGAGTGCGGCGAAAGCGTTCACTGTCGAGTTTGGCGAGGGGACCCCACCGTTGAGGAGGATGACCGCACGGCGGTGGAACTTCCAAATGTCCCACGTGTACGGCAAGAGTGGAACCACGAGAGTCCCGAAGCCAACGTGTCCGACGAACGCGAGTACACTGAGAGAGGCGAATCTCTCGATATCCGTGTGGCGGGCGGCGGTGAGTAACACGACGACCGAGACAGTCGAGAGCGCGAGCACCGACACGAGCAGTCCAATCATCGTTTGAATCCGAGGTCGATATCTCGCTCGCTGATAGTTCGTTCCCACCGACCGTACACGTAGAGACTCCAGAGGAACTTGGCGTGGTCTCGCCGTCCATCTCGATGCTCGGCGACCAGGTCGCCCACCATATTACGGTCGATGAACGGGGCACGTGCGTCGCTAAGTACACGCTCAAAGTCATCGTGCAGCGGCCCGGTAAGCCAGTCGCCGACAGGCATATCGAAGCCCTGCTTCTTCCGGTTCGCGATACCGTCGGGGAGTCGGTCCGCGAACGCTCGCTTCAGGACGCGCTTCTGGTCCGTCGCGCTAATCTTGTGCCGCGTGGGGAGCGAGAGTCCGTATTCGACAACCTCAGTGTCGAGGAACGGAACGCGAACCTCAAGAGAGCTGTACATCCCCGCGAGGTCGACCTTATGGAGCATCTGATTGGGCAATCCGAATCTGGTATCGGCAGCGAGCATCCGGTCGAACGCGTCACGGTTCGGAGTCAGTTGCTCGGTTTCTTCGTGAGCAACCGTGAGGGCATCTCGGGCGGCACCGTCGGCTCCGAGCGACTCGACTGCGCTGGCTGCACCGTCGTCGGGGAGTCGGAGCCACGCGAGATGGCGGTCTAGGAGTTCCGGTTGGCCGCCGCGCCGGAACTTCCGCGCCTGTCGTCCGAATTCGCCGAGTCGAGTCGATCGGTCGACCGGCACGCGAGAGAGGAGCTCGTTGGCTGCTCGGCGAGCAGGACCTGGGAGTGCTCGATAATAGCGTGAGAGATACTCCCCGCGATACTTCGCGTAGCCAGCAAACAGTTCATCCGCACCGTCTCCAGAAAGCGCGACAGTCACGTCTCGGGCCGTCTCGCGGGCGACGACACTCGTCGGAATGAGCGACGGGTCGGCGAACGGTTCGCCCAGTCGGTCGATAACCTCGGGAATCGCCCCGCGAACGTCGGCTGCCGTGACCGTGTACTCGTGGTGGTCAGTGTCGTGGTACTGTGCGACGGTTCGGGCCGCGTCGGACTCGTCGAATCGGTCGCGGTCGAAGCCGACCGTGAAGGTTCGAACGGGGTCATCCGAGAGTTCCGCCATCGTCCCGACGACAACGCTGGAGTCGATGCCACCCGAGAGGAACGCACCGAGTGGTACGTCACTCATCAACCGTCGTTCGACAGCGTCGTCGACACGCGAGCGAAGGCCGGCAGCAGCAGTGGACAGCGAACAGTCGCGGGGGTCGATACTGGGGGTGTAGTAGCGGTCGCGCTGGACAGAAAGGCCGTCTCTGGTTTGTTCTACGACCGCGAGTTCACCCGGGAGGAGTTTTCTGGCGTTTCGGAACGCGGTCCGGGGAGCCGGCTCAAAACCGAGGACGAAGTACGCCCCGAGCGCGGTTCGGTCAAGTCCACCCAGCGAGAGGTCGGTCTCGAATAGGGCCGAGAGTTCGGACGCGAACGCGAACTGGTCGCCGTCGCGGGCGAACACAAGGGGCTTGATGCCCATCCGGTCGCGAGCGAGGAGGAGTCGCTCGCGGGCTGTGTCCCACAGGGCGAACGCGAACATCCCGTCTAATCGCTCCACGAACGAGGGGCCGTGTTCCTCGTACAGATGGACGAGCACCTCCGTATCGGCATCCGTCGAGAGCGTGTGTCGCGAGGAGAGTTCCTCGCGGAGGGCGGCGTGGTTGTATATCTCGCCGTTGAAGACGACGCAAATCGAACCGTCTTCGTTGAACAGCGGCTGGTGGCCCGACTCGGGGTCGATAATCGCGAGTCGACGGTGTGCAAGCCCGACCGGGCCGTCGATGTGTGTCCCGCCACCGTCGGGACCGCGGTGCGACTGACACGCGTTCATGTCGTCGAGAATCGCGCTTGACGGTGAGCGGGTCGAATCGAACACACCGGCGATACCGCACATACTGGTAGCGTGGCGGCCAACGGTGAGAAGGTTTCCATCACCACAGACGCAGAACACCTTTGAGCCGGCACAGTCAATCGCAGCCTGAATGACGGAGTCGGGCGACCGAACGGCGGTCTGGTATCTCATCGGGACGCTCTCTGTCGGCGGAACCGAGCGGACGCTGGTGGACCTAGTCAACGGGTTGGACAGAACGCAGTTCGAGCGGGTTATCTGGACGATAGCCGACCTCGGGCCGCTCGCTTCAGAGGTCGATTCGGAGATTCCCGTTCGGTCGCTGGGTGCCACGAGCAAAGTCGATCCGCGACCGGCGTTTAGGTTGGTACGGGCCCTCCGTCGTGAGTCGCCGGCGATTCTTCAGTCGTTTCTCTACTTCGACAACGTGCTCGCGCGACTCGTCGGACAGACAAGTCACGAGACGACGGTCATCACCGGCGTCCGTGAGGTTCCGGAGACACTCCCGGCACATCGCGATTTTACCGACCGAGTTACGCTTCGACTTTCAGATAGCGTGGTCTCGAACTCCGAGGCGGGGGCCGAGTGGGCCATAAATCGGGGCTACCCACGCGAGCGAGTCTCGGTGGTCAGAAACGGACGAGATGTCGATGCGTACGACGTACCCGCACCGGACGGGCTTCGCGACGAGTTGGGGCTAGAGACCGGTCCAATCGTCGGGACGGTCGGTCGGCTCGTGGAGCGGAAAGGACACTACGACTTACTCGATGCGTGGCCTGCTGTACTCACCGAGTATCCAGACGCTGAGTTGGTACTCGTCGGCGATGGTCCGGAGCGAGCAGGGTTGAAATCGCACGCACGCGAATTGGGAATCGAGAAGTCGCTCCACCTGTTGGGTCGCCGTGACGACGTACCGGAACTGCTCGCACTGTTCGACGTATTTGTGTTTCCGTCGCATTATGAGGGTCTTCCGGGCGCACTTCTAGAAGCGATGTGTGCAGGCCTCCCAATCGTGACGACACCGGTCGATGGGTGTTCAGAACTCGTCGTCGATCGAGAACACGGGCTTCACGTCCCCCCACGGGATGCAACAGCACTTGGCGAGGCGATTGCTAACCTCCTTGGCGATGACAATTTCGCGGAGGCCCTCGGAAGAACAGCAGCACAGAGGGCACGAACAGAGTTCAGTACGGAGACGATGGTTAGTCGTTTCGAGACCCTATACCGAGAGTTCGCGACAGAGACTGGCCGGAAAAGCCTCGAATAGCACGTTCTTGTGGACTATCCTGAGCCAGTGGTAAGTGCAGTTAGTCGTCGATAAATCGTTCGTACCACCCTTCTAGCATAACCAAATCCCAGATTCGGTAGCCGTGGTCCGCATGGTTCTGTACGTGTTCGTCGAACAGCGTGCCGACACCGGCAGTATCGAATGGTTCACGCGACCCTAATCTATCGAGTTTCTCGTGGCCAAAGTCTCGGAGCTCACCACGGAACCATTCGTTAATCGGGACTCCGAATCCCTGTTTTTTCCTTGTCAAAACCGGCTCCGGCAGAAGGTCTTCGAAGGCCTGCTTCAGCAGCCACTTCTTCTGGCCGCGTCGCCACTTGTACTCAGCTGGAATGCGGGCCGCAAACTCCATGAGTTTGTGATCGAGGAACGGGGACCGAACCTCCAGCGAGTGAGCCATGCTCGCCCGGTCGACCTTGACGAGGATATCGTCGGGGAGGTACGTCTGGATGTCTGTATGCGTTATTTCATCCATTCGTGTCGGTCCATCGGCGCGAGCGAATGCATCGCGCAAATTTCGGAGTTCGTCGTCGGAGGTCGACCCGTTCCAAACCTGTTCAGTCTGGTCCTCAAGAGCATGGCAGATGAATCGAGCGTACCGCTGTGTCGGTTCTTCGTCCGCGATTTCGAGTGCACGACGTGCCTTATGAAGCAACTGTTGGCGCCGAATCGGTTCTGGAAGTGCTCTGAGAGTCCCGGCTCCGGCCTCACGGACAGGCCGTGGGACCCGCGCCATCTGTGAGACCACCCAGTCACGGGTGTACCGGTCGTACCCCGCGAACATCTCGTCACCGGCGTCCCCACCGAGTGCAACGGTGGTATCCTGACTTGCCATCTCAGAGACGTAGTACGTCGGAAGCGCAGACGGGTCCCCGAAGGGCATCTCGTACTGTTCGATGAGCTGCGGGAACACGTCCATCGCATCGGGTTCGACGGTGTACTCTGTGTGGTTCGTATCGTACTCGTCGGCGACCTCGCGAGCGAACTCGAGTTCGTCGTATGCGGCCCTGTCGAACCCGATAGAGTAGGTATTGACAGGGTCGTCTGCGATATCACTCATTAACGCGGTGACGACTGAGGAGTCGATACCGCCCGAGAGGAAGACGCCGACGGGAACGTCGCTGCGCATCCGGAGTTTGGTCGCCTCGCGCATCTCCTCGCGTAGCCGTCCCGCGAGTGCGTGTGGACCAGCGTCCAGCTTGTCGGCGTACGAGAGCGACCAGTACTGTTCACGCCGCATACCATCCGCATCTACGAGCGCGTACTCGGCCGGGCGAAGCTGTTCGATTCCCTCGAACCCCGTCTTTGGATGGGGCGTGTACTGGTAGGTGAGATACTCCCGGAGTGCCGAGAGATCGGGCGTGGCTGGAACAGCCGAATCGGCGAGGAGCGTCTTGATTGTTGAGCCGAACCAGAACGCGTCGTCGGTGTTCCGGAAAAAGAGCGGCTTCTGTCCGAGGCGGTCGCGAGCGAGAAACAGTTGCTCCTCATTCTCATCCCAGATGGCGAAGGCAAACATTCCACGAAGATACTGCAGACAGTCGGTGCCGTACTCCTCGTACAGATGAAGGAGCACCTCGGTATCGGTCTCCGACTGGAACGGGTAGTCGTCGACCCGTTCTCGAAGCTCTCGGTAGTTGTAGATCTCACCGTTGAACACGATGTGGACGCTGTCGTCACCGTTCGCCATCGGCTGGCGGCCGGCTGAGGACAAATCCAGAATCGAAAGCCGTGTGTGTGCCAACAACGCGGGTCCGTTCGCGTAGACGCCCGTCGCGTCCGGCCCTCGATGTGTCATCTGGTCCGTCATCGCGTCGCCCAAGCCGGCGTCTGGACGAGAGGTGAACGAGAGTTTGCCGCCGATACCACACATACGTGTGTGGATGAACGGGTGAATCGTGAAGTTGTTGCTTTCCGTAATAGGGTTGTGACCCTACCTGTGCTGGAGAATATCACGGACGTAGAGAGCTACAGCAGGAGCGGCTGTAGCCAAGCAAAGTAGTCGCCCACCAGTTCCTTCGAGTTGTTTGATTTGCGTGAGGATTCCAACCCCATCGTGGCGGGAGAAGCGACCATAATGGATACCAGAGCGTATGAATTCAGATGGGTCGTTAAAGAAATACGCTAACTGGGTATCAAGCCGTTTCCGGTGAAAAAGAGCATGACCCTGTGCGATAGTTGATGGGTCAAGGGCGGTAAGTTGGTCAGAGTCAGCCGATTCGTCCTGCCAATACACTCTGATAGCTTCATTCACATACCTAGTCTGATACATCGTCGCGATTTGGTCCCAGACAATACTTTCAGGAACAAACCGCTCTTCAATATCCGGAAAACGGTAGTCACGCAGTAGCTCAGTCCGAACGAATCCCGCTTTTTCTCCCGAGATATCGTGTTGATATCGGTTAGCAAGGATATCCGAATCAAACGGTGAATCGGGAAATTGGTCACCAATCAGTTCATTATGCTGGTCAACACAGAGGCCCGTTACACCAGCGTACCTATCGCGAGAATCAGGTGGAATTTTGCTCCAGTGCTGTTCAAGCGTCTCAAGCGCATTCGGACGCAGTTGGTCATCGGCATCAAGTGGAAAAAAGAACGCTCCACGGGCTGCCTCAACAGCAATCTCAAAGGCCCGGTGTTTTCCCGGGCGTTCTGGGTCCTGTTGATAGAATCGAATGGGAAATGTTGCTTCTTGAGCAAATTCTTCGATTTGATCTGCTGTTCCGTCTGTGGAGTTATCATCAACCACGATCCACTCAAACGAGTCGTGTGACTGTTGGCACAAACTTTCAAATGGCCGAGAGAGAATACCTCGCCGTTCATACGTTGGCGTGAAGACGGTAAACCGAGGATTGTCACAGCCATCAGTATCTGAAGAGCTATTCACCTCAAACGCATCCGCTTCAGTCAAGTGGTCAGCTATCCCCATTCATCAAGATACGCTCGTATCGGTCGGTAGTGGCATCAATTCCGTGATTGCGTTCAAAGTGTTTGAGTGCACCTTTGCTCAGCATTTCGAGTCGGGGAGGTTCGTCCAGTAGCTCGCTGAGAGTCGCTGATAATGTTGAAAGATTACCCTCGGCATAGATACCGATATCTTCTGAGCTAATGACGCCGTCCGGATTCACGTTCAAACTCGCAACAGGAGTTCCGTATGCCCACGACTGAAGGAACGTATTCGGGAACCCTTCGTCGGTGGAAGTATTACAGAAGATGTCAGCAGCCGCAAAGTACGCATCAATCTCGTCGTACGGAACAAACCCTTCGAATCGAACGTTCTCACGCTCACCAGCGCCCTGTTGGATCTCAGTGTACAATTTGGGGGCATCATCGCTTTCTGGGCCGATGATTACAAAAAGCGCCTCTGGAATTTCGTCAGCGAGCCTGAGCACCAATTCAGGACGCTTCCAGGGTCGAAGGGTTGAAACCCACAACACGACGGGCCGGTCCTCCGAGAATGGCGGTTGCCCGGGTTCATCGTCGGGTTGGTAGCCGTTCGGTATCTTGGCGACTGGGCAGTCGTACTGTTCGCGAGCTAACCGCGCTTGATACTCGTTCTGTGTGATGAGTGTATCGGCAGTCGAACGTGCCGTGCGGATAGCAGTACGATAGAGAGAGTTATCGGTAAGGCTCGTTTCGAACGCGACAGGGCTGTCACCGAGCTCAGAATCGTGAGCAAAGCCGTAGATCAGTCGTGTGTTGGATAATGCACAGTACGCAGCGGTGGGGAGCAGTTCGAACAGTGGCATCCGGACGTAACAGGCGTCTGGATTGATACGTCCGAGGAGTGTCATCAAGTCTAGCGAGCGAAGGGCAGCTCGCGACAGTGGATTACCGTCGGTACGATTTGGTCGAGTGACGACACGGATACCGTCGACGTGACCCTCACGCTTGTGGTCGCTTTCGTTTTCGATGAAGACAACATCGTGACCTCGGTCTGCGAGTTCGCGTCCAATCAGCACCTGTTGGAGTTGCGCCCCACCGACCGTCTCACCGTCGCCAGTGAGCATATCGTAGGCGTTGAGTGTCAGGAAGGCGATGCGCATTCATATAACTTAGACCCACAACGGAGTAAACCGTTGTCGGTTTCCCCGGAAAACCGCGTATCTTTAGTGGGCTACCGAATACGCTATCACAGTGTCAAACGGTTCTGCAGACTCATCGCTTTCCACGACGGAGAAATTACGAGCACTCCGGGAGGTTGCGGCATATAGGCCGGCGTTCACGGCTGGAATTATCTGTATGAGTGTCTTCGCGGCTATTTTAGAGGGTATCGGACTGAGCTTCTTGATTCCAGTTATCGAGATCGCACAAGGAAACGTCGCTCAAGGCGAGGTCAGCTCTATCGGACAGGCGTTTGTTAGCGTTTACCGATGGTTAAATGTCCCATTCACTCTTGAGTATATAATCGTCGGTGTCGCTTTCGTAATGGTACTTCGGTATCTGTCGACGTTTCTTAGTCAGTGGCTCCGGGCTGCTCTACGAACAGATTACGTTCGGCATTTACAGACGGAAGGGTTTGAGAACGCACTGGAGGCACATACTGCCTACTACGATGAGAATGGCTCCGACCGGATCGTGAATGCCATCGTCACTCAGGCAGAGTATGCAGGAGACACGATTCATCACCTCGTCCGTTTTGTCCAGCAGGGCGTACTCAGTCTGATGTATCTGACGGTAGCTCTGTATTTAGCGCCCTGGCTGACCATCCTAACAGGCGTGGTGCTCGGTACGTTCCTCATCGGCCTGCGCCACGTATTGGAGTCGGGGTATGCAATAGGCGACCGGGTCGCTGCGGCAAACGAGCGTGTACAGACGGCCGTGCAATCCGGAGCACAGGGGATTCACGAGGTTCGGCTGTTCAACCTCACAGGAGAGCTCCTCGAACAGTTCTCGGCGGCTGTAGATGAGTTCGCGTCGGCGCAGATACGACTCCGGCGAAACGAGGCGCTAATCGATAATGTGTACCAGATGGCAACCAGCGTTACTGTGTTTGTGCTGATTTATATTGCACTCTCTATTGCTTCTCTGACTCTCGCATCACTTGGTGTGTTCCTCTTTGCCATGTTTCGACTGGCACCGCGTGTTAGCACCCTGAACAACATCATCTACCAGATTGAGGGAAAGCTCCCACACCTCGTTCGAACACGTCAGTTCGTTCGAGAGTTACAACAGCAGGAGCAGCCGAAAGGTGGGACTGACGCAGTGACAGACACTATTGATACGCTATCATTTGACCAGGTAGAGTTCAGCTATGATGAAAAGCAGATACTCAATTCAGTCACGTTCAGCGCTGAATCTGGAGAATTCATCGCGTTTGTCGGGCAGTCTGGTGCGGGAAAATCGACTATTGTCTCGCTCATATCGCGGATGTACGAGCCGGATAGCGGAGAGATACGGGCGAACGAGACACCAATTCAGCAGTATAGAACTGATGCGTGGCGCGAGCGCCTCGCCGTCGTGAGACAGAATCCATACATCTTCAACGACACGCTCAGAGGCAACATTACAGTCGGCAATCGAGCGGCAAGCAATGCAGAGATTCGTCGGGTGTGCGAAATTGCGAAGGTGAGTGAATTTGTCGACTCACTACCGGACGGGCTTGATACTCCACTGGGTGATGATGGTGTAAGATTGTCAGGGGGACAGCGGCAGCGAGTCGCTATTGCCAGAGCACTGCTCAAACCAGCAGACATTCTGGTTTTGGACGAGGCGACGAGCGATCTTGACGCAAACTTAGAGGAACAGGTCCACGACGGTATTGAAGAGTTATCGGATTATATTATGATTGTGGTTGCTCATCGGCTCTCAACCGTCACTGACGCCGACCGAATATACGCGATGGCAGACGGAGAGATTGAGGAGAGTGGGACACACGCAGATCTGCTCAACAACAACGGGCAGTACTCTGAACTATTCACAAAGCAAACGTGAAACAACAAGCCGAATCAAGAAGACACGGGTAGATGACGGAACCACTGGTCTCGATTTTCCTTCCGACGTACAATCAGGAGGAGTTTATCGCTGAGTCGATAGAATCAGCTCTTAATCAGAGTTACGACAATATTGAAATCGTCATCGGTGACGACCACTCTCAGGATTCAACGTGGGAGATTGTACAACGGTATTCTCAAGAATATCCTCAGCAAATTGTTGCGTTCCGAAATGATGAAAATCTGGGAATCACAGGAAACTGTAATCAAGTGCTGAAACGATGTTCGGGAAAGTACATCGCCTTCCACGCAGGGGATGATATCTTGCTAGAGGAGAAGGTCGCATCACAGGTCGCTGTTCTGGAACAGGCGGCTTCAAACGTACTCTGTTATCATGATGTGGAGGTGTTCAATTCGGAAACCGATGAGACGATACGCTACTGGAACTCTGGGGAGGACGGCGTTAATCCGGTGACGGGAGATTCAGAGAGAGTGGCTAGACAGCTCATCAAAAGAGGGACAGAGTTCATGGCCGCTCAAGGAGTGATGGTAGAGCGGGCAAAGATACC
>Ga0102936_1001256_pt1 | contig 10032 bp, 12 predicted proteins | sample SalPon2_A_H2O_MG_FD_78502 | JGI IMG/M metagenome (GOLD analysis project Ga0102936, IMG submission 78502) | Salt pond water microbial communities from South San Francisco under conditions of wetland restoration - Salt Pond MetaG R2_A_H2O_MG | ecosystem: Environmental > Aquatic > Non-marine Saline...
ACCAGGGCTGATACGCTCACCAAGTCGGCTCATCTGACCATTCGAAGGTCTGTCCAAAAAATGACTGCCGCCGCCTGAGAGGCGTCGCTCTCAGGCGGCTCTGTTTTGTGACCATCACATGATCTATTGGGTCGAGACACCCGCTAATTCAGCAACCCCTATCAGATAATCCGTCATAAGAACGCACAGTCCACCGGTGAGGAGTCTAATCCAGTCAAGCTCGTGCCGTCGGTCGAACTAATTTCGAGCGTGCAATAGGGTATCGTAGAATGCTTTGACGACCTGCTTGGTGTCGTACAGTGAATCGAAGATACTCTCAGGCTTGTTGAACTCGATTGCGTTGAGTTTCTGGAGGATGGTGTTTTTCTCGCCTGTCTCGCTGGTCATCTGCTCTTTTGTGAACGACACCTGCTGGTGTTTGGTTCGACCGTGAGCGTCCCACGAACGGATTCGCGTTATAAAAGTAAACTCCTCAAAGTTATCAGTTGCCACAAGACCAGTATGGGTATTCACATTCGTCCGTGATTTGAATGAGTCTGCGGTCTCCCCAGGTGGTGCATTGATTAGCACCATGAATTCATCATCATCGGTGAGTCGAAGCACGAGTTCGTGATCCTCACCAAGTGTTGGTTCGGGCTGCAGTCCCCGTTTTTCTAAGGTATCTGCGACATCATCAAGAGAATCCCATGTCGCAATATCATCAGACGTGATTTGCTGCAGTGACATATACGTACCACAATATTACCATGTATAAAATCATCGTAAGCTATAGGTTCAACTCGCGTCTTGGCAAGGCAATTCGCTGTAGATTGGATAAATAGAGATTTGGCTCAGAGGGCTGCCCCGAGAGAAGGCGTCCGCATCAAGATAACGCTGGATGCGAACAGCGCCACGATAATAACCGCTACCGTGGGTGCGGAAGTCGTCAGAACTGTACCTGCGAAGATCGTCGCGAGGGCGTTTGTTCCTATCATAGTCAGAATCTTGTTTATCGGGTTGAGTCCTCGGAGACTGCCGCTTGTGGCATACGCCTCTGAGGAGTCGAACCTCAGCCCTGCCACGCAACCCTGCTGACCATTTAATGACTTCCGATAATATTATCTAAACGACTAGACCAAATAATACCTTCCGGTGCGTGTTTTTGCCTGAGTAAATTAACAAAAAAGGGATACGACCGGCATACACTTCCACGTTCTTTGACTGATCAAGGCCGTCATGGATCGTCCCAGCCGTGACTCTGGACGACAACGTAGTCAGCGTCAGCAGCAGTGTGAGAACTATCTAAGGACATGCCTTTTTACGGTCACAGTTCCTGATTGATTCGTATGACCGACAATTCAGACAGCGGGTCCGATTCCAGCAGTTCCTCATCGTCCGATCGACGCGAGCTTGGAGGATCGAAGCGAAAACGCACGCCGAGCGAGAACAGCGCGTCGAAGGGAGAGCCCATCGGGAAGTCCGGCAGTAAGGAGCCTTCAAACGGCAGTGAGGTGCCGAGTGCATCGACGCAGAGTATACCGAGCAGTGTCGATTCTGGACAGTCAGCGAGTTCTGGTGACGAGTCTGGCAGTAGTAGTGGGTCTGACAGTGGTTCGAATTCGAGCGAGTGATGCGGAGCGTGTGAATGCCGGTTCCGTTTGATACCGCAGTCTTCTACGCGGTGTTTGTTGCTCCTGGATTTATTGCGGTGATGACGGTGATCAGTCTCGCTGCGATTGAGGACGATCACTCATCATTTGTATTGTTGGTGTGGAGCCTTGTGGCAAGTCTGGTGATTGACACGGCATTTCTGGCGGTGTATCAGTGGCGGGTGGAGCCGGTGGAGTCGTTTGCGGCGTTACCGGAGATTCTGTTTACGCCAGCGTTCCGGGCTGATTATGTGGTCGGGATTCTGGTCGCGTCGTTCGGTGTGGGTGTTGTGGTGTCGATCGGGATCCTGCTGGATGTGCCGGGGTGGTTGCGGCGGTTGCTGCAGGCGAAGTCGAATATTAAGCTGAATCCACGGCAGCCGTGGGCGAATTTCATGCGGAATGCTGAGTGGGTGCGGATTAAGACGGCGGATGATCAGTTGTTTATGGGCGTGGTGTCGGAGTGGAGTCGTGCCGAGCGGTCGAAGGAGGTGTGGGTGCGCCGGCCGCAACGGTATAATGCGGAGATCGGTGAGTTTGAGCCGGTGGATACGGAGAATGCGTCGGAGATGCTGTTTCTTGAGAAGGATATTGAGCGGATGATGATGGTGACGCGAGATGCGTTACCGCCGGTACGTGATCGTGTGATCGTGCGGATTCGTAACTGGAAATCGAGTCGGTGGTTCCGTGCTGGACGTGGTTTTCGGGAGTGGGTGTTTGATCAGTTGCGTCGGTTGAACCGTGACTAATGCATTAACCCAGTGTTACTGTGGAAATCTGATTTCCAGAGATACCGTGGCCATACATTCATGCCAGTTGAACGGGAATGTCAGTTTAGATGCCGTTTATCGCTCTCCGTGGTGACGAGCGGGTGATCCCGGACGATGTGAGCGACGGTGAAGACGTGTACTGCACCGTGTGCAGTGGGTTGATGCGGACGCGTGGTCCGTTCGCCGATGGCCGTGATCGCCACTTCTATCATATCGATAATATGGGTGGAGGCTGTCGCAGTCCTGGTCCTGACAGTGATCTGGGACCGGCCGAGTCTGAGACCCATGAGAAGTTGAAGATGCAGGCGGTGACCGGTTTGCGGGAGTGGCAGGACGAATACCGGCGGTGTGGGCCGGAGATCGCGTTGGATGTGGCGGGGACGGCGACCGCGGTAGAGCAGCGTCGGGCTGACGCATTACTGGAGTTCAGTGAGTCTAACCGATTCTTCGGTCGCGGCGTGATTGTCGAGGTCCAGCACTTGAATACGGGGAAGGATATCCGGGCGACGACCCACGACTATCTGGAGCAGAGATTCAGTGTGTACTGGGCGACGGTCGACGACTTCTCCGGTGACGGGTTTCTGATCGAGGAGATGGAGGAGGCGTTCAATGCGGGTGGTGATACGGCGTTTACCCCGTACCGTGATCCGGCCCCGCCGTTGGAAGCGCCGCAGCCGTTGATTGCACCGGACGGGAATGGGCTGTATACGACGACGGACTTGGTTCCGGAGTGCGATCACGACTATGTGCATGCCGACAATGCGTACGAAGTCTGTGTCCGGTGCGGGATGAAGCTAGAGCGGTGTTTCTACGGTGAGAACTATGGTCGGTTACGGTCCACTGATACCGTGATGTATGGTGTGTACGATGAGGTACTTGTAGCGGCGGTGCGTGATTCGGTAGAGCATCCGGTGGAACTCAAGCCAGTGGAGAAGAAGGGTGAGCCGCCGGATCACGATCATTCATGGGGGCCGGAGATGCCGTTGTTTGATGCAAAGAAGCATCTGTGTTCGCAGTGTGATAGTGTGATGATTGTGACGTCGGAGAAGGTGCTTATTTCGAACAAGGAGAAAGAGGATGATGAGGCAGATTCGTGGCGAAAGGACCACGCACCGTGGGAATAACGCGTGCGATTCTAGACACTCTCCCTTCTTTTGCTCTGCCAAAACTCTCGTAACCGAGTTATACGGTAAACCAGTTAGATCTACTAAAATAGAATTAGAATTTTGGTCAATCAGTATCAGAACAAGCCTATGACTGAGGCTCGTCATCACTGCTCTCAGATTTTCCTCGCTGCCGCCACTACTGACCAATTGGCGTGAAATTAGTCAATCCGGTAGACAGCAAGTGCCTTCAAAAAGTTATTTCCACAGTAGCGAACCCGGCACCGTACACAGCAGCCTCGATAGAGATTGTGCTGACCAGGATCGATGAACACACGAACATCTTGGACAGGATCGCGTGAGTAGACTGCAACAGCCTCTTCTCCACCGTTTCCACTTGCTGGCGTCTGAATGTAAGCTTCGAGCATCTCTCCACGAGTAAAGTGTTCACGAAGATTTCGCTCCTGCGCCTGACGGTGGGCGCGCTCCTTGGCTCCTCGGCTAGTGTCTACAGACATGATTGAGTTATCGAACCTCTAGATGACTCTTGTATGCCTGTTCAATGGCCTCAAGGTCGTCCTCGAACAGTTCTGGGGGTGACTTGCGGCCAGCCTTGTCATCGTAGACATCCCGAACTTTTCCCTGAACTGCCGGGAGTTCCTTACCACTCCGTTCAGCGACTTTCTTTTGTGCGAACGTTCGCCTTCGTGACTCCCGCCCCTCGATGTCGAACGCTAGGTACCACCGAGCAGTTTTCAAGATATCGGCGAACTCCAATGATCGTTTCAGTGGATGAAGGTTGTCAACCTGCGATACAAGTAACTCGATCAAGAGTTTCTCATCTACCGCACGGTAGTCGTCTTCGTCCGGTTCATCCCACGAATCGTAAGGTGACCAAAGTCCCATATATACCCAAATGACGGGGACTATAAACAACCCCCATGAGCAGTTTTACGGTTACTAGAGCTAGTTCGAATGAAGCTGAGAGAAGAATTTTAATATTATGGTTTGTGCACAGAACCGCTGGCCAAGATATCACACACATAATGCGGTTTTACTAGAAGTTATTCTACTGTAGAACGAGAGAATAAGTATCGCTATCGTTTGTCCTGCCCGTTATATCAGCTGTTGAATGTTCTCATCGTCTGTTGTCAACATAGACTGTTTTGAGGAACTTTGTGGGACAGTTTCAGAAAACGATTCTGGCGAAACAGCCTGCTTCATCGCTTTGAGTTTTGAGCAGAGTTGGCCACTGGTAGACCGAACCAATTCATCGTCGGGCCAAGAGTGAACAGAGAGCCCGTCGAAACGTGTAGCCACTTGCTGGACCGTATTCAACTGCTCTAATGCGTACTCAACCCAATACTGGTGACTCTCCTGCATCCGCTGGAGTTCCTGGGCTACATCGTCATAGCCAGCCTCCTGCGCCGCGTTGAGACACTGTTTGAAATTCTGTCCTCGTGGATTGATTGGTTCGTGGAAGACAACAATCTCACCAAGTGCACGGAAGTAGCTCAGTAGTTCATGGAAGTCGTCTTTGTCCATCGTGGGATATGTAGGCGACATCGAGACGTAGACCGATATATTAGCCTGCTGGAGGCGGTCAAGGGCCTCCCAGCGCGTCATTGGTGCCGGGGCGTTTGGTTCCATGGCTTTGACCAGCGGTGTCTCAAAGGAGGGGATAGATGAGCCGACGGTAATTCGGTTACCGGCCATCTGAAACAAGTCGATATCGCGGACCACTGCAGGACTGCGTGTAAGTATCCGAACAGGGATCTCGTGGCTGATCAATTCAGCGACAGTTCCTCGGGTGATCTGGGCTGTGCGGCGATCCTGGTAACAGTCTGTTCCGCTGGAGAGCATCACGGCACCCCGGCCACGGTCGGTTTGCTTGCGATCACTGGGATCGCGTTCTTCAAGAATATTCCCTAAGCGATCGGGGAGGTCATCACGATACAATAGGTAGCTCCCCCAGTCACTCTGTGGGTCCTCGACTTCTGCTTGTTCGGCCAGCATATTGTCACGGCTTTCGATAGCTGGTGTCGTTGGCACGTAGCAGAACTCACAGCCATGCCGGCAGCCTGTGGCCACGTTGATAACATGGTCGCAGAGGCTCTTAGTGTGGAGATGAGACTCGCTCATGACCGACTTCGTCGGGTCGGTGTTTACCGTGAGATCCTGCTGATCGCTGCTGTCGCTAGCCATCGCACAATCCCAGCAGAGAATTTCACCTCCTGGGGTGGCTCCAAATCGAGCGTTGATTTCCTTGTCACACTTCCTACAAAGGAGTCCAGCTTGCCAGAGATCGAGCCGGTCAGTTGGGTCCCCGTGCTTGCGGTCTATCTTGCGGAGTTCATCAAGCGTGGGCTGGTCGTCGAACGACGCGATGGTTCTATCGTCATGTTCCACGGTATAGGTTCGCTCGAACCAGCTCGCGCCAGATTCCCACGTGAGTTTCATGTATAGTGCCCCTAACTTATGACTTATACTACATCATAAAAGAAGTCATCCTCGTACGGTGAAAGTAAAAATAGCATATAAAGCGTGGTGCACATATTTATATCCAGAAATAAATGACAAACACAAGATGACCGATGATCGATGAGCACGACGAGGTTACGACAGGAGAGGACCCAACAAAGGCTATTCTTAGTGAATCGGGTCTCAATAGCAAGCACCTCTGTGACTATGTGGTGAACGTGGCTACTGGGTGTCGCCACGGGTGCAAATTCTGTTACGTGCCTTCAACTCCGAATATCCGTGCTCGGCCCGATATGCTCAAAGACGAAGCTGATGTAGACAATGGCCAGAAGGAGTGGGGAAAATATGTCTTGTATCGGGATGGGCTGGGTGAGCGGCTGGACAGTCACTTGGACCGTAAGCGTACTTGGCGCGAAACAGAGCGTGGAAAGGGTGTCGTTGGCATCTCGTTCTCGACAGACTGCTACATGGATGGCCGTGCCGGGAAGATTACGCGGAACGTCGTCGATACGCTGACAAGCCATGAGCGATACGCGCGGGTACTAACTCGGAACCCCATTCTGGCCCTGCAGGACCTAGATGTATTCAAGAACGGTGGGGAGTACGTCACCGTCGGGTCATCTATTCCCTGCATGGATCCCAACCAAGTCGGAGCCATTGAACCGAATGCGCCAGCACCAGAAATACGATTGAAGGGACTAAAAGAGTTCAATGACCATGGGGTACAGACATTCGTGAGTATGAGCCCGACCTATCCGACACAGGACAAGGCGGCGCTTCGCAAGCAGCTAGAGCGGGTCGCCGAGTGTGACCCGGCTGTGGTGTTCCACGAGCCGATCAATCCCCGTGGGGGGAACTTCGAAATGACTGTTGAGGCTGCACTGGACGCTGGTGAGGCTAAACTGGCGGGAGAACTGGAGGCATTGAAAACGCGAGAGAGTTGGGTTGAGTATGCGACGAATCACTTGCAGTGGGTGCAGGAAATCGGACGGGAACTGGACCTTCCCGTTCACCTATGGCCCGACAAGCAATTGATCAAGCATGTCGATGAGGAGACCGCTGTGTGGATGCAATCGTGGCGTGACCGGCAATCGCCGGAGGAATTCGCCGAGCGGGACGTACCTGTTGAGGGTCCGCCAGTGATCCCAAGAAATACAGCGTAACCGACTGCGTGAGGTATCTACCTGAGGCCCTTACCAAAGAAGCAGTCCTCTCTAGATTGTGTTAGTATGCGCCATATTCGATGTCTATTTTATGAGATTAGGTAATAGCTGTGTCTAATTATCCAAAATCACCCAAGTTCGACTGGTTCTTTATTTTTTCTTCCGGGATCTCGTCGTCAATGTCATCATCTGGAAGATACTGCTCAAACGAGGATTGGTCATCGTGAATCACATCAAGGAAATTATCAATATCTCCCGCATGGACATCCTCAATAAATTGCTTCACATAGTCCACGACTTCAATATAGCCGCTTCCCCCACTGGTTTCACGCGTTGCATAGAGTAGATCATACTCGTAGCTTCCAACGTTTGCGTCTACGTTCGTCATGCGCTGAATACTCCGACCATTCTGTTTGAGACAATCTCCATAGAGTTCCTTCATTTTCGGTCGAACATTCGCCCGTGGAATATTGGCCTCGTTCAAATCCATGCAGTAGAAATCGTTCAATTCAGATGGTACTGGCTTCTTCGTCGCATTGCGGCCGATGCTAGTGGCTGTTGGGATATTGATCAGCAAGTCTCCCCACGGTTTGGGTGTCAGCGCGTCAATCGCGTCCCATTTGACATTGAGCTCTTGATTGTCGATGAAACAGTAGTAATTGAAGCCGTTGCTTCGAACGTCCATGATATCCTCAACGACTTTGGGCAACTCCTCGTTTGCATCTCCCTGAATGATCGTCCACTCTTCTGGCTCATGGGCATCAGCATGATTGTCGAAAATATACTGCATTCGTGTCTCCAGTGCTCTCGCTTTGTCCTCATCCCATTCAATCAGATACATTTTTTTGAATGGTTCTTGAGCTACCTTCGCTGCAATCACAGGTGAGCCGAGGAAACAGGAGTTTTCATCACCATATGTCGACACTCCTGACCCAGCGAGTGCATCGATATAAAAAAGGTCCTGAAAATAGTCGTTGCTCTCCAGAATATTTGTATACATATTGACTGCCGCGGAATGGAGAATCAATTTTAATGCAGACCAGCTATCAAAGTCGTTCGTAACAGGCGATAATTCACGTATCTCTTGAGAATCTTCAGTCAGTGACTGAATCCGCTTCTTTATATACTCCGACGAATCCATCATATTCGACAAAGACGTACTATCAGTTAATTGTTGTTCAGTCAGCAACCTATTTTTCGTGAATGTCTGAATATCTCATCGCAACAAGGACGTAGTGTTCTCTTCACTCGCTACTCGAACCTATATGAGGTACATCTACTGTAGTTTTCAGGACGAACAAGAGTACCAGAGTAGGATATGCCGTAATCGAGTTATACTGTTATCCGACCGAACCCTAACGTACAAGACTGCGAACACACATATTGGATATAAATATCCACGACGTGTAATCAAATATTAATATGCCGTTCATCGCTCGGGTCGATGGTGATCTCTGTATGCCGTTTGAAGTAGACGGGGACGACTCAGCAATATGTCCCTCTTGTGGTAATCGACTCACCATCCGCGATTCACATCATCGCGATGGTGCGTTTGTTGCCCGCCACTTTTTGCATCCGACAACGCCACCAGATGGGTGTCAGGGTGGTTCAACTGGGGAGTCAGTGGAACACCGTCGAATGAAATCCATTGCAGCATCCAAAGCTAGGTCGATTTTTGATGATGGGACTATTTCAGTTGAATCTACTGTTGATGATCGTCGAGCTGATGTATTAGTCCGGTTCGATGAGATACATCCTCGATATGGGTCCGGTATCGCAATTGAAGTACAACATCAGAACCATGCAAAGGATATCGAGGCGGTCCAACGAGATTTCCATTCTGCGCGATACAGTGTCCTATGGCTTGATTCTGACCAATACGATGGGTATGACGTGAGTTTCGACGCAGGCACGCTCTCGGCGTGGTGGCCCACTCAGATTCCAACTCCTGATGAATGGAGTGGCTATCATGGCGTCATCCACTGGCTTCGACAGCACCTCCGTCCAAGTGTTGAGCTTTCCATTCCTTTTCCAGATGAACTCTACTCATCAGATCATGCCGAGATCTGGGCAGAAGCCTTCTACAGAGGGTATGATTCGAATACCGATGGTTGGGTGACCATGTTCAGTGCGCCGGTTTTTGACAGCGGGCGAACGAGGAGCGAAGTAGGGGTTGCCCTGAACAGTCCAGGGTGGCCTACCATATTTCTCCGAAAGATTCAGGGAGATACTATTGAATTACGAGATGACTCAAATTTATACAAAAATAGAGACGTCCTTCGGCGTATCGCAAATATTCTTAAACACTGGGATCATGATCAACGCCAAAATTGGGCCGAACGAACGACCAACGTTCGACATGGGGACTGGGTAACCGTTATAGATACAAAGAGTCCGATCGCCCACCTGAAGCTCCTCTGCCACGCACAAAGCGGCAATCCAACACTTACCCTTGACGATCACTACGAGAACGATGTATCAGCCAGAGTAGACCCTTCGATGGCCGCTGATAGTCTGAACAGTGTACTTCAAATCCTAGAACGGATTGCGAAGATTCGAGAACGTGAAAGGCAAAACAGAACGGCCTAATCTAACGATAACCCGACTCCTCTGTAGTCTAGTACTGAAAAAGATTAATCTTAATCTTAAGATTAATAATTGGTTCGGCTGGTTATTTGATTCCAGTCAAAATTCGCGCTCTATCTCCAGCTTCCGCATCGCCTTCTCAAAGACAGCTGGGTGGCGATGAGCTAATTTTTCGAGATGGTCGCGAATTGACTGGGAGGGATTCACGTCGACTTGATCGCTATTCTGAAGCTCCTGGTAGAATGCGTGCATTTCGGTCGTCACCGCGATCCCGACCGTCTTCTCTTTCGGCGCATCGTCA
>Ga0102936_1001258_pt1 | contig 10009 bp, 11 predicted proteins | sample SalPon2_A_H2O_MG_FD_78502 | JGI IMG/M metagenome (GOLD analysis project Ga0102936, IMG submission 78502) | Salt pond water microbial communities from South San Francisco under conditions of wetland restoration - Salt Pond MetaG R2_A_H2O_MG | ecosystem: Environmental > Aquatic > Non-marine Saline...
GCGAAGATGAGTCCCGGAGCCTGGTCACCGGGCGCGATACCGCTCCGGAAGAACCGCCGCGGTCGGCGGAGGACCTCCGCCCAAGCCTGCACGATCGCCACGGGGCCGCGGTCGCGACCCGTCCCGGTGTTCTCGACCCACTGTGTCACGCCTGTACGTGGGGACTCGGCCAGTAAGAGAATTCCGAGTCGTGGTCGCTCATCACCGGCTACTCGTCGGCGCCCTCTGTAGTGGCACCCACGTTCTCCGTGCTTTCCAGACACGGCGGGTCTGGTTCGATGGTGGCGTACTGGACGGCTTCCTCGCCGAGTCGAGCCACGCGCTCGTCGATACCCTCGTCGGTGATGGCGCCGTCCGCGATGGCGTTGCGTGCCCGCGGAACGGCCGCCTGATGCGGGATGACCCAGCAGTTCAGCGCCCGACAGACCGACCGGAGGTGTTCCAGCGCGGTGATGGGGAACCCGCCGCCGGCGACAGCCAGTAATCCCACAGTTTTGTTCTCGAACTCGTCGAAGCCACAGTAGTCCAGCGCGTTCTTCAGCGGCGACGAGTACGAGCCGTGATACACCGGCGTCCCGAGCAGTATCGAGTCGGCGTCGCGGATGGTGCGGGTGAGTTCGGGGGCGTCACCGGCCTCGGGGTCGTCAGCGTCGAAGACAGGGAGGTCGTACTCGCGGAGGTTGAGCAGTTCGGTCGTCGCGCCAGCGTCGGCGGCCGCGTCGAGAGCGCGCTCGACGGCGAGACGGGTGTAGCTCGCGTCGCGGAGGCTACCGACGACACCGACCACGTGTGGTCGTGACATACGGTGTTCCAGACAGCGGCGGTCCAAAGTGGTAGCGGTCGGCCCGAGCCCACTCGACGGCCGATAGCGTCGGCCCGCCGGGGCGCACTTTCGTAGGTCTGGCACTCGTAGCAGCGACCATGCGACCAACGGTCGCGGATTTCCGACCAGATATCCCGTATCGGCTCCGCCATCGTGTCGGACCGCGGTTGACCAGGCTGGCCAGACTGGTCGGCCGGCCGGAGTTCCGGCTCCGCCAGGCCGGCTACGCCGGGACGGTGGCCATGCCGATGGACGAGTTCGAGCGGGCGCTGGGTGACGGCGGGTTCGCGTGGGCTCCTATCAGCTGGTACCACCAGCCGCCGCTGGGAGCGGACCCCAACGGGAGCTGGACGTTCCGCCGCGCACCACTGGCGGACAGACAGCTCCACGTCATCCTCAGCCGCCACACTCCCGGCCGTATCGACGTCTACGCTCACTGGGAGTACAACTGGCGGCGCCATCCGGTCAAGCACGCGAAACAGCTCGCCATCGACCGAACGGCCGGGTCGGAGACGATGCGGACGTGGCTGGAGACCCACAATATCGGTTACGAGACGCGCTCGCGAACCCGGCGGAAGGTCACGCGCGCCGTCCGCCGCGTCGCGGCGCCGCTTCTCGGCCGGGGGACCGCCGAGTAGGGGTCGGTCGTCGCCACAGCCGGTATGCTGCACCGTCTTTATGCTTCCGGTGTGACAACATCCATCTATGGCTGACCAGCCTGTCGGGCCCGGGGCGACCGGCCAGAACGTCGCCGGTGAGTCGCCGGCCGAGGCGCCCCGGACCGTCACCGACGAAGCGATCGTTCACGACGACGAGACGGAACTCGAACGGACGATCGGGCTCGTCGGTGGGCTGGCAATCGGCATCGGGACCATGATCGGGGCCGGTATCTTCGTCTTCCCCGGGCTCGCGGCCAGTACAGCCGGCCCGGCCGCCTCGCTGTCCTTTGCGATAGGGGGTGGTATCGCGCTCCTCGTCGCGCTCCCGACCGCCGAGCTGGCGACCGCTATGCCCCGGAGCGGCGGCGGCTACTACTTCATCTCCCGGAGTCTCGGCACCGCTGCGGGCGCGGTCGTGGGCCTCGGACTGTGGCTGGGTCTGGTGTTTGCCTCCGCCTTCTATCTCGTCGGCTTGGGCCACTACGCGACAGCCGTGCTGGCCGAGGTCGGTATCGCGCTCGGCGTCGACCCCGTCGTCGCTATCGGCCTCCTCTTTGGACTGGCACTGACCGCGCTGAGCATCGGCGGGACCGAGAACACAGCCACGCTTCAGAACTACGTCGTCGGGATTCTGCTGGTCGTACTGACGGTGTTTCTCACGTACGGTGTCCTCGATGCGTTCGGTGCGTTCGGCCGGCAACGCACGCCGGAAGTGTTCTTTTCACAGGGCACGTTCCCGGTGTTGACCACCGCCGCGCTCGTCTTTACCTCCTATCTCGGATTCGCACAGGTCGCGACGGTCGCCGGAGAGATCAAGGAGCCGAGCCGGAACCTCCCCCGCGCGATGATCGGGTCGGTCCTCGTCGTCACCGTGTTCTACGTCGTGACCATCTTCGTCGCGACGAGCGTCTTCGGCGCGGACCGGCTGGGCGCCTTCGGCGAGACGGCCATGGTCGAAGTCTCGCGGGAGTTTCTCGGACTGCCGGGAGCGGTCGCGATACTGTGTGCCGGTTTGCTGGCTACGTTTTCGAGCGCCAACGCCTCGATCCTCTCCGCCTCACGGGCCGTCTACGCGCTGAGCCGTGACGCCCTGCTCCCGCGGCGGGCGAGCGAAGTGAACCTCAGGTTCGGAACGCCACACGTGGCCCTGCTCGCGGCCGGCGGGCCGATTCTCGTCCTCGTCGCGACCGGACGGGTCGAGCTTCTCGCGGAGGTCGCCTCCTTCCTCCATCTCATCATGTACAGCCTCATCTGTGTCGCGTTGCTGGTATTGCGCCGACGGAACCCGGACTGGTACACCCCGAGCTACCGGCTCCCGGGCTATCCGGCGGTCCCCGCTGTCGGGGCGCTCACCAGTGCCGGCCTCATCGCGTTCATGCAGCCGGCCTCGATCGTCGTCGGCGTCGTCGTGATGGGTCTCTCGTATCTCTGGTACCGATACTACGCGAGCAACGTCACGCTGCAAGGAGTGCTCTGACAGTGACAGACCGACCACGCATACTCGTCCCGATCCGCGTCCTCCAAGGTGAATCGATTCCGGAAGGGGTGCCCGAACTCCTGGCGAACGCCCACGTCGTCCTGCTGGGGTACCACGTCGTTCCCGACCAGACTGCGACGGGACAGGCGAAGCTACAGTTCGAAGAGCGTGCGAACAAGCGACTGGAAAAGTACGGGTCGATACTCGAAGACGCGGGCGCGACCGTCGAGCGACGCCTGGTGTTCACGCACGACGGGCAGAAGACACTCGACAGGATAAGCGACAAGGACGACTGTTTGGCTGTCCTGGTTCCCAACGGAACCAGACCGCCGGCGGACGTCCTCGTCGCGGTCCGTGGCACGGCCAGTGTGAGCCGAATCGCGCGGGTGGTCGCCGGACTGTTCAGTTCGACGAGCGTCTCCGTGACGCTGTATCACGTCACCGAGACGAACGAGACAGACGACGATATACAGACGTTCTTCGATGGGGTGCGCAGCCGGTTGACGGCGCTTGGGATGGACCCGTCGGCCATCGACACGCAAATTGATCCCGAGGCAAAGCGGCTGGGAGCGATTGCAGCGGCGGCCGAGGAGTACGACGCCCTCGTGATGGGCGAATCCGACCCGTCACTGGCGACGTTCGTCTTCGGGATGCCGGGCGAGCAGATCGCCGACCGCTTCAACGGACCAGTGCTCGTGGTCCAGCGCGAGCCACCGAACCCGGAGTCGTCCTGAGAGAGCTACGTCCGACTGAGCGTCGCCACGGTCGTCTCGTCGCCGTCGGTGAGTGTCACCAGCCCGTCGGCTTCTAGGTCCGAGAGCAGATCCTGAAGCCACTCGCGACCGTGCTGACCGTCGGGTGCGTAGTCGACGCGGATACGCGGGCCGAGTTCGTCCAGCGCGAGTTCGTCGTACTCGTTGAGAACGCTGATGACCCGCCCCCGCATCTGTCGGCGCGACCCCTCGAAGGTCGGCTGCGTGGGCACGTCCGGCGCGGTGAAATCGCCGGACTGGTACGCCGAACACCACTCCCGCCACGGACACTGCGCGCCGTCGCAGTCGGGGGTCTTCTCGCAGGCGACCCCGCCCAGTTCCATGATGGCGTTGTTCCAGACCTCGGACTGGCCCTCGGGCATGAGTCGCTGGGCGGCGGCCTCGAAGGCCGAGTCGTCGTCGGGGACGTCGAACGCCCGATACAGCACGCGTTTGACGTTCGTGTCGACGACCGCGTTCCCGTTGTTGAACGCGAAGGAGGCAACCGCGTTGGCCGTGTATGGGCCGACACCCATCAGTTCTGAGAGCCCGTCCGGGTCCCGTGGCCACTCGCCGTCGCGTTCCTCGATTACTTGCTGAGCCGCCTCGTGGAGGTACTTCGCACGGTTGTTATACCCCAGCGAGTGGTCCGTCCAGAACCCCACCACGTCGCCGCGGTCGGCGGCCGCGAGGTCCGCGACGGTGGGCCACTGCTTCAAGAAGTCTTCCCAGGCACTGACGACGCGGTCGAGCTGGGTCTGCTGGCTCATCACCTCCGAGACGAGAATCTCGTAGGGGTCGTCGGTCCGGCGCCACGGGTAGTCGCGGTGGTCGGCCTCGTACCACTCGATGAGGGCGTTCTGGACCGCGGGCACGTCGCTCGGGAGGTACTCTTCGTCTCCCGCCTGCTCGCTCATTACCGGCCTTTTGACCCTCGGTGATTTGTGTGTGGTGATTGCGCCGGCCAGAGCTACGTCGATAGGCGGTTTCATATAGCCCTTCGCGAGGTGGGGTCTTCTATCCTATCAGACGGTGGACGAACTGTCCGTGAGGTGCGGATGAGAGCTTGATATTTATGTTAGGTACACGTGATGAGGTAATACCGAATTCAACGACAGTTTAATTTTGATGGACATATACAAATAAATATAGCAGATGCATCGATCACCGTCTGACAAGGATACGCAACACAGCGATACCGCCGGTAGCAGTGACTCAATTGGAGACCGCAGTTCCCGCGACGTTCCGGGGTCGATTGCGCCGGACCTGTCATCGCTGACCGACATGGGGTCCTCTGTCCAGCGGACGGCGGCCGACAGCGCCGCCGGGCCACAGAGTACAGGCCCGGACACGCGTGGGCAGTACGAACAGCGCTACGGCGTCGACATCGATACACCGGGTCAAGCGGACCGCTTGCAGCGACTCGAGGAGTCGAACACGCTCGAGACGGTCCAGCGGTGGGCCGACGAAGGAATGCCAGTCGAGGCGATGGGCACACCCTCGAAGATGGAGGCCTTCAGAGAGCAGAAGGACACCCCCGTGTCGTCTACTACCGAGCCACAAAACGATGTCTCGAACCGCACCAACACGTCAGCCATCCAGCGGCTCCAAGACACGCCAGCTCACGTGCAACGGATGCAGCCTGGTGAGGGAACATCTCGTGATTGGGACCAGCTGCCGGACACACCACTTCCGGGCGGACGCCGGCCTCGAAGCCCCCCTATGCAGGAGGACTTGGCTGAACGACTGAGGGGATATGGTGAACAAGGGAGGGCAATTCTTGAACAATGGCAGGCATTGCCTGAACAACAGCGACAGGAGGAGGATGAGGCATTGCTTGCACAACAGCAGGCGGCATTGCTTGACCAACAGCGACAGGAGGAGGAAGAGGAGGCATTGCTTGCACAACAGCAGGCGGCATTGCTTGACCAACTGGCGGCATTGAGTCTGCAACCGTTCTATGAAGAGTTTAGACGCAAAAATGAACTTCTTGAACAAGAGATGCAAGCTAAGCATGTTCAAGACCTGTGATCCCTAGTGGCCCTGATCTAAACCAGGATCAGGCTTCAATTCCTAGCGGCTCCTCGACTTTTTTGAGCGAAATAGAAAAAACTCTGATGACCCAGATTCAGTGATTTCACGCGATGGGGTGTCACATGCGAAGGCTCCACGGGATAAGTGAGAAAGGATCTGCAACAACCTCGGGAAGCCAGACTGAGAGAATTAAACGAAGAGATCAAACGGTGAATCAAACAACACGGCGAGAGAGCGTAGAAACTCCCGACGGTATCGAGACGGTTCGGCTGGTCCCGCCCGCGTCATCTGGCGCTGGTGGACACAATCGATAGATCACCAAGCACATCGCCCAGGCGCAAGGCGTTTTTACTGTCTGGCCTTCCGGACAGATATGAGCCTGGACGAACTGCAAGACGAGGTGCAGGACCGATACGGCGAACTGGCCGACGACCTGGACGTATCGCTCGACCGGGAGACGCGCAACGAGCTAGCGATGTTATCGGTGGCGCTGGACCCGGCGGACACCGACGAACTCGTCCGCCGCGCCGTCCACGAGCTGTTTCAGTCGACCGTCGAACGGGGGACGCTTGATTTCCATCTGCGGTCGGGCTATGACTGCACATACGACGAGTTCCTCTCGGGGATGACCTTCGACGAGATGACTGGTGGCAACCAGTTCCCGCAGGCACAGGACAACGACGACCGGCGCTATCAGTTCTAGACGAGCATCGCGACGGTCAGCGCACTCGCGCCGCCCAGCACGACGGTGCTCCAGATAGCGACACGACCCGCGAAGGTGCGGTCCGGCCCGGGCGCGGTCATCGCTGCCTTGACGGCAATGCTGGCCGCCGTGGCGAGTAAGATAGCGATCATCGCCGTCGTCTCGCCAATGGCGCCGCCGCGATAGAGGAGGACGGCCGAGGTGGTCGCACCGGCGCTGGAGACCAGCCCGGAGAGCGCCGAAGTGACGTACAGCCCAGCGGTACCAAAGCGGGCGCTGGCGACGCCGCCGACAACCACAACCAGCAGGAAGACCCCGCCGAAAGCGAGCACGTTCTTTAGCGAGAACGGGCTGACGAGGTCCATCTCGACCTCTTTTGACCAGTCGGCGGTGTAGGCGGCGACGGCGACGCTCCCGAGGATGACGGCGCCGAGCGGGTAAAGCGGCGACAGCAGCAGCCCGCTCTCAACGGTGAAGACGACGGTGATGAGCAGGTTCCGGAGTGCCATCGCGGCGTCGGCAAGCAGGATAGCGGCCACAGCGTACGACGAGGCGGCGGGCTGTTGGCGGACGTGGTCGACCATCGTCCCGACGACGGCCGTTGAGGAGGCCAGCCCGCCGAAGAAGCCGGTGACCGCGATACCGCGCCCGCCGTAGGTCTGGACGATAGCGTAGTTGACAAAGCCGATGCCGGCGACAAACACCACCATCAGCCAGACGACCCGCAGTTCGAGGGCGACGCCGAGCAGATCGCCGGGGAGCCGCACCGGATCGGCCGGCAACAGCGGGTAGATCACGAAGGCGAGGATGGCAAACTCCGTCCCGGACCTGAGTTCCTGCTTGCTCAGCCCCCAGGCGAAGCTGTGGAGTTCCCGCTTCAGGACGAGCAACAGCGACGAGAAGACGGCAACGGTGACGCCTTCGAGGATGTATCCCGCCGCGACGACGGCACCGACACCGTACGCCACGAGCAGGGAGACGGATGTTGTCAGGGATAACGTCGGCTCCTCGGCCCGGAGTCCCTGGACGGCCAGCAGTATCCCCTGGACGATAACCAGCACCCCGCCGAGGGTGAGCAGGGTGTCGCGTTCGGTGACGGTAAAGACCGCGGCGAGGAGGCTGACCAGTGCGAACGTCCGGATACCCGCGGACTTCTGGGACCACTCCCGCTCCAGCCCGAGGAACATCCCCAGTGCGCCGGCGAGCAGGATTCGAAGTACGTCGGCGTCGACGCCGGGGGCCGGTAGCTGTAGCAGAGTCGACACAGTTCACCTACGCCCTGGATCGACTAATACTGGCGGCTGTCACAATCTGACGGCATTCGCCACCCCGGGGTTGTCCGAACGTACAGCCGGTGGTATAAGCCGGCCGACGAGGTAGCTTTTTCCTTCCGCCACTGAAATGCCGTCTCATGGCTGCGTACGACGTAGATATTAACTGGCCGCGTGCGTTTTGGATCGGTTTTGGCGTCGTGCTGGCTGCCGCTATACTGTTCGTTACCTACTCGTTTATCGGCACGTTCGTCTTCGGTATCTTCGTTTATTACGCGACACGGCCGCTGTATCGCCGGGTCCAGCGACGGGTCCGCCAGCGGACGGTGTCGGCGTTGCTCTCGTTGTTCCTGCTCGCGCTGCCGGTGCTCGCGCTGCTCTACTACACCATCGCCATCGCCGTCCAGGAGTTCAGCCGGTTCGCCCAGACGACAGACGTCGGTCCGTACGCCGACGCCGTCGAACCGTACATCAACGTCTCCGAGCTCGTCCAGAACCCACAGACACTGCTCTCTGATGCCGCTGTCCCGGAGGCAGTCGTCGAGACGCTCGGGCAGTTTGTCGGGTATCTCGGCGTCGTCGGGACGGGCCTCATCCACGCGTTCGTGATGTTCGCGCTCGCCTTTTACCTGCTCCGTGACGGCCCGCGATTCGCCGAGTGGCTCAAGAGTTTTCTCGACCGCCGGGGGGTTCTCGACCACTACTTTCATGAGGTCGACCGGAGCTTCCACAAGGTGTTCTACGGGAATATCCTGAACGCTATCGTCACGGGCGCCATCGGCGCTATCGCGTTCAGCGTCGTCGACTTCGTCGCGCCAGTTGGGATCGGGGTTCCGTACCCCGCTCTGACGGGGCTACTCGCGGGTGCCGCGAGCCTGATCCCCATCATCGGGATGAAAATCGTCTACGTGCCGATGGCGCTGTACCTCGCTGTCGACGCCGGACTCGACGGCGGGGAGTGGTGGTTCGTCGCGCTGTTCGTCGGCGTCGCTTTCGTCGTCGTAGACACGATACCTGATCTCGTTGTCAGGCCGTACGTCTCGGGCGGCGGGTCGCTCTCGATCGGGCTCTTCGGCGGCAGTAATCCGGCGTCCGACCGGAACCCGAACCCGGGACTCCACACAGGGACGCTGATGTTCGCGTACGTCCTGGGACCGTTTCTCTTTGGCTGGTACGGGCTCTTTCTCGCGCCGATGATATTGGTGCTCGTCGCTCACTTCGCGAGGTACGTCCTGCCAGTCATCGTTCACGGAGAGGACCCGCCAAGCGGTGTCGACCCGGGGAATATGGTCGGCAGCGAGGTGGGCGACCCGAAGATAGACAGCGTGAGCGAGGACCAGCGCGGCGAGGACGCGACCCCGGCACCGGGCGCTGAGGGCCCCTCCTAAGCGTCCGCCTCGGTCTCGACGTACTGGTTCTCCCAGTCACGGCGAGCGTCGAGTTCGCGACGACCGCGACGAGTCAGGGTGTAAAAATTGGTCCGGCGATCGCGCTTGCCTTTCTCGACGAGCCCTTTGTCGACGAGCGTGTCGAGGTTGGGGTAGAGCCGCCCGTGGTGGATCTCCTTCTCGTAGTAGGCCTCCAGTTCCTCTTTGATAGCCAGCCCGTGTGGCTCCTCGTGACCTGAAATAACGTAGAGGAGATCCCGCTGGAACCCGGTCAGGTCGTACATCTTCTGCACACATACACATATCAGTTACCAAACCATTTAAACATGTCGGGCTATCGGATTTATGATTCCGGAGCGTGACCGAAACCGCTCCTAACGTGCTCGAAACGACAGCCCCAGATATATCCATTTCCTGATATGAGGTCTGGATTCGCTATCGTGGGCGAGCGTCGGATCGCCGGTGCTGTTATGTTCCAGCGTGACCACATATCGGTATGACAGAAAAAACGTTGTTCGAGAGTGAACAGCTAATGGGTCGCGACGCCGTCGCAGAGTACCTGCGGACGCTCGCGGACTCGCTGGAGGCCGGTTCCGATGTGACGTTGCGCTCGGGCGAGCAGTCCGTAACGATGAGTCCGCCGGGCGAGGTCGAGTTCGAAGTCAAGGCCGAACGGGAAGGACCGACCGACGGCAACGGTGAGTTGAGCATCGAAGTGGAACTGGAGTGGCCCTAGATCGCGAATGCGGGTGGCAGCCTCTCAATAGAGTAGGGCGTCGGAAGTTCTCATCGCTGACCGAGGCTGGTGCTGTCAGATGTCTTCCAGCGAAGTAAGTGGAAAGCGGCCGCCGAAAATGCGGCCGCTTGCCGCCCTGAATTGGTCCCCGCTGACGCTTCGGCCC
>Ga0102936_1001259_pt1 | contig 10009 bp, 8 predicted proteins | sample SalPon2_A_H2O_MG_FD_78502 | JGI IMG/M metagenome (GOLD analysis project Ga0102936, IMG submission 78502) | Salt pond water microbial communities from South San Francisco under conditions of wetland restoration - Salt Pond MetaG R2_A_H2O_MG | ecosystem: Environmental > Aquatic > Non-marine Saline...
GGAGACATCGACCTCACACCGAGATGGCCCAAAGGTGACGAACCCCTTAATTATCCGGATAAATTCCCCTGTGTCGAAAACGAAGAGCTAGTGAACTCTTTCCGCTAAGAGTTCCTCTTAAATAGTTCGTATCAATCAATGATATCCTTCTGTCGGGGATTCTGAGCGAGGTACCTCTGGGACAAGCCCCGAGGCCTTCGACCTGTTTCGACTGTATGAATTAATCGATAATCGAATCTAATTCATTTATTAATACTTGTTCATAGGTCTCCCCAACGTGACGGGTTTCAGTGCTCCCATTCTTAACGAATAATACTGTCGGTGCTAATTTGACCTGATATTTTTCTCGAAGGAGAGAGGCGTAGTTCGGTCCATAAATAGCAGCCGTACCGATATCATCTGGGATAGACTCGTCCTCAAGAAGGCGTTCAAGGGTATTCTTCATTGTCTGGCAAGCTGGACAGTCTTCACGCCAAAAATACAGTATAGATATCAAGCTTTGATTGATATATTCCTCTATCTCAGCTCCGGAAATCGGAATAAATCCCTCAGGAACACCCTCAGTAAATTCTTCCCGCTCGAACCGAGCAAACGTTTCTGCTAACAGGAGTGCATCGTTCGCATCAATAGTTGGTACCATCCGCTGTATAGCGTTCGCACTCGCGAGAATTTCGGAGGTCATTATTGGGTTTTGTTCGGGGAGAGTTCCAAAGTATTGTTCATGAGCGCGGTTGAATTCGGAATCGTCTTCCAGAGATTCAAGTTCTTGATCACGGATTTTACTGAATTCATCAGACCACTGGAGGTGATCATCCGCTGTTTCAACAAAAACTCCTTGAGTAATGGCTGACTCGATTAAATCATTATAGAGTTCTTCCTCAGAGTTCATGACGGTTGAATCACGCGAGACAAATATATAAGTTATTTATTTTCGTCCCAATACTGAAGCGTTCCGGAATACTGTATTGATCAGATGGATCCTTCGCGCTACGTTTGTATCCCACGAAGGATACGCTTCGACGAAGTTCGCGAACACTGTATTTCACTAAAGATTTTCTGAGCGGCTCTATAAGCAATTCAACTGCTGTCCGTTCATCCTACAGAGCAAGCTTTTTTAATGGTCGCACAGAAGTAGCTCGAAAATGGATGTAAGAGAATCTCTCTCACTCTCATCTGAGGAGTTACGAGAGAGCTATGTTATCCGGAATCTTACGAAGGGAATATCGAACCTCTTTAAAGATCGTTTGACAAAATTAGCGGTGCTGTATATCCTGTTCGTACTCCTTTTAGGATTGTTCGGTCCAATGCTCTCACCATACGAGTACGATGCACAGCAATTCAGTGAGGACGGAACGCTCGACCGGCTAGAGTCTCCCAATAGCGAGCATCTACTGGGAACGACACAGCGCGGCGAGGATGTACTCTCACGGATACTGTATGGAGCTCGACCCACTGTAATAACAGGGCTCCTTGGAGGGTTCATGATGGTCGGTATCGGGATGTCGATAGGCGTTACTGCTGGTTACCTTGGGGGCACAACTGAAGCGGTGTTGATGCGATTCACCGACTTTGTGTACGGTGTTCCGCTAATACCATTCGCGTTGGTATTGATCTCTTTCGTAGGGGTCAGTTTCATCGGCTCTATCTTCGTTATCGGCTTAATTCTCTGGCGCGGGAACGCAAGGGTGATGCGTTCCCAAGTACTCCAAATTAAAAACCGATCGTATATTCAATCAGCTAGAGCAGTCGGAGCAAGCCCTTCACATATTATATTTAAACACATACTTCCAAATCTCACCGGAATGGCGGTTTTGTTCTTTTCAATCGGTATCGGTATAGCAATAATTTATCAGGCAAACCTCGCATTCCTCGGGGTATCTAATCCCTTCTTGCCGTCTTGGGGTATCATGGTACGAAATGCGTATAATTCGGGGTATATGACGATCGCATGGTGGTGGTCGATGATTCCCGGATTTATGATTTCATTGACGGTGTTGTCGACGTTCCTCATCGGTCGAGGCTATGAAACAGATTCGAGTGACCAAATCGGAGTGATGTAAAATGACAGAACCAGTTTTAGAAATCGAAAACCTATCGGTCCAATATCGTACAGAAGGGGAAAGCATCCGGGCTGTAAACGATGCAACGTTTACTATTGGGGAAAACGAATACTTCGGATTGGTCGGAGAGAGTGGATGTGGGAAATCGACACTCTCGAAAGCGATCATCGGTGGGCTCGACGATAACGGCGAAATAACACACGGAACTGTCAAATTTAGAGGTGAGGAAATTCAAACGTTCTCCGAGAAGCAGTTTAATGAACAGATCAGGTGGAAAGAAATCTCCATCATTCCTCAATCCTCGATGAATAGCTTGGACCCAGTCCTGCGTATCAGTGAACAAGCAGTTGAACTAGCAAAGACGCATACGGATTGGGAGAGACGAGAAGCGATAGACCGCCTGGCCGAATTATTTGATATTGTTGGGCTTGCTGAATCACGAATCGATGAATATCCTCATCAGTTTTCCGGAGGGATGCAACAACGTGTAATCATCGCGTTGTCACTATTTTTAGAACCATCTTTGATCATTGCCGACGAGCCAACGACTGCATTAGACGTAATAATGCAGGACCAGATTCTGCAGTATCTCGACGAGGTAAAACAGACTCAAGACACTAGTATGCTGATGATCACCCATGATATCTCCACCGTCTTTGAAACGTGTGATTCCTTAGCAGTCATGCACGGTGGCCAAATAGCTGAGTCGGGTGATACAACAAATCTATTCGACACCCCCCGTCATCCGTATTCTATATTATTGCAACAAGCATTCCCCGATATTCGATTTCCAGACCGGGAACTGAGCGTTATTGAGGGACAACCACCACAACTGCGTGACGAAGTGGATTACTGTAGTTTTGCAGATCGCTGTCCGTGGGCGAATGAAGACTGCCGTACGGAAGCACCACCACTCGTTCCCGCTGAAACTGATAATGAAGGAGCACACCAAACTTCCTGCATCCGGCACGACGAGATGGAAGATCTGGCTGCAGAGTACCTTGATGACGATTCAGAGCATGAATCGATACTCCGATCGGATTCGAATGCGGATGAAATACCGGAAGACACGAGCCGGAGGAAAGACGTTGAACCCGTTCTAGAGATTCAAAATCTCAGCAAGCAATTCAAACAATCATCGGGATTCGTTGCTTCAATGAAAGAGACGTTGTTGGGCAAAGACATCCCGACTATCCAAGCAGTTGATGGTGTTAATATTGATTTAAAACCTGGTTCCGTAGAAGGTGTTATCGGAGAGAGTGGCTGTGGAAAATCTACCCTCCTCCGTACTCTTATGGGGTTACATACCCCATCTGGAGGCGAAATCTATCTTGATGAGGATCCTGTATCGGAGTTTACCACCAAAGATTGGAAAGAATACCGGCGCCGGGTGCAAATTATTTTTCAAGATCCATTTAATTCGATGGATCCAAAATTCACCGTCAGAGAAACGCTTCGAGAGCCACTGGATATTCACAATATGGGGAATCAAGAAGAACGGATCTTTGATATGTTAGAGAGGGTAGAACTGAACCCGCCTGAAAAATATCTTAATCGGACAAGTAGTCAGCTTTCTGGCGGCGAGAAACAACGGGTGTCGATTGCACGGGCACTTATTCTAGAACCAGATGTTATCCTTGCAGATGAGCCCGTATCTATGCTGGATGTTTCCACACAGGCGGCGGTTCTTCGGCTTCTGAGTGACCTTTGTAGCGATCTTGATGTATCGATGTTATATATATCACATGATCTATCAACTGTATCATACGTGTGCGATCGAGTAAATGTGATGTATCTAGGTAGAATTGTCGAAAGCGCAGATACGGCAAGACTTCTGCGTCAACCAAGTCACCCCTACACGGAAGCACTTGTCTCGGCAATCCCCGTTCCCGATCCGAATTTTGAACGAAACCGAGTTGCTCTGGAGGGAACTGCTAGCGACTCAACGGCACTGCCGACAGGTTGCCGATTCAAAGACCGCTGTCCGGAACGTATGGAAATCTGTGATACGTCTCCTCGGTCCGTCCCATTAGAGGAGACAGAAAACAGCGGGATCCATTCTCATGAGGTCGCATGTCATCTTCACTACGAGCACGAAGTAGAGGATGAGATGATGCAAGATACGGATCATAATAGCAGAGCTACTACAGATGGAGGTACGGATCTATGAGCAAATTCAAATATGTCGTAAATAAAACAATAGTTACAACTGTACTACTCTTTTTTGTAGCCTCTGGGCTATTTTTGTTTTTCCGGATGATGCCCGGCAGTTTTATTGACTACGTTGCGGTTAGTGGAGCAAGTCCTGAGCAGATTGCAGCACTAGAAGAAAAATGGGGATTGAACGACCCGCTATACGTACAGTATTTTAGATACATAACGAACCTTTTGCAAGGCGATATGGGAACGTCGTTCCGATTAGGTCAGCCAGTCGTAGAACTCACCTTACCACGGATGGTGAACTCGTTTATCCTTATCGGCCCCGCGATTACGATTTCCTACATACTCGGATCAATCTACGGGGGCGTTATGGGAATGCGGCGTGGCTCCCTTTTCGAAAAGTACGGAATTATCCCGGTAACGGTCTTCGGGACAATCCCCGAGTTTTTTCTTGGGATACTTATTATCGCAATCTTCGGTAGTTGGTTGAACCTACTTCCTGTTGGAGGAATGGTTAACCCGGCAACATACGAGATGTTAGGAGAAAACGCCCCGTTCTGGGCCATCTATACGACACTGGACTTCTGGAAGCACTATATTCTCCCATTCCTTACGGTTCTTTTATTATATCTCTATCTTTCAGCTCTTGTCATGCGAACAAGCGTCGTTGAAGTTTCTGGGCAAGATTTCTCCTACTACCACCGAATGAAAGGACTGTCACGATTTGATCGTGGGCGCCATATCATGCGTCATGCGTCACTTCCAGTTATCACGCTCTTCCCATCTACGATGACACGTGCCGTTGGTGGAATGGTACTTATTGAGGTGGTTTTTAATTGGCCAGGGATAGGTCAGCTGTTAGTCAATTCGGTATTATTCCGTGATTTCCCCGTTGTACAATTTGTCTTCTTCATCGTTGCAGTCTGGGTGATCCTAGGGAATTACGCAGTTGATCTTATTTACGGTGTGATTGATCCGAGGGTAGCAATTGAAGGGACTGACGAAAACTGAAGTATCGAAATAACGTTCAACAGCATGAATCTTCGCGCGAGGTTCCTTCTTTGTCGATGGTACCCTCGGCAACTCTACCTCCGTCGTTTTCTTTTTCTAACCGGAAAGTCTATCCGGCGGAGTGTCTGCCCAGGTCACTTATTCAGTAAGCTAACCAGCTTCCACACTTAACGGATCCTCATTCGGTCGTCGTCAATAGAATCGCCCCCACCAGAAACAGCGAGCCTGTCTCTGCTTGGAATGTATTATAATGGACGTCTGTAAGTAGAAATACTTCTGCTCACCCTGCAATTTTATAGATTAAATTATCATCGTTTCCTATGTATGGCACCTACTATCTGCCCCTGACACCTACTACTAGTCTTCATCCAAATCTTTTTCTTCCTGCTCTGAGTTGGTACACGATACCGTATGCCAAAACCAAAAGAGAACGTTTACGAAGAGGCTGGAATGAAAAATAATCGGGTTGGATTAGGAGAACGTCCTGCGGTACTTGTCATCGACATACAATATGGGATGACGGATCCCGAAAACCCACTTGGTGCAGAATTAGATGAGATGGTTGGACATGCAAATAGGGTTGTACGCACGGCTCATGATAATAATATCCCAGTGATATATACGACAGCTCTTACTCATGATGAAGAGGCTAAAGACATGGGAATATTTGCAGAAAAAATACCGGCGTTAAAAACCTTGCAAAAAGACTCAAGATGGGTGGAGATTGACGATCGGATGGATTATCGAGAAGATGAAGATTACCTACTACAAAAGCAACAACAGAGCGCGTTTCATGGAACAGAGCTTCATTCTATGTTAACCGCTTGGGATATCGATTCACTCATTGTGACCGGTTGTTCGACAAGTGGCTGTGTTCGTGCTACGGTTTTTGATGCCGTCGCTAACGGATTTCGGACAGCTATCCCCGACAAAGCTGTCGGTGACCGTTCAATTGAACAACACGAATCTAATCTTTTCGAGATGGATTCAAAGAACGCAGACGTATTACCTACTGAGGAGATTATTAATCATCTTAAGTCACTGTAGCTCCGAAGGATCGCAACAAATCCCGTCTTTTTAGCGCATCTGGATCTAGTAAAAAAGGTCTTCTAACAGTTAGATCAGTCGGAATGCATTGCTTCAAGGATGTTAGGACGGTCGTCTCCGATTGATCCATCTCCGCCGTCTGTATTCCAGACTTTTTGCGGCATTGGAAGGCCCTCCCACAACTCGGAGTCAAGTAGATTTGCTTCGATGTCGCATCGCTCCTCAAGTATCCACTCCAATTGTCGGGCGTGTTGGCCAGTATGCCAGACCGTCCGTTCTAGGTACCCATGCTTGGTTGGATTGCCGTAGTACACGTCGGCAGTTTCCGACCAGTCGATGTCGTCGGTTTCGTTTTCATACCAATCACTGAGTCGAACCTGGATGTGCCGGCCGTACGTAGTCAGGACTTCGGTCGATTGATTTGCCCACTCCGGCTCAGATTTATACGTTTTTAGTGGTGTTCCAGCCTCGTGTTCGAGGAATGATTCCGGAATGCTGAACGCGTGGTAGACGAGTTGTCCCACGGTTCGTGGCCGATCCGCGATCGGACCAGTAAGTTTGTCTTCGGGAAGTCTCTCCGTGTACTTTTCTATCGCTTCCAGAACGATTTCCAATCGTCGGTAGAGTTCTTCTACTGGCAGGATCTCTGCCTCATACTCAATATCGACGAGATCCGCGACTGCCTTGAGATCTTGTGCATCTACCCATTCGTTATTATGTTTGACAATAGGGACCTGTCTCGGCAGTCCCTGTTCTTCCATGTCATCAAGGAGGGCCATATTTTGGGCGATATTGTGCGATTGAAATGAAATATCGTTCCGTTTGAGGAATTCTTTGGCTCGGAGACAGCTTGTACAACCAGTCGCCCAATAAAGATGCGTTTCATCTTTTGCCATAATATAACATCACACTTTATTCATAATAAATGCATTTATTTGATTCTTAATACGCCCCATCTTATTTTATTAGATTAGTATTGTAAGATAAAGGGAATAGAACTAATTCTCAGATAAAATTCACATAGCTTATGTTGAAATAAACTCATCCTCAGCCAGAGCCATTGCGCCTTCAAGACCGACTGGCCCCTCCTCGGACAGCTTCTGAATAAGTGCTGAGACGATCTCGTCACCAGGGCTATCGATCCCTGCTCGCTCAAGCAATACTCGGGCGCTGCTTTGTCCGGTCTGCCCTCCAAACACAAGATGTCTGTCTCCGCCAAATTGTGTCGGATCGAACGGCTCGAGTGTTCTCGGTTCTTTCATCATCGCTGCCGTATGAATCCCTGATTCGTGTTTTGTCGTATGTTTGCCGAGAATCGCCTTCCGATCGTCATATCCTATCTCAAGCGTCTGAAGCACGTCAAGACAGACTGGGATAAGCTCTGAGATATCTGTTCCGAGATCATCACCATAATCGACTGTACAGGCGGCAACGATCTCTTCGAGGGGACTGTTTCCAGCTCGTTCGCCAACGCCTCCTACACTCACGTCGGCTTTCCCCACACCTGCTTGATACGCAGTCAACACATTCGCTGTTCCACATCCCAGGTCATCATGGAAATGAACGCCCACCTTTCCAAGGTCGATATACTCCTCAACCATCTCAAGATATTTTTGTACTGAAATAGGGGTTCGAGCTCCGACGGAATCGGCAAGTGTGACGTAGGGCACCTCTGGAAGCATTTCGAAAATCTCGGCCAGGTGATCAAAATCGGTTCGGAACGCGTCAGTAAGCAATACGTGGGGTGTCCCTCCCCGTTCTTCAATATAGTCGACAGCATCCAGAAGCATCTGCAACATCTCTTCCCGAGAGATTCCGAGAAGATATTCGAGATGGAGATCTGAAACGGATACGAACGTCTCGATGATATCCGCGTTTGAGTCGATTGCGGCATCGATGTCCCCCTCGAGGGCTCGAGCGAGTGCGATGATCTCGGCATCCGTCGTCGCTGCTAATTGTTCGATCGTTCGTTGATCCTTTTTTCCGGTAATGGGAAACCCTGCTTCGATAAATGGGATATCAAGCGTGTCGAGGGCCTGTCCACACTCCAGTTTCTCTTCGAGTGTAAACGCTCTGCCAGGCATTTGATCGCCTTCTCGGAGAGTCAGATCACTTAATTGCATTATATTACCTCTTCGGATTCAAGTTCGGCCAGCTCTTCCTCAGAAAATCCGAGTTCATCGACATATATCTCATCATTATGTTGTCCGTGTCGAGGGCCGAGAAACTCCACATCGCCAGGAGTTCGGGAGAATTTGGGGATTGGAGCAAATGTTTTCATCGGTCCTACTTCTGGGTCGTCAATCTCCGGGAAAGAATTTCGGGCTTGGAATTGTTCGTCATCGAAAATATCCGCCATATCGTAGACTGGCCCGACGATGGCATCGTACGATTCGAGGATCTCGATTGCCTCCTCGGTGGAGTGTTGTTTGGTCCATTCTTCGATTTCTTCGTCGAGTGCTTCGACATTATCGACCCGAGCGGAGTTGTCCTTAAAACGGGGATCTTCGATGAGCTCTGGCTTATCGATCGCGTTTGCGACCCGTTCGAAGATCTTCTGGTTCGACGCAGACATCGTCATATACCCGTCAGAGGTTTTATAAACGTTTCTAGGTGCAGTATTTGGATGTCGATTGCCCGTCCGTTCCTGAGTATGTCCTTTGTAATCATAGGCTTCGACATCCCCAAAGAACAACCGCCATAATGGTTCCATCAGCGAAACATCGATGACCTGTCCCTCGCCGCTTCCGCCCCGACCGATGTCACGTTCAAAAATCGCCATCAGTGTTGCTTGGGTAGCAAATTGTGCTGCGGTAATATCCGCCAAACTAATCGGAGGGAGTAGCGGCTCTCGATCCGGAAAGCCATTCGCATGCGCCCATCCAGAGACGCCTTCAGCAACCGTTCCAAATCCCGGTTTGTGTGATTTCGGTCCGGACTGACCGTAGCCCGAGAGTCGTACCATGATAGCTTCTTCGTTAATCTCGTGGATATCATCCGGTCCGAGGCCCCAGCGTTCCATTGTCCCGGGTCGGAAATTCTCATAGACGACATCCGCATCGGCGATCAGATCAAGCGCGATTTCTCGCCCGCGGTCGCTCCCGAGATTCAGGGTGATGCAGCGCTTGTTTCGTCCGATTGATTTCCAAACAAGTGACGTGCCGTCATCACCTTTTTGTGGCCATTCTCGAAGCGGATCCGGCATTTCTGGATGTTCAATCATTATGACATCGGCTCCGAAGTCACCTAATATCATCGTTGAGAAGCCACCACTAATCATCCCAGATATATCGATTACTTGGAGACCATCCAACGGCCCCTGACGATTTTTTGTTTGCATCGCGTTAACAGTTCTATTCCCCCACTACAAAAATAATTAGGAAAGTAGAGATAGACAGACTATTTTATCTGCTCTGTTGAATGGCGATCTAATCGACTGGTTTCACGGGTTAGAAGGATGAAGCCGAGGAATTCGACTCTGTCTATGGAGGTCGATCTCCTCGACTTCGTTGAACAGTGTCGGCGGCTAGTCAAACAAGCGTTGGGAAAGCACGCGGGCGAGCCCGCTACGCGGACGACCTGCTCTCGGTGGCGGCTGATAAGGCCTTCCACAACTGGATCACGAAATACGAGTTCTACGCACTTGGCGTCGAATCACTCATCTTACAGCGTGGATCGAGGCCGTTAACGCGAGGACACAACGCACTCATCCGGGCAAAAGGCTACTCTCA
>Ga0102936_1001261_pt1 | contig 10000 bp, 12 predicted proteins | sample SalPon2_A_H2O_MG_FD_78502 | JGI IMG/M metagenome (GOLD analysis project Ga0102936, IMG submission 78502) | Salt pond water microbial communities from South San Francisco under conditions of wetland restoration - Salt Pond MetaG R2_A_H2O_MG | ecosystem: Environmental > Aquatic > Non-marine Saline...
GGTCTCCCATGATGGTGCTTCCTTGGCAGTAGGCCAATCAGAGCCACGCGTTCTATGACGCTGTTGAATCATCGGCCTTTGACCACCCCAGTACCTCTTTACGCACTTTGGGGACTTAGCAGGCTTTCATCCCATCAGAGCCGGTAATCGACACTGCGGCGGATAACTGCCCCTCGGCTCGCTGGCAGCGGTGCATGTGGAAGTTGGAGGTGGACAGTCGGCTGCGAGCGGCGGACGATGTCGACATGGAGTCCCTCGTGATACACATCGAGCCTAAGTGCTGATGTCTCGTTGTGATCCATCCGGGCGATAACTGTCCACTCGATCGGGTCGGTTGCGATACGATAGTGGAGTTGTTAGCGAACAGTAGGATCTGTAATCCTTACTCTCGCTAGAGAAGAGGTCGTGCCGGGTGCGGTGAACATCACCGCCAGAGAGTCACTCGTTGTAGTGGATGTGGAGGTCGGCGAACTTCTGCCAGTTCTCTAGGAGATAGTCCCGCATCCGCTCGAAGGAGTAGCCATCTTCGAGAAACATCTTCTTCTCTTCATTGGTGCCGCGCGGAAGATACTCCTTGTCGAGATGGGGTTGGCCGTGACGTGTATCCATCCTTGCGATCTCGACGTTTTTGTCGAGTGGTGACTCGGCTTTTTGAACGAGAGTCCATCCGTAGTTCACGGCATCTTCTGCGGGGTCAAACTCGTCATATTCGTGCGGGTCTGGTTCAACAAACCCGACGAGTAAGTAGGTGTCACCCCGATAGTCTCCAAGGCCGAAACTTTCAAATCGCTCCATTGTCGATCTCTTGTACACCTGTCGTCGTAGCGTTTGTGTGTGTATTCATAGATTTACACCTGAGAATCCGCTGCTCGCGCGCGTCCGTCGCACCAGCATAGCTCCCGCTCTGGGACTGGTGATTTCACGGTGTAAAGAGCTGCTACTCAGATAGTAGATGGATAGGACGCCGGCCGGCGTAGCAGAGATGCTCTCATCTTATACAAGGGGGCGAAGCCACTTAAACTTTTTGATAATATCCGAAGAAGGTAGAATTTCGCCTGAGACAGCCGAATTCTACACTATCGAAACACTCATGACCGTTGCGGTTCTAACAACGGTCAGTGAGTAATGAATATGCCTGAGTTTGAAGATCCCCCAACGTCCGTGCCCGATCCGAACGAGTTCGAGAGCGAAGAGGCGGACATCGATGAGCGTCTGGAACTCCGCGCAGCGTTCTCGGCAACGCTTACACAGCACGGTTACCCGGACACGCTAGTCCTCGCCCGGGACCGTGCGGGGGAGGTCTTCCACGACCGCCGCCTCGATCTGCTCGACCACCTGAAGGACAACGACCCGCGTTCAGTTCGCGCTCTCGCTGAAGAGCTCGGCTACGACAAGGGTGTCATCAGCCGTGATCTACAGAAGCTCGCCAGCATCGATGTCATCGAGTATGCCGAAGAAGGGCGTTCGAAAGCCCCGCGCCTCAAGCACGAACACGTCGTTGTCGAACCAGTTGTTTAATTCGGTTTTGGAAGGGTATTTTCTACTGGTTGAGGGGATAACAGCTGGTGCCTCCCCGTCGATCGTCTGTCTGACGTAGATTTATGTGATACAGGTTTCACCAAGTACATGTATGATGTGTAGAACCCGTATTATGCGAGATATACAGGTGATGCGGTAATGCGAGTCGACGTCGGGATGCAGAAAGGCGGCGTTGGCAAAACAACAACGAGTATCAACCTCGCTGGCGCGCTTGCTGACAGGGGCCATGATGTACTCGCTGTTGATGCGGATCCACAGGGTGGATTGACGCTCAAACTTGGATACCGAGAGCAGTACCGCGAGGGAGAGTATGCACTCTACGACGTGCTCTCCGAGATGGGTCAGCTCTCACTTGACGATCTTGACGAACTGATCGTCCACGGTGATGAGTTCGATATAGTGCCATCCCATATACGAAATTTCAGACTGGAGAAGCACTTGTACTCGGAAGCACGTGGGGTGGAAGCGCTGAAAATCGCCCTCGACCGGCTCACAGCGGAGTATGATTACGTCGTGATTGACTCGCCACCGAACCTCGGGCCACTTGCTGATGGCGCTCTGCTGGCCGCTGAGAACGTGCTCTTCCCGACTCACGCGAACACCATCGCGAGAGATTCACTCGAGATTCTGTTCGACGAGATCGACACACTCGAGGACAAGTTCGACGACGTGCAGATTTCGACAGTAGCCGCTGTGTTGAACGAGGTGGGACAGGACGGTGTCAGTAGTGAGATGCGAGAGTGGTTCATCGAGGCGTTCGGCGAAGACTACGTCTTCGAGATCCCGGACTGGGCAGCTGTCGAGCACGCAATCGAATACCGGACGTCCGTCTTCGCCTATGGCCCAGATGATGCGGGGTACCCGTGGGACGCAGACAAGATAGACCAGCTACGGACCAAGTACAGTACTATCGCCGAACAGGTTGAATCCCTCAACGATGACTGATCCAAAAGAAGAACTCGGCGAACGATTCAATGACCGTCGAGCGGATTCGCGTGATAGCGATTCAGATGAGAGTAGCGACGACGAGGCGGAAACTAATATGAGCCATTCGGATACGACAGATAACTCGGGTAGCACAGGTACTACAGATAACTCGTATAATACGGGTAATACAGGTGGTTCAGGTAATACAAGTAAGCCGGGACCAAATCCAGACCCAAACTCAACGCGGAATCGACGGCAGCTCGCCATGTACCTGCCAGAAGCGAAGGCAGATCAACTCAACAACCTCTACGATCGCCTCGATGGACAATCCAAGATAGCGGGTGATGGCGGGATCGAAAAGCACGCTGATTTCATGGAGGCACTCGTGGAGCTCGCAATAGATCGCGAAGATGAGCTGGCAGACAGACTCGAGATTGACTAGTAAAATTGATGACCTGAAAATAGAATACTGGGGGATCTTCAGGGGTGTTAACTAAGATCTCCGGCCCGAATCTTAACTCGCCATGTTGATCCCGGAGAAGCCGAACCCGATCGCGTCCCGCGGGACGGCGAGGTTCAGCGCCGAGAAGACGAACGGAAACGCCAGCAGGAACGTCGCCAGCGCGGTCAGGAAGAAGCGCCGCGATCCCCCGAGGACCGCGAGCGCGTAGCCGACGCCCGCGAGGAGGCAGTACCCCGCGAGGTTCCTGGCGAGGTGGCCGACGCCGAGGTGGACGTAGTGCGCGGCGAAAGCGGTCGGCAGGGTCGGGTCGGCGTACGCGAACGCGAGCGATCGGCGGGTCGTCTCGGGGAGCGCGAAGGCCGCGAGCAGCTCCCGGCGGAGGGCGAGGTCTGCCCGTCGGTCGGTCCCGGAGGTACAGTCGCGCTCGTCGGTCGGGGACGCCGTCACGCGCCGAAAGTCGACGACCAGCCCGTAATACCTGTCGGCGTGCGTCTCGGCGCTGATAACGGACGCCGGCCGCGAGGTCGGGAGTGCGGCCGGACCCGGCGGCTCCTGCGCCTCACGAGCGCGACATCCGACGGACCAGGGCGAGCCCGGTCACGGCGAGGAGGAGGGCGGCGAGCAGTCCGCCGAGTTCGACGAAGTCGACGCCGCCGGGCTCCTCCGTGGGAGCGTCGTCCTCCGTGTCGTCGCCGGATCCGGTCGCCGACGCGGATCCGCCCGCCTGCGGGGAGCCGCCCTCCGCCGCGGGTTCCCGCGCGTCGCCGTCCGCCGAGTCGCCAACGGTCAGGGTACCGACCGGCGTCCCGTCGAGCGCGAGGTCGTACGTTCCGGCGGACTCGACGGTGCCGCGGAGCGCGACGGTCGCCGTCTCGTCCGGCGCGAGCGCCACGGTCTCGTTCCCGATCGGGTCGCCGTCGGCGGTGAGCGTCACCGCGCGCTCGCCGGCCGCGCCGCCCCCGTTCCGAACGGTCGCCCGCACGGTCACCGCCTCGCCGGGCTCGATCGCCCCCGGCGCGACCGTCGCGTCGGTCACGTCGAACCGGGGCGCGTGCGCCGCGACCGCGAACGTCGAGAACTCCGTGGTCGTCGCGCGGAAGTAGACGCGGTCCTCCGAGACCCCCCGCACCCGGGTCGGGTCGTCGACGACCGCGGTCGACTTCTCCGTCCACTCGCCCGCGTCGGTCTGCCGGTAGAGGGTCACGTCCTCGGGGTCGACGCCGATCGCGTCGAGGTAATCCCGGTCGGCGCTGAACCGGATCGCCATCTCCTCGACCTCGTCGGGCGCGAAGTCGTGGTCCACGGAGAGGTACGAGACCGGGCGCGGGGTCGTCGGCGCGGCGAGCGCGCTCCCGTTCGCGACCGGGTCGGGACTCCCGACCGCGTTCACGCCGACGCTCTCGGTCCGGACGCCACCCAGGTCGATCCCGTCGAGGGTGACGTTTCCGCCCGCGAGGTGCATCCCGTCGGCTTCGAACCGAACCGAGCCCCCGCGAGCGACGCCGGTCGCGCGGAACTCGCGGCTGGTCTCGCTCGGAGAGGTGACCGTCATGCTCGGGCGGCCGTCGTCGGTCCCCCCGGCCGACCCGCCCGTCGCGGGCGACGCGTCGGCCACGTCCTCGGGCTCCGCGAGCTCCGCCTCGATCGAGAACTCGTCGCCGCCCAGCGTGGTGCCCGCCCCGGCACCGCGCGCGTCGATCCGGAGGCCGACCGCGACCGTCTCGTTCGGGGCGAGGGTGACGTTGTTCGACCGGCCCTCGATCGAGGTCCCGTCGGCGACGAACGTGACGTTCTCGTCGGGGTGGTCGATCCAGACGCGGGCGTACTGGTCGGCCGTGTACGTGACGGTGAAGACGCCCCCCGCCGAGGCGAGCGCGTCGGGGTTGACGCCCTCGAAGTCATTTCGGAGATTCGGGTTCGACGCCGAGACGTCGACGACGATCTCTTCGTCGTCGTTCAGGTAGGCGTACGCGCCGTTGGGGCCCTCGACGGGCTGGACCGCGAGGTCGCCGTCGGCGAGGGTGTCCACCGGACCGTCAACGACCGCGGCGCCGGTGGCGAAAACGAATCCGGCCGCTACAGCCGCGATCAGCAGGACAGGTATTACGATCCGGCGAATGGTCGTCATTATCGCGCTACACCACCGTTATTTTCAGACGGCATTTGTGTTATGACGTTTGACTCGCAGAAGCGGTGAGTGTCCGGAAGTTCACCGGGAGAATCGAGCTGCCGTGCGTCGGTACAGAGGTTAGACTGCATCCGCGTGGATCTCAACCGAGGTGATGAGCGTCTCGTCTGCGTCGATCCCACGGGTGTCAATCAGGAGGCTGACGTAGTACGAGTGGCCGACTGGGATTTTTCGGCTCCCGTTACCGGCTGGCTGGTCGCCCTTGTACAAGATGTTCGACTTGATCCCAGTCGGTGCATCTGGGTCAAACGTGTGAAACACGTCGCGTTCGGTGAATCCACCAGCCGCTTGATTCACTCCGAACACCACCGCGTTGGGATGGTCACCGATCTTCGCGCCGGAGAGCGTAATCGGCTGTGTGCCCTGGTTTTCGATCTTGAATACGTCGTCGAAAACAGTTATTGCGTCTGGATTGACCGCCGAGAGGTCAAGCGAGAGCGTGCCGTCGATCATATCTACGTACACTCCGTTTGGGGCGTCAGCAGGCCGGAGCGCGAGCAGTGCATCCGTGTCGTTTGCTACGGAGACAGACAAGTCCCGGCTGGCTTCGACGCTGCTGAACGCGCCAGAACCGACGATACTCGTGGCTCCCGCCGCCGCGCCAATGCTGAGTAGCAGTCGTCGTCGTTTCATTACTACTTTAATTTCCTGTCGACGGTCGGTCGAAACCCGCCGGCGGAATCGGACCACCGGATGCCAGCGTGGATTAGAGTTTATTCACTGTGTGATAGCGATATATTACCTATTCAGGTGCGCTGTAGGTGCCGGAATTGGCCGGATTCCCCGTTCCAGCTAGGACCAGCACTGCGGCGCCCTCGGTTCCGCCGGATCCATCTGCCTGCGTGTTCGCCCCGACGACGACATCCGCGACCTGCTGTGCTCCGCTGAGAGATTGGCCATTCACTTGGCTTGGGAAGCCAGTAAACTTGACTTTCTCGTTGCTCCCGCTCGACACGGTGTAATCGAAGAGGTTGTTTCTGATCCTGATCGTTCCGGTCGCGGCGGGCTGGATCGCCTCGGGACTGACACCCTCGTCGGTGAAATCGTTGTTCACGATCCTGATATCCTGTCCTTGGCCGGGGTGGCCATCCAGGGGAATCCCGTTCCGGAACTCGCTGTTCCGTATTACGGCCCGACGGCTGACGTTATTCCCATTGCTGTTCGTGTACGGATTGAACCCGCTATCCCTGAACAGCCCGCTGGTGGAGAAGAAGGCGTTTCCGTTCGGGGCCGCGCTGCTGTTATCCTCAGCGAGGCTGTTTCTGAACACGAACCTACCGGAACCTTTGCTCGCGGGTACATCGAACGCGACGAACCCGGGCGGACCGTCGAAGGTACCCTCTATCGAGAGGTCGACGTTTCGCATCTCCGTGCCGACGTCGGTGATCTGGACGAGGGGACTGCCTCCGGTTATTTTCAGGTTGTTCGGACCGCTCGTTCCGATTCCGAAAATCTCGAACCGGAGTCCTTGCAGCGTGACATCGGCGGCCGAAATCGAAATCGCTGCTTGGTTCGCGTAGCTTCCACTCGGGCTGTCCGGATATCCACCCTGATACTCGACTGTGGGTTTCCCGTCGAGCCCACGAATTTCGAGGCCTTCTTTGTTGATCTCCAACGTCGAGTCGGAAATCGTGTACGGAGTCCCGGTGTCTTTGACCACGACAGTAGTCCCGCTAGCGTTATCGATCGCCGTCTGGATGTCGCTGAAGTCGCCAGACCCGTCATTCGCGACGATCGCGAAGCTCCCACCACTATCGTCGACAGTCTCGGAGCCGCCAGCATCGACGTTCGCGTTGACCTCTGCCGTCACCGTCGTATCGACCGACGAGACATCCCCGATGTCGGCGAACAGCCCGAGAGTCGCGCTCTCACCGGGTGTCAGCGCGAGCACTTCGTCGGTTTCGCTCCCGGCACCGTTGTTCAGCCGGGTGTCGGTCGCGTCCCCGGGGAAGAAGTACAAATCCGAGTTGTCGATTCCTGAAACGTTACCGAGGCCGATGTCCACCCAGACGTTCACTGTCTGGGTACCCTGATTGCTGACGATCAGAAGCTCGTCGATCCGCGTTTCGGCGTTCTTGTTCAGACCCGTGCCGCCGTTACCGGTACTGCTTAGATCGAGCGAAACCTGTCCGTTACTGCCGACAGACGCGTACGCGTTCGAGTTTGCGGATCCAGCGGGCTCCAGTCCGAGATACGCACTCGCGTCGTCCGCGACAGCTACTGTCAGGTCGCGATCTGCTTGCGTGCTCGTGAACGCTCCCGTTCCCACCGCAGCTGCACTTCCTGCAGCCAGTGCACTTAGACCAGTGATGAACTTGCGTCGGTTTGCCATAGTTGTGTATTTCCGTGGTGTCCGCACACGACCCGCGGGCCGCCGACGCGAGACATCCCGCGTCACCCGGGGTCGCTCTACTTTACCCATAGGGCCTATCCCATATCGTAATGAAGTTCCAGAAACACATCAGGGGTCGATTGAAGAGTCGACCGTCGGCTTCTGGCCCGTCCTGAACCCCGGTCCGATCGCTTCAGACCGGGCCTGAAACCCGGTCGCGACGCGTTCAGGCCGAGCCTGAAACCGCCTATCACTACCGCTGAGATGCGTTCGCGGTTGACACAAAATGAGAAATTCGAGCGAAACCACAGCGATACGAATCGGTTAATATCCAGTTATCCGGACGCAAACGCGCTAAAACGGCCGTTTACCGCATCCAGTATCGGTGCCGTTCCGTCGGTGAAAACAGTTGTCCGATTATCACAACCACAGGATTTATGTTGGAGTGTTCACATGTGTCCGTCGGTAATGGCGTCGGCACAGCAGATCGACGGGGGCAGGGGAGAACCGGCGACGGAGGTGTCCGAAGACGACCTGTTCGAGGTGCTGTCGAATCAGCGCCGGCGGTTCGCGGTCCATCTGCTGAAGCGAGAGGAGGCCGACCGGATCGCGATCGGCGACATGGCCGAGCAGATCGCGGCGTGGGAAAACGGGATCGACACGGCCGATATCACGGGCAACGAGCGCAAGCGCGTCTACACCGCGCTCCAGCAGTCGCACCTGCCGAAGATGGACGACGCGGGCGTGGTCAACTTCAACAAGGACCGCGGCGTCATAGAGCCGACGCCGGCCCTGCAGAACATCGACCTCTACATGGACGTCGTCGAGGGGAAGGAGATCCCGTGGAGCGCCTACTACATCGGTCTGTCCGGGGTCGCCGCCGCGCTCACCGGCGCGGTGTGGCTCAACGCGTGGCCGTTCGTCCTGCTGCCCGACATGGCGTGGACGGCCGCGATCGTCGTGGCGTTCGCGTTCTCCGCGCTCACGCACAAGTACTACACCCCGGAGATGAAGGTCGGGGAACCCGAGGAACCCCCCGAGCTCGGTGACTGCACCGGGCTTCAGGCACTCCCTGTCGAGGTTCTGGGACCGCATAACCTTGCACGCGGCGCGCGTCGATATACACGTACTCGATCCGTGATCCACCCGCTATGAAACGGCGACAGTTCGTCCTCCTGCTCGGTGCCGGCGGCGCGGCGGCGAGCAGCGTCGGCTCCGGCGCGTTCAGCAGCGTCGAGGCCGAGCGAGGCGTGGAGGTGAGCGTAGAGAACGACGCGGACGCTTACATAGATTATAATTCGAAATCGCTAACTCTCCCAGACGATTCGAACAGCGACGGAACAGTTGACTTGGTTACAATAAAAAATCAGTTCGCTCGGGACGTGACTACTGTCAGTCTGAATTTCGATCGAGGTGGAGAGCATTTTGATTCAATATCTGCTCCAGAACGTATTGGATCCGGCCACTCGGCTACCATTACGGCAAAGCCGAAGGATATTGCTCCGGGTGAGGAGGTCGATGTGATTATTACCATCAAAGTTGAGGGAGATGGGTTTTCGGCCGAAATACTCGGGAACACCGAAACGCGGAAATTCACAGTTGCCCCGGAAAGCGGCTTCCAGTATCGTTCACTACAACGGACAGGGGACAATACGGGTTAATCCACAAGGGGAAAGTGATGGTGAAATCGAGGTCAAGATTCATACGATCCCGAATAGGAACGCAAAAGTATCGGGGAATAATAACTTATCCTCGGAGACCATTCGTATCGAAACGAATAAGAACGAAAACCCCGCTCAAAGTCGTCGGATTGTCGCTGTCGAGGTAGACAGTGACATTTACCGGCATCCGGGATGGAATGAGAGAGAGTGTAGTTTTGAGAATTACGGTGGCGGCAATAGTATCAAAATGAACGGACCACCGGAATGTTGAATAGTGCACCATTCTGCTCTATTGAAAATGCGGTACGTGAGCGGGATCATAGTGTTTTGACGAGCTTCTTGAGGTTGTTGAGTGCGAACGAGAGGATGATCTCACGGAACTGTCGGTACCAGAACTGCGAACGCAGGGCGGAGTCCTGCGTTCGCTTGACTGTTGAGTAGGAAGTTTCTGACATCCATCGCTGTGTGTAGCCTTTTGCTCGGATGAGCGCGTTGTTGGCGGCTGCTTTCGGGGTTGATCCACGGTAGTGAACGAGGTACTCAACGTCTAATGCGGCGATCTCGTATTCGGAGTACCAGTCCTGAAAACCATTGTCGGCAGCAACGGACTGCAGGTCGTCCGCGTTCCGACGGACGACCCGCGGGCCAGCCTTCGTGTCGTGTTTACGCCCGATACAGCAGTGAACGTCCAACACCGCCAGCGACTCTGTATCGGTCAATGTCGTCGCTTTCACCGTCTTTACTGTCTGTCCTCTCCGCTGGCAGTAGTACTGTGAAGCGTGGAACCGCTCGAAGAACGTGCTGTCGAGTGCGACGTGGCCAGATTGCGGGTGTTGCTGCGCAGAAACGCGCAGCAACGCCCGCCAGATGTACATCTCGTATCGGTCGAA
>Ga0102936_1001264_pt1 | contig 9996 bp, 11 predicted proteins | sample SalPon2_A_H2O_MG_FD_78502 | JGI IMG/M metagenome (GOLD analysis project Ga0102936, IMG submission 78502) | Salt pond water microbial communities from South San Francisco under conditions of wetland restoration - Salt Pond MetaG R2_A_H2O_MG | ecosystem: Environmental > Aquatic > Non-marine Saline...
CCACAGAACGCTTCGGGCGTGCCGAGCGTCGTCCAGACGGTGACGCTCCGAAACACCGCCGACCGACCGTTCGTCGGGTCGGTGGCGCTCTCCATCCCGGCGAACGCGAGTCCGTACGCCGGCATGGTCGATAACCGCGAGGCCGAGTATCGGCGCACCGATGCCGGCGTCCGTCTCGACGTCACCGTCCCCGCCAACGGAACCGTGCGGGTCGGCACGGCGTACGACCTCACCGGGGGGACGCTGACGACGACGCTCAGTCGCGACACGCCGTCGCTCACCGTCGTCGTCCAAGGGTACGATCCGAACGCCGTCGATCACTCCTCGAACCTGCGCGTCGGCGACGCACCGGTTTCCCTCCTCGTCAGTGACGGCCCCGTCACAGCGGGTGAGTCGATTCGACTCGATCTGGAGGGGGCACGAAGCCAGCAAGCCACCGCCGCATCCGGCGGCGGGAGCGCCGGCGACGGGAGCGCCGACGACGGTGCCAGCACCGACACGGACGCCGCCAGCGCCACCTCCGCGGAGAGCAACGAGATTCCGTCATTCCCCGGCGTCGAGATTCTCGGCGCCATCGGCGGGATGGTCGTCGTCGGACTCGTGGGGTATCGGCTCGTTCCCGATGACGGCTGAGGATCGACGAAAACGGCGTTTTCGGCCTGCGGTCCGCTAGTCGTCCAGTCGCTCGGCCGCGTCGCGGTCGAGCAACGGTTCGGCGTTCGGCGTCGGAAGCGTCACCACGTCCTCGCTCGCGAGGTCGTACTCGCGTTCGTCGACGCCGAATATCTCGCCCACGTCGCGAGTGATCCGCAGCGTGGTGCGCTCGGTGTCGGACGCGGGCGCGTCGGTGGCGCCCCCGTCGTGCGTCGGCGATTCGTCGGGGGACGCCCCGGCAGACGGCGCGTCCGTGGGTGATTCGTCGGGCGGCACGTCACGGTCGCCAGCGGTCGCATCCGCGACGGCGTCGGCGGGCGAGTCCGCCTCGCCACCCATCGCCTCCGCGAGCAGGTCGTCGGGGTCCGGCGCCCGATCGGAAGCCGGGTCTGGCTCCCCATCGACCGACGGCTCCGGCTCGGACGTCGGCGGCTCCGGACCCACTCGGTCGGCGGGAGCGTCGGTGTCGTCCGCCGCGTCCGTTCCACCGGTGTCGTCCGCCGCGTCCGTTCCACCGGCGAGCGTATCGAGGACCGCCTCGCGGTTTCGCTCGATCCGCGCGACTAGGTCGTCGAACAGGTTGCGCTCCTCGCTGGTGAGGCCCTCGTCCTCGGCGGCCATGCCCGCCGCGGCGAACGTCGCTCGCTTGACGATTTTGCCGACCCGGCGTTCGTAGATGCTCTCGACCACTTCCTCGGCCGTCTCGATCTCGTCCGTCAGGCGACTCACCTCCGGCGAGGAGAACGGGTCGTCGGCGTCGGCCGCCACGCGCTTGCGGTCGGCCTTGCGCTCGGCGATGTAGTCGGCGACGTCCTGATAAAACGAGTCCCGAAGGTGCTGGAGGCTGTCTTTCTGTCGTTCCGTGCGCTGCACTGAGCGCAGTTCCTCCACGTTCATTCTTTGACCTTCCGGGCCCGGTCACGCGTCATCAGGAACACGCCGACGCACTCCGGTACCGATTGCTCACCGGCATCGAGTGTAAAACTGTCGCCGTCGAGTTCCACCGTGCCAGGATCGGTCACCTCGACACGGACCGAGCGCCGGGTAAAGCGTTCGGGGACGGCGTCGACCAGCGGGTCGAAGTCCGCCACGCCGTCGCGGTCGATCCGACGGACGACGAGGCCGCTCCCGCCGTGGAGGCTCCCCGGCAGTCGGATCAGCCGGTGGGTGTCCGTCGTCACCGGTTCGTCGATTGGCGCCGTCTCGGCGATGACCGTTTCGCGGGCGAGCGCCTCCACCAGCATCCGGGCGCCCGGTCCGCCGGCCTCGACGTTGCCGTCGGCGACGGCCGCGCCGTCGAACGCGCCGAGGAGGGTCGTCGCCCGTCCCTCGCCGATGCCGTCGAACGACATCAGACGCTCTTTGGCGTCGGCCTCGTCGAGTCCCTGCAACTCGTCGACGAACTGCTGGAGGCGGCGATGGGTTCGCCGTCCCCACCCGCCGGCCGTCCGAAGTTCGCGCCGCGTCGTCCCGCCGACCGCTCGGGTCCGGACCAGACCCTCGATATCGAGATCGACCGCGCGGACGTAGTCGACGATTTCGCGGCGGGCCTCGGAGTCGAGATCCGCGAGGCCGTCGTCGCGGATGTGGACGTGGTAGCCGCGGCCGCCGGAGAAGACGACGGTCACGTCCTCGAAGTGGAAATCGGTTTCGAGCAGGTCGAGGAGGCGTTCGAGGGCGTCCTTACAGGCCGCGAGCATCTCGGCGTAGGTGGCGGCCTCGGGGTCAACACTGGGGAGGTGGTCGGCGTCGAGATCGAAGACGAGGTCGGCGCCCTGCCACCCCTTTTCGTCCATCCCGTTGGCGCCGGGGTCGTCGTAGCGTGCCGCCGAAAAGTAGACGTGCCGCGGCGCCTCGCGCGCGAGGAAGTCGCTCACGTCGCCGAGGTCGTAGATGGACTGGTGGCGGACCATCGTCGTCGACTCACCGCTCGTCCACGGGATGTGCCCCCACTCGCGGGCGTCGGGATCTGGCGGGAGCGTCGGATCGGCGCCCCGGTAGTAGTCGCCGAAGCGACCCGAGAGATACTCGCGTGTCCGTCGATCCATTCGTCCCCCACCTGCGTCGTCGACGAGTTAGTAACTTCCGAACACCGGCCGCGGCGTGGAAACCCTTTTTTCCGGACACGGAGAGACACGTCCATGGACATCGGGGCGGTCGCACTGGCGGGAGTGAATCCACCGTCCGAGATGGGGGCGTTACTACGGCGGCTGTGGGGGTTCCAGACCGTTCGGGCGCTGGTGGCGCTTCTCGTCGTCGGCGGCGGGGTCGTCCTCTCGAAGTTCCTCGTCCGTCTGCTGGGGCGGCCCATCGCCCGCCGATTCGACCGACAGAGCGTCGCTCAGACCGTCCTCGGTCTCATCCGCGTCTCGACCGTCGTCGTCGCCACGTTCGCCGCCGGGAGCATCGTCGGCCTCGGCATCGGCGACATCGTCCTCTCGGTGACGGTCTTCTCCGCCGTCCTCGGTATCGTCCTCGCGCCCATCGTCGGGAGTATCATCAACGGGGTGTTCGTCCTCGCGGACAACCCCTACGAGATCGGTGACATGATCCAACTGGAGGAGGGAACGCGCGGGTTCGTCGACGACATCACCCTCCGCTACACCAAGATCTTCACCCTCGAGAACACCTTCCTCGTCGTCCCGAACTCGTCGATGCGCGAACGCGACGTGACCAACTTCTCCGCGGAGGACGAACGTACGCGCCTCTCGCTTCCCCTCCTCGTGACCTACGAAGGCGACTTGGAGGAAGCACGGCGGATCATGGAGCGGGCCGCCCGCGACTGCGATGGCGTGATCGAGGGCGGGCCGGATATCCGCATCGGAAGCGCGCGCTACCCCGCGAAACCGACTACGCTGATCGAAGCTTACGCCGACAGCGGCATCCGCCTGAACCTCCGGTACTGGGTGCGAACGCCCTACAAGATCCCGCGGATCGAGTCGACCGTCCGCGAGCGCATCTGGGAGGGACTAGCCGACGCGGACGTGGAGATCGCCTACCCGCACCAGCAACTGCTGTTCGACGAACACAGCGGAACGGCGCGCGTCGCCGTCGAGGACGGGAGCGAGACTCCACGGGCCGCCAACGACGTGGACGGCGTGACCGATCGGGCGAGCGTCGAACGCGATCCGAGCGAGGACGACGACGGCACAGCAGAGTGACGACCACCATCTACGCGCTGACGGTCACCACGTCGCAGTCGAGTTTCTCGCGCAGAAACCGGTCGATGTCGGGGTCGTCGAGGAAGCGACTGAAGGTTCGCCGCCACCGGCTGACCTGTTTCGAGCCGATGACCACCACGTCGGCGTTCTCGGCCGCCACCTCGTCGAGGATCGTCTCCTCGACGAGGAATCCCCGGCGAACGACGTATCGCGCGCGAGTGACCGCCCCGAACTCCGCCTCGACCGCCCGCTTGAGTTCCGTCCGCGTCACCTCGCGACCCTCCTGATAGAGGTCGACGTGGAGGATCGTCAGGTCGGCGTCACGCTCCTCGGCGATCCGGATGGCCTCGGCGAGCGTCGCCTGGGAGTGTCTACTGAGCGGGTAGCGAACCGGGACGACCACCAGGGGCATGTCGAGACAGACGGCCGCGGGCCGTTTCAATCTATTCGATTCGGACGAACCGCACGGCCACTCCGGCGGTCGATAGCGACGAAACGGTGGCCGGGCGGACGGCATCTCACCGAACCGAATCCGAGCGGTGGGCAGCGGTCGCTACTCGTTTTCGAGTTCGAACGCGACCGTGACCTCCGCCTGATACTCGCGGCCCTCGACGCTCGCAATCTCGACGCCGAGTTCGTCCACCTCGATCCACTTCACGTTGTTCAGCGTCTCCTCGGCGCGGTCGATGGCGTCGTCGGCCGCCTTGTCGAAGCTCTCCGAACTCGTTCCGATCAGTGTGATCTTCTTGAACACCATGGGTTCGTGTCAGACGTTCGTACACGAGTGACTTAAAATCACGTCCATCGCGCACCGACGCTCGGCACCGGCGCGGACGCTTGGCGCCGAGTCGTTCGTCGCCCTCGGAATCGCCATCCGACGAACGGGCCACAGCGGGTCGGTCGCCATCGGCCACAACATATAACCGGATGTTTGTGAAAGTGTATCGAGTGTACCGTTCATCACGTTCCGTGACGCGACGTGGGCGCGAACACCGGAGCGGATGCACGGCGGCAATCGACTGGAGACGGGGGACTGGTATCCGAACGGAGTCGGGGACGACGGGCGTACATCGGTGGGCCTGTAGTCAGACCGTGACGAGTACCGAATAGTTGGTCTAACGGATGGGACCACAACTCAGCACCTCGGGGGCCGAGCCGGTTGAGCTGTCGAGAGACGACCTGTTCTCGATGCTGCGAAACGAGCGGCGTCGCGAGGTCATCCACTACCTCCGCGAACACGAGGCGCCGGTCGACCTGCGTGATCTGAGCGAGTACATCGCTGCGATCGAAAACGACTGCACCCCCGCAGAGGTGACGTACAAGCAGCGAAAGCGGGTCCAGACCGCCCTCTACCAGATGCACCTGCCCAAACTCGCCGAACAGGGGATCGTCTCGTACGACCGGCGGGCGGGCCGAGTCGAACTCGCGGCGGGCGCCGAGAACTGCCTGCCCTACCTCGTCGCGGACACGGGCCGGAACCACCGTCGATGGTGGCGGTGGTATCTTCTCGTCGCCGCCGTCGTTGCGGTGCCGGTCGGCCTGGCAGGGATCGGCGTCCAGCCGTTCGCGTCGGTCTCCGGGCTGGGGTATGCGGTCGTCGCGTGTGTGTCGTTCGCCGCCATCTCGGTCGCACAGGTGACCGCGGAACGCGGCGCCTGATCAGGAGTCGGCACGGCCGAATCGCTCCGCGAGAACGCCGACCAGATCCGTCAGATGCGCCGTTCCCCACACCGCGACCACGACGCCACCCAGCGTGTCGAAGAGGAGATCTAGCATCGTATCCTCGAGTCCGTACTGCGTGAGGACGCTCTGGGTGCCGGAGAGCGAGGCGATGCCGGCCACGCCGAACTCGATGACTTCCCAGAAGACGCCGAACGCGAGGACGAACAGGAGGATGAACACGAACACGAACCGGCCGGGAAGGGAGATGGCATCCGAGTGGAGTTCGACCGCGCGGGCCGTGGCGTAGCCCACGGCGGCGACGATCGACGACGACAGCGTGTGCGTCAGGTGATCCCACCACCAGATGCTCCGGTAGAAGTTGGTCTCGGATCCTGGGAGTCCAGCCGTTCCCAGCGCGTGGAGGAAAACCGCGACGGTGATCCAGAGCGTCAGCGCGGGGTCCATCGGGATGTGGTAGTCGCGTTCGAGAACGGCCGGGAGTTGCGTCACGCCGAGTCCGATCGTCGCGTTGACGACGATACCCAGCGCCCCCCGTTCGAGGCCAAGACCGATCATCACGAGCAGTGACACCTGCATCGCGCGTGTGAGTTGTCGCTGGCGGCGGTCGGTGAGACCGATCCGGTCGCGCAGGCGCATCAGGGCTCACCTCCCCCTCGCTTGCCACCGTGGTCGACTGGATACCGCGGCGTGGTGTCGGCGTAGCGCCGGAAGTAGAGTTCGAAGCAGACGCCGGCGATGACGCCCGCGACGGTCGCGGCCACGAAGTCCCACATGAGCGCCTCCTCGATGACGTGTTCGGGGCGCCCGTCGAGCAGGAAGCCCGTGCCGAGGAGGACATCCGAGAGCCACCGCACTTCGGCCCACAGCCCCGCAGTGGCGACGGTCGCGATGGCGACGAACACCACCGCGAAGGAGTCGCTCATCCGCACGGGCGTGAACACGTCGAGTTCGACGGCGAGGATGAGCGCCGCGGCGGCGACGGCGACGTACGTGGTGATTCGGCCGGTGAGCGTCACGCCGCCGACGGTCTGCCCAGCGACGAGGAGTCGCCCGATCGAGGGCACCGAGGCGAGCGCCAGCACTTCCCACGGTACCATCGCGTCCGGCTGTCGGAACGCGACTGCTGGAACGACTGCGAGACAGACGAGCGTCAGCGTAAAGCCCGCCCAGAGGGGGCTGCCGCCGACCAGCGCGGCGACGCCAACCAGACAGAGCACACCCACGAACGTCCACCCGAGGACCGCGTTGGGCCGCCGACGCTCGACCAGCCGACGAAGCCCGACTCCGGATTCGGAGGGCGGCATACCGGTACGTCGGCGTACGCCGTCAAAACGCTTCGCACGGATCGGCCGTGCGCCGGAACGGGTTTCAAGTCACCGCCCGGCGTAGCCGGGGGCGATGACCGGCCAGCCCATCCCAGACGGGACGTGGCACGACATCGTCGCCAACGTCCCCATCGTCTCCGTCGACCTGATCGTCCGCCACGAGGACGGGGTTGTCCTCGGGAAGCGCACGAATCGACCGGGACGTGGCGAGTGGTTCGTCCCCGGTGGCCGCGTCCACAAAGACGAGACACTCGATGCCGCGACCCATCGGATCGCCGAGGCGGAACTCGGTGTCGACGTGCGGATCGAGGAGCATCTGGGTGTCTACGAGCACTTCTGGGACGAGAGCGAGTTCGACGACGTGGCGACGAAACACTACCTCGCGAACGGCGTCGTCGTTCGGCCGCGCACGGATCGGTTCGATCCCGACGATCAGCACGCCGACGTTCGCGTCTTCGAACCGCCGGTTCCCGACTGCCACCCGTACGTCGAGGCGTACCTCCGGGACGCCGGCTGGTGGGAGTAGTCCGCACCGACAGACCGAACTCCGTCGCGTCCCGACGTCTGCCCATGCGTGCGCTGCTCTCGATGCACTGGGCGGACGTCCTCTTCGCGCACTGGTCGGTCGACCCCGGTGTCGTCGCGGCGACGCTCCCCGACAGTCTCGACGTGGACACCGACGACGGCGACGCCTACCTCGGCGTGGTAGGGTTTCGGATGGAGTCGATCCGGCCGCGCGGCGTTCCGATCGGACTCTCCTTTCCCGAACTGAACCTGCGGACGTACGTCCGCGGTGACGAGGGTGGCGGCGTCTACTTCTACAACCTCGACGCCGACGACCGGGTCGGCGTGACGCTGGCCCGCGGGCTATTCCAACTTCCCTACTACCGGGCGGAGATGCGGGTCGAGAACGAGGCGGCGGGGATTCGCTTCCGAAGTCGCCGCACTCACCGCGGCGTCCGGTCGGCACAGTTCGACGCGACGTATCAGCCGACCGGCGAGGCCGAGCGAGTCGGCGCGGGGTCGCTCGACGCCTTCCTCACCGAACGCTACCGCTTCTACACCGAGAGCGACAGCGGCCGGCTCTACCGTGGCGAGATCGACCACCCGCCGTGGAAACTGGGCGACGCGGCACTCACGGTCCGGGAGAACACACTTTTCGAGGCGAACAGCTTCGACCGGCCGTCCGGAGAGCCGCGGGTTCGCTACAGCCCGGGCCTCGACGTGACGGCGGGGCGGATCAGGCGGGCGTAGAGTGACAGTAGCGGGAGCCAGCTACCAGTTCCGCGTCCGAGCGGCCAGAAATCCAGAACCAGCGACGACAAGGACGACGGCGCCGACGACGGTGACACCACTCCGAACGGCAGTGCCGACGGCGACACCGGCCCACGCGAGGCCGAACGTGGCGTGTGCGAGTCCGAATAGCCGGTGGCCTCGTCGGAGGAAGACGCCGGCACCGAGCAGGAACCCACCGGCGAGGACGACGGTGGAGAGTGCGACCGGACGGGCCCGCACTCCGCCAACGGCCACGTAGCCGACGAGTGGATCGAGCAAGAAGAGCAGGCCTCCGATCCCGACGACGACGCCGACGGCGGCGGGACCGAGTTCGATATCCAGCGTGGACCCGACGCCCAGTGTCCCGTCCGGATCGACGCGGTCGGTCACGACGAACCAGCCCGCGAGCGTGGCGACGAGCGTCCCATAGCGGTCGTTCGTCCACACGGGATTGAACCTTTGGACCGTCCCGATCGGACCCCCGTACCGTCTAGTCCCAGAACGACTGCGTCCGCGCGTACTGTCGTTCCTGTTCGAGGATATCCCGATAGAAGTCCGCCTCGTCTTCGCGGAGTTTGGCGATGATGCGGGCGGCGTTGTGTGGGCCGACACCGCGAGCGGCCATGGCGATTACGGCCTGCTTACCGTGGCTCTGGACGAGGTTTGCCGAGCGGTAGGCGCGCTCCGTCAACCGCTCCTGTTCCGCGTCTTTCTCGGTCGCTCGAACGGCCTTCACCGCCTCGTCGTCCCACGGATTCAGCGAAGCGATCCGGGTCGACTCACACTCCGGGCACTGCGGCTGGTCGGGGACGCGCTTTACTTTCGTCTTCCGCGTCCACTCCGTGCAATGGAGGCAGGCGAGGATCACCCGATCGTTCCGTATCCGCTCTTTCAGCGTCTCGACGACGCTCGCGTCCGCGTTCTCGGGCACGAGAAGCTCGCGCCCGCTCGACCGCCCGCCGGTGCCGATGGGCGTCAGTTCGCGGGCGGTCACGAGGTCGATGTCGCCGGACTGGATGCGCTCCAACACGTCGGCCGCCGCGTCGACGGCGAGGTCGGTGTGGAACACCTCCCTGACCGCCTCGTCGTAGACGGGCGTGTCCTCCAGTGCGGCCAGCAGGCGGTCGGCACCGAAGCGACCCTGTCCCTGATACCGCTTGAGCGCGCCGAACTTCGCGGCCACCTGCGCGAGCGTGAACTTCAGCGTGCCCGAGTTCTTCAACGCGAGTTCGAGGAGGCTCTCGACGTGGCTGGGGTCGGTAGTCTCCAGAACCCCCACCACGTCGCTCGGCCCCGTCCGGCCGGGGACCTCCAGTTCGATGCGATAGGGGTCGACGTCCATCCCCACCGACGACCCGGTCTGCTGGCCGACGAGTGCTGAACACAGACGCCCCAGCGTCTCGTTCACCTCGTGGCCGAACGCGGCGTTGACGACGACTGTCCGCCCCTGTCCCTCAACGACGATGCGGTCGTTCGTCGGCGTCGGCGCGCCCGTCTCGACCTGCCGTTCCACCCCGTCGAGCGCCTCGCTCACGGTGCGTTCGTCGCCCGGATACCGCGACAGGAACTCGCGGGCGACGCCGGTCCGGTCGGCGCCGGCCTCGAACTGCCCGGTCGCGACGCCGCGCATCTCGCCGACTTCGCCGGCGACGGCGGCCGGGACTGGGATCTCCTGTCCCGTCCACGACGGCACCTCGCCCGCGGGGTCCTCGATGGGCGTCACGTCGACTTTGGTCTCCTCTTCGTCGACCTCCGTGATCCGCCACATCTCGCCGCGCTGGATGAACGTCTCGCCCGGCGTCGCGAAGTTGAGGACGAACTTCTCGTCGAGGGTGCCGATGGTCTCCCGCGAGGAGAGGTCGTACACCTCGTAGGTCTCCTCGTCCGGGATCATCGAG
>Ga0102936_1001268_pt1 | contig 9981 bp, 9 predicted proteins | sample SalPon2_A_H2O_MG_FD_78502 | JGI IMG/M metagenome (GOLD analysis project Ga0102936, IMG submission 78502) | Salt pond water microbial communities from South San Francisco under conditions of wetland restoration - Salt Pond MetaG R2_A_H2O_MG | ecosystem: Environmental > Aquatic > Non-marine Saline...
CAAGTTTGCGATGACACTGTAGTAAACTGCTGGGTGTGTGTTTCTCTGGGGGGTCCTCCGGCCTCGGCTCGTTGTAGTACGCCCTACCCTGCTCGATGTTTTTCCGCGTTGTCGTCGCCCGACGCCACGTCTTGAACCCGTCTGAGGATATGGCATCAATTGCGGTAGCAGTGTCTGGTCTGACCTCTCTCGCTGAGGGCGGACTTCGGGCGTGGTCAGTGGCTTGTGGCTCCATTATACTTCCTTTGATGGAACCAATATAATGCTTCCTATAGTGGAATAAATACACTTACTCTCATCTGTCACGGGATTCAAGACGAATGGGTAGCGATGGCCCCGGTCGTAAGCCGACGGTATCTGATGATGAGATACTGGCGGTGTTTGTGAATGCAGAGGATCCCGTACTGATGGCTGATGAGGTTGCAGCATCTCTCTCAATAGGACGAAGGGGTGTATACAATAGACTACGTACGTTGGAAGAACAAGGTGTTCTCAAGTCCAAAAAAACAGGTGCTCGGAGCACTGTATGGTGGCTTCCGGGAAATACACAAACTGAAGTGTAAGATCGCTCCGGTTAACACGGTAACATTATTTGCCCACAGAACTCGTTATTGGACATGCCTCGTGACGAAGTGGCTGGATTTGAATCAATTTCTATAGATCCAGTTATTGATTCGTCAACAACTGATCTGATTGAGGAGTTTTATCAACCCATACTATCAGAATCTATCGAATACAAGCGTGGTGCGGGATTTTTTACCACAAATTGGCTCCAGTCTGCTGCCAGAGGTATAACTGAATTAGCCAATAATGGGGGAACAGCGAAATGGATAACAAGTCCAATTCTGGATGAACAAGATTGGAAAGCTATAAAAAAAGGATCTGAGGCTGAAAGAGACCAGACACTTCAAGATTCATTACTTGATACAGTTGATGAGTTGGAAAGTGCATTAGCGAATGATACTAGAAATGCGATAGCTTGGATGATTGCTGATGGTCTTCTTGAAATAAAGTTGGCAGTTCCAGAACCAACTCTCGGTGGTGATTTCCATGACAAATTTGGAATATTCACAGATGGCCATGGGAACCGTATTGGTTTCCAGAGCTCTCAAAATGACAGTCGACATGCTATGGGAAATTACGAGGGGTACCGTGTCGATTGTGATTGGGTTTCGGAACGAGAGTCACTGGCTGTTCAGCGTCATGAATCGCGCTTTGATGAACTCTGGAACAACGACAATGAGCATGTGCGAACTTATTCTATCCCAGAGAGTGTAGAAAACGCGATCGCGAAGACACGCGACTATGGTGGAAGGCCATATGACCAGATTGAGCAATGCGACGATGACCCTGACGAAATCACTCTTCGTGATTATCAACGTGAGGCGGTAGACGCGTGGTTTTCGAATGATTGTCATGGGATGTTTCAGATGGCAACGGGGACTGGAAAGACATTCACTGCAATTGCAGCACTTGAGGAATTTGCAGAAGACGTGGATCAGCCTCTCCTTACTGTTATTGCGGTACCTGCTACTCATCTTGCCTCACAATGGGCTGAAGAGATAGAATTATTTGACCTTCCGGACCCCCACTTATTGTTTGGAAGTGCCACTTCGAGCTGGAAACGTAACTTGTCCCGAGTCACGACTAATATTGAGCTAGAAACAAATAAACACGAAATCGTCATTACCACCCATCAAGCGTTATACACGGAAGAATTTACGAAAAGAATCAAACGGCTTCCGGGACCAATCGCTCTTGTTGGCGATGAAGTTCACGGGCTTGGTTCTGACGAGCAACGTGCAGGTCTAATAGAGGATTACGATGCTCGTATTGGACTTTCAGCGACTCCAGAACGTTATTACGACGAAGCTGGGAGCAAATATTTGATAGAATATTTTGATGATATTGTATTTGAATATTCTCTATCGGAAGCAATCCCTGAGTATCTAACTCCTTATGAGTACCATCCGATTATTGTTGAAATGACTGAGGATGAGATGGAAGAGTACCGAAAGCAAAGCAAAAAAGTTGCCGCGGTTGCAGCAAGCGATAAAATTGATGATGAAACGGTGAGTCAAGTTGCTGCACAAAGATCGAAGATTGTGAAAAGTGCTGAGCAAAAGTACAGTGCGTTAGATAAGCAGCTGAAAAAAATGGATGATCCGAGTCACCTTCTCGTTTATACGAATGACCAACAAATATCTGAAGTTCAGTCTATATTGAGCCAACATAATATTATACAACACAAGTTCACAAATGAAGAGGATGAAGACGAACGGGAAAGGCTTCTTGAAGGCTTCGCGAAAAAAGAGTGGGATGCGTTGGTTGCCATGAAATGTCTTGATGAAGGAGTTGATGTTCCTGCGACAAAATATGCAATTTTGATGTCGAACAGTGGCAACCCGAAGCAGTTCATTCAACGACGTGGCCGCGTGTTACGTAAATCAGAAGAAAAAGATAAATCAGTCATTTACGACATGTTTGTCGTCCCCGCATTGGCTCCCAGTGAAGATATTCCAGATCTTGAAAAGAAAATACTAAATAGAGAATTAGATCGGTTCGAAGAGTTTGCAGATAATGCTATCAATAAACACGGTGCATGGAATATCATTGATCGAGTTCGGCGTACATACAAGTTATAACCATCCAACTCTTCTTTAACATATATGCAAGGGGATGAGGTTAGTTCATTGATCACAGAAGAAATTGAGGAAATTGAAGATGATTCCGTCCGTGAGTTTATAAACGCAATTGTGAATCACGAAAGAGCAAATCTTGACAACAAATTCGCGGAATTCAATGACAAATACGATGATCTTGTCAATAAACACGCGGACAATCAATCGTTAGACGATTTTGATCCTTAATGGACACAATTCAATTTCTAACCATCGAAGGAAAGGACTACCGACAGTACAGTGGAAAGTTTGAGCTCGATCTCAAAGTTACCAACGAAAATCATATTAATGTTATTGAGGGACAGAATGGAGCAGGCAAATCAAATCTTCTGAATGCAATCACACTTTGTTTTTATGATGAAGAAACACACATCGATGATTCAAGTTTAGAAGCAGATCCTTTGGTCAATTTACAACGGTTAGAGGAACTTGAACCGGGCGAGACTGCGACTGGACATATTAGTATTACCTTAGGAAAAGAACAGCCGGAATACATATTCACTCGCAAGTTCACAACTGCAAAACAATCTGACGGCAGTTATTCAGGCACAACGGGCGATCTTCGTCTTAAGCAACGAATAGGAGAAGATATGCATGACATGGATAACCCGAACACTCAATTGAATCAAATATTACCTACAGGAGTCCATGAATACTTTTTATTTGATGGAGAACAGCTTGATGAATTCTTTGAGGAAGGTTATGCTCAACGGGTTAAAGAAGGAATCCTTGATGTTTCTCACATAGAACTTCTAAATGAATCTCTTCGACATCTAGATGAGGTACAATCACGTCTTGAAAGTCAATCTTCAAAATTTGATGGGGATGTCGCTGAGGCAGAGGCCGAGCATAGCACAGAAAAAGAAGTTCTTGAGCGGCTGAACTCAGATTTGACTACTGCTGAGAACAATTTGAAAGATGCACGGGATAGGAGAGATGAACTGGATGAAGATCTACGTGGGAGCTCCCAAGAAGACGTGCGCGAGAAACAACTCGAAAGAGAACGGTTGAAAGAGAGACAGAAAGATATCGAAGATGATCTTGAAGAAGCTAAACATGAGGCTGGATCTACATTGACGAACGCAGGTGTTATAGCATATAACATTGATGCACTACAATACACGCTTGAACAGCTTGAAGAATTAGAACAAAAGGGTGAACTCCCGCCAAAAATTCAGGATTGGTTTATCGATCGCCTGCTTGAAAGGGGAACCTGTATTTGCGGTGAGAATCTTGATCAAGAATCGAGGAAGCAAAAGCTACAGCACCTGCAAAGTGAGGTTGCTGACATTGAAGAAGGAAATATCGACGGAAAAATTCGAATACCCGATCTGCTCAATGAGGTTGATTCACGTGTTGAGGAAGTAGTTGATCAAAGAGACTTAGTCGAAGATCTTCGCGATCGACGGAGGAGTCTCCAAGAAGAAATCGATGATATATCAGCATATCTACAGCAGAAAGGCACGATCGATGCAGAAGACGCTGCAGCACTAGAATCACAGCGTGAGGATGTAAATGGTCGAATTGAAGAATTAAATAACAAGATCGGGAAATTGGAAAGAGACATTGAACAGCAAAAGAGTGTAGTTGAAGAAAAAAAGAAAGAGTGGAAAAAGGAATTGGAAAAAGACAAGAAACATGAGGTTCTACTACGGCGGGTAGAGTTCGTCGACGAGGCTAAACAAGAAGTTGAGCAAATTCGTGGAAATATACTTGATCGGGTTCGGCGAGAAACGGAAGAGCGTCTACAGGAGTATTTTAACGAACTTGTCTGGAAAGATGAACAATATGATCTTCATTTAACTAATGATTACCAAGTGGAAGTTGAGGGACCAACTTCGGCAAAAAAGCTTGCTTCCCTATCTGCCGGAGAACGTCAAATATTGGCTTTAGCATTCATGTCTGCACTGTCCCGCATTAGTGGATTTAGTGCACCGATTGTTATCGACACGCCGCTTGGACGAATCTCTTCCAAACCACGAAAGCGTATTGCTCAAAAACTGCCTAGCTATTTGGAGGGACGCCAGATTACACTAATGATGACTGATGAGGAGTATACAGATGATGTCGCTGCCTTGCTTGATAGTCACGTCGCGAAGAAATATCAGTTGCAGTACTATAACGAAACTACAGAGGTAATACAAAAATGAGCGACACACAGCAGCAACCGAAGTTCGAAGACACAACACCCAGCCGCGAGATCGGTGTTGATCCAGAAAAGCATCATCTCTACAAGGAGCTAGAAACAGATCCCAAATCACCGTTTTACGAAGAGGAATTAGTGGATATTTGGCTTTTTACAGTAAGCTACGGGCGAGAACATGGTGAAAGAAAGGCACTTCCGGGGAACAAAAAGTGGATGGTCCGTATGACTTCTCTTGATGATGATTCTGAGTGGATAGTTAAATCAATTGCCATTGAAGAAACCGAAAGTACAGATGTTCTACAGGATGGGAAACAGATATTCACAATTGCACAAGAATATGCAAATTCAGGTATTGAATTGTTGTATGATGAAGTCACCAATTCAGACAGTGATTCAATTAGTGAATTGACATTAGATATTGTTCGATCTCACAGGAGTAATAAAGAATGAATGGCTCAATGAACTCCAAATGTTTAAATGGTCACTCAAGCCGAGATAACAACAATGAGTGATAAGGGCTCTACCCGCGTTTTATTTAATGAAGATAATTTATCTGAAGAGGTACGTGCGGTTCTAGGAGAAATTACAGCATGTATAGGCGGTTCAAACGCCCAAACTTTAGAGGAAGCGGGTAGCGATGAGAATTCGCACATTCATCTCAATTTGGATCAAGGTGAAGCAAGTGACCTCTATGACCGACTTCAGAATCACTTTCAATCTGAAGATCAAGGTCCTTCTTTCTCAGAAATAAGAGAGATACAGGGAGCGATTCCGCAAGCTCCGGATCGTTTGGTTAATGTGGAGAAGGCTGATGCTTGCAAAGTCCATCCATCAGATAGTGGTAGGGACGATGACGGTAATAAGCTAGGTATACAAAGTGATTCTGTTAATTTGATCGTCACATCTCCACCATATTGGCAGCTCCGAGATTATGGGATGGAGAACCAACTCGGACAAGAAGATTCACCAGAAGAGTATGTGGAGAAAATAGTTAATGCGCTAGATCAATGGGAGGATTTCCTCCATCCTCAAGGCTCAATCTTTCTCAACATTGGAGACAAGTATAAAAATAAAAGTTTGGTAGGAATTCCAGGGATGTTTGCAGAGAGAGCCCGAAAAAGTAGGTGGACCATTAGAAATCAAATTATTTGGTCAAAAGACAATGGTATCCCTTCACCCGCAAAAGATCGACTCGTTCCAAGACATGAGCATATTTTCCACCTAGTTCCTAAGGACGATTATTATTATGACCTATTTGGTTATTCACAGGCTTTTGGAAATGGTTCTAACCCGGGAGATGTTTGGAACATAGACCATGATCAAAATACTGGTGATCATCTAGCACCTTTTCCACGAGAACTGGTGTTTCGCGCGGTGACCCTAGCATGCCCACCTGCTATATGCCCAGACTGCGGCACCCCACACACACGACAGATTGAACGTCCACTAAAAAATCTAAATCCAGATCGACCTCAGGCTCAACGAGCCCTTGAAAAGTATGATAACTCTAAGTTGAATAAGGACCATCTACGGGCGATTCGAGCAGTTGGAATCTCTGATGCTGGGAAAGCAAAAGAGATACAGGACGCAACAGGTGGTAATGACGATGAGATACAAGAATTAGCTGATGAGGCCAAGGAAGTTCTTGGTGGTTATTTCCGTGAATTTACTTTTCCTCTTCCTAAAACTGCCAGTTGGTCGGGATGTGATTGCGATGCTAACCCAGTTCCGGGACTAGTCTTCGATCCGTTTGCTGGTTCTGGAACAACTATTAACGCAGCGTATTCTTTGGGGTATCAAGCATGGGGAACTGACCTCGATCGAACTAACTTTGAGCTGAAATTGGACCACTTCACAGACTAACAATGACTGTACATGTTCTAAAAACCGAAGCGATTCAGAATGCTGTTGAGAACCTGATGCAGAGTTCGATACACCGGATGTTTCCCGGATATCTGTGTCTGCAACAGCAAGCGGGCATCTATGGACAAAACGATGATCTTCCTTTCCCGTATGACGACTTTTTCACCCGTCACTTTCAGGTATCAGGTGGCACGAAGCCATATTTAGTACCTTTCGCACCTTCTGAAGATCCAACAGATGAACATCTTTGGGTTGGTCAGAATATCTCTGGAACATATGCCCCGTCATCACTCCGTGCCGATTCCCCATTCACGAAAGTGGTTGAGGTGCAGGAAAGCGGTCATAACTCTAGATGGAAACTACAATCTACACACTGGGATCTGGCACGTCATCATCTGTGTGGTGGTCAACAAGTGCCAGTGGAATCTCTTGCGGCATTTTTATATCGAGACTACGGATTTGAGATCGAAGATCCATCTGCAATAACCCTCTTGAAGGCTTTCACTGAGGACTTTGGATATTCGATTAGTGGAAAGAAATTTACCACATTATACGAGACAGGAGACACTAACATCGGTTCTAACTCATTTGAAAATCATGACTGAAAAAGAGTCCACACTTCCCCAAAAGAACCAGTACCGTACAATGGAACACGTGCGGCGTTTGAATGCCAAAGATGTCGGTATTTCGGCAATAGAACCAGATGGTGTTGAATCAGATAGTGTATGGAAAGACCTTGCAGACGCGATTAATAACTCATCCAAAGAATCTGGAGTGGCTGTCGCTACAGCGGACCGGACTGTATGTACTGGAGTCCGCTTGGAAGGTGATTACTCACAGACAGTACACCCATTGGAACTCAGTGTATGGAAAGCACGCTCTGAGTCAGATTCGCCGGTCTCACACGTATTAATCGACTCACAAACTGACCGCTGTGGAAGATGCCTCCAAGTAGTTCTTGACTATTCAGATGATGTGATTATCCGTATTCAGGATTCTGATGACGGTGAATACAAAGAATTTGTCCCGGATTCAGAGTCATCTCTAGAAACCAGATTCAAGACGACTGGGGAGCAATCAAAAGACTCTGCTAATCCGATTGATCAGACAACTGCTGAAAGTGGTACGAGTACTTCGATTCCAGAAACTGCACCACACATAGACGTCGAAGTAGGCGACGATATAAACGTAGAATACGTCAGATTGAACGCCCCAGTCTACCATTTGAGATATGAAAACCATAATCAGACGTTCTGTGGGACTGATCTGAGTAATCGGAAGAAAGTAACAAGTTCTGAGGAGCCAGTGCTTGCAGACCCCTGCAAAATGTGTCATGGAATGACAGATAGGGAAACAGTTGAGGAGCAGAGAGAGCGTCTCCGTGGAGAAGTTAGCGAGAGAGTATCTAAAGTAAAAGAAACCACAAGTGAGCCCAACATATTCTCCGATGAAGAGCTTGGGGCTATTCTTACTGAGATACCTGTACAAACCTCGATAAATGAAGGAAGTGCAACTGTTCTCAGAGAACATCTCTCACACATCCTTCCAGATATTGAACACGATCAAAAAAATCCAAACAAGTTATCTCGTAGAGATATCGAAGCAATTCTCGCAGGATTAGATGGAGAGGAAGTGATACCTAATGAAAGACAATTGTTCGTTTATACTTCTACTGGAAGGGCGGCAAGAGTGCCGATTTCTGACCTTCAAATACAGCACCGTTCAGGAAAGGGCAAACCGACGTTTGAATTTGGAGATGAAGAAGAACCGATCACGTCTCTTGAAATAAATCCGAGAGATAACTTGTACGCATTTACAAACAGAGGGGAAATATATCGAACAGATGCACATAAAATCCCGATCCTGACAGAAAAACAATTACCCTCACCTGTATCAGATATTTTTGGTTTTGAAAGTGATGAGTTTTTGCAAACCGCGATATCATGCACAGAATTGGAAAATCATGATTATGTCGTCCTTGCAACTTGCAACGGCTACATCAAGCGGACACCAACTACTGATTTCAAAAATATACAATCAACTGGCATTAAGGCAATTGGGTTGGGTGAACAGGATGAACTTCGAGATGCCGAATTGTCAGCAGAAGGAGATCAAATACTTATGAGTACAGATGACGGCCGTACCATTCGTTTCCCTGATCGAGAGGTGCGCTCTATGGGTCGAACTGCTAAGGGTGTGATGGGAATTGAGGTCGATAACGACAGTTCTGTGGCAGCGTTAAACGTGATAAACTCTGATCAGAAAAACCACGTCATGGCTATCACAGCTAATGGGTACGGAAAACGAACCCCACTTGAAGAGTATCGATCACAGACTCGCAACGGTCGGGGTTTGAAAGATATCAAAACAGGAGAGCGAAATGGTCCTGTTGTAGACATCGAAACACCCTCCCCTGAATCAAAATATATTACAGTCACAAAGAATGGCCGGACAATATATACGAAAACAAGTGAGGTATCCATTGTAGGTCGGAATACAAAAGGTGTGGAGATCATCGATCTTCGTCTCAGTGATGAGGTCTCAGCCCTGTCCACGATCAATAAATAGCCTTGCTCAGCTCTGTTGAAATCCTATTCTTCATATATATTCTCGCCTGAGAGAGACGATCGATGAGAGCTGCAAATCCACCGATAGACTGATTCCGTTTTCCCGTACAAAACGACTTAATGGAAGATATCCCACAACCGGCGAGTGATTCGTACAGAGTCGGTGACCGGGTGAAAATCTACATTAGCCCTGATGATCCTGATTCACGGTATCATGGAGTGGTCTGTGAGATTGTTAGCATCCTTATCGATGACCTTGGAACAGAAACGGGTCGATCTATAGACGCATACTCCTACACTATCCAAGATGTAGAAAGTGGTGAAGAGTTGCCAATTTCATTCCGCCACCGGGATCTAGTACCGGCTGAAGATATTCAGTAGATCATCTGTACTGATTTGAGTATGTGAAACTGTTAACTACAGAGGATTTCAACAGAACCTCTTGCTCGGGTCTTAGGTGTTCGCGATTGATACCACCTACTTCAATACCTCCCAGCCTCTTTTAGATGTACGCAAATTGCACGAAGGCTTCGACCCCCGTCACGTACCATAACGAAATCACTCGCTATCCGGTGACGTTCTTTATAAGGAACGTACTGCAGTCTAGCGGATTTGGATCGTTATGAATTGGAACGGGCGCGACGGGATTTGAACCCGCGGCATCTTGGTCCGGAACCAAGTGCTCTGTCCGCTGAGCTACGCGCCCTCGCCGGCAGTACTGGTG
>Ga0102936_1001271_pt1 | contig 9965 bp, 12 predicted proteins | sample SalPon2_A_H2O_MG_FD_78502 | JGI IMG/M metagenome (GOLD analysis project Ga0102936, IMG submission 78502) | Salt pond water microbial communities from South San Francisco under conditions of wetland restoration - Salt Pond MetaG R2_A_H2O_MG | ecosystem: Environmental > Aquatic > Non-marine Saline...
AGGTCATCGACGAGGCGACGGAGCAGATGCCGCTTGAGGGAAATCGCCGGCAGCGGTCCCGCCGATAGCGCACGAGGCGCAGGTCGTCGCGTCACTTCACGACCGCGGGTATCGCTTCTGCTGGCCGCCGACGATCGACAACCTCACGCGGCGCGAGCAGCGGCTCCTCACGCTCGCGGACCACGCGGATGCGTATCAACGACAAGAGCGACGACAGCAGCAACAGCGTGACCGGCCCGACCACTTCGGCTCCGTCTCGCAGTCGCGACAGGATGCGTTCCAGTGATTCAGTCCCGCTCGCTGCGGGCGTCCTCGATGACGACCGTCGGCGACGTCTTCAGCGTCGTGACCTGCCACGTCTTCGTCGCGGCGTACGCGCCGATCGGGAAGAACACGATCGTACCCATCAAGAACAGACACAGCAGGAACCACAGCGGCCCGAACCACCAGCCGACGAAGACGAACCACAGCGCACGAACGAGTGTGCTCATATCCGGTGTGTTGGGCGGCTGAGACTTAAAACATGAGACACGCATGGCATTTGAAGGATTAGACGTCAACATCTCCGGCTCGAGTGGCGACGCGAAGGCGGCGATCGCGTCCGTCCGTACCTCGTTAGGGTCGCTCACACGCGAGGCGAACGACGCACAGGACAGCCTCGAGGAGATGAACGACGAGGCGACCGACTCGACGACGCGGCTGTCGGCACTCGCGGCGACGGCAGGCGCGTCGGCGCTCTCCGTCTCCGGGCTGACGTCGGCGACGACGGGCGCGACCGGGTCGCTGACTGCACTCGCCGTCTCCACTGGCGTCGTCACGACGGCGCTCGTCGGGCTCTCGGCGGTCGCTGCCCCGCTCGTCGCGACGCTCGGCACGGCCGCAGCGGCGGCGGGCGGGCTCGCGACGGCGTTCGGCGCGGTCGTCGGCTCCGGGCTCCTCGCGTTCGGCGAGCAGCAGGCGGAGACGATGGAGGACGCCTCCACGGCGACGGAGGCGCTCGCACAGACGGCGGCCGACCTGAAAGCCGAGATTCGCCCGCTCGTGGTCGAACTGGGCGAGGCGTTCGTGCCGCTCATCGAGAGCGCGGTCGACGCGATCCCGACGCTCGCCGAGGACATCATCGCCGCGCTCGGCCCGCTCGACGAGTTCGCATCGACGCTCGCCGAGTTTGGCGAGCTGGCGATGGAGGCGATCCCGGCGACGGTTGAGGCGTTTGTCGACCTCGGCCGCCGGGCGCTGCCGTTCCTCGAGGACCTCGTCGAGACGCTCGCGGATGACGCGGCCGGCGCGTTCGAGGCGATGGTTGAGGTGACCGAGATCGTCGGCGACGACCTGCTCGCCATCGCTGACGCGGCCGGGGACCTTATCCCGGAGCTGACGGAGCTCGGCGCGGCCATCATCGAGGGCGTGGCCCCTGGGGTTGAGTCGTTGATCGACGGCTTCCGCGACCTCGTGGACCGCATCAACGACTTCATCGCCAGCGGCGAAGCCGCCGACATCTTCGAGACGATGAACGATGAGCTCGGCCCGCTCATCCCGCGCATCGTCGACCTCGGGAAGGAACTCGGGCCGGTCATCGACACGCTGATCGACAACGTGCCCGAGATCACACGCGGGCTCGCCGCCTTCGGCGACTCGGTCCTCGACATCGCCGAGGTCGCCGTCCCGCCGCTCGCGACAGCGCTTGAGAAGCTCATCGACGGCATCGGCTTCTTGTCAGAGAGCTACGCCGACTGGGTCGCAGCGAGTGAGCGCTCGGAGAAGCGACTTAACAGTGACATACAATCCATCCGCCAAGTGTTTGGCACGGCAGTAGACAAGATCCGCGGCGCATGGAGCTATCTCACCGGCAGCGGGTCGAATACGCTCCGCGGCGACGTCATCAACCAACTGTCACAGCTCCGCTCATGGCTCTCGAGCACGTGGGATCTGTATCCACTCTCGGACACGTTCGAGGCGGTCGCCGCGACAATCATGGGCGACGGCGACAGCGGCGGCATCATCCCGACGCTGAAGTCGGACGTCAAGGAGACGCTGTCACAGCTCCGGTCGTGGCTCTCGAGCGCATGGGACCTCCACCCGCTGTCGGACGCGTTCGACGCTGCCATCGAGGCGATTGGCGACGCGTTCGGTCGCCTCAACTTCGGACCGTTTGAGAGCGCACTCGATGCGGTCGCGGATGGTGTCCAAACGCTCATCGACTCGCTCAACGAGCTGTCGGGCGTTGACATCGACGTCGACATCCCGTCGTTTGACGGCCTGCTCGACCGGGCGGAGGAGATCGTCGAGCCGGAGCCGGAGCCGGAGCCCGAGCCGCCCGATGATGACGACGATGATCCCTCGACGGGGGTCGGCTCTGGCATCGGCGGGTCGATCCCAGGCGCTCCATCGGACCCGGACAACGACGGCACGGTCAGAGAGCCCCGTGGCCGCCGACCGAACCCGCTCGCGACGGGCGGCTTTGTCGAGGGGGCGGGCGCGGCGATGCTCCACGCGGGCGAGCGTGTCCTCCCGGAGTCACAAGTCTCGGACCGCGGCGAGGCGTCGTTCGACCCGGACTCGGTCGCGAAGGGCGTCGACAACTCCTCGGCCGTCCAAGAACTGTCGGCGAAGCTTGACCGGATGAACGGCCTCCTGTCGTCGCTCGACCAGGGCGACGTCTCGCAGAAGGACGTCCTCCGCGCGCTCGACGTCGCGCGAGACCGCCGCAGCGGCCGTGACCCCTTCGACGCATGAGTAGCTCCGACCTCACGCTCCGCATCGAGCACGCTTCGGGCGACGTCTCCGAGCTCGTCGTGCCGACGCCGGTCGCGATCGACTCCGAGGCGGTCACGCTCGCGAGCATCCGGACGGAGCGCGCGCTCGACCGCGTCGCCCGCGCCGAGGCGATTGTCTTCCGCGCCGAGTGGCTCGACGTGGAGGACACACTCGACCGCCGCGACGACGAGTTCTACGTTGTCGACGACACCGGCACCGACCTGTTCGGCGGCCGCCTCGACGACTATCAACTCAACGGCACCACCGTCTCCGTCCAGATCGACTCGTTCGAGCGGGACGCCCGCGAGATGGAACCGCCGGCGTCGTTCTCGCGGTCGGGCGCGTCAGACGCGAGCATCGCAAGCGACCTCATCGGACTCATGCCCGCGCCGCTCTCGGCCGGCGTCGTCGAGGAGACGACGGCGTCGATCGACTACTCCGCCCGCCACACCGCGCCGGCGGTCATGCTCCGGGAGCTGTCGGGCTCGACGGCGGCCGATGTCCGCTACCGGCCCGACGGAACGGTCGACTACCTCGACCGCCGGGGTGTCGATCGTGGCGAGACGCTGTCGCCGTCGTCGGGCGCGGTCATCGCCGAGCCGCGCATCCGGCGGACGATGCGCGAGGACACGACGAACGTTCGCGTGCTCTCACAGAGCGATGACACGGTGTTCGAGGAGGCGGTCGCCGTCTCCACGGGCAGCGACGAGCGCGAAGTGTGGGAACTCGACGAGATCAACTCAACGAGTTCGAGCCGGCTCCAAGCCCGCGCAACGCGGCTCGCGAACGAGGTCGCTGACGCTCCGGAGTACCTCGAAGTAGAGACGAGTCTCGACCCGGACGCGCTCGCGTCGGTCCCCGAGGTGGGCGACCGTTACACGCTAGAGTTGCCGGCGTCGGGAATCTCCACGACTGTCCGCGTGATCGAAGCGGACCGCGTGATCGACGAAGGGGGCGACCGACTGGAGCGCGTCCTCCTCTCGAATCGGAAACTGACGCTGCGGACGCGCTGACGCTGACACGACACATTACACATTCATGAGCGACTTCAACGCCGCCGGCTACACCGATCTGCGCGAGTACGTGACCTCCGCCTCGGGGTGGAGTCACATCGCGCTAATCGACGACGCCGGCAACGAGGAGACACGCATCGACATCCAGAACGACTCGCGGGCGTCGTGGGGTGACGCCTCAACGAACCCGGTGACGCTGACCGTGACGATCAACGGATCGGATTCGGACATCTCCACGCCCGTGGAGCTGTCTCGGTCGGAACTCCACGAGTCGGACTCGGCGGCGACGCCGATGCACGACGACCAACTCACCGACGACAGCGGCACGGCTGCGAACGCGATCGTCGGGAGTGGAGACGAACTGGTGATCGAACACACGGTCAAACTCCCGCAGTAGTAACATGACAGATCACGACATCCTCATCATCGGCATCGAGAACTGGACGACTGGACAGCGTCCCAACGGAATCGACAACGACGACATCCGCGAGGGGAATCTCGTCTGTGAGGCAGGGACACAGCATCAGCGACTCGACACCGAGGACTACGGGGACTTCGAGGTCCGAAAAGTCATGGACGACCGCGACTTCTCTCAGTATGACGACTGGACGCTCCACTTCGCTGACGGCTCGGCTCTCACCCAGGATGACGGGCGCGACGCGGTTGTCGCGGCTATTGACGAGGGCAAACAGCCTATCGACCTTGACGGCGTAATCCCAGTGTGCGCGGATGAGGCCGAGATCGCCAACAAGGTGATTCGTGAGGGACTCCCGACGCAATATCGCGGGGACCGTGAGACCGTCAACCAGTGGGTCGAAGAGCAGGGTGTTGACCTCGGTGTCGAGTGGACGATAGAGGACGCCTACGACGCGGGCTGTCCATACGTCGAGGCTGTTGAACCTCCCGAGGTGTGATATATGGTGTTCGGTGATATTATACGTCAATCAGAGCTTGTTGACAATAGTACTGGTAGTGCTGGTGGAGACGGGACAACAGTTTACGGTATTGGAAATAGTGATATCTACTCACTAAATGAGTCTGACCTCACACAAAGTGGAATCAAAAGTTTAGACGATTTTACTAATGAACCGCTAAGTGTAGGTGGTACGAAGGACGTTATTTGGGGGAATTCTAATGGAGGTGGGGGTTTTGGTTTAAATCTACTGAGGGAGTATTCCCCATCCGATTTTTCAGTTATCAGAGAAACTTCTGACTTTGATCCGTTCAAAGTTGGCGGTGGCGATAATGTTATATGGGTTTCTGAGGGTGAAATCAAGGAAGTCTCACCATCGGACTTTTCTCAAATATCGTCTGGTGGAAGTGACGGTCCAGCTGGGATAGGGGGAAACGAATCAGTCATATGGACAATAGAACGGTTTGAAAAAGATGGCTCAGCCGTAGATGCCCTCCGCGAACGCGATCCCTCCGACTTCTCCGTTCTCTCATCAACAACAAACATTGAGGACAGGGCGATTTCTGATGTCGGTGGATATGAAGATCAAATATGGGCGGGAAAAGGTGATTATGTATATGAACTCGCGACACCAGTAGAGATACCATCTGCTCCAAGCAACCTTTCCGTAACGCACTAACATGGTTTCTATTAATCTCTCGTGGACCGACAACTCCGACAACGAAAACGAGTTTCGAGTGTATCGGACCACGAAGGTCGCGCCAACCTTCCCCGACGACTACACGCAGATCGACACCGTCGGCGCTGACACCACCTCTTATACAGACACGAACGCCCCGAACGGCGAATCCGTTGACTACGCCGTCACCGCTGCTAACGACGGCGGTGAGTCGGACCCAACGAAAGCGATCATCGAGACGATTGGAACGCCAACAGTCGGAACGCCGTTCGCCGACAGTAACTCCGAGATCGTCGTCTCGTGGAGCAAGAACGACAACTCCTCGGCAGGCAGTCACGCCGTCGACCGCGCCGACAACGGCGGCCCCTTCCAGCAAGTCGCGTCCGGGCTGTCCGCCTCGACAGCCGAGTACGCGACGGGTACGCACGTTCCTGACAGCGACACCTACCAGTACCGCGTCCGTCGTCTCGCGGGCGATGACGAGCTGGCCGACAAGTCGGGAGACGTGTACGTCGAGTACGTTGTAACGATTACTGGAACAAACAGCCCCGTATCGGCGGGAGACAGCCTCGACGTAGACGTCGAGGTCGCGAACAACGGGACTATCGAAGGCGACCAAGAGATCGCGCTGACAGTTACGGAGCAGTGAGATGGCCGTAGTTGGACAGACGACGATCAACGAGAAGCAGGTCACGTACAAGCGCGACGACTACGGGACGTGGGTCTGCGTCCAGAACTACGAACACTACGGCGGTGAGAATCCATCGGTCGCCCCTGGAGATACGTTTCCGCAGCTCCCGAATGGGCTCTCGACTGACGCTGATGTCGAGGCGCTTGGTGCTTCAGGGGAACTCCGCCACGTCGACGACATCGATCAGTACGGCTCGTGGAACGTCGACGCTGTTCGGCTCGAAGGCTACACCGCAAACCACGACCGCGTCATCGACTTTTTCACGACAAACCAGACCGTCATCGACGCGGTGCTTACCGAGCAGTCAGCGGAGACGAACTACACCGATTATCAGGGCGACACGACGACGCTCACCGACGCTCACTCGGCGAACCTCCCTGCAGCGGCAGGAGATGGGAACGCCGACACGCGCTCGGATCGCATCTTCGGCGCAGGCTTCCCGTTCTACAACGGCGGCACCTATCACTGGGCGGTCGCAGGGGCAGGGAATCGGTGGGAGGTTGACGACTACGCAGACGGAGCGCAGTACAGCACCGTCCATCGGGTGTGGGTTCGCGTCCCTGATCTCGCTGTGGATACGGCCGGGGTATCAGTCCCGGCAGACACGACCGAGTCGATCGCGTTGTCTCATATTCCAGATGGCTCCGGATTCACGGCGGACGCGACGGTCGACTCCGCGAACGACAGCGACACCGTCACCGTCGAATTCGAGCCGATCAAACGATCCGTAAGAGCGACCGGGAGCCGCGGTGACGCCGTAGTGTCGCGGACGACGACGGCTGCCCGGGCGGCGACGGCCGCGTCGGCGGGTGCGGCGACCGCAGTCCGATCGCTGACAGGGTCGCGAGATGTCCACGGGGCGGGCGAGCGTGGTGCTGCGACGGTCACTCGGTCGGCGGCCGCGTCTCGTGACGTGACCGGTGGCGGCGCCGGGGACGCGACCGTGGCTCGCTCGGCGACGAACAGCCGCGGGACGCTTGGTGAGGGGTCGGGTGACGCGACGCCGATGCGCGCCCTCACCGCCGGCCGCAACCTCCTCGCGACCGGCGACCGCGGCAACGCGACGGTTTTGCGGACGGCTACGATCTCCCGTGATGTCACCGCCGCCGGCACCGGCGCCGCGACCGTCCTCTGGAGCGCGCCGAGGTCCTGGACGCTCCCAACCAGCCCCAAATCCGGGCGACGTCTCCTCCTCACGCCCGAGGCCGTCGAGACCGACCACGACCAACTCTCACTCACAGGGCAGGTCACGAGCCCGCTGCTCGACGACCTCGCGCACTACCGGTCCGCGGGCGACGTCGACCGACAGGCGACCGCGTTCGGCGCCTACCGGCGTGTCCGCCGCGACGGCAGCGATCCCGTCACCATCCACCCGCCGGGCGAGCAGACGCCGCCGTTCGACGAGCGCGATGTCGTCCCGACGGACTGGAGCGCCGAGGAGATCGCGCCGCGGCGCCACGAGGTGAGCCTCACGCTCGGCCTCGAGGAGCCCCGGCCGCGCGAGCCGCTCGAAGGCGATGGCGCGACCATCCGTGCCGACTCGCTCACGGCGACCGTCGACGCCGGCGCGACCGAGACGGTGACGCTGTCGTGGACGCCCGACGGCTCGCAGCTGGGCGACTGGCTCGCGACCGTTGAGGGTGCGACCGACAGCGACTCCCAGCTCGTCACTGTCTCGAATGCGCCGTGGACGATCGCCTTCCCCGTCGCGACCCTGTCGCTCACGCGGACTCGCGTCGGTCAGGTCTCGCGCAGTCAGGCGAGTAGCGTCCCGTCGTTCGCGCTGCCCGTCAAGTTGGACGTCCAGCAGGCGGCCGTGCTGCTCGCGGTCGGGAGTCGCGTCGAGGCGGTCGAGACGCGCACCGTGCCGGACGCTGGCAACACGGTCGTCGACACGCTGCCCGACTCGGAGCTGACCGCCGGGCTGTCGACGCCGGTGGAGTCGGACGTCGACGACGGCACGGCCGTCCTCGCTGGGTGGTCGCTTACGCAGTCGCGGCCGGCGCCGCCTCGCTTCGACGCGACGCTGGAGTTCGTTCGCACCGACTGACGCTTCCACAGGACTCATCATGCCCACAATACTCGACACCCTGAGTCGCATCGCTCTCGACCACGCCCAGCTGCTCGCCGCCGCGATCGGGCTCGCGCTCCTCCTGATGGCGCAGCGCTGGCTCGGCCGGTGGCCCGACCTGTGGCGCGCCCGGCGCGCGGTCCTCCCGGTCGTGGACCGACTCGCCGACGGCGGCTACGACGACCGAGTGGACGTCGTCGACGATCGCGTCGGCGCCGACGTCGAGGCGCTCGTCGAGCAGCTGCCCGAGAAGACCGGGATGCCGCTCCAAGCGCGGGAGTTCGCCGGGACGATCGACGCGTCGCCCACGGTGGTCCGCGAGGAGTTGCTCGGGATGGATCGAGTGTGGCCGAACACGCTCGCGTCGATTCAGTACACGGTCGACGAGACGGGCGAGCGCGTGTACGAGGTCGGCTCGTACGCGTTCCGGCCGCAGGGGTTCCTTGGCTCGTGGCAGTATCACGTCCGGCTCACGCCCGCTGACGACGGCCGCAAGACGCGGCTGTGGGCGCACTACGAGCGCTCGGCCTGGCGACACCCGGTCAAGCACTACAACGCCGAGGGCTGGGATTCAGCGGAGGGCGTGCGGTGGGTCGCCTCGGTGTTCGCGAGTGACGAGCGGTTCGAGGCGAGTGATCGGGCGGTCGCGCTCGCTGGGTCTTAACCAACAACCCACATGGGACTGCGGCCGGTGTTGGTTAACGACTTACCACCGCCTTTTGGCTGTCCAACCCCCAGGGTTGACGGCCACGGTATCGAGTGAGACGGACAGCGACGCGCAGCTCGTCACCGTCTCGAACGCGCCGTGGACGTTCGCGTGGCCCGTCGCGACGCTCTCGCTCACCGAGCGCCGCGTCGGACAGGTCACTCGGGGGAGCGAGGCGGGCGTGCCGAGCATGACGGTGCCGCTCCGGCTCGACGCGTCGCAGGTCGCGACGATCCTCGCCGTCGGCTCACGCATCGAGGCCGTGGAGACGCGGAGCGTGCCGGACGCCGGGAACACGATCGTCGACACGCTGCCGGGCGACGAGCTGACGTGCTCGCTCGGCCCGCCTGCGGACTCAGACATCGACGCCGGGACGTACGTGCTCCGCGACTGGTCGGTGACGCAGGCGCGTCCAAGTCGGCCGCGGTTCGACGCGACGGTGACGCTCGTACGGAGTGAGTGATGATGAATCCTGAACCAATCCCCGACGGCTTCGTCATGGCCCCGCATCACTTCTACATCGGCGTGCTGATCGCGTGGTTCGGCTTCATGTTCGTCTGGTGGGCCTATCCGCGGACTGGCGCGGCGCTGACGCTGCTCGGGCTGCTCATCGCGCTCGACGACGCCGTCCAGCACGCGTTCAGCGTTGAGACGCCGCTTCACTATCTCTGGTGGGGCGTCATCCATCCGATCATCCGATTCATCGAGTTGAGGTGAACATGGTCAACGAATCAGACACAGCGGTCACGCTCCCGCTGCTCGGCGGGCTGACGTATCGGGAGATTCACGCGTTCGAGGACGGGCTGTATTGTGGCGTCGTCGGCGCGCGCGAGCACGAGTACGGCCAGGAGAAACACTACTGGCGGATGGGATGGCTCGCGGGCGATCTCTACGACCGCGTCGTTCGGTGACGACGGGGGCGATAGGCCCAGGACTCGGGACACGACTCGTTATCCGGAGCTGTGGGCCTATTTCTCTGTGACTCAACCGCGAGCAGAGCCATCTCCGGGCCCCGACCCCAAGGGTCTGCCCGTCCCGATGCCGGCCCCAGTCGTGGCAGCGAGTCGATGAATCGCATCTCGCAATACGGAAGCGCTCACCGCCGCTCGTCGTCGGCCGGCATCCCCGTGATGCG
>Ga0102936_1001272_pt1 | contig 9963 bp, 15 predicted proteins | sample SalPon2_A_H2O_MG_FD_78502 | JGI IMG/M metagenome (GOLD analysis project Ga0102936, IMG submission 78502) | Salt pond water microbial communities from South San Francisco under conditions of wetland restoration - Salt Pond MetaG R2_A_H2O_MG | ecosystem: Environmental > Aquatic > Non-marine Saline...
AACTGCTTGCCACTTTGCAGTGTCTCAAGTATCGACCGATTATTCGCTCCATCCTCGTACCACTCGTACAAATCTTTAAGTCTAAATCCCATGATTACATCACCGTCATTGAACCGCCATCTTCGATAGTGAGTGTTCCGCCACTTTGCACTGTGTATTCTTCTGACACAACCATAGACTCATTTGTCTCAACAATGAATGACTCGTTTGTCTCTAATACTTTATCCATCACCATACCATCTTCGGCAGTGAACTTTCTAACATTATAGATATCAAAGTTTTGCCAGTCTTTATCTGCATCAATGGTAAGTTCTGATAGTGCAGACGCACCTGTAACTGTAACAGTTCCATCACCATCATCTACAGCATCTAATCCTGTGTCAAAGTTAATACCAGTTGATGGGTCACTAATAACAGTGCCATTCTGTTCAATAGTGACACCGAGATCGTCTGCTTCATTTCCATCAAGTAAATCAGCATTTAACCCACTACCTGACCCATCATTACCAGCATGAAAAGCAGCATTGCCTGCTATTGTAGTGCCACTAGCAAGTGTTGCACCTGTTTCTACTTCTACTTTATTAGTACTATGCACAGCATCAACATGAATTTTCATTTCTTTTTTAAGCTGCTCCTTGTCACCATATGGTTCGTTACCAAACTTTCCAGTGTGACGAGTGAAAGGCTCACTACTCTTTGAGGATTTATGAATGCACGCTGCACATACACCACGAGTATACTTACCTTCTATGTCGTGATATTCGTCATATGTGTAGTATGTATCATGCTCACTATAGTCTATAACACCCACGTACTTCCCTTTGCCATTCTTGACCATCTGAACAGGGTCAACGTGGTCTCCTACTAAGTCCCCAATTAGTTGGCTATAGAATTCTTCTTTAGTTAGATGCTGTGGAGTATGAATGTCTAAATCATTCTTTAGCTGACTGATTGCTTTCTGCTTTGGTAATAACTCACCAGAGTTCTCATGGAACCAATCAGCAACTTGCCTTATTTGGCTTTGTGCTAATTCTTTCTCATCTTCAGTGTTATTAATTACTTCTTCTGCTTTCATTGTATGAAAACGATGTTCTTTATTCTATTCGAGGTTCAGAACAGGGAGAACGGGGTCGTCTGGAATGTCAACTGCTTGGAGGCCGTCAATCTGTTCAACCAGTTCGTCACGGAGAACAGGAGCATCTCTATCTCTACGGACAAAGCCAACAAAAGGCTCGTGTCCAAGTGCTGCTGGACCTGGATTTGATGGAGTATCTATACCGAGTACTTCTTTTGCATAATCTGCCATACAAGGTAGTGTACGACATAACACGGAATAAAGGTTGTTATTAAGATGGAAAGCAATCCAAGAATGGTAAATATGGGGCAACACCAAATGGTTTATGTGTGGGTATGTCCACGCGCGGGCGCGGGTGCGCGCACTCTAAATTATAGAAAGTATAGAAAGAAAACAGCTACAGCAATAATAAAAAAGACAGCGGTAGCTGCAGGCGCGCGATAGCGCGCCGTCTAAGTAGACTAAGTAGGAGTACTGCTTCAATAATTTTACTGTCTCAGTTAACTCAGCGCGCGCGAGGCACATCACCACTTTGACCAGATTGAAGACCATAGTTGGTCTGTCAATGAATAGATTTATGTACAATGCCACCCCTATAATTCAATGTACATAATGTACTGCCGAGATATAGTAAGGAGTGGTTTACGATGATGAGAGTCGAGGTGGCAATGGAAAAGCCATTTAGAGGATACATTGAACATTATGCTGAACAAGAGGACACAACAATGCCTCAAGCATATGTTGACCTATTAAAGATTGGTCTGGCGTGTTCGGATGTGAGTTTTGACCGTCCTCCAGTAAACTCCGATGAAGTACAGACAATGGTTGATTCAGAAATTAACATTGAAGAGGTACTAGATAATGACAAATGAGTACGGACGAGGTAGAGATAGAACTACCGGACCATTAACTTTCGGAGACACTATTTATGGTGATGGTCCAGGGGGTGTAGCACCATTAACATTTGGTTATGACAAGTTGAAAGACTTTGATTCAAATATTAACACTGTAACCTTAAACAAAGATTATGAGCCATCAACACAACAAGCGAGGAGTTACAAGTGTCCCAACTGTGAAGGAGAGTTTAATAGTTGGAGGAAAAAGTACATGAATGCTAAAGGCGATTGGGTAGATAGTCAATACATCATTGGCTCTACTAGAAGTACAGACACACGTAATTTCTGTCCATTCTGTGATATGAAAAGAGGTAATTATGACGAGTAAAGAAGAAGTCAAAGAAGCTATCAAGAGTGGCATCGAGCAAGCAAAAGAAGATTCAGAGGATAACAACAATGAGAACTGAACACAAAGATGTAGCTATTGTAGGAGGAGGTCCCGCTGGTTCAAACACTGCACTAAAGCTAAAACAGCTTGACCCATCACTTGATGTAGCAGTATATGAAAGAGGGGAACAACCTTCATCTCAATGTGCAGGTGGTCTAGGAATACCATATAAGAAGCATATGGGATACCAGCCGCCAGATGAAGTAGTTAAAAGTCCTATTGAAGAAGTAATTATTGCGTCTCCAAATGAGGAGATGACGCTTCAAGCTAGTGACCTTGACCTTAGTAATATTGACTGGGTTGAGGATGAAAATGAAATAGGATGGGTAGTCGACAGACACGCCTGGGACCTGTATATGTTGGACCTAGCATCTGATGAGGGAGCTAGAATTAATAAGAAGCACACTGTCAAAGAAGTAACTCAAAATAATGATAGCATTATTGTACTTGACAGAAACAAAAATGAAAAGATTGAAGTAAAAGCTGAATACATTGTATTAGCTAATGGAGTTAGTTGGGACCTTGCTCAACAGGCAGGGTTTGATGAATCTGTTGTTGTTCCTCCAAAGTCTGAGATGCACATGGGTCTACAATACGAATTTCAGGACCATGAGTACTTTGAGAAATACGGTAAAAATAGTATCTACCTAGAATTTAACAGAGAATATGCTCCTAATGGATACGTATGGAGCTTTGCCTCAGATGATGGATACACAAAGTGGGGGTCAGGCGTTCCGTTATCACATGAAGCTAGTGTCAAGGAAGGGTTGAATAAATACTTTGAAGATAATGGTAAAATGGATATGAAGGAAGAAACAACTCGAAAGACTACTAATGCTATTATCCCAACAGCTAAACCTCTTGATTCTGCTATAAATGGAAATGTTGCATTAGTTGGTGATGTAGCACACCATTGCGATAATCTGCATGGAGGCGGCCAGATGTTTGGTGCAAGAGCAGCAAACTGTGTTGCTCGTGCAATTAATGAAGATGACTTGAGTAGATATGATAGTTACTGGAAGGACGACTTCCTCGATACTTTACAGCATCGCTTTATACTCAGAGACTTGATTCATAATATGGATAACTCTGAGTATGACAGATTCGTAAAATCCATTAATAGCTTTGAGGTTAATGGAGTAAATCCTGATGTAGAGATTCCTAGAATGATGTGGCATTGTCTAAAGAATGACCCTGGCATCTTTGGTAAGTCAGCTAAAGAAGCTACCACTGCAATGGCTAGGCAGAAATTTGGTATATAGAGTATAACTTTGTTCTAATTTTTTTTTTTAGCAGTCGATGCCTTTTTATATGTGTACGATAAAAACACATGTGTACCTACAAGTGTAATGGGGCTCCAAACCAGCCAGAGTCTCCAGCAGTACCAGGTCTGTCAATTCCGAAGAATCCTTCTCCCATATTACGTATAGATATGGGGTACGTGTATGTATAAAGGTGGGTTGTTTCTATTCCAGACCGTCTATCATTTCTCTTTTCCACCCTTTGTTACATTCACTTATAGAAACTTCTCCTTCTGGATGTATAGTGCCTGTATTTACTCTTTCTATATTCAAACTGTTTCCTAGTAAATAAAGCGAACAGTTATGTATTCTACATAATCCATCTATATATTCTCTAAATTTATCATAAGTCTTCGCATACATAAATATACTAGTATAATAGCCTGCTCTCTTATAGGCCATGATTTGTCCTTCAAGTCTATACTTAGCATCATTCTTTGATTTCTTAACTTCAATACATTCTTTACCTCTAAATGTGTCAACTAATATATCAGCTTTAACTGTTTGTCCTAGGTCATTTATCTCATATTCAGTCTCACATACTTCAAGTGTCGATATATTTTTAAAGTGGTTTTTGAACCACATCATCCTTTCATCGCTAAGACCTAACTCTCTATCTAACATCAGATTATATCCTCCTCATCAGAATAAGATAAATTGAGCATAAATGGGTCCTTATCTGTTACTTCACCCTCTATTCTTGCTCTAACTACTAATCTTTTTATTAGCTTCGACTTACTCATTTCTTTATGCTCAGCTATTTTGTCTAACCATTGGTCATCTCCTTCGGGTATTGTAGCGTGTACTTGAACCATTTATGATGCACCTATCATCTGCTTGTAAATCAACTAAGTCATACATTCATATATAATTTACGAACGTGTTTCACCTTAATCCCAACGTCTAGACAAGGTGTACCGCCGTTTTTCTGGATAGGGACTCTATTTTCTATGCAAAGGCAGTCAACGTGAGACCCAAAGGTAATTAACATATTCCAAACCTTTATGAACGTCACGTACATATGTTTCGTTATGGAAGGTGATTAACCGTGGCTATGCCTGAGCAATACAAGGCTAATGGGATAGCCCTTGACAAGGAAAACAACGACGTTGTAGTAAGGTGCCCTCAATGCGAGAAATATGGACCTAAACGTATCGACGCTGATGACTACGACGATGAACAAGAGCTGTTGAACCAGGCCAAACGTCAGTTAGGGTCTCACTATAGTCAGGTCCACGATACCGACAAGGAGACCGGACAGGGGGAACCAACATCTGATAACCCACCTTCCCAAGGCAACCAACCTAGCCCTTCAGCGCAAGGTCAAAATGGCCATCAGCAGCAACCGGCAAACGTAAACGCTAAAAATTCTCAGCCAAATTCTCCTCAGCAAGGCGCAGACTACAGTGATGGAGTGAATGAACGAGAACTAATTTATCGTAAGGGTGAAGAAGGTCTCCTAGAGCTTAAAACAGAGAGACTGAAAGACTGGCTCCAAGATGCTGGTGGAGCAGGAGGTCAAACTGAAAGCAGAATTCTTAAAGTATTCGAGCGGAATAAGTCCGTAAACAGTAATCCTTATTCTCTGTACAACTTGCTTGAGGAAGAAACGACAGCAAGTGGTTCATACATTAATACAATTGTAGACGATGTCTTTGAGCCTGAAAGAGAACACGAGGATGTATTAGAGAACACTGGATACACTCCATTCTTCCGACGCAGTGGTGGAGGAGGTCAATTCGGGAATCAGCAGCAAGGTGGGCCTAGCATGGGAGGTGGAATGGGTGGAGGGCAACAATATGGCCAGTCAGCTGCACAAGGTAGAGGTAGAGGTGGCGGTATGCAGCAGCAACAAGGGCGTCAAGGCCAACAGCCTCAACAGGAAGAAAGCTCTGAAAACCTGAGCAAGCGTGAAGTAGCTCAGATGATTTCTCAGGGTATTAATACAGCTCAAGAGCAGAATGAGGAGAATCCGTTCCGAGATGGATTGTCGGAAGCTACTGACGAGGCTGTGAGAGAAATGGCTAGCAATGTTGGTGGTCTAGCAGGGACTGCTAACCGTGTCTTTGAGGAGGCCTTAATGTCATATGCTCAGGACAACCCTGAGTTCATCATTGAGAACATGGACTTCTTACAGAAGGCTCTTGGTGCAGCTCAAGGGCCTGAAGATGAGCAAAGTAAAGGGCAACCTCAGCAGCCTGAAAGTAGTCAAAAGGTTGACAATGCGTTGAGTCAGATAAGTGACGGTGGGCAAGCACCACCACAACAATCCCTAGAACCTGATATACCTCAACAGACTCGTCAACAGACTAGGCAACCTCAGCAGAATCAGCCTCGTCAACAGAGTCAGACACCCACACAAAATCCTCAACATAATCAACAACAGCAATCCCGTGAGCCTGAGCCGGAACCACAGACAGAGGCAAATGTGGGTCATGATGTAGGGCCTGATGATAGCGGGTTCGAGCCTGGTGCATCAGACGAGTCTAATATGACTGGTCAACACCCACCAATTGATGAAGATGAGCCTCCTAAGGATATGCCAACTCCAGAAGGCGGTAAACCACAGGAGTCACAAGATGACACTACCAGTGCAAAAAATTCAGATGAACAGCCTTCAGCCGATGAAGATGGATTCGATGAAATATTCGGAGACATGGCAGATTAACATTACCAACAATGGGACTTAAAGACGGAATCATAGATGATGCAGTAGAAGCGGCAATTAAGCAAACTGACCTTGAGCCCGGAGAAGTCAATAGAAACATTACTCAAGTAATGGAGACTATGGAGGAGTCTTATACTCAATTCGAGCAGATTAAAAGACACCTCCAAGCAATGCACTCCGTTGCTGGTGACTTAGATGACAGTAGTCAAGATGTAGCTAACGCTGCAATTGAACTGTCTAAGGCGTCACAGAACATTGGGGAAGCAGTAAGTGAGTTAGACGATACTTCAGATAAAATGAAAGACAATATAGAAGACCTGACAGAAGTGATGGAAAAGTTTGAAGAGCATCTGCCGGAGGATAACTAAATGGAAGTAGTATTAAGCACATCAAGTAAAGGTGGCGTTGGGAAGTCACAAGTAGCTAAACTAACAGCCAAGCAGCTAAACAGAGATGGCTATGACGTAGCCATGATGGATGCTGACATTGACTCTTCTAATCTAGCTAGTAGAATGGGTGTTAAAGGAAGAGTTGAGCATAATAGTGACGACTTAGTTGAGCCCATAGAAAAGAATGGGATAAAAATTTATTCGATGGAATCAGCATTTACTGATTCCTCATTCTCTCAGTCAGGAGAGTTTATGAGAGTAGTTATCCGTAATATGGTCAACGGTGCTGCTTGGGAAGACCCCGATTATTTGGTAGTAGACTGTCCTCCTGGAACAAAAGACATCTTTGACGAGCTAGCTAAGGTCCTACGTGACGACTTACTTGGAGCAATCGTTGTTGGACAATCAGCATCCATCGATGACGTGGGGAGAATGGTGAAGGTCTGCCAGCACAACTACGTTCCTATCATAGGGTTAGTTGAGAACATGTCCGGTGTGTGGGCAGAAGATCAATTAGTCACTACTGAAAAATCTGGTAAAGAAGTTGCACCTTTCGGGAGAGGTAACATTAAACAATTAGCAGACCAGATTGATTCAAGGTTCTTAGGTACGATACCTCTGTGTGACAATGCTGATGATATAGAAAAAGCTGCATCTAACACTATCAAAGCAATAGCAATAGCTGTTCAAGATGCAACACCGCCTACAATTCCAGATTCAAAAGCTGGGGAGCAAGGGTTCGTTAAGAATGTAATCTTAGGTCTAAAGGAGGCGATGAAAACAGTAAACAATGAAATAGACGTTCAAGCAATTCAGAACAGGTTCGGTAATCCTGAAAACCCACGGGTGATTGCGATAGAACTCACTGACGCCCAAGGTAGTTGGACTATTCCGAGCACTATCCACGTCAAAGTTCAGGGCGGCTTGAAGCCTGTTCGCAACCCTAGTAGTGTAGAGGGTGGCATCAGAATTAGCAGCGAGGAGCTACGATATGCGCTTGAAGGACAGCGCCAGACAATGAACTCAGCAGAAGCATTATACAGTGACAATGTTCTCGATACTATGCCTTATGGCCTTGTTGACGCGGTACAGATGGGTAAAGCAGAAGTTTACGGAGAGGATGTGATTAATTACCTGTCGCTACTGGACAGGGTGTTCGAGGAAGTTATTGACCAAACGAAGCTTCAAGAAGCAGTGTCGAGCGTATAACCTTCTAAAGGTTATAAAGAATATCAGCCGGGTTCATATCTCCACTTTGTGCTTTCCCTAATAGGCCAAGCACCTGACCGGGCTGCCAACCATCAATCTGTTCTTCTACAGTATCACCAGCCATGTCATTAGCATACTGTGCAACTACTTTTTTAACGAACTGTTCATCTTCAAGACCGCCACGCAACTGAGAGAGATCATCTTTTTTCATCTGACTCCACTCAATATCCGTACCGAGGCGGTCATTCATCTGGTCTTCTAGTTCACTCTTTGTCGGCATAATGCAGTAGAATGTATGTTATGAACATTTATAAATGGACTGCATATTATATCTGTAATCTGTGTGTCTAATGTATAGTGTATATAGAATACACAGGATTCGTCAGTAAGACACTGATACACTATTCGGTGTCTTTATACGTTATTATATCGTATTTAGCCATGTGAGATACGGGATTCAGTACTTTACTGATGATAACCAATGAGTGAACAATACAGCGGTAGGTTAGATAGTGTAAAGAGCTACGGGCAAGGTATTCTTTCAGGCAACATGATTAATACAAGCGAGAAACTTCAGCAGGTCCGGTCTAATGTTAGTTTTCGTGTGAACAGTGCGAGGGAGATGGTTATGGGGATTCGTGACCAGTCTGCAATGTCTCCCATTGAGCGTCGTCAAGAGCTCATGGATAGGCAAAAAGAGCTATTCGGTATCGGTGGAGGTTCTGAATCCAGTCCTAGCAGAAGACGTACTTCCCCAAGTCCTTCGGGACAGATTGGAGAGCGAAGTTCTACCGAGCCATCAGGTAGCGACCCTGAAAGTGTATCTAGCACTAGTCAGGGAGGTAGTCCGCTTATGTCTGAAGTTGATGCTGGGACAAAAGCACGAGCCCAGAACAGAGGATTCGGTCAGTAGATTTAAATAAAACCTACTTCATCAGCTACTTTTAGAATGTCATTTTCTGAGTAGCTGTGATTAGCAGAATCATTCACATTTTCAATTATATCTTCTCTAGATAAATCACTGACATCTGTTAGGTTATCAACCATGATAGTAGCTATATCTTTATATGTTTCCACATATAAATTCTCTACTTCAGGTACAAATGGTGCTCCATCAATATCCTGATATACATTGCCATCTAGTGTCTCCATCAACTCAGCTGGAACTTTATTATGTGAAGATTTAATAAAGTTATTACTTGTAACAATCATACCGTTGTCTAGTGTCCCACCTTTAGGGACCATAATTATACAGTCTACTTCTTTTAGTGCATTTTTAGCTCTGCTAGCAGAATATTTACCAACTTCTACTATTAACTCTTTATACTCAATCTCATCTTTAGATGTTTCATCGTCATCATATACAGCATATACATCAGCACGCTCATTTGTATCTTTAATATAGTTGTGCTCTATATAAACAAAATAATCATGTCTAGCTAAAGAGATAGCAGCTTTAATCTTTGAGTTATAATGGGTTACATCTTCCATACCCTTTTCCATACCGTTCATCTGTTTAATCAAGTGAGATATTTCTTCATTTACATCTTTTTCTATTTCATATTCTGACTTTACCTCTATTTCATTCTTATTGTCTCCTTCATCTTGTATGAAGTTTTCTAGTCCCATTTATTTATTTCTCCTTAAATCTAGCACTTACTGGGTTAACTATAATATCTCCTTGTTCATTAAGAGTGGCAGAAATTAATGAATCAAGTGTTTCACCTACAGTCATATCTTCATATTTGTCAGACAAGTTCTTTAATTTCTCATACTCCTCTGGTTCCATATATGGACCTCTAGTTTTATCTATTCTACTCATAAATTTGTGACACACTCTGGTTTTTCCACGGTTAACCATTTGTGACACAGATATTTATAACAATGGGTATCCAATAAAGACGTGTAGGTAATACAACTATGACACTTGATGTACTTGGAGACCCATTCGCGTCTTCAGCAACAATCGACGTTGACGAACAGCTAATCCGAGAAAGAGCTCCTTCGATGCCCGACACGAAGCTTCAGGACCTTCTT
>Ga0102936_1001275_pt1 | contig 9958 bp, 8 predicted proteins | sample SalPon2_A_H2O_MG_FD_78502 | JGI IMG/M metagenome (GOLD analysis project Ga0102936, IMG submission 78502) | Salt pond water microbial communities from South San Francisco under conditions of wetland restoration - Salt Pond MetaG R2_A_H2O_MG | ecosystem: Environmental > Aquatic > Non-marine Saline...
GCCGCCTTCCGGCGCTACCTCCGCGCGAAGCGGACCGTCGACGACCGGGCGCTCGACCGACGGCTCGTCGGCGTCCTCCGAGAGCGCCTCGCCGACCGCGCCGCCGGCGCCGAGGGGCCGCTCCGCGTCCTCGAGGTCGGCGCCGGAATCGGCACGATGGTCGCCCGGCTGATCGACTGGGAGGTCCTCCCGCCGGGCGAGACGCGGTACGTCGCCGTCGACCTCGACGCGGGGGCGCTCGCTGGCCTGCCGGCGTTCCTCCGCGAATGGGCGGCCGATCGGGACGCGTCGGTCGCCGTCGCGGACGCCGCCGAGGGCACCGTCGACGGCGACGCGCTCGTCGTCGAGACCGCGGCTCGCACGGTCACGGTCGAGCCGGTAGCGGCCGACGCGGTCGCGTACGCGGAGGCGCACCCGGGCGAGCGGGACGCGCTGATCGGGATGGCGCTGCTCGACGTGCTCGACCTGAACGCGCTCGAGACCCTCCTCGGTGCGCTCGCGCCCGGCGGCACGTACTACTTCCCGATCACCTTCGACGGCGGGACGCGCTTCCGCCCGGCGCACCCGGCCGACCGGGCGATCGAGCGCCGCTACCACGCGCACATGGACGCCAAGCCCGGCGGGAACAGCCGCGCGGGCGACGACGCCGTCGCGCGGCTCGGCGGGATCGAGGGGTCGTCGCTCCTCGGCGTCGCCGGCTCGGACTGGGTGGTCCGGGCGGCCGAGGACGCCGCGCGGGCGTCGCCTTCGGACCCCGACTACCCCGGGGACGAGGCCTTCTTCCTCCGGCACATCCTCGACACCGTCGAGACGGCCGTCGGCGAGGTGATCGACGGGACCGTCGGGGCGTCGCCGGCGGGCGAGGTATCCGCCGGAGGCTCCGAGGCCGACGCCGACCCGGCCGCCGACCTCGACGCGTGGCTCGCGGCGCGGCGGCGACAGGTCGACGCCGGCGACCTCGTCTACCTCACCCACCAGCTCGACCTGCTGGGACGGGTCGCCGGGGACGCCTGACCGGCGACCGTCAGCTCGCGGCCTCGATCGAGTCGAGCAGGCGGCACTTCCGGCAGACGTCGCGGCTCGTCTTCGAGCCGCAGCGCTCGCACTCCCCGAGGTCGGGCGCGTCGGCGTCGCCGCCCTCGCGGTACGCCGCCGCCGCGAGCGCGGAGAGCTCCTCGTACCCCGCCATGATCGAGTGGCGCGTGCCGGGGTGGTTCTCCTCCAACTCGTGGATCGTCGACTGGATCTCGCCGCGGTACGCCTCCGAGGAGTGGGGGCACTCGGCCATGTGCGTCGGGAGGTCGCGGACGTGACAGTAGAGGGCGATCTCCTTCTCCGGCACGTCGCGGAGGGGCTTCGCGCGGGGGACGAACGCGTCGGTCCCCTCGCGCTCGTCGAAGGGGCCGAGCGAGGCGTCGAAGTGTTTCGCCACCTGCCGGACGTCGCCCTCGAGGAAGTTCATCATCGCCGTCTGGGCCTCGTCGTCGAGGTTGTGGCCGGTGAGCAGTTTGTCGGCGTCGAACTCGGCGGCGTACTCCTCCAAGAGGTCGCGACGGAACACGCCGCAGTACGCGCAGGCGGCCATGTTCTCGGGGTCGCTCTCGACCACGTCGTCCATCCGCACGTCGAACTCCTCCTCGTAGGAGACGACCTCGTGGCGGAGCGAGAGGTCCGCGGCCAGCTCGACGCAGGCGTCGAGGCTCTCGTCGCGGTACCCCTCGATCCCCTCGTGGATCGTCAGCGCGAGCATCTCGACGCGGGGGTCCTTCCCGAACACGTCGTCCAGTATCCGCGTCAGCGCGACGCTGTCCTTCCCGCCCGAGAGCCCGATCACCCAGCGGTCGGGGTCGTCGGGCGTCGCGTCCGGGTCGAGCAGCCCGTCCTCGCGGACCCGGCGTTTCACGCGCTTCTCGACCGACTGGCGGAGGTGCTCGCCGCACAGGTGCGCCCCCGAGTAGGCGGCGTGGTGGACGGCGTCGGCCCCGCACTTGTCGCACTCCATCGGTGTCGGGTTGCGGACGCGCGCGGATACCCGTTTCGGGCCGTGACGAGGTGAGCGCGTCCGCGTGATCGAATTGATCCGCACCGACAGTGAACGCCTCCGACGATCCAGCCACCCGTTTATAAATGCGTGAGTACGGATCGACAGTAGTTGCCTCCGAAGCCCCAGTCACTCGTTTATAACTGAGTGACGCTGGATCGACGGCGAACGCCTCCAAAGCCCCAGTCGCGAGGGCGGCGCACGCTCGTTGCGGTCCTCAGTCGCTCGTCTTACTCGCTCCTTCCGGTCCGTACGTCGCCTGCGCCGCCCTCGCGACTGCCCGTTTGAGTCCCCCCGCACCGCAACCGCACAGCGCCTCACGCCTCCCCAGCCTCGTCGGTGGCCCTCCGCTCCGCTCCGGACCACCGACGTCCCTCGCGCGTGCGACTCGCGCCCTGCGGGCACTCGTCGGCACGCGCCGCCGCTGTCTATATAAATAACCGACCGACGTCGACAACGCCGGGCGCGTTGTCGCCGGTTCCGACACGGGTTTGTCGCCGGGGGCGCCCCGCTCGAACGTGACCGACTCGCCGACCGGCGTCGACCGCGACCCCGACCGCCGCCCCCTCCGCGAGGACCCGCCGGACGAGAGCCTTCGGAGCCGCCTGTTGCGACACGGCTTCAACCTCCTGCCCGCCTACCGCGGGACCGGCGCCCGCGTCGACCACATCGGCGCCGACTGGCGGTTCGTGCGCGTTCGCCTCCCGCTCAACTGGCGCACTCGCAACGCCGTCGGCACGATCTTCGGCGGCAGCCTCTACGCCGCCATCGACCCGGTGTACATGATAATGCTCCGGCGGATCCTCGGCGACGGGTTCACCGTCTGGGACAAGTCGGCCGCGCTCGAGTTCATCGAACCGGGACGCGACACGCTGTACGCCGAGTTCGAACTCCCCCCCGCCGAGACGGAGGCGATCCGCGACGCCGTCGCGCCCGGGGAGTCGACCGACCGCGAGTACCTCGTCTCGCTCGTCGACGAGTCCGGGACCGTCCACGCGGCCTGCGAGAAGACGCTGTACGTCCGACGGGACGCCTGAGACGCGAGCAGGCGACCGCTCGACCGCCTCAGTCGACGGCGAGCGCTCCGCCGTCGACCGCCTCGACCGGCGACACCGAGATGACGAGCCGGTCGTCGCTGGTGGTGCTCACCAGCTTCGACTCCGCGAACGTCGTGCCGTCGGCCCGGAGCCCCTCGCTCGTCCCCGTCCACCGCTCGCCGTCCATCACCGCCGGGATGACGTGCGATCGGATGTGCTCGACCTCCTCGTCCGGGTGGAGGCGCTGCCAGCGCTCGCCGACGAGCTCCTCCGGCTCGTAGCCGTACAGCCGGCCGTACTCCTCGCCGACGAACTCGAACGTCCCGTCGGGGGCGACCGTGCAGATCCCGTCGAGCGCCACCTCGGTCGCGGCGCCGACGTCCTCCGTCGAGCGCTCTCCGTCGCCCGCCTCGAGGCGCCCGCGTTCGCCGTCGACCGCGTGCCCGACGCGACGGAGGAGCGCGGTGTACCCGTCGCCGCCGCCGCGCTTGTGCACGTAGTCGCTGACGCCCGCCCGCACCGTCTCGGCCGCGATGGCGTCCGGGGCGGTCGCCGAAAAGAGGAGGAAGGGCAGGTCGGGGTCGGTCTCGCGCGCGGCGGAGAGCAGTTCGACGCCGGTGGAGCCGGGCATGTCGTAGTCGCTCACCACGCAGTCGAACGACTCGCGCTCGATGCGCTCCAACGCGGCCGCCGGGTCCGTCTCGGTGGCGGTCTCGCAGTCGAGCTCGTCGTCGCGTTCGAGGAACGCCGCGACGAGCGCCGCGAGGCCCGGCTCGTCGTCGACACAGAGCACGCGAAGTGGCGCGTCAGTCATACCTCCTCGTTCCGATCCCGGGATATACGCGTTGTCCCCCGGTATTCACGCCTGATACTCGGAGACGTGCGCGGCGGGGACCGTCTCAGGCGGTCGCGCCCGCGACGAGGCTCTCCTGGACCGTCTCGACGAACCGGTCCGGGTGCTCGACGTGCGGGAGCAGTCGCGCGCGGTCGAAGACGACGAGGCGCGCGTCGGAGGCGTCGGCCAGTTCGCGCCCGTCGGAGAGGGGACTCACCTCGGCCTCGCGCCCCCAGACGACCGTCGGCGGTACGTCGAGGTCGGCGAGCGCGGCCGCCAGGTCGACGTCGCTGTTGAGGTAGCCGGAGATGAACGAGGCCGGCGCGAACCGAGCGTTCTCGACGTGCGTCGTCCGCCACTCGTAGTCGATCCACTCCTCGGTCGGGGCCGTCGGGTCGTCGTAGCCGTGGTCGGCGTTGAAGTAGCGGATCGACGGCTTCGACGTGATGACGTTGAACAGCGTGTCCCCGATCAGCGGCGACCGGATCAGCTCGCGGAGCCACGACTTCGGCGGGCTCGGCCCGGCGACGCTCGTCGGACAGACGCCGACGAAGCCGCGCAGGTCGATGTCGCCGTCGCCCGACCCGTCACCGGTCACCGCTCCGGCGACGTACGCGGCCGACAGGGAGGAGGCGACGACGGCGGGCTCCTCGAAGTCGCTGAGGAAGTCCCGGACGAAGTCCTCGTACAGCGCCGCGGAGTACCGTAGCGGCGGCCGATCCGACCGACCGTACCCGGGGAAGTCGGGGGCGACGACGTGGTAGTCGGCCGCCAGGTCGTCGAACACCGCGCGCCACTCGCCCGAGGAGCCGGCGGCGTTGATCCCGTGGAGCAGGACGAGGTCCGGGTCGTCGGGGTCGCCGGCCTCGGTGAACGCGACGTCGATCCCGCGCCAGCGGAAGACACCGTCGTCGCCGTCGAGCGGGGCCTCGAGCTCCCCCTCGTATCGGAGTCCGGTGTTGAGGGCGGCGAGCGCGCCGACGCCGAGGAGGGCCGTCCCGGCGAGGTTCCTGAGTTTCATACGAACCTGTTGGTCCGCGGGCAACTTATACCTCGTGGCGGTCGCGCTACTCCCCGCCCGTCTCCACGCAGTCGACGATGGGCGCGACGACCTCGGCGGCGACGCTGTAGGGGTCGGTGTCGCGCCGCCGGACGGCCTCTGCGAGCCGGTCGATCCCGCCGCGGCGCTCGATCTCCTCGGTCGCGAGCGCGCCCACGTCCGAGCGCACGAGAGTCCGGATCTCCTCGGCGTAGCGCCGGCGCTTCGTCGTCTCGATCTCGCCCGACTCTCTGAGGTGCGCGGCGTGGTCGTCGAACGCCGCGATAAGGTCCTCGACGCCCTCGCCCGTGTTCGCGACGGTCCGGAGGACTTCGGGCGTCCACTCCGGGGATTCGGAGTCGGATTCGTCGTCGTCGCGCTCGCCGTCGCCGTCTCGGACCTCGCCCTCAGGATCGTCCGGGTGGTCGGGCGCGTCGAACCCGTGATGGCCCGCGTCGAGGCCGACCGTCGGCCCCTCGCGCCGGTGGACCATCTCCTCCAACTCGGCGAGGGTGCGCTCCGCGCCGTCCATGTCGGCCTTGTTGACGACGAAGACGTCGCCGATCTCCAGGATGCCGGCCTTCAGCGTCTGCACGTCGTCGCCGGAGCCGGGCTGGACGAGCACCGCGACCGTGTCGGCGGTGCGGACCACGTCGACCTCGTTCTGCCCGGCGCCGACCGTCTCGATGATCACGACGTCTTTCCCGAAGGCGTCGAGCGCCTTCACGGCGTCAGCGGTCGCCATCGAGAGGCCGCCCAGCTGACCGCGCGCGCTCATCGACCGGAAGAACACGTCCATGTCGCCGACGTTCGACCCCATCCGGATCCGGTCGCCGAGCACGGCGCCCCCGGTGTACGGCGAGGAGGGGTCGACCGCGACGACGCCGACGGTGTCCCCGCGCTCGCGGTAGGCGGCCGCCAGCTTGTCCACCAGCGTCGACTTGCCGGCCCCGGGCGAGCCCGTGATCCCGATCACGTCCGCGCCGCCCGTGTGCTCGTGTAGCGCGGCGACGATGGCGCGGTGGCCCGTCGCGCGGTTCTCGATCCGCGTGATGACGCGAGCGAGCGCCCGGTGGCTCCCGTCGAGGAGCCCCTCGACGAGTTCGGCGTCGCCGTCGCTCAGCTCCGGCGCTCGCGGTGTCGCCGCCGCGTCGTCGTCCTGCCCGCCCATCTACGTTCGCTCCGGCACGTTGTTCCGGATGAACTCGATCGTCTCCGCCATCGGCGTTCCGGGGCCGAACACCTCCGCGACGCCGAGCTCCTTGAGCTCCGCCTCGTCGTCGTCGGGGATGATCCCGCCCACCAAGATGAGGGTGTCGTCGAACGCGTCGTACTCCTTGAGCCCCTCGATCACCTTCGGGACGAGGGTGTTGTGGGCGCCCGAGAGGATCGAGATCCCGAGCACGTCGACGTCCTCCTGCACCGCCGCCTGTACGATGTCGTCGGGCGCCCGGTGGAGCCCGGAGTAGACGACCTCGAAGCCGGCGTCGCGGAACGCCCGCGCGATCACGTGTGCGCCCCGGTCGTGGCCGTCGAGTCCGACCTTCGCGACCAGACATCGAATGGCTCGCTCCTCCTGTTCGGCGCTCATGTCGGCTACTGCGTCGCGCCACCGTTTGACTCTAACGGACGATCGGGCGAGATACCGCGTCGGACCGAGTCCGAGCGCGTCGGATCGCCGCGCCGGCGGCGTCCTCTTATAAATAGTCGACCGGAACCGTCGCTCCGGCGGTGTTCGGTTATAACTAGTCGACCGAGACGCGGGGCGCGTCCCCATCGGTCCGCGTCCGGTCGCTCTCGCGCGGCGCCTATCCGAACTTCCCGGTGATGTAGTCCTCGACGCGCTGCTCCTCGGGGTCCTCGAAGATCTTGGTGGTGTCGTCGTACTCGACCAGCTCGCCGCCGGTGAGGAAGACGGCCGTCCGGTCGGAGATCCGGGCCGCCTGCTGCATGTTGTGCGTGACGATGATGACGGTGTACTCCTCCGCGAGGTCGTCGATGAGGTCCTCGATCTTCGAGGCCGCGACGGGGTCGAGCGCCGAGGTCGGCTCGTCCATCAGGATGACCTCCGGGTCGGGCGCGATCGCCCGGGCGATACAGAGCCGCTGCTGCTGTCCGCCGGAGAGCTCCAGCCCCGAGGAGTCGAGCTGGTCTTTCACCTCGTCCCACAGCGCGGCGCCCTTCAGCGACTGCTCGACGCGCTCGTCGACGTCGCCGTCGAATCCCTGGATCTTCAGGCCGTACGCCACGTTGTCGCGGATCGACTTCGGGAACGGGTTCGGCTTCTGGAACACCATCCCGATCTTGCGGCGCAGGGCGACCGGGTCCACGTCGTCGTCGTACACGTTCTTCCCGCCGAACTCGACGTCGCCCTCGACGCGGCAGATCTCGATCATGTCGTTCATCCGGTTGATACACCGGAGGAACGTCGACTTGCCGCAGCCGGAGGGACCGATGAGCGCCGTCACGCGCTTCTCGGGGATCTCCATCGACACGTCGTCGATCGCCTGCTCGTCGCCGTAGTAGACGTCGAGGTTGCGGGCCGCCACCGCGGTCCCGGCGTCGGCGAGCGAGGGCCGACCGTCGTTCGATTCCGCCTGTACCTCCGTCGTGATGAGCGAGTCGTCAGGTGTGGTGTTACTCATGTTAGCTCCCCCGCTCCGCGCGGTTCCGCAGCAGTATCGCCGTTCCGTTCATGCCGACGAGGATAATAAGCAGCGTGATAACGCCGGCGGCGACGACGCCGTAGCGGAACTCCGCCTGCGGGAAGTTCGCCCACGCGTAGATCTGCATCGGCATGGCGCTGAACCGGCTGAACAGGCTGTTCGGCGCGCTGAACACGGTCGTCGCCGCCCCGATCATGATCAGCGGCGCGGTCTCGCCGATGGCGCGCCCGAGCGCGAGGATCGTCCCGGTGAGGATCCCCGGCATCGCCTCGGGCAGGACCACGTTCTTGGTCGTCTGCCAGCGCGTCGCGCCCATGGCGTCGGACCCGCGCCGCAGGTCGTCCGGGACCGACCGGATCGCCTCCTGCGCGGAGATGATCGTGATCGGGAGGATGAGCAGCGAGAGGGTCAGCGAGGCCGTCACCGCCGTGCCGAAGCCGAACCCGAGCAGGTTCGCGAACAGCCCCAGTCCGAGGAGGCCGTACACGACCGACGGGATGGCCGCGAGGTTCGCGACGTTGATCTGTAGCAGGCGCGTCAGCGAGCCGAGCACGCCGCTCTCCGGCGTGTACTCTTCCAAGAAGACGGAGGTGCCGACGCCGAGGGCGAACGACAGCACCGCGACGAGCGCGATGATGATGACGGAGCCGACGATGGCCGGGTAGAGCCCGGCCTCCTCCGGCGTCCGGGAGGGCGCCTCCGTGACGTACGAGACGTCGAGCCACGGGTCGGGCGCCGGAACGCCCCACGCCTCGACGATCAGCGCCCCGGCGACCACGCCGGCCGCGAGGAGGAGCGGGAGCCCGAGTCCGACGAGCCCTTCGCCGACCTCGACGACGCGGGAGACGTACACCGCCGTCGGGACGCCGGTCAGGACGAGCACGAGGAGGACGGTCGGGCCCGGAAGCCCGGCGCCCGCGGCGAGGAAGCCTCCGGCGGTCGCGACGGCGAGCGGGACGCCGGCGACGACGGCCGCGGCGGTTCGACCGCTGCGGTCGGCGACGACGAGCGCCCCCGCGGCCGCGACCGGGACCGCGATCGTCCAGAGGTAGATGATCAGGTCGGACGGGTACACCCCGACAACGCCGCGGAGGACCACCGCCGCGACGAGTCCGACGAGTCCGACGGGGATCGCGGCGGTCATCGCCCGACCCGCCGAGCGTCGCTGTCCGTACGCGTAGAGGGCCGCGGCCGGCAGGACCCCGAGCGTGTACGCGAGGAACCACACCAGCGCGTCGAACACCAAGAACAGGGTGCCGACCGCGAGTCCGATCGCGACGCCGCCGACGAGCCGACCGACCAGGCCGAAGCCGACGGCGCCGGGCCGCCCCCGGCTCCCCACGTACGCGAGGTACGCGGTGACCGGAACGGCGACGACGAAGAGGTACGCGAGCTGCCAGTTGAGTCGCGGGATCGTCCCGACGAGCGCTTCGATAGCCGTGAAGGCGGCGGCGACGGCGACGAGCCCCCCGCCGAGCGCGGTCAGCGCGCGTCGCGTGACCGCCGGGTCGCTCGCGCTGTACAGACAGAACGCGAGGAACGGCACGACGAGCGTCGCGAAGTACGTCAACAGCCACTCGGGGCTGGCGTTCGCCAGGTCGAAGGCGTCGACGGAGACGTACACGAGCAGCACGCCGAGCGCGACGAGTCCGAACACGCTCGCGCCGAACGAGAGGTACTCGAAGAGGATTCCTCGAATTCGGCTTACCTCGCCGAACCCGCCCCCGGTCGCGTTGTCGGTCGCCATCAGTACTCCTCCCGGTAGCGTTCCGCGATAATGTCACTGATCACGTTCATTACGAGGGTCACCACGAACAGCGCGAGCCCGAGCGCGAACATCGAGTCGTACGGGGTCGTTCCGCCCGTCAGGTCGCCGCCGGCGATCTGGACCATCGCGACGGTGATCGTCATTCCGGAGTCGAGCAGGACGTCGGCGGGGCTGATGAACGGGACGCCGAACAGCGCCTCCTGAACTTCGGGCATCCGCGCCTGCGCGCCCATCGCGACGACGACGATCATCGTCTCGCCGATGGCGCGGGAGACGGCGAGGATGTACGAGGAGGCGATCCCCGAGATGGAGGCGGGGACCACGATGCCGGTCGACACCTCGAACTTCGTCGCGCCGAGCCCGTAGCCGGCCTGCCGGAGCTCGTCCGGCACCGCGCTCATGGCGTCCTCGGATATCGACGACACCATCGGGATCGTCATGATACCGACCATGATCGACGCCGACAACGCGTTGAACGTGCTCATCTCCGGGAACAGCGTCGCCTTCAGCGCCGGCGTGATGTACACCAGCGCGAAGTAGCCGTACACCACGGTCGGGATGCCGGCGAGGAC
>Ga0102936_1001276_pt1 | contig 9957 bp, 8 predicted proteins | sample SalPon2_A_H2O_MG_FD_78502 | JGI IMG/M metagenome (GOLD analysis project Ga0102936, IMG submission 78502) | Salt pond water microbial communities from South San Francisco under conditions of wetland restoration - Salt Pond MetaG R2_A_H2O_MG | ecosystem: Environmental > Aquatic > Non-marine Saline...
CTGCTCGCAACCCTGTGGCGGGCGCGCCCGCTCGACGTCACCGAGAGGCACTTCGCGGCCGCGGTCGGCTACCTCGCGCTGGCGGCGTCGCTCGGGTGGCTCCTCGCGATCGACTATCGGTACGGACTGTTTCCGGCGACCGGGCTCGGGTGGCCGGACGCTGTCGCCGGGGTCGTCGGCTCCGGCGGGCTCTCCCGGTCCGCGGTCGCGGACGCGCACGTCACGCTCGCGGTACTCGGCGGCGTACTCACGACCGTCGTCGCTGCGCTCTATCAGCTCGGTCCGATGTTCACGCGAGAGCAGCCGACCGCGGTCGATCGAGTCGCGACGCAGTTGGAGTCGGTCGCCGCGCCGACCGGCGTGCTCGTCCTCGCTGGCGGACGGCTGACGGGCGTCGAAGGCGTCGCGACCGTCGGTGGTGTCGCGGTCGCGCTCGGAACGGGGTTGGCCGGCGCGGTGCTGCTGCGACGCGTCCTCGCTGCCTCGGGAGCGACGACGCCGATGGTCTCCCGGTACGCGGTGGTCGGCGTCGCCGCGGTCGCCTGGGCGACGAGCGCCGCGCTCGCGTGGACCGACAGTGCGACGGGAGCCGCGGTCCGGTTCGGCCACCCGACGCTGGGGCTGCCGCTGTTCGCGGCCCTCGTCGGCTTCGTCGTTGTCGGAACGCTGTACCACGTGGTTCCGTTCATCGTCTGGCTGGAGCGGTACGCGGACCGCGTCGGACTCGAACAAGTCCCGATGATCGACGACCTCTACGACGCGCGGATCGCTAGGACGGACCTGTGGTGTACGCTCACAGGAGCCCTGCTGGTCGTTGTGGGTGTCGCCGGGGGTCTGGACATCGCAGGCGGTGCGGGCGTCGGGAGCGTTCCCGTCGCGACGTCGATCGGTCTCGTCGTCCGCGCTGGACTCGTCCTCGTCGCCCTCGGTGTCGCGCTCTTCGTCGCAAACGTCGCGCGCGTCGTGGTCGAGCACGCACCGGGTGCGCTTCGCGGCGAGTCGGACGGATAACGGCCGCTCGATGCCGTGTATCGCCGAGAACGAGCGACGAAACTGCGGAGCCGAAGGTACTTCCACCGCGACGACGAAGCGGTACCATGGCACAGGCACGTCTCCGAGTTGACATCCCGGACGGCCCGTGGGTCGGCGACATCTCCCGCGAGTTCCCGAACGCGCGGTTTCAGGTGCTGACCGCGACGCCCGACGACGGGGGCGGGTTCGCGCTGGTTCGGGTCACCGCCGACGACGTGGACCCGATCCTCGACGCGGTCGAGGAACACGACACGATCACTGACGTTTCGGTGATGGCCGAGGACGACGGCATGCTGACGCTCCAAGTAGCGGCACTCGTCCCGCTGTTACAGACGGTTGCGCGCCGAGCGGGCGTCCCGATCGAGATGCCCGTCGAGATCTGTGACGGCGTCGCCCGCGTCGACATCACCGGCCCGCACGAACGCGTGGCGAAGTTCGGCGACGCGCTCCGCGACGTCGGCGCGGAGTTCGAGGTCGACTACGTCCAGCAGCGCGTGAACCCCGGCGGGTCTCTCACGGCGCGCCAGCGAGAAGTCCTCTTCGAGGCGGTCGACCGCGGCTACTACGACGTCCCCCGAGAATGCACGCTCACCGAGGTGGCCGACCACGTCGGCATCGCCAAATCGACCTGTAGCGAAGTGCTCCAGCGCGTCGAGCGCACCATCGTCCGAGAGTTCGTCGACGACCTCCCGCGCCGCCCGGTCGACTTTGAATCGATCGACGACGGCCCCGAAGGCGTCGATCGCGTCCAGTGACGCGACCCGACCCGGTCGAGTGAAACGACCCGGAAAATCAGAGCCGCCGTCGACGGACAAACCGCGCCGCGACCGCGACCGGGACGAGACACCACGCGATCAGCGCGAACGTGATAGAGGCGGTCGAGAGCCCGCTGTCGACGAGGAGGGCGGTGAAGCCGCCGCCAGCCGCGGCGCCGAGCCCGCTCAAGACGAGCACGCGGAACGCGCTCACCGGGTTCGACAGCACGGAGGCCGTGAGCGCGATGTCCGGCAGTTCGAACGCGGCGACCAATCCGAGCGCGAGCAGGTCGTGGATCAAGACGAACCAGACCCACACCAGCAGCGCCGCGCCCAGCGCGTGGGTCTTCTCGCGGACGACCGTCGACAAAAGCAGTGCGACCGCGAGGAACGCGGATCCCACGGCGACCGCGCCGAGGAGGAACCCGAGAAACGCGGACCACGCGCCGATCCCGAACTCGCGGACGATCAGGACGCCGCTGAACCCGAATCCGAGGACCGTCGCCCCAGCGAGCACTGCCAGCCGCCCGAGGTACGTCCCGACGACGACCTCGCTCCGGCGCACGGGAAGCGAGAACGTGACCGCGAGCCATCCCTCGTCTTCGCGTCCGACGACCGCGTCGTAGCCGAGCGCGAGCGCCGCGAGCGGGACGAGGTAGGCGGCGAGACTCGTCAGTGACGCCACGACCCGCCCGGCCCCGTCGGGACCGAGCGCGGAGCCGCTGAAGGTCAGGATCATCGCGCCGAAGACGACGAACAGCCCGGTCAGCGCGAGGGCCCAGCGGCTCCGGACCGCGAGCCGGTACTCCGTCACGGCGACCGTCAGGACCCGCCGAACCGAACCGCGGACCGCCGCGGCGTTCGCGGCCGTCACCGGTGTCGTCGACGCCTCGACCGTCGCGCCGGCGTGCCCGCCGTCGGGTCGCGTCCCCGTCTCGTCGGGAGCAGACTCTCGCTCGTCCGGCGTCCGTCGGTCCGACGCCCTCTCGTCGGGGTCGACGGGGCCCGTCATGGTGCCACCTCCGACGGCTCATCGGCGGACGCGTCTGTCACGGCCGCGCGGAACGCGGCGCGGAGACCGCCGCGGTGGCGGTCGTCTGCGCGGTTCGCCGCGCCGGTGTCGTCGTCCGCAGCGTCGGCCGCGAGTGCGTCGATCGGTCCGGCCGCGTGAACTCGGCCCTCGTGGAGCACCGCTGCGCGATCACAGAGCCGTTCAACCTCGGGGAGGACGTGCGAGCAGAAAACCACCGTCGCGTCCGACGACGACGTGACCTCCTCGATGATGGCGTGGAACTCGTCGACGCCGCGAGGGTCGAGCCCGGCGGTCGGCTCGTCCAAGACGAGCACGTCGGGGTCGGGCAACAGCACCGACGCCAGCCCGAGCCGCCGGCACATCCCGTTCGAGTACCCCGAGACGCGGCGGTCGGCCTCCTCCGGCGCGAGACCGACGCGGTCGATCGCGTCCGCGACGCGGCCGTCACGGGGAAGCCCGCGGACCCGCGAGTGGAAACCGAGCACCTCGCGACCGGTGAGCCCGTCGGGGAAGCCGACGTGTTCGGGGAGGTAGCCGACCAGCTCGCGGATCCGACGGCCGTCGTCCGTCACGTCGGTGCCCCCGACTGCGACCGTGCCGGCGTCGGGGCGATCGTGGCCGACGAGCAGCCGGAACAGCGTCGACTTCCCGGCACCGTTGGTGCCGAGGACACCGAACGTCGATCCGCTCGGGATCGACAGCGAGAGGCCGTCGAGAGCGGTCACGTCCCCGTACGTCTTGTGAACGTCAGTGGCGTCGATCCTCATTGGTGTCCCTCCGTGTCTGCGGTTCGGTTCCCGCCGCGGTCGGTGTCGTCGCTCGCCGTCGTAGTCGTCTCTCCACCTCTCGGCTCGGCCGCCTCGTCGTCCGGTGCGTAGACGCGCCAGTCGTGGTTCGGCTCGGCCAAGGGACGGCGGTCGACGATACCCGGCGACTCGATCACCGGGAACGAACTCTCGGCGAGCCGAACCGCCTCGAACGCCGGGCTGTCGGCGAAGACGGCCGCCTGCGGATGGGCGTCTACGAGGTTCTCGACGAGTCCGATCGGGCGGTGGCGGATCTCGCTCGTCCCGTCGCCGTCGCGGTCGGCGACTCGCGCACCGGACCAGTAGTTGCCGCGGTCGGTCCCGTTCCAGACGGCGAGCGAGTTGCGGGCGGTCCGTGCGGCGCGGTCGTTGGCGACGAAGCTGTTGCCGGCGACGACCGCGTTGTTGCTCTCGGCGGCGCTGTGGACCCCGACCCCGTTGTGGTACAGCAGGTTGTCGACGACCCGGTTGTCCTGCGCGTTGTACAGGTACAGGCCGTGCCGGTTCGCGACGAGATGGTTGCCGGCGATCGTCGACTCCTCGATGTCTTTCGCCATGATTCCGTGGCCGCTCGTACCGCCGTTACGTAAGGCGACGTTGTTCCGCACGTCGAGCCCCTCGCTCACCATCAGCGCGTAGCCGACGCCGTTATCGGCGGCGACGTTGTCGACGAGGCGGTTGTCGTCCGAGTACATGTAGTGGACGCCGTACCGCGCGTTCCGGATCGTGTTGTTCGCGGCGAGCACCTCGGTCGCCCACTGGAAGTAGATCCCGTCGCGAACGTTCGCGATTTCGCTGCCGCGGACGACGGTGCCGTTCGTCTCGTAGAGGTGGATCCCGTTGCCGCGGTTGGTCACGGGGTAGACCTCCTCGCGGCCGTCGATCCGCACGTCGTCGATGACGGCCTCGTCGACCCCGTCGATCCAGATCCCGTAGGCGGTGTCTGTGATCCTGACCGACTCGATCCGAGCGTCGTCGCCCGCGATGAACACGCCGGCGTCCTCCGTACCGAGGTCGCTGCCGGACCCGCGCACCCACACCCCGGAGACCGTGACGTTCTCGCCGCTCACGGTCAGAACGCGTCCCTCGCCGCCGCCGTCGATCACGGCCCCGTCCGCGCCCGCGACGAGCTGCACGCCGTCGACGCTCGCGTTGACGCGCTCGTCGAACCGTCCGTCGAGAGTGACCGTCTCGCCGGGCGCTGCGGCGTCTATCGCGGCCTGTGCGGACTCGAACGACTCGCCGTCGACGGTCGCGGTGCCGTCGTGGCCGGGCGCGGTCACGTCGGTCGCCGCGACGTCGGTAGGCACGTCGAACCCGGTGGCAGCGCCGGTTCCGTTCGCGGCACGCCCGGCGTCAGCGGTGGAGGCGCTCGCGTCTGCGGCCCCGGCGGCGACCGGCAACACGAGCGCGAGCGCGGCGACGACACAGGCCGCGGCGAGGAAGCCGGTCTCGGCGCGGCTACCCGGCATGACTCCCCCCGTCGCGGTCGTCGCTACGCTTCCGATCGGAGCCGTCACTGCCGCGGTTCGAACCGGGACTGCCGTCGCGGCGACGCGCGAGCGCGTCTCGGATCTCGCCCGGGAGCGCTCGGGCTAGCGCGGGGAGTTCGGCGACCGTCGCCTCGGTGTCTCGTGCGAGGTACGCGACCGCGAGCAGCACGGCGGCGAGGACGGCCATGTACCCGCCGGGACCGAACCACGCGAAGCCGCTGATGTTTGCGACCTCGTAGGGACCCAAGAGGGGCGGGGTGAACCCGTCGATGCCGCGCAACGGCGCGTCCGGATCGAGCGCGTGGCCGGCCTGGTAGAGCCGGTACTGGATGAACGCGAACATGCCGACGAAGACGGCGATCGTCCCGACGAACTGCGCCGTGAGTCCGGCCTTGAGCTTTCGGACGGTCGGCGCGAACGCGACGAAGGCCCCGGTGAGCGCGAGGCCGACGAACACGATCGGTCCGAGCAGCCATTCCGGAACGCGGATGGCCCCCTCTTGGACCTCGTAGTTCGGGTCGACGTACACCGGGTCCGGGTAGTAGAACCCGGCGTACTTGTTGAGCCCCTGTACCTCGGCGAAGTTGCCGCCCAGACGCGGGTACGCGTACAGTTCGATGAGCAGTTCCTGACTGGGATACTGCGGCGCAGTGAGCGTGATCTGCCACACCGGAACCAGCAGCGCGCCGACGAGCAGCGCCGCCGCTGCGAGCGGGAGCGCGCGTCGGATCTCGGCCAGCCGCGCGAGCGACGATGTCATGGCTTATCCCTCCGGTTCAACGATCAGCCGCGAGCGCATCTCTAAGTGCAGCGCGCTGCAGAAGTGCGCGCAGTAGATCCAGTAGACACCGGGGTCGTCGACGGTGAACGTCGCCTTCCGCGTCTCCTGGGGGGCGACCCGCATGTTGATGTCGTGTTCGGGGATCGCCACCGAGTGGAGCATGTCGCTCGTGGTCTCGATGTTCGTCACCTGCATCTCGACCGTGTCACCCTCCTGAACCGTCATCTCCTGGAAGCCGTAGTGGTTCCGCGTCGAGTACATCTCGATCTCGACGCGGTCCTCTTCGACGCGCTCCATCGTCTCCTCGCCCTCGTCGGTGTAGTCGAGTTCGAGGTCGTCGGGGTCGTACGTCTTCGCCGGATCGAGCTTCGACTTGTGGCAGATCGACGCGTCGTGCGGCTCGGCCTGTGCGGGCGAGTCTTTCACGAGCTCCATCCCCGACTCGTCGTCGCCGATGTAGATCAGCTGGTCGTTCTCCGGGTGTTGCGGCCCGACCGGGAGGAACCGGTCTTTCGACAGCTTGTTCAGGGAGATGAGCCAGTCGCCCGCGGGGTTTTCGGTGTACGACTCCGCGGCGATCAGGTGGCCGGGGTTGTAGTGCACGTCGATTTTCTCGATGACCGGGCTCTCCGAGCGCGCCTCTGCCTCGACTGCCTCCTCGATGTCCCACTTGACGACCTGCGAGTCGATGAACAGCGTGGTGTACGCGTGGCCACGCCCGTCGTAGGCGGTGTGGAGCGGTCCCAGACCGAGCTTCGGCTGGCCGACGATCGCGTCCGTCGGGTCGTCGACCTCGTCGATCGCGTCGATGTCGATGACCGACGCGGTCGGGTCGAGCTTCCCGCTGACGATCACGTACTCGTTGTCCGGCGTGACGCTGACCCCGTGCGGGCTCTTCGGCGTCGGGATGTAGTGGACGATCGGTTCGTCGCCCTGGTTGAGCGGGCTGTCCTGCCGACCGTCGACGACCGGCACCTCGTTTATCGTCTCGTACTCGCCGGCCTCGACCGCGGCCTCGATCCGCGGGATGTCGAACGCCTTCACGTTGTCGCGGTCGGCGCGCGTCATCCCCGATTCGGTCGCGGCCTCCTCGCTGTTGTACGCGCTCGTGAAGAAGTACCGACCCTCTTTGCTCCCGTCGCCGTTGTCCATGTTGCCGTCGATGAGCACCTCCCACTCGACGTTCATCGACTCGGGGTTGATCGCGGCGAGGACGGAGCCGTACGAGTCGGGGTCGTGGAGTTCACCGCTCCCGTCGTTGGGGATCGGCGTTCGGAACTCTCCGACGCCGAATATCAGATCGGTGTCCGGCAACTGCGCGCAGGCACCGTGAGTCCCCTGCTGGTTCGGGATGTCAACGATGGCGTCCGTCTCGAAGTACGTCAGGTCGATGCGAGCCATCCGGCCGTTCGCCTTGTCGTTGACGTACGCGAACCGGCCGTCGTAGTCCCCGTCGGTCTGGCTGATCCGCGGGTGGTGCGTGTCGCCCCAGGTGTATCCGCCAGACTCTTCGAGCATCTGCTGGCTCTCGTCGTCGTGGCCGTAGCCCTGGCTGGCGTCCCGGTTGAACACCGGGATGCGGATGAGTTCGCGCATCGACGGGAGGCCGTACACCCGCACGTCGCCCTGCTGGCCCCCACTGAGGAACGCGTAGTACTCATCGTGTTCGCCCGGCGGGACGGAGTTGTCGACCCCGCTAGCCGACGCTGCCCCGTCGACAGTGTTCTCGTCGCTCAGTAGGCTGGTACAGCCCGCGAGCCCGCTCAGCCCGCCGATCGCGGCGCCGGCCTTCATGAAGTCTCGCCGGCGGAGTCCGGGGAGCATCGAGTCGAAGCCGTCGTCGCCGGTCGGCTGGCCGTCCGATTCTCCCGCGTCCGTGGACCGTCGTGTGTCCTGTGACATAGGTGGTCTCCGCGAGTGGCGTGTTCTCGCGACAGTTGGCGGTTGCTGGGTCACCCATATAGCTGGTCCAGCGGCTTGCGATACGATAGGAAGCGCGCGAACACGTTCGGGACGCAAGTAGGAGTGAGGAGACGCAGAGACAGATCGTCCCGACGTGACGATCGATACCGCGTCGCAACCGACGGATCGCAGTCGTCGAATCCGTCACGCGCGCCGTGAAAAAGGAGAGTGACGACGATGCAACCGCTCAGTCCGTCGGCGGCGTCACTGCACGACGACTGCACCCTTCATGCCGACGGCCTCGTGGGGGGTGCAGACGTACTCGTGGATCCCCGACTCTTCGAAGGTATGTTCGAGCGTGTGACCCGCTTCGCTCACCGTTTCGCTCTCGAAGTCGCCGGACTCGGCGGCGACGTTGTGGCCGCCACCCTCGCCGGTCCACTCCCAGACGACGGTCGTCCCAGGGCTCACCGCCACCGCGGCCGGACCGAACGAGAGACCGTCTCCCGCGCCGACGTCGACGGTGACCTCGTCCTGTCCCGTGGCGTCGACCGTCTGGTCGTAGTTGTTCGCGCCATCGAACCAGCCGCCGTAGTCCGGCTCTTCACTGAGGTACGCGGTGTTGCCGGAGCCGCCGGAACCGTCGCTCCCGCCGGAGCTGTCACCGCCGTCACTCCCATCGCTCCCGCCGGAACTGTCGCCGCCGTCACCGCCGTCGCCCCCACCGGAACATCCGGCGAGCAGGAGCGTCGCGCCGGCGGCAGTCGTCGCCTGTACGAACCGTCGTCGGTCGAGTCGCGTATCGTTCGTCATGTAGTCGGTCGGTGATTGTGGTGTCGTGTTTGTAACGGGCCATGCGCTGATCCGGCCTGCGAGAACGCGACGAACACGTTCGGGCCGGAGCGCATCTTCGGTGCGCGTGACGCGCCACGCGCGGCCGGTGATTACGAATCAGACCGTTCGGTCAGCACGATGAGCGCGGCGCCGTCCTCGCGCGCGGTCGGCTCGACCGTTCGATCGCCGTCGAATCGGAGGAGTTCACCGGCCTCGACGCGGTGTGTTTCGTCGTCGACGCGCACGTCGAACGCCCCCTCAAGCGCGTGAAACAGCACCGCACTCCCGGGATGGTCGTGTGCGGGCACCCCCTCGCCGGCCGACAGCGCGAGCCGGACCGTCTTCGGCTCGCGTCCGGGGAACACCTCCGCGTGAGGCTCGCCGGAGAGCGCGTCTATTCGGACGATGTCGGCGGACCCGTCCGTCGCGACCTTCGGTAGCTCGGCGACGAACCGTTCCGGACCCTCGCGCTCGACGGCGTACCCCTCGTCGTCGAACGCCGGCACCTCGGCCGACAGCTCGTAGAAGAGCGGTTTCGGATCGTGGTCGTTGACGATCGTGAGCGACTCGCCGGGATCTACGTCCGCGAAGGCGTCGTGGATACGGTCGTGTCGCTCGTTCGGCGGAATCTCTCTGACGTCGAGTTCTGACATCGCACGTGACCGTCGGCGCCCCCGATACGTGTCGACCGTCGCGAACACGTTCGGGGTCATTGATCGGTCGGGGTCGATCGCCGACGGTCGTCCCGCCGTCGGCGCTAGGGCAAAACGAGAGTCCACCCCGACGGAAGCCGTCGATTCGGGGGCGCTTCGGAGCACGTCGTGACGGTCCAGCAGAAGCTATATTTAGTATCAGTCCAACGGTGTGTCTATGACGATACAACGGCGGCAGTTCATCGCGGCGATCGGCGCTGGGGCGGTCGCGAGCACGGCTGGATGTTCACAGTCGAACGGGGGATCCGGTGGCGGCGACGGTGGAGACGGGACCGACAGCGGGGACGGGAGCGACGGCGGAGAGAGCGACGCCAGCGACGAGGCGGGCGTCGCGGGCGAGACGCTCACGCTCACGACGACGACGAGCACCTACGACACGGGACTACTGGACGAGATCCACGGGGACTTCGAGGAGATGTACGACGTGTCCGTCGACGCGGTCGCACAGGGAACCGGCGCGGCCTTAGAGTCGGCGCGCAACGGCGACTCGGACGTGGTGATGGTCCACGCCCGCGGGCTCGAAGACGAGTTCATGCGCAACGGGTACGGGATCAACCGCCGCGACCTGATGTTCAACGACTTCGTGATCGTCGGGCCCGAGGACGACC
>Ga0102936_1001278_pt1 | contig 9949 bp, 9 predicted proteins | sample SalPon2_A_H2O_MG_FD_78502 | JGI IMG/M metagenome (GOLD analysis project Ga0102936, IMG submission 78502) | Salt pond water microbial communities from South San Francisco under conditions of wetland restoration - Salt Pond MetaG R2_A_H2O_MG | ecosystem: Environmental > Aquatic > Non-marine Saline...
CCGAACATCTCAGCGGCGACAAAGAACGGGAAGATAATCGTCCCGACCCGTCCGTACTTTTGTCTGAACATCATCTTACGGTTCGTAATTACGGTCTCAACCATGCCACGGAACCAGCGGCGGCGCTGTCGACCGAGCATCCGCCGATCTGCCGGGACTTCGGTCCAGGCGACTGGTTCGGGGACGAAATCGACCGTGTACTCTCGGTCCTCGTCGGTCAGATACCGGTGGAGCCTGACGATGATGTCGAAATCCTCCGTGATCGTATTGTGTCGATACCCGCCGATTTCACGGACAACGTCGGTCCGGAACAGGCCAAACGCGCCGGAGATGAGAATGAGTCCGTTGATTCGGTTGAGGCCGAGTCGGCCCGAGTAGAACGCCCGGAGATACTCCATCACCTGTAGTCCCGGCAGGCCAGTCTTTGGCAGGTGTACTTCCTTCACCAGACCGTCTTCGACGGTACAGCTATTCGCGACCCGGACGACGCCCCCGGTCGCCACCGTCGTCCCGGGCCGCTGGAGAAACGGCTTGACGATCTGGAGGAGCGCGTCGCGGTCGATCAGCGTGTCCGAATCGACGGCACAGAACAACGGCATCTCGGTAAGCCAGATACCGGCGTTGAGTGCGTCGCTCTTGCCGCCGTTTGCCTTGTCCACGACGAGGAGTTCCTCGTAGCGCGTCGACCGGTATGTCCCGTGTATTTTTTCGGCCGGCACTTCGAACGGAACGTCGGCGTCGACTCGTTCCAGATCAAACCGCTCGATCAGTCGGTCGAGCGTTTCATCGGTCGAGCCGTCGTTGACGACGACGACCTCCAACTCCGGGTAGTTCAACGACAGCATCGACTGGACGCTCTCCCGAATCGTCGCTTCCTCGTTGTAGGCCGGCACGACGAGTGCAATGCCGGGGTAGAACGGGCTGGCGAATCGTCTGAACGGCTGCTCCCAGCTCGCCTCACGGACGTTGTCGCGCAGTTCAAAGAGCGCCAAGATATGGATACAGAGGTAATAGCCGTTGACGATCGCGTAGTACCCGAGGACGAACACACCGGTAGCGCCCAGCAGTTGAAGCACGATGTGTGCGGGCGAGTGCATTCTGTCTACCCCTCCACAGTCCCTGTACGGCCCCGTGCGACGGTATCGTACGACGCGTGTTCGCTACTCCACACCCATGCTGGGCCGAGGATTGTCGGCGCACCGGTATCGATTCGGTCCCGACGACGGACGAGCGCGTTCGTCCCACGAACCAGCGCTCGCGGGTCGTCCTCCGAGACGAGGGCATAGAGGAGTACTGTCAGTGCTTCCTCATCGCCCCACTCCCCCAACATCTCGTAGACCGCTCCACGGACGCGCGGAGATGGGTCAGCCGCTGCCCGGCTGAGAAACCTCGAGTCCCGGAGCTGTGGCTTCCAGCCGAAACTGCCCAGTGCGCGTGCCGCGGCAGCCCTGACACCCTCGTCGTCGTGGTCCAGGCTGGCCGTCAGCCACCCGATATCCCCGGCTCGAACGCTAGTCCCGAGATGGCCACAGACCAGCAGCACCTGCGCTAACAGTGCCGGTGACCACGTCTGATACCGTTCGGTAGCGAGGGCGAACATCGCGTCCGGTGTCTCGCTGGCGAGGCGATACAGCGTATCCTGCCCGAAAACACTGAACTCCTCGTTCGTCTCCGAAAGCAGTATTTCCAGGCCGTCTACCGGGCTAGCGAGTGTGTCGGTATCGTACAGCAGGCGGGCGACGGCCGCGCGCTCGGCGGGCGTCGACGGTTCGTACGACGCTGCGAAGTACGGCTCCGATAGCTCCAGGCGTATCAGCCAGGTAAGTGCCTGGAGTCGCTCGAACGTGTGCCCGCGTTCCAAGTCCCGCTGTGCTCGTTCGGGGATACCAAGTGTGGCCCCGAGTTCTCTGAGTGAGTCGGCCTCGCTTCCGTCCAACTCCCGGAGATACTCCCCCAGTAGCTCGGTGACGACGTGGCGCTCCCGGCTGGAGAGCCCGGCGACCCAGTCGTTCCAGTCCGGAGCCCCGCCGAACGCTCGGGAGAGCAGTTCTGACTGGAGTTCCGGCCGCACGCGTTCACGCCGGTCAGCGACGACGGCGCGATAGCTGGACAGGCCCATGGTGAGCGCGAACGAGACGACTAACCCGATTCCCACAAGCAGTCCCAGGAACGTCAGGATAACCACGATGGGGACAAGGTAGCCAAACAGCGCCACATCACCCTGCATCACCGCTCCTCCGGGTTATGCATTCGCGTATCTCCGTACACGTGCCAGCAGTTCCTGTGCGCGGAACGGTTTCGTGACGTAATCGTCCGCTCCGGAATCGAACCCTTCCAGTACGTGCTCTTCTTTGCCACGAGAGGTGAGCATCACTACTGGTAGGTCCGAGCGCACGGCTAGCTCGCCCGACCGTACCATCCGCAATAGCCGGGTTCCGTCGAGACGTGGCATCATAACGTCGAATATCGCCAGCGAGGGCTCGTATCCCTCATCGAATAGATCGGCGGCAGCACGGCCGTCCTCACAGACCCGAACGTCGTATCCGTCACCGCGTAACCGGTGGGTGAGCAGCTGCCGAATCACTTCGTCGTCGTCGACAACGAGTATCTCTCCACCCATCTTTAGTAAATGGAGGGGTTCACAGCGTAAAAATGCATCAGATGAGTAGTTGCTATTCATCAAGCGGATATTGATACGCAACAGAGTAATGGCTACAGAACCCACAGTAGCGCTATGCATCGTCGTCGGTTTCTCGCGACAGTGGGCGTGTCCGGAGCCGTAGGGTTGGCCGGTTGTGAGAGCATCAACACCGGCGGGACACCTGTTCGCACAACAGGTGGCGGTGACCGGTCGTCACGTCGCCCCACTGGTGACACCGACCAGCCAGTGTTTCGCGTTGGTGCTGATGGGTTCGAACGCCGTACCGACGACGGATACGAGCCCCTGACCGCTCGCGGCCTGAATATCGGGATGGCAAAGCCCGAATACTTCCCCGGCTCGGCCGCGATAACCCGTGACGAGTACGACCGCTGGATCGCCCAAATTGGAGCGATTGCCAACGTGATACGGACGTATACGATCCATCCACCTGCGTTCTACCGCGCGCTGGCGGCCTACAATGCCGAGACAACTGACCCACTGTATCTATTGCAAGGGACCTGGGTGCCACACGACCCGCTGGTTCAAGCGAGCGACGCGACCGCTATCTCCGGGATGGTCGATCAGGAAATCGAGCGAACTGTCGATGTCGTCCATGGCGACACGACACTGCCGGACCGACGCGGACACGCGAGTGGAACGTACGACACGGATGTTCACGATGCGCTCCTCGGCTACCTGTTTGGTATCGAATGGCCACCAGACATCGTCAGTACCACAAACGAGGCACTCGGTGCCGACAGCTTCGCCGGCTCCTATCTCGAAAGCGAGGGCACTGCCTTCGAGCGATGGCTCACCGGGCGGCTAGAGAGAATCGTCGCCCATGAAACCGACACGTACGGGACGCAGTCGCCGGTCGGCTTCGTCAATTGGGTCACGACCGACCCCCTCGAGCACCCCTACGAACCGTTCGTCTCCGAAGACGCTGTCAGTATCGACCCCGACGCAGTTTCGACGACCGACGCGTTTACGCCCGGCACGTTCGCGGCTTACCACGTCTACCCGTATTACCCCGACTTGCTCAACGAAACACCCGAGTACGTCAACTATGTGGACCATCGTGGCGAGCCCAATAGCTACGCCGGCTACCTGAACGACCTCGCCAGCGCGACCGACCTGCCGCTACTGATCGCCGAGTTCGGCGTGCCCAGTTCCCGCGGTATTGCTCACCGCGATGTCCACGGCCGCGACCAGGGACAACACACCGAACAACGACAAGGCGAGATCGTGGCAGCGATGTACGAGGATATTATCCAGGCTGACACAGCCGGGGGTATCGCCTTTACATGGCAAAACGAGTGGTTCAAACGGACGTGGAATCTGGACGCCCGCTCGGTCCCGGGCCGACGGCCGTATTGGTCGAATATCGAAACCCCGGAACAGCGGTTCGGCCTGTTGGCGTTCGAACCCAAAAACGCCGTTTCATTGTCAGGTGATGATTCGGAGTGGAGCGATGCAACAGTCAGTGAGCCGTCGACAACGTCGGGTGTCGACCCTACTAGGCAACTCGAAGAGTTGCGCGTCTCCCACAGCTTAGAGGGACTGGAACTCAGACTCAAGCTCGACGAACTGTCCGAACCGATTGCGTGGGATGAAGTGAATATCCTCCTCACAGTTGGCCTCCGTGGTGAGTCCACACCACTTCCATTAAATACGGATGCGACGGCAGTCGCGGATTTCGTGGTCCATCTCGCCGGCGAATCTAACTCGCGGTTGCTGGTGGAGTCCTCATACGACGCGTTCGCTCGGGAATTCGGCGCTACCGCCGGCCTTCCGATGGAGGACTATCGGGACGGTTCCGCCGGCTTCGTGCCGGTTCGTGAGCCGATTAATCTCGGGTACACTGTTCCACCGACGGGCGAAGAAGTGCCCTTCGAGTCAGTTGAAACTGGGCAACTCACGTACGGGGACGGGAATCCATCCGCAACGCCGTACAATTCGCTCACGGACGTTCACGTTTCCCCTTCGACACGGACGATTGAAATAAGACTCCCGTGGATATTGCTGAATATCGCCGACCCGTCGACAAAACAGCGGATTGCCTCGGACTGGGATGATGGGCTTGCCAAAGTGTCGTTCGAGTCGGTCACTGTCGGCGCTGCGACGTATCGACCGAATGAAGATGGGCAGGCACAGGCCGTATCCGGAGAAACGAATATCACACATGCAATCCCGGGTGTTACGAGTGGCGGCCTGAACACCACGGAATATAGTTGGGAGACGTGGTCCGAAGTTGCGTACACAGAGCGACTCAAGGACTCATATCACGCACTCGAAAACGATTGGGGCTGAAAGTCCTGTCCTTTGACTCGGTATTCGTGTATTCGGTTGTCATTCGTGTCTCTTCAAAAAACTGGTCGTGATTATCCTCCTATGGCGAATCAATTATGCCTAATGCTCAGTACCGACCAAGAGGACATCGTGGCCTCGGGCGGAGAGTGCGCCGCCAGTATGAATAACGCCGGTTGTCTTCCCCGCGCCTCCCTGCTGATTCGCCACCGTGATTCGTGCGGTATTGGTGTTGAAACGACCGAGGATGTAATCAGATCCGCTCCGTAGTATGAAGTATCATGTGCCACCACGTCGACAGAGCCATCGATTGGGACGAGGTCGTCACCGACACTGAGACAGAAGTCGACGAACTCGATGCAGCCGAGGAAGCCGACGAGCGGCCCGTCGACAGCGAGGCGTCGACGCCCGAACTGACGCCGCCGGCCGACGACTGATCGCTTAATTCTCCTTTTATAAATAGCTCTGAACAGTCCAGCCGATGGTGTCGATCAGCGTCTCGAACGGTTGTTTATAAATCCCCACGCTGCTGGATGACCGTTCAACTGTCTGTCAGACAGACAGCACAACGGCTGACCGAGAGCCCAAAATGAAGGGAGTAGCTCAGGCGGCGTCGGCGCTACTGGCCCGTCCGAGGACCCGGACCGCGATGGCTCCGAAAAGCAGGTTCAGCCCGACGAGCACGGCCACCGCGGGGACGAGCGTGTCGTAGATGCCGCCGAAGCGAGTGACATCGAGGACGGTCAGCACGTCCTCATCTATGACGAGCGCACGAATCGCGTCGACGCCGTAGGTGATCGGGTTGAGCCGGGCCACCCACTCGATGTCGTCGGCGACCGGGATGAACGCCGGCGAGAGGAACAGCAGGGGAAACATGAACAGCATCGACGCGGCGTTGATCGCCTCCTCGTCACGGACGAGCACCCCAAGGATGTTGGCGATCGACATGAACAGCAGCCCGACCAGCAGGGCGACGCCCATGATGCCAGCCACCCCCGCCGCTCCAGTTTCGACACTCGCGCCCAGCGCAACCGCCAGCGCGAGGACGACGAGCAGCTGGACGAGGATGCGAAGCAGGTCGGCCGCGGCCTTCCCCAGCAGGACCGCGGTCCAGCCCATCGGCATGGCGGTGACTTTCTCGAACATGCCGCTTTCGAGGTCGCCGACCAGCCCGACGCCGGAGGAAAAGGCCGATCCCATCGTCGCCTGCATGAACACCGCGGGCACGAGATAGGTCAGGTAGTCGACGTCGGCATAGCCGGCCTGCGTGAGCGCGAACTCGCCCACATCGCCGAACACTGCCGAGAACAGCAAGAGAGAGAACACGCCGACGACAATCTCTAGGAAAAAGGCGGTCGGATTGCGAATCGCCTTCCGTGACCAGCGCTTGAAGTTCACCCAGACGTCCCGTGTCAGGGAGTTGTGTGCCGGTGTCGGCCGGTCGCTCGTGGCAGTGCTCATTGGCCTGTCCCCGAAGCAGCCGCGGGCGCAGCTTGCTGCGACTCGGCGTCCAGTTCGTCAGTGTCCTCTCCGCCAGCGTCCAATCCGTCGGTGCCCTCGTCGGCAATCGTGAGGAACACGTCGTCGAGGGTCGCCTCCTCGACCTCGAACCCGCTGATGTCGACCCCGGCGTCCCGGAGTGCCACGAGGAGGTCGGAGCCGTGGTCGGCGGGCGAAGACGTAGCGACGGCGAGGCCGTCGCCGGTGGTTTCGAGGGCTGCCTCGTCGGTGAGCCAGTCGTGCTGGCGGGCGACGCGTTCGGCGGCCGCGATGGCCTCCTCGCCCCCCTCGACGTCGATGCTGAGTCGACTGCCGCCGACGCGCCGCTTGAGCGCCTCCGGCGAGTCGTCGGCGACGAGTCCGCCGTCGCGGATGACTGCCAGCCGGTCGCAGAGCGCGTCGGCCTCTTCGAGGTATTGGGTCGTGAGGAAGATCGTCGTCCCGGCGTCGTTGATCCGCTCGAAGTAGTCCCACAGGCGGTTGCGGGCCTTCGGGTCCAGCCCGGTGGTCGGCTCGTCGAGGAAGACGAGCGCCGGGTCATGGACGAGCGCGGTCGCGGCATCGAGTCGCTTCTGCATCCCGCCGGAGAAGTTCTCCGCGGGGGTGTCGGCCACGTCGGCGAGATCCACGAGCTCAAGCAGTTCCTCGATGCGAGACTCGCGGTCGGCCCCGCCGACGCCGTAGGCCTCACAGGCAAACTGGAGGTTCTCGCGGGCGGTCAGCTCCCGGTCGACGCTGACGTGTTGTGCCATGTAGCCGACGGTGCCGCGGACTGCGGTCCGCTCGTCGACGACGTCGTAGCCGTTGATGCGGGCCCGGCCGCCGGTCGGGGTCAGCAGCGTCGAAAGCATCTTGATCGTCGTCGTCTTCCCCGCGCCGTTGGCCCCGAGGAACCCGAAGAACTCGCCGCGCGGAATCGAAAGCGAGAGGTCCCGGACGGCCTCGGTGCCGTCCGAATACGTCAATGACAGTCCCTCCACGTCGACCGCTGGCGGTCCCTGATCGGTTTGCGATGCGTCCTGCCGTGCTGTCTTCGATGACATCACCCTATAGAAGGGCGAACATCGCCGAGTAGCTGCTGTGGGATATAGAAGCGGGATTTATATGCGGGGATCGGAGATCACCCACCATGCGAGAGATTCGGGCCACGGCCAACATCGACCCCGAGGCGGTGCCAGCGTTTTTCGATCTGTTGGCGAACGCCCCAGAGATCGAGGAGGCGCGGGTGCTCGAAATCAACACGACGGTCGACGGCATCCAGACGGTGCTGTTCGCTATCGACGGCGACACCGCGGCCTTCGCCGCGGAGGCCGCCGAGACGCCGGGCGTCGACTCCGTCGAGGTGACCGACTACGAGGAGGGTCCAAGCTACGCGCTGCTCGTGATGCGCCCGCTCGAAACGCCGCTGTTCGACGCCATCCACCGGGGCGATCTGCTGTCGGGATTCGTGGTTCGAACGCCGATCATCTACCGCGACGGGGCCATGCAGGGCCGCATCGTGGGCGACACCGAGGGGCTCCAGCGGGCCGTCGACGACAGTCCCGACGCCATGGATATCGACATCGAGGAGATCGGCCGATTCCGCGGTCGACTGGACGGAATCGAGACGATGCTCTCCGAGCGCCAGCGCGAGGCCGTCGAGGCCGCCATCGCGCTCGGCTACTACGAACAGCCCCGCGAGGCGACCCAAGCCGACGTGGCGGCCGAACTAGACTGCTCGCCACAGACGGTGGGCACGCACCTCCGAAAAGCGGAGGCGAAGGTCATGCAGGCCGTGCTGTCGGCGGTCTGATATCTCACGTGTGTCAAGCCCCGCGTACCGTACGCCGCTTCAGTGGTGCTACTATTTCACAGCCGACCCCCTGTACCGGCGTGATGCAGTACACCAAACTCGGGTCGACCACCTCGAAGAGAAGGGGCTCGTCTATACGGAATTGCGCTGTGTCTTCGCCTCGTCGTCGCAATAACCAACTACGAACGAGGAGACAATCCGGGAAGCACGATCATCACGGTGTTACAAGATTTCTATGACACCCTCGTTACGTGTGATATTGTCAGTAGTTGTCGTGCAAGATGCAGGGCGCGCATCTTGCAGGGACTACCACCGGTTTTCCAGTGAGCGGATTGCTCAGTATAAGGAACACACACTACTCCGTAGGATTGGAAACGAAGAGTCCAGTTCCGTAAAGTTCTGGTGAGCTACGGAGTGTCAGAGGCCTCCTCGTCCAAATTACAGATATATCAGCATTATAATAACTCCCATAGTCACCAACATCCTCACAAGCCGAGCAGTACGCATACTCACTGAACACCTGGTTCTTCCCAACGGCGCTGAAATCAATTCGATGAGAACGGTCCATTGACTCCGTCTCTGTATATTCGATTTGTGCTGTCTCGCGCTATGCACGGTGCCGGCTCTCTCGAAAAACTGGTCGTGCTTATCCCAGCATGCTCGATCAAGCTATCTGATAATCAGTACAGAGAGTGTCTGCAGCCAATAGGACGGTACCCTATCCCGTTGCTGGCTACGAGTCTGCCGTGGTCGTCGTTGTCGGTGAGCTGTCCTCCGACTCGACGGTAACGTCGACAAGCGCGATGCACTCGACTTGTGTAGTGTCTCCGTCTTGGGTCCAGTTACCGACCACGGAGACTGCGTACACACTGGTCGTCAAGTTGACGGCAATCTGGTGAGGGCCGTTCGCAGGCGAGGGGTGATGCTGGGGTGTCAGTTCATAGTCGTACTGGCTTTCCGGAGAAAGTTCTCTCCACGGCTCAACTACTTCCTCCGGAGCGACCTTCGTCCAGCCATCGCCGGTGTGCCGGTCAATCCGCCAGTCGTAGGGATTGAAGCCGAAGCTGTGGGAACTTGCGTTCGACAACGTAAGGTCGAGCGTCTCAATCGTGTTATTACCCTGCACCACCCGGAAAGTGTGCGATTCGGGTTGAAGACTGATAGGAACAGGCTCGTTATCAGTATGAGCGCAGACGGTCACATCGGATTCACGGAAGGAGGCGCAGTCGATGCTCTGGAGGGAATTGGGAAATTGTTCGGTGAGAGAGTTGTCAGGTGAGCGCTGTTCCGAGTCCGGTGAGTCCGATGGTGTGCCCCGGTCGCTATCATCAGTGGACGAGTCGCTGGGACGTGTCGGACTCAGACACCCACTCGTCAAGAGTGTGGTACCAAAACCAGCTATGACTGTCCGTCGCTTCATATACGCCTGTTTTCAGCTGCTGAAATAAGCTGGTTTGCTACGTTCAAATCATCGTTTTAGCGTTCTTCGATTGAGCAGCTTTCACATCTACTGATGGTTTTTACACTATAATACTCCGGCATAAAAGCGTTTCAGGCGTCAAAATTCCCAACTACCCGATATCAGATTACCTAGGTCAGAGACGCAAGTCTTGGTCGTGCTTCTCGCAGCATGCTCAACCGAATAGACCGGTGATCTATACGGAAGACGCCTCTAGAGGGATTCGGGCTATTCGGATATTGTCAGGTAA